>Ga0299913_10000721_pt1 | contig 22303 bp, 22 predicted proteins | sample RVTome_9_FD_201360 | JGI IMG/M metagenome (GOLD analysis project Ga0299913, IMG submission 201360) | Soil microbial communities from uranium-contaminated site in the Upper Colorado River Basin, Wyoming, United States - RVT155D38 (version 2) ... | reverse complement strand
CATGGACGAGTGGGTGGCGAGGCAACCCGGTTGCGATACGCTTTCTGACATGGAACCGGCATCACACATCTGGAGCGACGGCGAGCTTGTTGACTGGGACCAGGCCACGGTGCACTTTCTCTCCCACGCAGTTCAATACGGCACCGGCGTCTTTGAGGGGATCCGTGCGTACGACACCCCGGATGGGACCGCGGTATTCCGGCTCCACGACCACATGGTCCGTCTCCAGGCCTCGGCCCGGGCTTACGGGTTCCCGATGCGCTGGAGCGTCGCCGATCTCGAGGACGCCACCGTCGAGCTGCTCCGGGTGACCGGTCTGGAGTCTGCCTACATCCGCCCCCAGATCTTCTACGGGCTGGGCACTATCGGCCTCGACCCCTCCCAGAACGAGCTGCACACCATGATCGGTGCCTTCTCTCTCGGAGCCTATCTCGGAGACGAAGGGGTCAAGAAGGGGATCACGGCGATGGTGTCGAGTTGGCGGCGGATCTCCCACACCTCCCTGATCCCCACCGCCAAGGGCTCGGGCGGCTATCTGAACTCGATGCTCGCCAAACAGGAGGCGGTGCGCGCCGGATATGCCGAGGCCATCCTGCTCAACGACGCCGGCACCCTGTCGGAGGGGAGCGGGATGAACCTCTTCCTGGTATCCAACGGTGTGGTGCTCACCCCGCCGGTGTCTTCGGGAATTCTCGAGGGGATCACCCGCAATACCGTGATCGAGCTGCTCGAAGCGGAGGGGGTGGAGGTGCGCCAGACCGATCTGGCCCGGGGGAGCCTCTATACGGCCGACGAGGTCTTTCTCACCGGGACCGCGGCCGAGGTGACCCCGGTGCGGGAGATCGACGGGCGGCCCGTGGGCGGCGGAGACCCGGGGCCCGTGACTCGCAAGGCCCAGGACCTGTACTCGGCCGTGGTGGCCGGGAAGCTCGACGAGCATCGCGGCTGGTTGACCTTCGCCTGATGGGCCAACAGCCCAGGATCCACGTACCGGAGGAAGCCGAGCCGCGGGCGGTCCCCGAGCCGGGCCCCGCCAAGGGATGGAGGGCGGGCAAGCCGGGGATCCCCGACGGGCCCGCCGAGTGGCCGGAGCGCGGGCGGTTCAGCACCACAGGCCCCGACCCGGGCTACGCGCTGCGGCTCATCTCGCTCATCGGCCTGCCCGAGGACGACGGTCGTCTTCGCAGGGTGGTGACCGGACTCATGCTGGCCCGGTCGGCGGAGTTGGGGCGGGCCCCCGTTCCCGAGGACCTCGATGTCGCCCTCATGCTGTGTGGCTATGGAGATGGCCTTTCCGGCCACTTGGTGCAGCGTCGGCGCCGCTGGCTCAACGCGGTGCCCCATGAGCAGAGACCGGGGGAGACCGCCGTGGCCGAGATCGACCGCGGCTTGCTCGCCTTGACCCCGGCCCAGCTCCGCGAGGCCTTGAGCAGCACGGACGCGGGCTAGTGACGGGCCACTAATGAGCAGCGTTCATTAGCGTCCGGCTGCCATGAAGATCGTGCGAATCAAGGCCGGTGACGACATCGTCTACGGGGTGGCCGACAGTGAGGGGGTCCTGGTCTACGAGGGCTCTCCCTTCGTTGCCTGGGAGCCCACCGAGTCGGTGGTCCCCTGGCCCAGTGTCACCCTGCTCGCCCCGGTGCTGCCCACCAAGGTGATGTGCATCGGGAAGAACTACGAGGACCACGCCGAGGAGATGGGAGGCGAGCTGCCCGAGGAGCCCCTCGTGTTCATGAAGCCGGCGACTTCAGTGGTGGGGACCAACGCCAACGTGGTCCACCCCCGGATCAGCTCGGAGGTCCATCACGAGGCCGAGCTCGCCGTGGTGATCAGCCGCCCGGCCCGCCACGTGAAGGCGGAGGACGCCTCTCGATATATCTTCGGGTACACCGCCGCCAACGACGTCACCGCCCGTGACCTGCAGGCCAGGGACGGACAGTGGACCAGGGCCAAGGGCTTCGACACCTTCTGCCCGTTGGGGCCGGCGATCGAGACCGAGCTCGATCCACTCGAGCGTCTCGCCGTGATCTGCCGGGTGAACGGTGAGGTCCGCCAGGCCGGGTTCACCTCCGACATGGTCTTCGGCGTGGCCGAGATCATCGCCTTCATCACCGCCTTCACCACCTTGCTGCCAGGTGACGTGATCCTCACCGGCACCCCCTCGGGGGTAGGCAAGGTCGAGCCCGGGGACCTCATGGACGTGGAGATCGACGGGATTGGCACTCTCACCAACCGGGTGGTCTCGGCGTGACGGTCAGGGTCCGGATGGCGCCCTCCCCGACGGGGTACCTGCACGTGGGCACCGCCCGAACTGCCCTGTTCAACTGGCTGCACGCGCGTCACCACGGAGGGACCTTCATCGTGAGGGTGGACGACACCGACCTCCAGAGGTCGACCGAGGAGTACGAGGAGGAGATCCTGTCGTCGTTCAGGTGGCTCGGCCTCGATTGGGACGAGGGCGTCGGTGTCGGCGGCCCCCACGGGACCTATCGGCAGTCTGACCGTCTCGACCGCTATCGAGGATTGGGCGAGGACCTGGTGAAATCGGGTGCCGCCTATCGCGACGACCGGTCCCCCGACGAGCTGGAGGAGCTGCGGGCGAAAGCGCAGAGCGAGGGCAGGCACCCCGGCCACTACATAAGGAGGCCCGAGACCACCTTCGACAGCGGCGTCATCAGGCTGTCCATCCCGGAGGGTGAGACCGTCGTCTTCGATGACATCGTGCGGGGCCCCATCACCTTCGAGTCGCAGGCTCTCGACGACTTCGTCATCCTTCGCAGTGACGGCACGCCGACCTACCACCTCGCCTCCACCGTGGACGACATCGACTACGAGATCACCCATGTGGCCCGGGGGGAGGACCTCCTCCCCTCCACCCCCAAGCACATCCTGCTCACCCGGGCCCTCGGTGGGCCCGAGCCCCGGTACGCCCATCTCCCCCTGTTGCTCGGGCCGGATGGGAAGAAGCTCTCCAAGCGGCATGGCGCCACCGCCCTCAGCGACTACCGGACCTCCGGGGTCCTCGCCGAGGCCATGTTCAACTACCTCGCCATATTGGGCTGGTCGCTTGACTCGCAGACGACCATCTTCACCCGCGAGGAAGCGGTGGCCCGCTTCGATCTCGCCGACGTCTCCAAGAACCCGTCCGCCTTCGACCCCGACAAGCTGCTGTGGATGACCGGCGAGTACATCAGGGCCATGCCCACCGAGGAGTTCTCCTCCCTGGCCCGCCCCTGGGTGGAGGATGCGCTGGGGCGTGAGATCCTCGACGACGAGTGGTCCCATTTCGAGGAGCTGGCCGAGGAGGTGCAAGAGCGGACCAAGCTGCTGCCGGAGACGGGCGAGCAGGTGCGGTTCCTCTTCGAGGACATCGACCGGTACGACTCCGCCTCCTGGAGCAAGGTCATGGAGCGAGAAGAGGTGCCCCGGGTCCTCGAAGAGAGCCTGGCCCGGCTGAGCAATCTCAACTCCTGGGACCCGGTGAGCATCGAGACCACCCTCCGGGAGATCCCCGAAGAGCTGGGGATCGGGGCCGGGAAGACATTCCAGCCGCTTCGCGTTGCGGTGACGGGCTCATCGGTGAGCCCGCCGCTGTTCGAGTCGATGGCCGCTCTCGGCCGCCACCCCACCCTCGCCCGGATCGAGCGGGCCCGCCAAGAGTTGGGCTGACCCCTCGGCCGGGTAACCTCCAGTCGATCGCGGTCCCGTCGTCCAGGGGTCCAGGACGCCGGCCTTTCAAGCCGGAAACGCGAGTTCGAATCTCGTCGGGACTACGGAAAAAATCATGTCTGCCCAGGCGATCCTCACTTACAACACTTTCCTCGCCCTCCTCGCCTTCGTTGCGTTGGCCGGGGCCGCGACCTTGACCGCGATCCGGCTTTCGCGCGGAGCCCGGCACTCGGTCTTCTCCGGATGGACCCTGTGGATGGCCTGGGCGGTGGCCCTGGTGGCCACCCTGGGCTCGTTGGTCTACTCGGAGGTGATCCACTTCGTCCCCTGCCGGCTCTGCTGGTTTCAGCGAATCGCCATGTACCCCCTGGCGGTGGTGCTGCTGGTCGGCGCCATACGGCGCGACGCAGCGGCACGCCTCTACGCCCTCCCCCTGGCCGCCGGGGGGCTGCTCATCTCCATCTGGCACAACCTGATCCAACTGAACCCGGCGTGGGAGGGAGGGGCGTGTGACCCGCTCAACCCGTGCTCCGCCCGCTATGTGGAGACCTTCGGTTTCGTCAGCATCCCCTTTATGGCCGGAATCGCGTTTATCGTCATCATCACATTGATGCTGCTCGACACCACCGGTCGCTCCCGTGGCTAAGCCGGCGACCAAGGCTCGCGGCCCGGGGGCACAGCAGGGGAGCAGACGAACCACGCTCCTCTGGGTGCTGGGAGGTGTGGTTGGTCTGGCCCTCATCGTCTGGATGGCAGTGTCCATCGTCGGGGACACTCTCGACCCCTCGATCGCCTTTGGTGAGGTCACCGTGGAAGGGACGCCTCTTCCCTTCCTGGCTGATCCTGCCGCCGACCCCGCTCTGGGTTTCACCGCTCCCACCGTCACCGGCTCGGACTTCGACGGGACCACGCACACCGTCGGCCCTGACGGCCGGCCGAAGATCGTCATCTTCCTGGCCCACTGGTGCCCGCACTGTCAGGCAGAAGTACCCGAGGTGCAAGCGTGGCTCGATTCGGGGGGTCTCCCCGCCGAGGTCGACTTCTATTCATTCGCGGTCATGACCGACCATCTCCGCCCTAATTGGCCTCCCCAGGAGTGGTTGGAGGACGAGGGGTGGACGCCTCCGGTGATCATGGACGACGAGCAGGGAAGTGTGGTCGAGGCCTACGGAATGCGGGGCACCCCCTTCTACGTGGTGCTCGACGGCGAGAACCGCAACATCGGACGATTCTCCGGCCAGGTCGGCGTCCCCGGTCTCGAGGCGATGGCGCAGATCGCCCGGGCCAGCATCGACAGCTGATCAGCCTTCGAGAGCCCTTATCTTCTCCAACCGGCGGACATGGCGGTCCTCACGGCTGAACTTGGCCTCGATGAAGGTCTTCACGAGATCCTCAGCGATCGCCTCGGCCACCACCCGCGCTCCGAGGCAGAGCACGTTCACGTCGTCGTGCTCGACCATCTGATGGGCGGTGTAGACATCGTGGGCGACTCCGGCCCTGATCCCGGTCAGCTTGTTGGCGGCAACGCAAGCCCCGGCCCCCGAACCGCAGACGATGAGTCCCCGATCGGCCCGCCCGTCGAGCACCGCCCTGGCGACCGCGGCCGCGTAGTCGGGGTAATCCACCGGCTCCGGGGAGTGTGTCCCCAGGTCGTAGACGGCGTGCCCCTTCTCCGCCAGCCACGCCGCGAGATGCTCCTTCAAGGCGTATCCGGCGTGGTCCGAGCCGACGGCGATTCTCATCGCCGGGCAGGGTAGCCACACGAGTGCCCGCTACATTCGCCGACATGTCGGCCATCGTCGTCGAAGGGGGCCCCAGGCTCAGCGGCACGGTGGGGGTGCTGGGAGCCAAGAACGCGGTCCTCAAGGAGATGGTCGCCACGCTCCTCGCTCCGGGGAGACACCACCTCACCAATGTCCCCGCCATCCTCGACGTCGAGCTCATGTGTCGGGTGCTGGAGCACATCGGCTGCCGTGTCACCCAGGAAGGCCACGATCTGTGGGTGGTGGTGCCGGACGAGCCCGAGCCGGAGGCCCCCATCGAGCTGGTACGGCAGATGCGGGCCTCGATCGTGGTCCTGGGACCCCTGTTGGCTCGGTGCGGGGTGGCGCGGGTGGCGCTTCCCGGAGGTGACGACCTCGGCGCCAGGCCCATCGAATGGCACCTGGACGGACTGGAGCAGATGGGTGCCGAGTTCGAGTTGGTCCACGGCGAGCTGGTGGGCCGGGTGGAGGGCAGGCTGAAGGGGGCCGAGGTCGAGCTGCCCTTTCCTTCCGTGGGAGCCACGGAGAACGTTCTGCTCGCCGGCGTGCTCGCCAAAGGAGAGACGCGGATCGTCAACGCCGCTAGGGAGCCCGAGATCGAGGACCTCATCGCTCATCTGAACGAGATGGGCGCCGACATCTCCGGTGGGGGGACTTCCCTGGTCACCATCAAGGGGGTCGACTCGCTGAGTGCCGCCCAGCACGAGGTGATACCGGACCGCCTCGCTGCGGGGACCTATGCCGTCGCCGGGGCGATCACCGCCGGCGACGTCACGGTCACCAGCTGTCAGCCGGAGCATCTCCGGATGGAGCTGCTCAAGCTCGAGGAGGCCGGATGTGAGGTGGGGAGGGGGGACGGCTGGCTCCGGGTCGCCGGCCCGGAGCGGCCCCGGCCGGTCGACTTCGCCACGCTCCCCTTCCCGGGATTCCACACCGACATGCATCCCCAGGTCGTGGCGTTGCTGGCCGTCGCCTCGGGCACTTCGGTGATCACGGAGAACCTCTACGACGCCCGCTTCCGCTATGTCGGAGAGCTGGCCCGGATGGGTGCCGACATCACCGTCGAGGCGCAGCATGCCGTGATTCGGGGGGTGGAGACGCTCTCCGGATGCCCGGTGCTCGCACCTGACATCCGCGCCGGTGCGGCTCTGGTCCTGGCCGGGTTGCGGGCCGAGGGGAGGACCGAGGTGGGCGACGCCGCCCACATAGACCGGGGTTACGAGGACTTCGTGGGACGTCTGGTCTCGATGGGGGCCCGAGTCGAGCGGGTCGAGGCGGCCCCCTAGACTGGGGAACAACCCCACCCTGCCAGAGGTTCAATTACCCGATGTCAGATACGACCCCGGTCACCATCTCTCCGAGCGCTTCCGGCGAGGGGCCGATCGACCCCGAGAGGCTCCAGGAGGCGTTGGAATACATCCGCCCGGCGGTCCAGGCCGACGGTGGCGACATCGTGCTGCTCGGCGTGGAGGACGGGACCGTGAATCTTCAGATGGTGGGTGCTTGCGGCGGATGCCCTCTCTCCATGATGACGCTCAAGGCGGGAATCGAGCGCATCCTCAAGGACCGGGTGCCCGGCGTCACCGACGTACATGCCAGCGCCGACGGCCCTGGTGACCTCGACGAGGCGACCGCCGGGCTTGGTCTCGGCTTCTCACCTGTCTGAGCCCGGCCCTTAGGCTGGCCGCTCCCATGTCAGGGGTCAGCATCGATCGGGTCCGCTCCGGTGATCTCAGGGCCCTGGCCCGCGCCATCAGCGTGGTCGAGGCGGGAATGCCGGTGGCAGGGCTCCAGCCCTCTTCCATCCCCGTCATCGGGGTGACCGGCCCTCCCGGCGCGGGCAAGTCCACGCTCATCTCGGCGATGATCTCCCAGATGCGTCTGGCGGGGGACACGGTCGGTGTTCTCGCCATCGACCCCTCCAGCCCGATCACCGGCGGAGCCATGCTCGGTGACCGGATCAGGATGCAGGGCCATGCCGGCGATCCTGGGGTGTTCATCAGGTCGATGGCCACCCGGGGCGAGCTCGGGGGCCTGGCCGCCGCGGCCCGTGACGTTATGACGCTGATGGGCATGGCCGGTCTCGACCGGCTGATCCTGGAGACGGTGGGGGTCGGCCAGTCGGAGGTGGAGGTGATGAACCTGGCTGACGTGGTCGTCGTGGTGGTCGGTCCTGGGTGGGGAGACGGCATCCAGGCCGACAAGGCGGGCGTCGTCGAGATCGCCGATCTCTTCGTGGTCAACAAGGGGGACCGCCCCGGAGCGGAAGAGGTGCGGCGCGCCCTGGGAGAGGTGGCCGGGGACCGCGATGTCGAGATCGTCGTCACCACCGCCACCACGGGCCAGGGGTTGGATGATCTGGTGTCAGCGATCGACGGGCTGATCGAACGCTAGCTCGGCCTGAGCCGCGGCCAGCCGCGCTCCCTCGACGCGGGGGGTGCTGCACGAGACATAGTCGAGCCCCAGCGTGCGCACGAACACGATCGACTTGGGATCCCCGCCGTGCTCTCCGCACAGACCGACCACCAGACCGGGGTTGGCCTCACGCCCCTCCTTCACCGCCACCCGGATCAAGCGGCCCACCCCCTCCTGGTCCAGGGTCTGGAACGGGTCGGATGAGAGAATCCCCTGCTCGAGGTAGTCGCGGAGAAAGAGGCCCTCGGCATCGTCACGGCTCAGCCCGAACGTCATCTGGGTCAGGTCGTTGGTCCCGAACGAGAAGAAGTCGGCTTCCTCGGCGATCTCGCCGGCGGTGAGGGCCGCCCGGGGCAGCTCGATCATGGTGCCCACCGGCACCTCGAGATCCTTGCCGGCGTCGACTGCGGTGGCGATCTCCTCTTCGATCACAACCCGCATGCGCCGCAGCTCCTCGACGGTGGAGACCAGGGGAACCATGATCTCCAGCCGCGGGTTCCCCCCGGCGTCGAGGCGGTTTGAGGCGGCGGTCACCGCCGCCCTCGCCTGCATCCGGTACAGATTTCCCATCATCAGTCCCAGTCGCACTCCCCGCAGCCCGAGCATGGGGTTGACCTCCTCCCACCGGCTCACCTGCTCGGACATCTTCTGCAGATCGTCGATGGGGCGTCCCGCCCTGACCCGGCGCAATGCCTCCTGCTCCAGCTCGAGCCGATCGGGAAGAAACTCGTGCAGCGGAGGGTCGAGGAGCCGGATGACGACCGGGAGCCCGTCCATCGCCTCCAACAAGGCCTCGAAATCGGCGACCTGGAGGCTCTCGAGCTCGTCGAGGGCCGTGTCGCGCTCCTCTGCGTCGGCGGCGAGGATGATCCGCTGGACCACCCCCAATCGCTCCCCGAGGAACATGTGCTCGGTGCGGGCGAGCCCTATGCCCTCCGCACCTCGTTCACGCGCCCGCGCCGCATCCTCCCCGGTGTCGGCATTGGCCATCACCCCCATGGTCCTGATCTCGTCCGCCCAGCTCAACAAGCGCGACAACTCGGGGATGTTGTCGGGCTCGATGAGCTCAACGGGCTCGACATACACCCGACCCGTGGTCCCGTCGATGGTGATCACGTCGCCGGCGGCGATGTCCACAGGACCGACTTGGGCCAGGCGCGCCGAGGCGTCGACCAGCAGGCCGGCTGCACCGGTCACCGCCGGCTTGCCCATCCCCCTGGCGACCACGGCAGCATGGGAGGTCTTCCCCCCGTGGCTGGTGAGGATCCCGAACGCGGCCGCCATGCCGTGAATATCTTCGGGGGTGGTCTCCGGCCGCACCAGGATCACGGGCTCCCCCTTCTCGGCCATTGCCACAGCCTCATTTGAGGAGAAGGCAACTCGTCCGACTGCGGCACCGGGTGAAGCCGCAACCCCGGTGACCAGGGCCCGGGTCCGCTCGTCGGGGGAGATCCGCGGCCGGTGCAGCTGCTCCAGGGCGGCGGGCTCGACTCGGCCCACCGCGGTGGCTTCGTCGATGAGCCCCTCGTCGACCATGGCGACAGCGAGACGCACCGCCGCCTCTCCGGTTCTCTTTCCCACCCTGGTCTGCAGGATGTGGAGACTCCCCCGCTCGATGGTGAACTCGATGTCGCACATGTCCCGGTAGTGCGTCTCCAGCGTCCTCATCACTTCGAGGAGCTGTGCGTGCGGCCCGGGGTGCAGGTCGGCGAGCCGGTCGAGTGTGAGGGTGTTGCGGATGCCCGCCACCACGTCCTCCCCCTGGGATCGGGGAAGGTAGTCCCCGTAGGGCTCGGAGCTGCCGGTGGCGGGGTCTCTCGTGAAGCAGACCCCGGTTCCCGAGTCCTCCCCGAGGTCTCCGAAGACCATCATCTGGACGTTGACCGCCGTACCCAGGTCGTCGGGGATGTCATTGAGTCGGCGATACTGGGCTGCCCGGGGGTTGTCCCAGGAGGCGAAGACGGAGGCGATGGACTCCCGAAGCTGGGCGATCGGGTCCTCGGGAAGGGAACCGGGCCGTTCCTCCTCCACGATCTCCCCGAAGCGGCGGGTCACCATCTCGAGGTCCTCTGCATCCAGCGATGCGTCGTCTTCGACGCCGCTGCTCTCCCGAGCCCCGGCGAGGACCTCCTGGAAGCGGTGCTCGTCGACGCCGAGGACGACATTGCCGAACATCTGGATGAAGCGCCGGTAGACATCCCAGGCGAAGTGGGGGTCTCCGGACCACTCGGCGAGCCGTTTCACGACCCGGTCGTTCACACCGATGTCGAGGATCGTGTCCATCATCCCGGGCATGGAGCGCTTGGCGCCGGATCTCACCGAGAGGAGGAGGGGGGAGTCCCCGTTCCCGAAGGTTCGCCCGGTCTTCGCCTCGAGCCTGGCGACGGCCTCGTCGACCTCGTCCCAGACGCCCTCCGGGATGCCGTTCTCTCGCATCACCATCCGGCAGGTCTCGGTGGTGATGATGAATCCGGGAGGCACGGGCAGGCCCAGGGCGGTCATCTGCGCCAGACCCGCCCCCTTCCCACCGAGCAGGTCCTTGTCCGACCCGTCGGCGCTCTCGAAGTCGTAGAGATGAGGCAAGTGATCTTCCGGTTCTGGAGGCCCAAAAGTACTCGACCGGCTCCTGGGGCGGCGAAACGGCCACCGTTACCCTCCCGGCCATGACCGTATACCTGGCACACGCCACCAGCTTCTGCGCGGCGGTGTGGCGTCCGGTGATCGATCAGCTCGAGGGGATCCACTGCCGGGCCTGGGACTTCCCGGGGCATGGCGCCGGGCCGGCGCTGGAGCCTCCCTTCACGTGGGAAGTGTTCGCGGAAAGCGTCCTGGAGATGACCGAGCCCGGGGGCATCGGGGTCGGGCATTCGATGGGCGCCGCCGCCCTGGCGATGGCCGAACTCGCCGATCCGGGCAGATTCCGCTTCCTTCTCCTCATCGAGCCCATCGTCTTCCCCGGGCCCCACCGCAGAGAGGAGCATCCGCTCAGCCGGATCGCCGCGAAGCGAAAGAACGGCTTTTCCACCAGAGAGGGCGCCCGAGAGAACTTCGCCAGCCGGCCGGCCTTCGCCGATTGGCACCCGGACGCCATCGACGGTTACGTGGAGTGCGGGCTCACCGGGGAAGACCCGGTCGAGCTCGCCTGCCATCCTCGGGTCGAGGCCGAGGTGTACCGGGGCTCGAGAGAGCATGCCACCTTCGAACGGCTGGGGGAGATCGAGACGCCCGCGCTCGTGCTCTGCGGGGAGGGCTCGGACACCATCACGCCGGAGCTGGCGCGGAAGCAGGCGAAGAAGCTGGGCAGCGCGGGCGTGGAGTTCGTGCCCGAGACGGGGCATTTCCTCCCCATGGAACGGCCCGGCTTGGTCGCCGACAGGATCCGAAGGTTGGCGGGAACCTTTCTCTAGTGCCGTGGCCACTAGAGAATTTGGCGGCGGGCCGGCCCGAGACGGGGGATGGGCCTCCAACCAATAGATCACCAACCAATAGACCACGCCGGGCCGGTCAGGCGAGAGCGCCGGCGAGCGCCAATGCCATCCCGGTGGCCAGATGGAGTCTCGCCGTCTGCCCGAGGACGCGGTTCAAGGCTCTGCCCCTCTCCCGGTACACCGCCCGCACTGGGCGGGCCCCGGCCGGTGCGAGGAAGGCAGCGAAGACGGCGAGGTTGGGGACCCAGCCGGCGACGGCGAACAACGCGACCAGGGCAAACGCACCCAGGACCAGGACCGCGTAGAGGGCCCGGGCCCGGGCTCCTCCCATGATCACTGCGAGGGTGCGCTTCCCGGCCTCGGCGTCGGTCTCGATGTCCCGCAGGTTGTTCACCACGAGGATGGCGGTGACCAGCATCCCGATGGGGATGGCAAGCAGCCATGCGCTCAGGGGCGCCGTCATGTCGTGGACGAACCTGCTGCCCACTGTGGCCACCAGCCCGAAGAAGACGAAGGTGAAGACCTCTCCGAGGCCCCGGTAGCCGTACGGGGCGGGGCCCCCCACATAACCCAGCATTGCGATCACCGAGGAGATGCCGATGACGAGGATCACCGGCCCGGCGATCATGGTGAGGGCGATCCCGGCGATGGCTGCAACCGAGACCGCGAGCCAGGCGGCGGCCCACATCTGCCGCGCTGGTATCTCTCCGAGCGCCACCATGCGGGGAGGCCCGAGCCGGGCAGGAGTGTCGGCCCCGCGTCGAGCGTCGGAGGCGTCGTTGGCGAAGTTGGCCGCCACCTGTATGGCGAGCGCGCCCAGCAGAGCCCAGGCGAATGCATCCCATCTGAAGACGCCGTCGCCGTATGCCAGGCCAGATCCCACCAGAACCGGGGTGATTGCCGCCGGGAGCGTGTGGGGGCGGGCTGCGGTCGTCCAGGCTCGGATGCTGGCCAAGGGTCAGTAGTGCCAGGGGAACCGGCGGTAGTCGGGGTCCCGCTTCTCGAGGAACGCGTCCCTCCCCTCGGCGGCCTCCTCTGTCATGTAGCCAAGCCGTGTCGCCTCACCGGCGAAGATCTGCTGGCCGACCAGCCCATCGTCGATGAGGTTGAAGGCGAGCTTGAGCATCCTCTGCGCCATAGGGCTCTTCGAGGTGATCTCGGCCGCCCACTCGAGCGCGGTCTCCTCCAGCCGGTGATGAGGGATCACTGCGTTGACCATCCCCATCTCCATGGCCTCGGTGGCGGAGTACTCCCTGCCGAGGAAGAAAATCTCACGGGCCCTCTTCTGGCCGACCTGCCTGGCCAGGTAGGCCGACCCGTATCCGGCGTCATAGGAGGCCACGTCGGCGTCCGTCTGCTTGAACCTGGCGTGCTCTGCCGAGGCGAGCGTCAGGTCGCAGACGACGTGGAGGCTGTGTCCGCCGCCCACTGCCCAACCGGGGACTACTGCGATCACCACCTTGGGCATGAACCGGATGAGACGCTGCACCTCGAGGATGTGGAGACGGCCGACGCCCGGTTCGGAGTCGTCGGCCCCGGCGTACCGGTACCCGTCGCTTCCCCTGATCCGCTGGTCGCCCCCCGAGCAGAAGGCCCACCCTCCGTCCTTCGGCGAGGGACCGTTCCCCGTCAGGAGTACACAACCGACGCTCGTAGTCTGCCGGGCGTGCTCCAGGGCGGCATGGAGCTCGTCGACCGTGTGGGGGCGGAAGGCGTTGCGCACCTCGGGGCGATCGAAGGCGACCCGCACCGCCCCTACCCCGGAGGCGCGGTGATAGGTGATGTCGGTGAACTCGAAGCCGGGCACTTCCTCCCAGGAGGAGGGGTCGAAAATCTCGGAGACCACGATCCGGGAGGATAAGGGCAGAATCGCCTCGTGATCGAATGGCTGGCGCAGGTCGCGCCCGAGACGACCTATCTCCGCACCGCAGACCGGGCATGGACCTACGGGGAAACTCTCGAGGAAGTGCGCGCCCGGATCCGCCCCCACCCGATGGAAATGGCTCCGGGACGGGATGCCGGGGCAGTGTTCGATCTGCTTGCCGGGATGTCGGGCGCGGGGGCGGTGGTGAGGCCGCCGGGGGTCGAGCCCTCCCATCCGGACGATCTCGGCGGCGCCGCCCTGGTGGTGTACACCTCGGGGACCACAGGGAGGCCGAAAGGGGTACGGCTCACCCCGGGGAATCTCGAGGCGGCGGCGCGAGCCTCGGTTGCCCATCTCGACCATGGGCCGACCGACACCTGGGTCGCCGCCATGCCCCTCCATCACGTCGGTGGCATCTCCATTCTGGTCAGGTCGGCCTATGCAGGTGGCGCGGTCCTGCTGCAGGAAGGGTTCCACCCCGCGGAGTTCGCCAGGGCGCTCCACGGGGAGGTGACCATGGCCTCGGTGGTGCCGACGATGCTCCACCGGCTCCTCGAGGCCGACCCGGGCCCCTATCGAGGGTTGCGGGCGGTGCTTGTGGGTGGAGGGCCGATCCCGCCCGGATTGCTGGAGTGGGCGGCCGAGGCCGGCCTCCCGGTGTTGCCCACCTATGGGATGACCGAGACCTTCGGTCAGGTGGCGACCCTGCGGCCCGGATCCGCCCTCGGGCATCGGACCCATCCTCTGCCCGGGGTAGAGATCCGCATCGACGAGGGCCGCCGCATCGTCATGCGGGGACCCCACATCTCCCCGGGCTATCTCGGCGAGCCCGACCGTGAGTCGGATTGGCTGGAGACCGGTGATCTCGGTGAGATCGACGGGGAGGGGGCGCTGAGGGTGTTGGGACGAGCGGACAACGTCATCATCACCGGTGGCGAGAACGTCGACCCGACCCAGGTGGAGACCAAGCTAGAAGAGCATCCCGCTGTCGACGATGCGGTCGTGATCGGTCTCCCCGACCCGGAGTGGGGTGAGGTGGTCGCCTGTCTCTACTCGGGGACGGCGCTGCCCGACGAGCTACGGGCGTGGTTGGGAGAGCGTCTCCCCGGGCACATGATTCCCCGGGAGTGGAGGGCGGTCGGCGCCATCCCGCTCACGCCGCTGGGCAAGCCCGATCGGGAAGCGGCCGCCGCAGCCTTCCCCCTCTAGCCGCCCGTCTCTAGCGCCTCCTCGCGATGAGTATCCCCTCGCGCATCGGCGTCGCCACCGCGTCGAAATCTGGATCGGCCGCCACCAGACGGTTGAACTCATCGGTCCCGTAGCCCTCGTCGATCCAACCCTGTCCCGTCGCATACACGTTGTCGGCGACGAGGAGCCCGCCGTGGGCCATCATCGGCTTCAAGGCCTCGAAGTAGGCCACATACTCGCTCTTCACCGCATCGACGAAGGCGAAATCGACGCTGAAGGTCCCGAGCAGGCCGGCGAGATGGGGGAGGACGTCCAGGGCGGCGCCGCGCAACACCTCAACCCGATCGGCGACGTCGCTGTCAGCTATCTCACCCTCGGCGAAGTCGGCATGTGCCTTCGCCGCCTCGATCGTGTAGAGCCTGCCGCCCTCGGCCAGGCCGCTGGCGATCCATATCGCCGAGTAACCGGCCAGAGTGCCCAACTCGACGGCGTTTCGGCCCGGCGTCATAGAGACCAGGATCCGGAGGAGACGCCCCACGTCGGCGCTCACCGCGATCCGAGGGATGCCAGCCTGTGCCGCCCGGTCCATGAGCCCGGCGAGATGTGGGTCCTCGTCCCCGAACACCTCGATGGAGTAGTCGGAGAGGTACTCCCAGCGCTCGGGGGTCATCCCGGTGCTCACTCGTCAAACCTCGGGCGCCGGCGGCGGCGCTTCTTCTCGGCGCGGGCGCGCTTCGAGGCAAGTCGCCTCGCCCGTGAGGCGGGAGTGGGCTTGGTGCGCCGACGCCGCTTTGGCCTGGCCAGCGCCTTCTCGATTCGCTCGACGAGACGGCGGCGGGCCGTCTCCCTGTTGCGCAGCTGGGAGCGCTCGTCGGAGACGCTGACCTCGATCACCTCCCCGGCTCGGGAGATGATCCGCTGCTTTACCTCCTCGGGGAGAGTGGTCGATGCGTTCACGTCGAAGCGAAGACGGACGGCGGTCTCGCTGCGATTGGCGTGCTGGCCGCCCGGGCCCCCAGAGGTGTGGAAGCTCTCCTCTATCTCGGCGTCCGGAATCGTCCAGCTCCCCACGACGAGGGGCGTGTCGGTCAACTCTCGTCGTAGTACTCGGTGCCGAGATGGGTGATCAGGTCCTCGCCCATCATGTGCCGGAGGTTGTTCTTGAGCTTGGTGTGCTGGATGAACAGATCGTTCTCCGGGTACAGGCCCTCGGCGACCTGCGGGCTCTTGAAGTAGAAGGACAGCCACTCCTGGATCCCACTCTTGCCGGCACGGGCCGCGAGATCCATGAAGAGGGCGAGGTCGAGGACGATGGGCGCCGCCAGAATCGAGTCCTTGCAGAGGAAGTCGACCTTGATCTGCATGGGATAGCCCATCCAGCCGAAAATGTCGATGTGGTCCCATCCCTCCTTGTCGTCCCCCTTGGGCGGGTAATAGTTGATGCGGACTTTGTGGTAGATGTCCCCGTAGAGCGAGGGGTACATGTCCGGCTGGAGGATGTTCTCGAGGACCCCGAGCTTGGAGACCTCCTTCGACCTGAAGCTCTCCGGGTCGTCGAGTACCTCGCCGTCCCGGTTTCCGAGGATGTTGGTGGAGAACCAGCCGCGGATTCCGAGCATCCTCGACTTGAGGCCGGGAGCGATCATCGTTTTCATCAGAGTTTGGCCGGTCTTGAAGTCCTTGCCCCCGATCGGCACCCCCTCTTGGGCCGCCAGCTCGACCATCGCCGGAATGTCGACGGTGAGGTTCGGTGCGCCGTTGGCGAAAGGGACACCCATCTTGAGCAAGGCGTAAGCGTAGATCTGGGAAGGTGTGATGGCCTCGTGGCTCTCCTTGAGCCCCTTCTCGAAGACGCTGAGCTCGGCGTGGACCTCGGATGGGCTCTCGTATGCCTCCGTCGACCCACACCACACCGCGACCAAACGGTCGGTCTGCTTCTCCGAGCGAAACAAGTCGATGTCCTCCATCAGCGATTCCGCCATATCCATGTGATTGTGCCCGCTGTCCTTGACATGGTCCACGCCGTCGAGGTTCTTCACCCACCGCGAGGAGAACACGGCGGGCATCGGCCTGACTGCCCGCAGCTCGTCCCCGATCCCCTCGATGTGGCGGGAGTCGAGGACCCCGGCCTTCATCGCCGCGGCATAGGCGTCGTCGGAGTAGGGGTCCCACCCTCCGAACTCGAGGTCGTCGAGACCGGCGAGCGGGACGAAATCCTTGATCAGGGGGTTGCGGCCCTCGGTGCGCTTACCGAGGCGGATGTGCGCCATCTGGGTCAGGGACCCGATCGGCTCGGCGTAGCCCTTCCTGGCCGCGAGCACCCCGGAGATGAATGTCGTGCCCACCGCCCCCATGCCCGGTGTGAGCACACCCAGCTTGCCGGTTGCAGGAGCGATCTCGGTCGGTTGCGTCATCTCGGCCTCACGTTATCGGACAGACCTTGGAGGGCTCAATCGAGCGGTACCCTCGCAGGGGTGGACACGCCTCCCGACTCCTTGGGCCCCACGGTCGACGTCGCCATGCTGGCGGACGCGGTACAGGCGGTGCGGGGCAAGCTGTTCATCCTCGGCGGCGGCTGGGACACCCTGTGGGTCCGCAGCTTCCCGGCGCGACACCCCACGCTGGCGATCGGGCTCCGGCTCAGGGTGCCGGTGTCCTGGGGGAAGGAGAGCCTGAGACTCTCCGTCGAACTCCAGGACGCCGACGGGAGCTCGCTGCTTCCCCATCCCCTCTCCCACGACATCAGGCTCCCCACTTCCGAGCAGAGACCCGCCGGGGCCACCGATGTGGGTTTGATTCGCTCCTTCACCTTCAACAACCTGGTGTTTCGTCGGGAAGGCTCGTACTCCTTCGTCATATCCGTGGACGATCAGCCAGTCTCCCGACTCCGGTTCACCGTGCGGGAGCGGCCGGCGACAGACCACTAGGGCGCCCGACCTAGACCATCCCGCGTAGGTCGCACGACCCGTTGGCTTACCCCGGGACCCTGCCTAGGTTGACCCACTTCTGTAGAGGACCCCAGCGGTCCAGATTCCCGAATAGCAGCGTGGAGGCAACATGCCGCAACGGACCGGCGGACTCGCCCGGGCCGCCCTCGTCGTCTTCTTCATGGCCACGATGGCGCTCCCGGCGTCAGCTTCGATCGATCTGGAGAAGCTGAGATTCCCCCAGGAGACCGACAAGACGGACTTTCAGAGCACCTTCGGCCATGCCCGATCCGGGGGCCGGCGTCACAAGGGCAATGACCTCATGGCTCCCAAGATGACCGAGGTATTCGCCATTGCCCCCGGCGTGGTCAGTTTCGTGCGCACCGCCGGCCTGGGCGGCCGGTACCTCGGCATAGATCACGGCGAAGGTTGGGAGAGCTACTACATGCATCTCAACAACGACACCCCCGGCACCGACAACGGGCGGGCCGACTGGTCGTACTCGGTGGCTCCGGGGATCGTCGTCGGCTCGGCTGTCGAGGCGGGCCAGTTGATCGCCTGGGTCGGAGACTCGGGGAACGCCGAATGGACCGGGTCCCACACCCATTTCGAGCTGCATCACCAGGGGAGGGCGATCAACCCTTATCCCTACTTGATCGCGGCATGGGAGCGAGACGAGGCGGAGCGCCAGGCGACGGAACTCTGGGACAGCTTCGCCAACTGTTGGAGGACTTCGACTATGGAATGCGCTGAGCGTCGTCCAGCCCCGCCACGCGCGCGGCCAAGTCCGAGTCTTGGAGGCTGACGGTCGCAACCTCCCGAGCGTCGGTTGGGGGCGGCTCGGCATCTGAGATCCAGATCACCCTTCTCACTCGAGCACTGGCCACCGCCCGAGCCCACGCTTCCAGGACCCCTTTGGCATCATCCGCGAAAGACCGCACCCGCCCGTCCACGGCGGCCTCGGTAACTAGGACCGCGGTGAAGCACATCCCAGCGGCCGCCTCGATGTGGCTCTCGTCCGACACGTCGCCGAGGGCTACTTTGAGGCCACGCTCCCGATAGGCTGCGGCATCGTCCTCGTCGGAGACGAACACCCTTATCTCCCGTCTCGGGTCGACCAGCTCGTCGACCACGGCGCGGCCCGGGGCGGTGTCGGCTCCAACCACGATCACCGGCATGTGGCCAACCTAGCGGGACGTCCGAGCTGCCCCGTTTCGGGAGAGGAGCGCCAGGCGGGTACAATCCCACTATCGGGATAGTGGAAATTCCCCATCCCGTGCAACCGTTGAAATACGCGGTGAGACAGAAGTTTTCAGAGGTGATGACCAAGTGGCAACCGTAGACATCGATCTGGGCGGCTATCAGCTCGGCTGGCACGACGAGGTCGAGCTCGCCTTCGAGCCCAGAAAGGGCCTGGACGAAGAGGTCATCCGCTCCATGTCCGCCATGAAGGGGGAGCCGGAGTGGATGCTCGACTTCAGGCTCAAGTCCTATCAGCGCTTCCTGCGCAAGCCCATTCCCCAGTGGGGCGGCGGCGGGCTGCTCGACACCATCGACTTCGACGACATCTATTACTACGTGAAGCCCGAGGGAGAGCAGCAGAAGGACTGGGACATGGTTCCCGAGTCAATCAAGGCGACTTACGAGAAGCTGGGCATCCCCGAGGCCGAGCGCAAGTACCTCGCCGGGGTGACTGCCCAGTATGAGTCGGAAGTTGTTTACCACCGCAACCGGGAGGATCTGGAGAAGCTGGGCGTGCTGTTCACCGACATGGACACCGCCCTCCGTGAGTACCCCGAGATCGTCAAGGAGCACATCGGCACGGTCATCCCCCCCAACGACAACAAGTTCGCCGCGCTCAACTCGGCCGTCTGGTCGGGCGGCTCGTTCATCTACGTCCCGCCGGGCGTCCACGTCGACCAGCCCCTGCAGGCCTACTTCCGGATCAACTCCGAGAACATGGGTCAGTTCGAGCGCACCCTGATCATCGTGGACGAGGGCGCCTATGTTCATTACGTCGAGGGCTGCTCCGCCCCCACCTACACCACCGACTCGCTGCACTCGGCGGTGGTGGAGATCATCGTGAAGGAGGGCGGGCGCTGCCGTTACACCACCATCCAGAACTGGTCGAACAATGTCTTCAACCTGGTGACCAAGCGTGCCGTGGCCTACCGCAACGCCACTATGGAATGGGTCGACGGCAATCTCGGCTCGAGGCTGACCATGAAGTATCCGGCGGTGTGGCTCATGGAGCCCGGCGCCCACGGTGAGGTGCTCTCCATCGCCTTCGCCGGCGAGGGCCAGCATCAGGACGCCGGGGCCAAGATGGTCCACGTCGCACCGGACACCACCTCGACGATCGTCTCCAAGTCCATCTCCAAGGACGGGGGCCGTGCCGGTTACCGGGGCCTGGTCAGGGTGGAGGAGGGCGCCGAGAACGCGAGGAGCTTCGTCCGCTGCGACGCCCTCATCCTCGACGAGGACTCCCGGTCCGACACCTACCCCTACATGGAGATCGAGGAGAACGACGCCGAGATCGGCCATGAGGCCACGGTGTCCAAGGTCGGAGAGGACCAGCTCTTCTATCTGATGTCCCGCGGCCTCACCGAGGATCAGGCGACCTCGATGATCGTGGCCGGTTTCATCGAGCCCATCGTCAAGGAGCTCCCCATGGAGTACGCGGTGGAGATGAACCGTCTCATCGAGCTCAACATGACGGCGGCGGGCGCCATCGGCTGAACCGCCTTATGGTTGGGGAGGAAGTCGCCGGGAGGCATATATTCCCCGTCAGCTGATGGCTGTCATCCATGAGCGCTGAAACCGGAGCCCGCTGATCGGCACCCTCCTCGGCCTGTCCGCCGTCGTCCTGCTCATCGTGGCCAACGCCTTCTTCGTCGCTGGCGAGTTCGCCATCGTGGCCGTGGAACGCAGCCAGGTGGAGCGGAAAGCGCGAGAGGGAGACCGGACCGCCGGGCGCATACTGCGCTCGCTCCGGCATCTGTCATTCGAGCTCTCCGGGGCGCAGCTCGGGATCACCGCGACCTCACTGGTGCTCGGGGCAGTCGCCGAGCCGACACTCTCCACCGCCCTCCAGCCTCTCTTCCTCGCCGTCCCCTGGCTTCCCCGGTCGACCGCCCTCGCCGTTTCGCTGATCGCGGCGTTCGTCGTGGCGACGATGAGCCAGATGGTGTTTGGCGAGCTGGTCCCGAAGAATCTGGCCATCGCCCGGCCCTACCGGTCAGCGGTCTTGTTCGGGATCCCCATGCAGGTGGTCAATGCCGCACTCCGCCCCCTGATCCTCTTCCTCAACCGGTCGGCGAACTGGACGATACGACGACTCGGCATCGAGCCCCTCGAGGAGCTCGCAGGGGTGCGGTCGATGGAGGAGCTGGAGCTGATGATTCGCTCCTCGGGGGAGGAGGGCCGCCTCGACGACAAGGAGATCCAGCTGCTCACCCGGGCCATGACCTTCATCGAGAAGGTCGCCGCAGACGCCATGGTCCCCAGGGTCAACGTCGTCGGGATCAGCCGCGACGGCTCCGTCTCCGAATTGAGAGAGCTCGCCGCTGCCACCGGTCATTCCCGATTTCCCGTCTACGGGGAGGGTCTCGACGATGTGATCGGAGTCGCGCACATCAAGGACACCGTGGGTCTTCCCTCCTCGGGTCTGGCGGCTACACCGGTCGCCGAGATTGCGAGTCCTGCCCTGTTGGTGCCGGAGAGCGCCCCGCTGGAGAACCTGCTCACCGAGCTCCAGACCGGGGGGCGCTGGATGGCGGTGGTCGTCGACGAGTACGGGGGGACGGCGGGAATCGTCACCATCGAAGACCTCCTCGAGGAGATCTTCGGCGAGATCGAGGACGAGTACGACCTCGACATCTCCCAGACCGTCCTTATCGACGAGGCGGCGACCCTCTCCGGGCTGCTTCACCGTCACGAAGTCGAGGAGCTCACCGGATTCGAATGGCCGGAAGGCCGGTATGAGACCCTTGGCGGCTTTCTGGTCGCGCAGCTCGGCAGATTTCCCCGGGAGAGGGAGGTCATCCACCACCAGGGGTTCTCCTTCGAGGTGGTCGAGCTGGACGGACACCGCGTCGATCAGGTGAGAGTGGTCCGCACCGAGGGCGGGGAGAGATCATGAGCCCCACGGCCCTCCTCTGGATGGTGCTGTTCCTCATCGCCAACGGATTCTTCGTGGCCGCGGAGTTCGCCTACATCACCGCCAGACGCAACGTCCTGGAGGCGCACACCGGGCGGGCCGCTCAAGTCGCGACGGGGCTCAACCAGGAACTGTCCCTCAGCCTGGCAGCCGCCCAACTGGGGATCACCATCGCCAGCCTGCTCCTGGGGGCGGTGGCCGAGCCTGCCGTGGCGGCCATGATCGAGCCGGTGCTGGCCCTCACCCCGTTGCCGGAGGGTGCCCTGCATCCGGTGGCTTTGATCATCGCCCTGCTGATCGTGGTCTACCTGCACATGGTGATCGGTGAGATGGCACCGAAGAACATCGCCATCTCCAACCCGGAGCGGTCGGCTCTGATCATGGCGATCCCGTTTCGGGCATTCATCTTCGTCTTCCGCCCGCTGATCGCGCTTCTCAATGGCATCGCCAACGCCGTCCTCCGGCTCTTCGGTGTGCCCCCTGCCGACGCTTTGGGAGTGGGCCACTCGGCGGAGGATCTGGCAGTGATCATCTCGGCGGGACGGAAGGAGGGTGTGATCGAGGACTTCGCCCACCGACTGCTGACCGGGGCGATCATCTTCAGCGATCTCGACGCCTCGGAGGTGATGATCCCCCGGCCCGACGTTCGCGCGGTGCCTGTTGGCGCCACGGTCAGCGAGGTGCGTGACCTCATGAAGATGACCGGCCACTCCCGGATCCCGGTATTCAGAGAGGATCTGGACGACACTCTGGGCTTCGTCCATGTCAAAGATCTCATGGCTCTGGACGACGCGCGACTCGACCGCCCCCTCGACCTGCATCACATCCGTCCCGCTCTCGCCGTCCCGGAGACGGCACGGCTTTCCAGGGTCCTCGACGGGATGAGG
>Ga0299913_10000720_pt1 | contig 22318 bp, 18 predicted proteins | sample RVTome_9_FD_201360 | JGI IMG/M metagenome (GOLD analysis project Ga0299913, IMG submission 201360) | Soil microbial communities from uranium-contaminated site in the Upper Colorado River Basin, Wyoming, United States - RVT155D38 (version 2) ... | reverse complement strand
CCCCTGACGCACGAACAGCTCCTGCGCGGTCGAGATGATGCGCAACCGCGTCTCGGCAGCCTTCGCCTGCCGTCCGGACGAGTCGTATGGCCTCTTGACATTCTTCGGCATTTGGATGCAGTATAACTGCATTCGAAATGCCGGACCCGAAGGCACGACATGGCTACCACCGAGACCGAGAGGTTCCTCGCCGAGATCATCCCGGCACAAACTGCCGCCGACACGGCTCTGCACAACGGCGACCCCAAGCCGCGCATCCAGTTGTGGAGCCATGACGACCCGGTCACCCTTTTCGGCGCGAAGCTCGCCAGCGTCGGCTGGGACGAGGTCAAGCCGACGTTCGTGCAGGTCGCATCCTGGTTCACCGGCTCGGACAAGTGGGAGTTCGAGGTGATCACGGCCGGCGCCAGCGGAAACCTCGCCTACACGGTCGCCTACGAGCACGGCGAGGTCGTTGTCGACGGGCATCAGCGTGCGTACACACTGCGCGTCACCCACGTCTATCGCCGCGAAGAGGGCCAGTGGCGCATCGTCCACCGGCACGCGGACTTCCCACCCGACTCGGACGCGCCGCTCTTCGGGCAGCCGAAGTAGACGCACTGATCTGCGTCGATCCGGGCGCGCTGAAGTCGGTGAGCCGGGTGAGCCCGGTTAGGCCAAGCGCAACACATTGACGACTTGGCCCAGGCGGGCCGATTTCCTCAAGGCGGCCAGCGGAGGCGTCGTCAATCTTGCAGCGAACTTTGCGCACTTCGTCCCAAGACGCCCAAACGAGTCGACACTGAGCTGGGGTGGACAACTCCCGGCGCTCTCGCCGCGGCTCGCGGCGGACCCAAAACGGATTGACGCAACTGGCGTGGACGTGGACGGTGGCCGCCGACCCGAGGGACCTGTCGTTTGTCGAGGAGCGTCGGTCTTCCGCGTGCACGAAGGAAACCGCTCAAGTAGGCCGATGAGCGGACGGAGTCAACCGCTGGCCGCTTGCCGAGGCACGGCCCACCCCGGCGGCCTCCCTCTCGCGGTGACTCAGACCGGAGGGTGCGGGTCGTACTGGATGCCCCGGCGTACCTCGCGCGCGCGTTCGGTCCCGGCCAGTCGGTCCACCAGGTACAGGGCCATGTCGATGCCCGCTGAGATTCCGGCGCTGGTGATGAGGTCGCCGTCGTCGACGAACCGTGCCTCCACGTCGGTCTTCACGGTCGGGTCGATCTCCGAGAGCAGGTTCAGCGACGCCCAGTGCGTGGTCGCCGGCCTGCCCGAGAGCAGTCCGGCGGCGGCGTAGACCAGGCTTCCGGTGCATACAGAGGCCATCAGCGGAACGGTGGCGCGCTGGGTGCGGACCCAGTCAATGTGCTCCGGGTCGTGGAGCAGCCGCCGGGTGCCATGGCCGCCTGGATGGATGAGGACGTCCAAGTTCGGGGCGTCGTCCAGGGAGTGGTGGGCGCCCAGGACGAGGTTCTTGGCGCCGACGACGTCGCGGCCGTCGCTGGACAAGCACGAGATGGCCCAGTAGTCCTCGGGGTGGTGCTGGGTCCAGTACGCGAGGACCTCATAGGGGCCGACGGCGTCCAGCTCCTCGACGCCGTCGAAGAGCAGCAGCCCGATGTGGCGCGGCGCGGGCGCCCCGGTGTTGCCGTCGCTGGTCTCGGTGCGGGGTGGGTGGTGCATGCGTGGCTCCTGACGTCGTGGGTGGGTGTGGCCGCCCGTCTGGGACGTGCGTCCCGGGCTTGTGCGGCAGTCCTCAGCCTCGGTGCCTTCGAACCGGGTCGCCCCGGTCAAAACGCCGGGTTCGGCAGGGGGTCGTGGTCCGCGCGGTAGTACGGTCGCAAGGTGCTAGTCGGGCGCGAGCGGGAGAGCACACATCTGGCCGAGCTCCTCGATCGGGCACGGCACGGGTCGGCCCGCAGCCTGGTGGTCCGCGGCGAACCGGGTGTCGGCAAGTCCGCCCTCATCGAGGAACTCGTCGACCGGGCCGGTGACGCGCTGGTGCTGCATACCCAGGGACTGGAGGTCGAGGCGCCGTTGGCGTTCGCGGCACTGCACCGACTGCTGGTCCCGGTGATGCGGCTGCGCGACGACCTCCCCGCCCCCCAGGCCCGGGCACTGCGCGTCGCGTTCGGCGAGGAGGACGGTCCTTCAGTCGAGCCGTTCCTGGTGGCGGTGGCGACACTGTCGCTGCTGACCACCGCGGCGGAGGAGAAGACCGTGCTGTGCGTCGTCGAGGACGCGCACTGGCTGGACCCCGCCACCGCGGACGCGCTCCTGTTCTGCGCCCGCCGGCTCGGTGCGGACCGGGTACTCCTGGTCTTCTCCGCCCGAGACGCGGCCGCGATGCCGTTTCGCCCCGACGGCATCGGCGAGCTGGTGCTGGCCGGGCTCGACCCCGACGCGGCCCGCTCGCTGCTAGAGCTGCGCCTGGGCGCCGCACCCGCGCCGGAGGTCACCGAACGGCTCGTCGTCGAGAGCGGCGGCAACCCGCTCGCGCTGCTCGAACTCCCCACTGAGCTCAGTACGGACCAGCTCCGTGGGTCCTTCCCGCTGCCGACCCAGCTCCATCTGTCCACCCGTGTCGAACAAGCCTTCCTCGACCGCAGCCGGCAGCTGCCGGCACCGGTCCAGTCCGTGCTGCTGATCGCGGCCGCCGACGACACCGGCGAGTTCGCGGTCGTCCGGGGGGCGGCAGCTACCCTCGGCGTGGGCGAGCAGGCCATCGAGGCCGCGATCGCCTCCGGGCTGCTGGTTGCGGACGCGGGCGCCGTACAGGTGCGTCACCCGCTGGTGCGCTCGGCCATCTACCAAGCCGCCACCGGCGAACAACAACGCCGCATCCACCGGGCGCTGGCCGGCGCCCTGGCCGGGATCGGAAACCCCGACCGAGAGACATGGCACCGCGCCGCAGCTGCTGAAGGCCCCGACCCCGACGTGGCCGCAGCCCTCGAGGTCGCTGGGTCCCGAGCTGAGCGTTGCGGCGCCTACGTCTCAGCCCTGGCCGCCTACGAACGCGCGGCAGGGTTGACGACAACCACCCAGCAGCAGGCCGAGCTGACGCTCGCGGCTGCGCGGAACGCCTGGGCCTGCGGCCAGACCGCCCGAGCCCGCGCACTCCTGGAAGTCGCACGCCAGCTTGCGTCCGACCCGGTGCTTCTGGGCGGCATCGCTCGCCTCCGGGGGCGGATCGAGGTCAACCTCGGCTCGGCAACAGACGCGCACCGGATCTTCGTCGAAGCCGCACAGGCCATCCACGAGGTTGATCCGCCACGTGCCCTGGAGATGGCCGTCGCGGCCGCCATCATGCGCACCTACGGCGCCGACGGCGGGACCACCCTGAAGGCCGGCGACATCGACGTCGAGGTCGCCGAGGCCGATGCGCCCCAGACGGTGTGTCTCAAGCAGATGCTCGTCGCAATGACCCGCGCCAGTCACGGCGACTGGTCCGGAGCCGTGACCGCGCTGGACGCGGCCCTGGCGTCCGGTGAGGTGGTCGAGGACCTCGACGTGCTCGGCAACCTGGGCAATGCCGCGCTGCAGCTCGGTGACGACAAGGCCCAGCAGCACTTCTATGCCCTGACGCTCTCCCGGGCCCGCGAAGCCGGTGCGCTCATGGTGGTCATCTACGCATTGCAGCGCCTGTGCTTTGGGCAGCTCGTCGCCGGCAACTGGGCCGACGTACGCAGCAGCGCCGAGGAAGCCCTAGCGCTCTCCACCAGCCTGAGGCAGCCCGCGCTGACCGCTCCCCCGCTCGCCTGGCTCACGCTTCTCGCCGCACTCCAGGGCCGCGACGACTACGACAACAGGCTGGCCGACCTCGAGCAGGTACTCGAAGCCCACCCGCTGGGCATCCTGACCGACCCGGTCCACGACCTGATCCGGTGGGCCAAGGGCGCGCACGCGGCAGCCGCAGCCGACGCCTTCGGTGCGCTGCACCACCTCTCCCGGATGCGCCTTCCAGTGCTGGGCCGGATGGCCGCGACCGAGCGCATCGACGCCGCCGTCCGCGCCGGCGAACCCGACCCGGCCAGGAGGTGGGTCGCCGAGCTCGCCGAGTTCGCCGACGCCACAGGCAGGCCCTGGGCGCTGGCTACCGTCGCCTACGGCTACGCGATGACCGCCGACCCTGGCGATGACGCCGCCGAGACCCTGTTCACCGACGCCCTCACGCACCACCGCCGCGCGGGCCGCCCCTACGACGAAGCACGTACCCACCTCGCCTACGGGGAGTGGCTACGCCGTGCGCAACGCCGTCTCGATGCGCGCGAACACCTTCGCCACGCCCTGGAGACGTTCGCCGATCTACGCGCCACTCCGCTCACCGAACGTGCGACCGCGGAGCTGCGCGCCTCCGGCGAGACCGCCCGCAAACGGGACCCCTCCACCCTGGTCAAGCTGACCCCGATGGAGCTCAAGGTCGCCCAGCTAGTGACCTCAGGGCTGTCGAACAAGGACGTCGCCGGCCAGATATGGGTCTCACCGAGGACCGTGGCGTTCCACCTGCGCAATGTCTTCGCGAAGGCCGGCATCACCTCGCGCGGCGAGCTCGCCCAGCTCGACCTCTCCTGACCACGACGCGTCCTGCCGGCGACCCGACCGGCCCACGATGCGTATCCCGGCCATCTGACCGGGGTGAGCAAACGCGTTCCAGGCCACGCTCAACTGCAGTGAACCACCGACTGCGAGAGCGAGACCGTCATGAGCGTCGAGACCCACCTCACCACCATCCACCCAGTCGCCGCCGTACCGGCGACACCGAAGACCGGGCCGGCGGCCCGCATCATCGCCGGGTCACTGGCCACGGGCGTAGCGGCCGCATTGGTCCTCACCCTCGGCGTCTTCGCCGGCGGCACCGAGAGCGTCATCACCGGTTCGGCGCTCGTCGCCTTCGCGTTGGGCTGGGCGCTCATCGCGGCCCTCACCACCCGTTACACGAACCGGCCCCAGCGCTGGGCGTTCCTCCCTGCGGCCGCGATGGGAGTCACCGGCCTCGCGCTGCTGGCCTTCACCCCCGAGAGCGACGCCATGACCCGGTTGAGCTGGGTGTGGCCGCCGGCCGCGCTCGCGCTGGCGGTGTGGATGTTCGTCCAGATGCGCCGCTCGTTGACCGGTCGGGGCCGCTGGCTGCTCACCCCGGTCATCGCCGTCCTGGCCCTCGCCTCGGTCGGCGCCACCTACGAAAACATCGCCCTTACCCGCGACCAGGACGCCTACGCCGCCCCCGGGACGAGCTACGACGTCGGCGGGCGCCAGCTCCACCTGGACTGCCGCGGTCACGGAGGCCCCACCGTCGTGCTCTTCAATGGACTCGGCGAGATCTCTGCCTCTTGGGCCCGGATCGTTGGCCCGGTAGCCGAGACCACCCGCGTCTGCGCCTACGACCGCGCCGGACAGGGCTGGAGCGAAGACGCGGACCACCCCCAGGACGGGATCGAGGCTGCCCAGGACCTGCACACCCTGCTCGCCGCAGCCGGCGAGTCCGGCCCCTACGTACTGGCCGGGCACTCCACCGGCGGCACCTACGCCATGACCTTCGCCTCCCGCTACCCCGAGCAGGTCGCCGGACTCGTGCTGCTGGACAGTTCCAGCCCCGAGCAGCTCACCGCGATCCCCGCCTACGCCAGCCAGTACGCCGTGATGCGCCGCGGCCTCGCGCTGCTGCCCACCCTGAACCGCGTCGGCCTGAGCCGACTGCTGCCCGCCTCCCACCTGCCCGCGCCGGCAGCCGACCAGGTCAAGGCACTCACCTCGACCGCACGCGGCGCCAGGAACGGCCGTGACGAACTGTCGGTCATCCTCGACGTCTTCGGGCAGGCCCAGGCGCTCACCACCCTCGACGACCGGCCGCTCGCCGTGCTCACCGCGTCGGAGAACCTCACCAATCCCGGCTGGACCGGTGCCCAGGACCAGCTCGCCGAGCTCTCGACCAACCGCGTCCAGCGCACCGTGCAGTCCACGCATGCCGGCTTGCTCGAAGACGAGGACCCCGCGGCCGAGTCGATCCACGCCATCACCGAGGTCATCTCCTCGGTCCGGACCGGCACTCGCCTGGACACGAAGTGACTTCCGGCGGTCCTGCCGCGCCCGCACCCGGTACAACCCGCCCCACCCCAACCCCACGCCGCCCCCCACACCCACGCCGCCCAGCACCCGGCACCTCACGGCGAAGCAGAAGGTCCCAGGAAGTCGTGGGCGCTGCTCGCGGTCGCCCTGGCCGCCCAGATCCTGGTCGTGCTCGACATCTCGGTCGTCAACACCGCACTGCCCTCCATCGGAAGCTCGCTGCACCTCCAGGGCGGCCAGCTCCAGTGGCTGGTCACCGCCTACCTGATGATGTCCGGCGGCGGCCTGCTCCTCGGCGGCCGCATCGCCGACCTGCTTTCCAGACGCGGCGTCTTCCTCACGGGCCTGACCCTCTTCAGCGCTGCGTCCCTGATCAGCGGGTTCGCCGACAGCGGCAGCCAGCTCATCGCCGCACGCGCCGTCCAGGGTCTGAGCGCAGCACTGCTCACCCCCTCGGCGTTGTCCGTCATCATGACCACATACGCCGGCACGCAGCGCAAGACCGCACTCGCCCTGTGGGGTGCCGTCGGAAGCCTCGGCGTCGCAGCCGGAGTCCTTCTCGGCGGAGCGCTGACCACGTGGGCGAGCTGGCAGGTCATCTTCTGGGTGAACGTCCCGATCGGCGTCGTCGCCCTGCTCGTCGGACGTCGCGTCATCGCCAAGGACCCCGAACCCCGCCCCAGCCTGCATGACTTCGACTTCCCCGGTGCCTTCGCCGTCATCGGCGGCCTCGCCTCGCTCGTCTACGGCGTTTCGGGCACCGAGGCCCACGGCTGGTGGTCCGTCCAGACCATGACAGCACTCGCCCTCTCGGCGGTCCTGCTGGTCGCGTTCCTGACGCTCGAGCAGCACGCGGCCAAGCCGTTGTTCCCGCCGCACGTGTGGAAGCTCCGGGCCCTGGTCTCGGGGACCGTGGTGATGCTCGGTGTCACCGGCATCCTGGTCGGGACCGTCTTCTTGACGTCCATCTTCCTCCAGACTGTCCTCGGCTTCTCCGCCCTGGAGACCGGGCTCGCGTTCTTGCCGTTCGCGCTGGCCATCACCGCCGGCACGCTGGTCGCGCGGCACCTGCTGAACCACCTCTCACCGCGTGTCATCGCGACCATCGGACTGCTCATCACCGTCGCCGCCGCCCTATGGCTGTCGGCCGCCGATGGTGGGGCGCACCTCGCCACCGACATCCTCCCCGGCCTGTCCGCGCTCGGCTTCGGTGTCGGCATGGTGTTCGTCCCGGTGTCGGTGACGTCGATGGCCGGCATCCCGGCCTCGCACGCCGGCGTGGCATCGGGGTTCCTCATGACGGGCCACGAGGTTGGGGCTGCGCTGGGTGTCGCCATCCTGTCCGCGGTCGCCAGCGCCGCCGGCACGCTCACCACCGCGGCCGGCGCAGCCGATGCGTTCTCTGCCGGGTTCATTGGCGCCGCCGCCATGGGTGCCGTCGTCGCCGTCTACGCGCTGCTCCGGATGCCCTCCACCCGCGCCTCCGGCGGTGGTGGCCACATGCACATGCACTGACGGACATGCCCGGCACCGCGAGGATGTGCCCGGCCGAATCGCGGGTCGAACCGTCTCTCTCCCTGGCCACCGGCCCGAAATACCCACTATTGGGTCTGGTCGCGCCATCCCCAGGGGCCGAAAAAGTGAGGCCACACGCCCGCAGCGGCCCTGGGATTGAAGGGATCGAGAAAATGAAGCGTCTTGCCATTGCTCTCGCCACGGCCCCACTCGCATCCGTGATGTTGGCCGGCCCGGCACACGCGGACCCACCAGTTGCTCACGAGCCGACCGGGACCGCCCACACCCATCACGTCCACACCGGCCAGGGCGACTGTGTGGATATCGACAGCGTGCTCTTCATGGCGGACAGTCGCGGCCTGCACCAGGGGTCGAACGCGAGCCAGGGTCCCCTTCAGGGGCCGTTCCACGGCACGTGTGACGGACTGCTGTACCCGGGTGGACCGCCGGTACCCTTCGGGCCGCACCACTGAATCCACCGCCACAGACAGCACCGGTCTCGGAGTCGGCGCGCCTGTCACCGAGGTGGAAGCGCTGTGCGGTCGCCGGACCGCCTACTCGGCAGACGTCAGAGAGCGGAGGCGGTACGACGTCGGCGGCGTAGGCCCAGCAAGTACGGCATGCCGGAGCCGGCGACGGCCAAGGTTCTCCCGACGCGTCCGAGCAAGGATGGATCCGGCAGCGCAGGGCCAAGTAGTGGCAAGGGTCCCTCCGTGGGGTGCTTGAGGTCGGGAAGCGGATGCCACCCGCCAAGGGTCGTTCCGGGGCCCCGGCTCGGCCTTGTTGCACGCTTGGACCCTGGGGTCAGTGCTGCGCGGCTGGACCGATCCCGTGGCCGGGCCTGATCGCACCGGAACTGGATCGGCCCGTGGTCAGCCGTGGGCCGGCAGTACGCAGAACTCGTTGCCCGAGGTGTCGGCGTAGACCCGCCACGGCAGCGTGCCCCACCCGTGGTCGAGCTCGCGCCCGCCGCGCTCCGCGATCCCGCGCGCAACCTGATCGGGGTCGTCGCCCCTCTCGAGCCGGACGTCGAGGTGCAGCCGGTTCTTCCCGGGGCCCTTGGGCTCGGTCTCGGGGCCGAGCTCAAGCAGCGGCCCGCGGCGCGAGGGGTGGCGCAGGCTGATCGGAGCGGCCCCGGGCATCGGTGTCCAGCCGGTCAGCCACGCCCAGAGCTCGCCGTCACGGTCCGGGTCGCCGGAGTCGAGCGGCAGCGCGGCAATCGGGCCGGTGTCGACGTAGGCCTCCCGCTCCTCCATCACGCAGAAGGGGTTGTCCTCCGCGTCGCCGAGCACCACCCACGGGACGTCGCGCTGGCCGATGTCGAGGTGGCGGGCACCGAGGCCGAGCAGCCGGTCGACGGTGTCCTGCTGGAGGTCGCCGCCGCGGAGGTCGAGGTGCAGCCGGAGCGGTTCAGACGGCGGCTCGGGCACCCGCTGGAAGCAGAGGTCGAGGTCCGGTCCTCCCGGGTGGTGGAGCCGAGTCTCGAAGCCGTCCGGCTCGTCGGTCAGCGTCTCGGTGCCGAGGGCCGCCTCCCAGAACCGGCCGAGCCGGGACGGGTCGACCGCGTCGAAGACGAGGTTCTCCAGGTGCATGCCTGCACCCTAAGCACGGGACAGACAGAACCAGTCTCGGGGTCGGCGCGCCGGTCATCGAGGTGGAAGCAGTGTGCGGTCGGGTCCGCAGGCGGGAAGCCCCGTCGAGCGATCCCTACTTTGACCGACTTCCCCGTTCGTAGCCGTTTCGTCACCTCGAGCAGGCTTGGCCTGGGCGACTCCGCTCCGTCGTAGAGCGGTGTGACAGGATCCCGCCGACCATTCTCTCGGGTGGGGCCCTGCCTCCGGGACCTGAGCTCAAGGAGCCCACGTGTCCGACATCGTCATTCCCCTTGCACTGCTCGCGGTGATCGGGGGGCTGCTCTACCTGCGCCGCATCGGTCGTCGCAAGGCCCATCAGTTCGCTGCCCACAAGAGCGCCGAGAGACGCACGGACAGGTCGTTGGACTGGTTGGGTACGGCCCTGATCCTGAACGCCCCTGCCGAACGGGCAGCTGAGATAGTGGGGATCGCAGGGAAGAAGCAGATGGCCCGGCAGACCGCTCCCGGCCGTTGGGATCTCGTGAGCGGCCTGGACTCCTATGCCGCGAGCGTGGCGTTGAGCGAAGCACCGGGCGGAATGCGCCTGACGCCGACCGTCGCTCCGGATGCCGAGGGTGTGCCGCAGGGCGCCCCATGGCTCAGCTTCCGCGCCGCTGTGGCCAAGGCCGCCGCGAAAGCAGGGATCGAGACCCGAGACGACGAGGAAGTTCGGTTCCAGCCCGCCGTTGGGTCGGACGGGGCTCGCGTCTGGGTGCCCGCGGACCGCGTCTAGGGTCCGGACAGCCAGTCTGTCGCGCCGAGCATCAGGTGCGAGAGCGCCAGGCGGTCAACGCCGCACCCATTCCGGTGACGGCAGCGAGCAGGGCCGTCATGCCGATCAGCGTGCCGCCCGATCCGAGTTCGGGTCCGAACACGACTGCAAGGCAGGCCAGGATCGCGGCGACGAGCTGAGCGAGGCCCTGCCAGGGGATACCACCGGCTGCGGTCGCGCCCCAGAGGAGTACGACGAAGAGGAGCATCACCGCGAACTTGGTCGCGGCCGCGTCCGTGGTCGGGGCAGCGGACCACAGCGACGCCTGATCGTCGGCGACGAACGGGAGGCTCGTCCCGATCGCGAGCACACCGATCAGCACGGCGTCGAGAGTGGCGAACCGGGGCCAGGGATCCATTGCAGCACCTTCGCTGATCGTGCCGACTGACGGCTGCTCGAGGGAACGACGCGGCGGCATCAGAATCCCAGGAGCGCCTGAAGCGCTTCCTCGCTCCACTCGTCAGATGCTTGCATGATGCGGACCGCCTCGATCAGGTCGGCCCTGCCGTTCGTCAGGTCGGTGCTCATCTGGTTGAACCGGTCGAACAGCTCGTACTTGGTGTCCATGAGCACGATGCTGTAGGGGTCCTTGAGCTCATCGTCCCGGTCGAAGTGGGTCAGGTCGTAGGTGACCTCGGGGATCGGGTCCTTCGCGGAGGCAGCGAGCTCGAGCATCGCGGACTTCATGTTCTCGATCGCCGACCAGTCCATCCGCACCTCGCCGGCGGCATCGCTGAGCTTGACCGGCGGCAGGCAGGACAGCTCGTCCGTCTGCAGGTACCCCAGGATGGTCTGCCCTTCGGCCGTGATCTCGGCCATCCCCGAGTTGAAGTCCTCGAGGAACTCGCCATCGGCCGCCCAGAAGTCACTCATGACGTCGTCGGGGCGCTCGCCCGAGACGGTCCGGGGAGGGCCTTGGGCGTTGTCGTAGACGCCCTTGGCGGCCTCGATGCCGGCCACCACGGGCTCGACGGCACCCTTCGCCGGCACGATCGACGCGATCAGGCCGATGGTGTCCCATGCCGCGTCGCTGCTGCTGTGCCCGCCGTCGGGATGGGCAGCGAGCATCGCGTCCCGCACGGACTCGGCCAAGGACAGCGCGCTCGCCTTCGCGGCGTTGATCGCCGCCGCGTCGGCCGCACCGCAGGCCGCAAGGTCGATGAGATCCTGCCGGAGGTTGTTGCACAGGATGTCGCGCGTCTCGCCGTACCGGCTGTAGAAGGCGTTGAACGCCTGGCCGTAGTTCTCGGTGTTGGTCGGCTCGATGTCGGCCAACCAGCCGTCCAGGGGAGGCTTGACCTGCAGGCCGAGACCGGGCTGCCAGTTGATCTGCCAGGCCGCGTGGTCGAGGATCTGCTCGGTGGCCGCCACGATCGTGGACTCCTCCGGAAGGTCGCGCCACTTGGCGAAGGACGCGTTCAGCTGGTCGAGGTAGGTCTGGTGCCACTCCGCCGGCTTGTCCTCCAGGTCCTTGCGCAGGTGGTCGCCGAGAGCTACGAACGGGACGTCGGTCGCCCAGAAGGGTGACGGCACGTTGCCGGTCGATGGCGAACGGAACGTGATGTGTTGCCCATCGAGGAAGTCGCCGCAGATCCACCCGTCGTCGTAGTTGCCTTCACGCACCGAGTTGGGCAGCGAGTCGCCGCTCCACAGATCCTTCATCGTCCAGTGGACGAACGCGTCGGTGGCAGCTTTCGCGGTCTCCTCGATCAGCTCGTCGAGTTCGGATCGGAAACTCATGTGGCTACTCCATGGACGTGGCAACCGGGCGTGGTTGCTTTCCCTCTCCTTTCCCGCCGATGGACAAGAAGAAACCCGACGGTCGCGCGACGACCCGCGGAGCGTGCTGGGGCTGCCTGAGGGTCAGGCCTGCGTGGCCGGCTCGGATCCTTGGCACAGCCGCCAGCGCCAGCCCTCGGGCTCGCGTTCGAGTACGCCGGTGATCCGGTACGGCGCCTGCTCCGTGGCCGGTCCTGCGGTGCCGTTCACGCACGGGTGGACGAGCAGGTCGGCGTCGGCCACCAGGTGGAGTACGTCGTCCCGGCCGGTCACGGCCACCCGTGTCGTCCGCCAGGAGTAGCGCTCGTCGCGGGAGAACAGGTCCACCAGGAGACTGCGCAGGGCCGCCCTGCCGAGCGCTACCTCGCCCAGCTCGGAGCCGGCGTAGATCGGGTCGGCCGTCGTGGAGAAGTGCCGCAGCACGGTGTCCGGGTCGCCGGACAGGAACGCCATGCCGAGCGTGTCGACGGCGGCCGCCGCGACGGAGTCGCTCACGCCGGTACCGTTGCGAGGCGCCGGTCGGGCATCCGGACGCTGGGTATCAACAGGAACGCGAGGGTGACGACGGCGCCGAGGACGCCGGCCCCCACGAGCGTCTCCCTGACCCCGAAGGCCGCGGCCGCCGGGGCGGTCAGCGCGTAGGACAGCGGGACCATCGAGATCGAGATGAACCAGTCGAAGGACGACACCCGGCCGAGCATCGCCAGCGGCACCAGCCGCTGCTTCGTGGTCGTCCAGGCGACGGCACCCAGGGCCTCGAACCCGGCGATCACCGCGGCGACACCCATGGCATGCCACTTCGAGTGCGCCACGCCGTAGCCGGCGACCCCGAGGGTGGCGAGGGCCCACACGGCGTACGTGAAGACCATCGTGCGGCCGGGCAGCCCGGTCTGCCCGATCAGCAGTGCCGCGCCAACGGCCGCCAGACCACCGGCGGCCAGGATGAGACCGAGGTCCCCGGCGCTCCCGCCGAGCTCGTTCCGCACCAGGTACGGGAGGAGCACCTCGATGGGGCCCAGGAACAGCAGGTAGGTGAACGTGGCGGCGACGAACGTGACCCACAGCCAGGGTTGGCTGCGCACGAAGCGGAAGCCGTCGCGGAGCTCGAGGATGGCGGTCCGGACCGTCAACGCGTCCCGCTCATGGGCGGGGAGACGCGACATCCTCGCCAGGCAGAAGGCGGACACCCCGAAGGTGGCGGCGTCGAGCGCGAACGCCGTGGAGGCGCCGGCCCAGCCCACGAGCACGCCGCCCAGCGCGGGTCCGGCCAGCCACAGCGCCGCGGGGCGCACGAACTGGTCGAGCGCGTTCGCCTCGACGAGGTGCTCCTCGGGCACGATGCTCGGCACGAGGGCGTCGAAGGCCGGGATGAAGAACGCCGACGCGGAGCCGTACACCACGGCGAACGCCACGAGATGCCACAGCTCCAGCACGCCGGTCACCGACAGGACCGCCAGGACGGCCAGCGCCGCCCCCCGCACGAGGTCCGCGCCGAGCATCACCAGCCGGCGCTGGAACCGGTCGCTGACCACGCCCCCGAAGAGCACGAGCAGCACCTGCGGCAGGGTGAGCGCAACCCCGACGGCGGCCATGGCCGCCGGCCGGTTGGAGAGCTGGTAGGCCTGCCACACGAGCGCCACGAGCAGCACGCCGTCGCCCAGCAGCGACAGCGTCATCCCGGTCCACAGCAGCCGGAAGTCCCGGATCGCCAGCGGCCGCAGCAGGCGGACCCGGGTACGGACCCCGTCGTCGTCGACGATCTGCATCAGAGCGAGTCCGGTACCGCAGCCGCCATGTCGAACCGCTGGCACAGCTCGCGGAGGACGTCGCAGAGGTGGGTGATCTCCTCGTGGGTGTTCGCGGCGGTGACCTGGACCCGGAAGCCGACCTGGCTGCGCGGGACGAGCGGGTACGCCGCGAGGGTGACGTAGACGCCTCGGGCGAAGAGGAAGTTGCCCACCTCGTCGATGTCCTCGGCCCGGGTGAGCGGCAGCTCGACGATCGGCAGGCCTGAGGCGTTGGGTGTGTACAGGCCGAGGGCGTTGACGGTTGAGATCACCCGGGCGGTCTTGTCATGGAGGTCGGCGCGGATGGCCTCGCCTCGCGTGGCGTTGACGTCGAAGCCGGCCAGCACGGTGGCGAGCGAGGCGGTCGGCGAAGGCCCCGAGTAGAGGTACGTCGGCGCGGCCACCTTCAGGAAGTTCTTCAGCTCGGTGGGGAGCGCCAGGAAGGCCAGGAGCGACGAGTAGGCCTTGGAGAAGCCCCCGACGAGTACGACGTTGTCATAGCTCTCACCGACGTGCCGGACGATGCTGTTGCCTCGCAGACCGTACGGGTGGGCGGCGTCGGGGCTGTCGCCGATCACCCCGAACCCGTGCGCGTCGTCGACGTACAGGAGGGCGTCGTACTCGCGGCAGATGTGCGCGAACGTCGCCAGGTCGGGAACGTTGCCGGTCATGCTGTTGACCCCGTCCATGCAGACGACCCGGGGCGCGCCGGGGGCGGTCAGGCGCAGCTCCTGCTCGAGCGCCCACGGGTCGTTGGCCGGGAAGCGCACCAGCGTGGCACCGCGGCCGCGGGCGATGGAGCAGCCGTCATAGATGGTCTTGTGCGCCTGGCCGTCCATGAGCACGGTGCCCTGGCCGGCGAGCAGCGGGATGACCGTGGAGTGGATGTGGGAGATCGTCGGCAGCACCAGGGTGTCCGGAGCGCCGAGCAGCTCGGTGAGCCGCTCCTCGATCTCGACGTAGGGTCGCGGGTTGCCCAACAACCGGGACCAGCTGGGGTGGGTGCCCCAGCGGCGGACCATCGGCTCGACCGCGTCCATGATCTCGGGGTCGAGGTCGAAGCCGAGGTAGTTGCACGACGCGAAGTCCGCCAGCCACTGGTCGCCGATGCGGATCATCCGGCCGTCGATCTCGTCGATGACCGCGTCGTACATGGGGTTCAGGCGGCGCAGCCGGTCCAGATCGTCGTAGTGCCGGCCGATGGAAGCGGTCGCGGTGGGCGGCGGTGGGGTCACGGGGCAAACCTCTCGTTGCGGACCTTCATGGATGGATGGGGAAGGCGCCCACCGGCAATCCCGGTGACGTTTGGGCACGGATGAACGACTCGGCGTCCTCGGCGGGCAGGGGACGCGAGTAGTGGTATCCCTGCGCGTAGCGGCAGCCCATGCGCAGCAGCTCGACGCGCTGCCCCTCGGTCTCCACGCCTTCGGCGATCAGGTCGAGGTCGAAGGTCTCGCCGAGGCGGATGATCGCCTCGACCAGTGCGTGATCGTCGGGCGAGTGTCCGAGGCCGGCCACGAAGCTGCGGTCGATCTTCAGCGTGCTGACCGGGAACCGTCGCAGGTAGCCGAGGGCCGCGTAGCCGGTGCCGAAGTCATCGACGGCGAGGCGCACACCGAGCTCCTGGAGCTCGACCATGGCCTGCGCGATCTGCGGGTCCTTGCCCGCCAGCATGCGTTCGGTGATCTCCAGCACGAGGGCCTGGGGCGTCAGCCCGTGTCGCCGGAGCGCGGTCACGACGGTGTGGACGAAACCGGGTTGGGCGAGCTCGCGGGGAGCGACGTTGAGGCTCATCTTCATCACGCCTTCCTCCGCGGCGAACCGCTGCCACTCGGCCGCCTGCGCGACCGCACGGTCGATCACCCACGCTCCGACGGGGATGGCCAGGTCGCTCTCCTCGACGATGTCGATGAAGTCGCCGGGGGCAAGCAGGCCTCGTTCCGGGTGCTGCCACCGGAGCAGGGCTTCCGTGCCGACCACGCAGCCGGTGTCCAGCGCGACGATCGGCTGGTAGTGGAGCACGAACTCGTCCCGCCGGACGGCGTTCTCGAGCTCGCTCACCGTGCGAGCCCGCAGCTGCATGACGTCGATCAGCTCCGGCCGGAAGAACTGGGTGCCGCCCTTGCCTGCGTCCTTCGCGGCGTACATCGCGAGATCGGCCTGGAGCAGCAGCTCCGGGGCGTTGGCGCCGTAGTCGCTGGTCGAGACGCCGATGCTGGCTCCCGTGGTGACGCTCTCCCCGGCGATGGCGAACGGCATCCGAAGCTGCTCGACCAGCCGGTCGGCGAGCTGGGCGGCTTCCTCGTCGGTCACCAGGCCCTCGGCGAGGATGGCGAACTCGTCGCCACCGAGGCGCGCACAGGAGTCCCCTGCGCGCAGCACGGACAGCAGGCGCTTGGCTACCTGACTGAGCAACGCATCTCCGGCGGCGTGTCCCCGCGTGTCGTTGATGACCTTGAAGTTGTCCAGGTCGATGAGGATCACGGCCAGCCGCTCCCTGTGCCGACCACTCCGCGCGAGGGCATGCTCGACCCGGTCCAGGAACAGGGCCCGGTTGGGCAGCTGGGTCAGCGAGTCGTGGAAGGCCTGGTGCTTCAGGTCGCTCTCGAGCTGGCGCCGCTCGGTGATGTCGTGGAGCGTGACGACGACACCACCGACACTCGGGTCGTCGAGCAGGTTGCGGCACGAGACCTCGAACTGGCGTACGACGCCGTGGCGGTCCCGAATCCGCCACTCGTCGGCCGGCCCGCCGGTGGGCCGCCACTCACCCGCCATGACCCTGCCGAGCACCAGGCGTACCCGGGCCGCGTCACCGGCGACCACCAGAGAGTCGATCGGCCGCGCCTGACCGTCCCTCGGATCCCAGCCGAGTACCGACTGCGCCGACGGGGTGTTGAAGAGCAGGCGCAGGTGGTCGTCGAGCACGAGGATGATGTCGGCGGCGTTCTGGAACAACGACCGGAAGTGCGCCTCGCTCCGGCGTTCGGCGACCTGCACGGTGAGCTCGATGCTGTCGAGCGCGAGCATCATCTGCGACGCCAGGGTGCAGACCGGATCGATGGCTTCGGGCCGCTCCACACCGGGGCCGCTGACCACCAGGAGTCCGCTGATCTGCTCGCCGCGGACCATCGCGGCAAGCAGCAGGGTCGCGTCGGGACCCAGGGCCGAGGAGAGCGCCGGCCCGCACCGGGCCGCGGTGGTGAGGACGAACTGCTGTCGACGCAGCTCCTGCTCGTGGCGCAGGAACAGTGGGTCGAGGTCCTCGGCCTCCGTCGGATCCTCGGGATGGGCGGAGTCGAAGTCGAGCCGAAGTGGTGTCCCGGTGGCGACGAGCAGGCGCGGCGAGCTGCCCGTGATCTCACCGATGGCAGCAAGGCCGACGCGGTAGACCGTCTCCGGGTGCGAGGCGGCGACGAGCGCCTCGCCGGTGCGCCGCAAGGCGTTCTCGCGCTCGGTGGCGTGCCGCGCCGCGTCCACCAGCCCCCTGAGTCGCAGCGCGACCAGGAGGAACAGGGCCGCCGAGGTCACCGCTGTGATCGGCACGTTGCTGGCGCTGCCGTGCGAGAGGTTCCACAGCTGCACGCCGGGCGCGGCGAGTGGGACCATCGTGAAGACGAGCAGCCGGCGGCGGGACGTGGGCAGCGCAGCCGGCCGGACCGGCTCCGTCAGCCGCAGCATGTCCGGGGAAAGGGCGGCGGCGCCCCACGCGACGTAGAACAGCATCCAGCCCATGTCCACGACGCCGCCGGTCGCCCAGGACCCGTTCAGCTGGATGAGTCCGTAGACGACGTCGGAGGCGAGCAGTCCCAACGTGCCGATGCTGAGCAGCCACAGGGCGCGAGTACGCCGCCCGCCACCGATCAGCACTCGCGCCAGCACCGCAAGGATCAGGACATCGCCCAGCGGGTAGCCGATCGAGACCGCCTTCTGGGCCCAGGTCAGCGTGGCGTCCTGCACGTAGGGCTCTGCGAGGAACACCCAGGCCAGAAGCCCGAGAGCCACCGTGACAACGGTCGCGTCGAGGGCCGCGTGCTTGTCGCCGAGCGGGTTGGTCACCCGGATCAGCACGAGCAGCCCACCCGCGATCAGCGGATACATCGCCAGGTACAACGCGTCGGCCGCGGACGGGAACGGGTTGTCCTGGCCGAGGGGACCGGTCAGCACGTCATAGGTGGCGTCCCCCAGCGTCAGCGCCGCCACCCCCGCAGTGGCCAGCCACCACGGCAACCGGCGGCGGGGACGGTTCACGATCGTGCCCACCACCAGGCCGGAGAGCGACAGCAGCCCGATGGCGGTCCACAGGTACCGCGGCGGCTCCGGCAGCGCGACGTACAACAGGCACAACGGGACCGCCACGAGCGTGTAGAGCCGTAGCCAGGGCCGAGCCGTCGGTCGTTCCGGAGACGCAACCCCGGGGCTCGAGCCAGGGCGGGCAGCCTCCGGACCCCATGACTGCTTGAGCATTCTGGCTCCCCGCCAAACGTTGAGGCCGTTGGTGCACTGACCCACCCAGGGTGGGCCTCGCCGGGAGACGAAACCGGGGTTCGTGGAGATGCGGAACCATCGACTTGTCGGCACCGCCCAGACGGACTAGACGCACAGGGCCGATCGGACTATGGACGGTGGCGACCGCGGTCGGCCCGGTCACTGTCGACGCCCGGCTGGGCCCGTGACCTGTCCACGAGGACCTGCTCGACCTAGCCCGAATGGGGCAGGCGTCGTGCCCCATCGGTCACTCCCCGTCGGTTCGCCCGCCGAGTCGCCGGCATGCCCCTACGGTCATGAATCGGGAGGTGGGTTCGGGGTCACCTGAGGGAGGGAAGTCGTGTGGGCTTCATTGTCACGCGCGCTCGTGGAGCGCGCGCGAACCAGGGTGCGACCCGGAGTCGAGGCGCACCCCGGACGGGCATGCGTCGTGGTGATCACGGCGCCGTAGCCGTCGAGTTCGCCCTCATCGTCCCGATCCTCTTCCTGATGGTCTTGGGGATCATTGAATTCGCTCTCGCGCTCCGCGATCACACGGTTGTCACGTCCAACGTGAGGATGGCGGTGCGGGTCGCCGCCACCGGGGCCGGCGCGGGTGCCGGGAGCTGCCACACCGGGCCGGAGGAGCCGCCCTGTGCCCCTCAGAACTCGCCCGCGCTGGCGCAGGAGGCAGCCGACGCGATCCAGCGCTCCGGCACCGAGATGCCCGAGGACTACATCGAGTACATCCTGATCTACCAGGCGAACTCGCAGGGCTATCCGGGCAGCGAAGGAAACACCACCATGCCCACCAGCTGCGCTTCGACGCCCTCCTGCGTCCGGTTCACCTGGCGCGACTCGGCCAACCAGTTCCGCTACTCCGGGGGAACGTGGGACTCGAGCACGATCAACGCCTGCTTCCCTGGAACGCCGAGTGCCCCGCAGGACCGGGTGGGTGTCTACCTGCGGGCGCGGCACCCATTCGTGACCGGCCTGTTCGGTGCCGGGATCACGCTGAGCGAGCGAGCGGTGATGGACTTCGAGCCGATGCCCTCCGACATGTGCAAGGCGGGAGAGCACGAGTGAGGCGCCGGCGTCGCGACGAAAGGGGCGCCGTCGCCCTGCTCGTCGGCATCCTGATGCCCCTGGTGCTGGTCGGGGTTTCGGCATTCGCGATCGACATCTCGCGCTGGGAGCTGGAGAGGCAGCGCATGCAGACCGCGGCCGACGCGGCGGCCGCGGCCGCGGTCCCCTATCTGCCCTACGACCTCGCCAGCGCCACCACCCGGGCACGGCAGGTGGCGGCTCGCAACGGATACGACCACAACGACCCGGACGTCGAGGTGCTGGTCGAACGCGGCGTCAAGCCCGGCCAGCTGCGGGTCGAGATCGTCAGCCGCATCCACAACTCGTTCGGGGCGATGATGGGCGTGACGTCGGCGACGCTGAAGGCGGTGGCGGTAGCCGACTACCAGGCGCCGGCCCCGATGGGGAGCCCCTGCAACACGTTCGGCAACGAACCGACCGCCGGCAGCGGCGCGTCATCGGCGCGTCCGATCGGCAGCGCGCACGGCAGCCCGCCGTTCCAGAACTGTTCGGCCCAACCACAGTTGTGGGCGAGTGTCCAGGGTCCCGAGACGGGCAAGGTCCAGGGCGACCGCTACCAGACCCGCGGCTGCGAGGCCTCGGGCGTCGCCGGCTGCTCCGGTCCGGCCAACGACGAGTACGACGAGTTCGGCTACGTGTTCGTGGTCAAGGTGGAGCAGGCGGCCGTCGGCTCCGTGATCGATCTCCAGCTGTTCGACCCGATGTTCCTCAACACCGGTCAGACCTGTGCCCTGCTCCCATCGAGCTCGGAGTTCGACAACAACTCCAACGCGACCAACCCCCATGTGCACAACTCGGACGCGCGGAGCCGCTACACCCGCAACGGCAGCGGCAGCGACGACTTCTGCACCGGCGACTCCTTTCCCGGCCAGGTCGCGTCCATCCCGAACCGGGTGGTCACCTCGTTCGTGCTCCGCCAGCAGGTCGACAGCCAGGACCCGGAGGAGGCGCCGGTCCAGGCCGGCGTGGACGGCACCGGCTGTATCCGGCAGTACGGCGGGCTCTCGACGAGTCGGGATCAGTACGGCAACTTCGCACGGATTCCCGCCGCGGTCTTCAAGGCGTCCTCCGGCTCCTACATCCCCGATCTGGCCCAGAGCTTCCACAACTGGACGTCGTTCTGCCGCTTCCAGCCGGACCGAGCCGGTGACTACTACCTCCAGGTACGCACGAATGTGGGCCTGGGCGGTTCCGGATCGACGTACACCAGGTCCGGCAACCAGGCGGCCCTGGCCCCCACCGGCAACACCTACCAGGGAGCGGGCGCGAACGCGTTCTCCATCCGCGCGGTGACGCCCGGGGGCCTCGAGCGCTCGGTGGCGGTCTCCGGATACGAGCACATGCCCATCTACGTCAACGCACCCTCCGCGACCAGCACCTTCAACCTGTTGCGGGTGCTGCCCGGCGCGGCGGGTCGCCGGATCAGCTTCGAGTTCTTCGACGCGGCCGACATCTCCGGGACCGGCGGTGGGACGGTGCGTGTCTCGATGCCGGACGATGCGACGTTCACCGGAGCCGCATTCCCGAACGGCTGCACGTCGGACGGCGGGGCTGCCGGCTCCGGACACTCGTCGGCGATCTGCCAGGTGCCGGTGTCCAAGTCTGCCAACAACGGGCAGGTGCAGCGGATGTCCATCCCCATCCCGGCCGACTACTCGTGCAATGCGCTGTCGCTCGACGGTTGCTGGTATCGCGTCACCATTTCGTTCCCGGGGGCCACGGTGACCGACCAGACGACGTGGAACGCCCGGATCCTGGGTGATCCGGTGCGACTGATCGAGTAGGCCAGAAACTCGGCCTGGCTCACCCGGGATCCCCGGACTCGCAGCAGCCGTCGGCGCAGCCTGCGCCGCCCGTGTGCTGGTCGTCGGGCTCGAGTGCCGAGCCGCAGGCGCAGCCCTCGCCCCGCCAAGCCTCGAGGCCCTCACGCGCAGCGACGCCGGCGATCACCAGACCGGCGATCGGATCGGCCCACGCCCAGCCCAGCGTGGCGTTGAGAACCAGGCCGACCAGAAGCACCCCGGACAAGTAGGTGCACAGCAGCGTCTGGGTGGAATCGGCCACCACGGCGTTCGACCCGAGGCTCCTACCCGTTCGTCGCTGAGCCCACGACAGAAACGGCATGGTCACCAGCGACACCGCCGCCAGTGCGATGCCCACCGGCGACGGATCGGGCTCCTGCCCGCCCACCAGGACACGCAGCGACTCGACGGCCACGTACGCCGCGAGAGCGAAGAAGGACACGGCCATCAGCCGCAGCGCCTGCCGCTCTCGCGACTCGGGTATCCGGTGCCGGAACTGCCACAGGATGATCAGCCCGCTGCTGACCTCGACCGTCGAGTCCAGGCCGAAGCCGACGAGGGCGATCGAGCCGGCGACGATCCCCGCTGTGATCGCGATGACCGCCTCGAGCACGTTGTAGGACACGGAGGCCGCGGCGAGCAGCTGCGCCCGCCTGCCCAGCTGGCGTCGACGCGCCGGGTCGGCCACGTAGGCGGCGGAGTGCGTGTGCGCGCTCACCGGCCGGCCGCCGCGCCGTAGACCGGGCACAGCACGACGGCATCGCCCGTCGTCGCCAGCAGTTCCTCCGCGGCGGCAAACACCTTCAGCACCGCCTGCGGGTGCGTGAGCGAGAACACCGAGGACCTGCCCACGGGTCGGGACTCGACGAGTCCGCAGTCGCGCAGGCACGCCAGATGCTTGGAGACCGTCGACTGCGCCAAGCCAAGATGCGCGGTCAGCTCCCCTACGTTGTGCTCACCCAGGATCAGATGGCGCAGGATCGCCACTCGGGACGGGTCGCTCATCCCCCGGAACAGGCAGGCCGCGGCGGAAGCCGCCGCGGCCTCGTCGAGGTCGGCATGAACGGCCGAAGCCGCCTGCTCTTTCATCGCCATATGACGATAATAACGCCCTTCATCTGCACGTCGAGACCCACGCGGCCTGCGGTGGGGCGGCTAGGCCGGAGACTGACGCTCATCTCCGCGCTGGCATCCACCGCGCGAACGTGTCGACCCGAGCCGCGGGTCACTCGGTTGACTCTCCGTCGGTGTCGACGCAGGTGGAGTTGGCGTAGTCGAAGAAGGCCACGATGTCGGCGGCTTCGTCCTCCTCGATCCCATAGGAGTCCGCGAGACCCGTCTCGTCCGCCAGGACCTGGTCCAACGCATCGAGCTCGTCCTGGTCCAAGTCGGCGCGTGCCTCGACGA
>Ga0299913_10000718_pt1 | contig 22348 bp, 24 predicted proteins | sample RVTome_9_FD_201360 | JGI IMG/M metagenome (GOLD analysis project Ga0299913, IMG submission 201360) | Soil microbial communities from uranium-contaminated site in the Upper Colorado River Basin, Wyoming, United States - RVT155D38 (version 2) ... | reverse complement strand
GCCAGCGGGATCGCTGCGTTCAGGTCATCGAGGTATACGCGGCCACCGGGGCCGAAGGCGACATTGGATTCGAGAAAACCCGAAGGCAGCCTGCCCGAAACTGCGTAGCCCGCTTTCAGCCCCAAAAGCGACACAGGGCGAAACCGCCAAGTCGGCTCGCTGAGATAAAGGCCCCCGGCGGAGAGCTGCGTCGCCGCGCCGTTCCATATGGAACCCGAGATGCCGCTCAACGCGAGTTCCTCAGGGGCGAACCACTGGTAGGCGATGCGCGCCGGAAAGGTCGCGACGAGGCCGAGAACAAGCGCAGCAACGCCGACGGCGATCAGGCGTTTGGCGCTCGCCATCGGTACTCAGCGTTCCAGTGTCAGCGTGGAATTGACGCGCCCGTCGTTGTCTCGAGACGCCGCCGAAAAACTCGCGGACTGTACTTGCAGGCCATAGCGTGAACTCACGTCACCAAGCCAGAGGGCCAGGTCATCGAACGCGACGTTCTCGAATTCCACCCTGATGCCATTGGTCGCCGTGGGCTGGCTGCGCTTGAGGGAATTGTACAGCGCCCGTTCCCTGAGCGTGTTGTCGATGATCACGACCAGCGACTGATTGGCATCGGCGGGACGATTCGCAGTCGGGTCTGCCGGCGCTGCGATGCCTTTCAGCACGCGAAACTCGGCAAGGGAATCGCGCCAGTTGTCGACGCTGGTCGCCAGACCTTTCTGCCCACGATCCAGCGGCATCCAGACAGCGAGATAGAAAACTGCAACTGCAAGGAGCAGCGCCGCCGCCATGACGAACAGGCGCTCACGTTCCTCGAGCGACTCGAACCAGGTTCTCATTGCATACTCCCCGGCTGCGTGCTCATGGCCCTCTTGCCTGTATCTGCATCCGACTGTTGATGCGTTCGCCGTCCTGATCTGTGGACTGAATGGACGCCGTGAATCGGCCGCCTTCGCCGATGGTTCGCTGAATACTGTCGAGTGTCGCCACGTTCGGTGCGCTGATCCGTATATCGATCACGCCGCCGCGATAGCTGATCGCGTCGATGCGTGCATCACTGTTCTGTGTGAGCGCGCGGCTCAGGTGTTCCAGCGACTGCAGGAATACCTGGGGCGTCGCAGTCCGGCCCGAACGCGCACGCATGGATGCGACGACGGACGCAGGATCCTCGACCGCCGGTGCGCCGGGTGCGGCCAGCTGATACTCCTCGTTGAATTGCTGGCGGTACGCCGCTTCCTGCCGCGCCAGCGAGTAGTAGCCCGCCGCCTTGCCTGCGACTCCCACGACGAACAGCCCCAGCAACAGCATCGCTGCGTATTTCCAGGGCTGGAAGAGTCCGGAGTATTCCGTCTTGCGGCCGAATTCGCCCTGAAGGAGGTTGACGCCCGCACCGGTGGCAACAGTCACCGCGAGCCTCGGCATCACACCGTCCGGCAGGAGGTTGACGTCGACGCTTTCCAGTTCGTTTCGCATCGCCATCCAGTCGAGTTCGTAGCGCTCGTCGACACCCGGTTCGCAATACACGAGGAGGTGGCGCGGCATGGCGGCGCCGCTGCCGATGGCGTCGTCGTCACCGGCGGCGGCGCTGTCGTCGAGGGCGCCGATGGCCGCAAGCGCATCACCCGGGCTGACATCCTGCATTACGAGCTCATTGTCGCTGCCGTCGTTGATCAGGATCCTGTTTTCCGCAATCAGCAGGCTGATGGTGCCGGGAATCCTGGCAAGTCCGTAGTTTTCGGCGACAACGGATGCCGGCCGGATCCCGGCTGCAGCGAGATGCGACAGCCAGCCGGCAAGTTTCTCGCGGCTGACCACAGATACGGGCACCCGACCGCTGCTTCGCCGCGTGCCTGCCGCGAAGTGCAGTTTATCGATATCTTCGGCGAGGTATTCCTCGAGTGCGTAGGGCAACGCGGCCTGCAGCTTGGTGCCTCGCACCGGGATGTCCACTGTTGTCGTCAGGACCTCGGTGCCGGGGACCAGCACGATGACCTTGCGCTCGCCGACATCGGCAGCGGCTTCGTGCAATGGGCCGGTAACGGGTGCGCTGCGGCGCGCGCCGCTGGCATCCACGGCCATCCAGTGCACGGGATCATCCGCGCTTTCGCCGATCCGGATGATCAGGTACTCAGCCACGCTCAGGTCGTCCGGAAGCTTCGAAGGATAGGCGTGACGTCGCCCCGGGGGCCGCGCAGGAGCACGCTGTACATGGTTACCCGAACCGTATCGATGCGCACGACGATCCGCACCTGAAAGTAGTTTGTAGCGTCATCCAGACTGTTTAGCACATCCGGGGTCACAAGCGATGAGAATGCCGTCTGAATGTCCGCAAATCCACCTTCTTCGCGCTCCTGAAGCAATGCCTCGACAGCCGTTATCGGGATATTCTCGTCCAGCGACTGAAGCACCGGGGCAGTGGCAGTGTTCACATTGATGGCGGTGCGCCCCGGCAGGGCGGTGACATGCGGCGCCAGGGCGTCGAACGTCGCCTTGTCCATGCCGTCGAGCGCGGCAAGTTCGCTGACGCTGGTAAGGCTCTGGTTTGCGCTGCGATAGGGCGGTGTCAAGCCGGTGTAGATCGAGTCTTCGGCGCCATCCGGAAACGAGGCATCGAGATCCGCGTCCAGCCAGTCCGCCGCAACGCCGGCAAAACGCGGGTCGAGCTCGAGCGCCACCAGCAGGCGGCGAAACTGTTCGAGTGACGCCGGGTCGACCTCGCCGTTCTCGGCGATAAGGTTGTTGATGTTGAAGCGGCCCTGCAGGTCCTCTACGTGACCGAACACCTCGCCGCCGTCAATCGGCAGACCGGGGAGCTCGGTCGCCCAGATCTCCGCCAGGTGGTCGGTCTGGCTGTCTTCCAGGTCCTGATGGAGAATGCCGATGACCCAGCTTTCCGCGCCGAGCGCAACCTGCACCGCCTGGTCGTGGTTCAACAGCACCATGGTCCGCCTTACATCCAGCGTGTTATCCCAGGCTAGGTTGTAGGCGACGATGCTCGCCAGCGCACTGACCAGCATCGCCGTGATGAGCGCAACCCCCCTGTGCCTGTGACGCTGCTGCTTGCCGGGGCTCACGGCGCAATCTCCAGCAACCGGCTTATCTCGGTCGTGTCCGTGAGTGTCAGCACGATTTCGACCGCCCGGGGCCGCTGCCGCAGGCCGAGGATTCCGGGACGATTCTCGGGCGGCCATTCTTCGGTCCAGTCTCCGTTTTCCTGCATGAAGCGGAACACAATGCTGTCCACTTCGTCCAGCAGTGCGCGGCCGGCCGGCTCGTTGCTGAGCGTCCGGTCCAGCACCGTCCAGTGATAGCGGACAAGTTCGTTTTCCTCGAGGCGATACGCCACCCGTTGCAACGTGGCGCGGGGCAGGGCGGCCGGATTGCTCCAGCCGCCATGCGTCAGTTCCACGGCAAAGTCCGATTGCACGTCCGTGTGCAGCGCCGGCCCCGGATTGTCGCCGAGGTCCCCTCGCACCGGCCTCGGCGCGAGCTGCATGAAATCCTCGCTCAGGTAGCGCATCGTGCGCTGCAGTGACTGCAGACGCTGCATGCGCTCGGTCAGTACCTCGGCATTCGACAGTGTCCGGCTCAACGTTCCGTACGCGATGGCTGCAAGCATGCCGAAAATAGCGAGAGCGACGAGCACCTCGATCAGCGTAAACCCGCGTGGCCGCCGGCTGCTCAACGGTCCTCTCCGGCGGCCGGGGAACGCGATGTCCAGGCGATGTTGCTCTGGCCGGGTATGCCCGGCTCTCCGATGAACCCGGTTACCGTACGAATGACCTCATCGGAGTCGGCAAAGGACACCGCGACATCCACCCGGTAAAGATTTTCCACGCCGGTTTCCGAGATAGTGGAGCTCCAGGTCCACTCCAGGCCGGCGTATTCGACTTCGCCGGAGTCCTCGCTGACGTCCGGGACGATATTGGACAGGCGCAGTTCCGCTATCTTGTTCTGTGCAATCCAGCTCGCATAGGTACGTTCTTTCATGCTGTTCGCGGCGTCGACCATTTGGCTCATGGCTGCGGTCACCGCCGTCAGCGAGAGGGCGGCTATGCCCAGTGCGACCATGACCTCGAGCAGGGTGAAGCCGCCCGAGCGGCTCCGATCAGAGCGTCGTCTGCTCATTCGTCGTAATCTCGATCGCGCCGGTGAGAGTCACTGCCAGTAATACCTCCGACCGGTCCGCCCAGCGCACGAGGCGCAGGTCGAACGGCGTTACCTCGCCGCTCGACAGAATAAGCACATGCGGCAGATATCCATTCTGGCTGCGATCCTCCGACTCTTCGCCGGCTTCCGTGTTTCGAGCTTCGTTGGCCAGCGAGACCGGCCTGTCTTCAAGTTGCAGCTCGAATTCCATGCCTTCCTCGAGTTGCCTCGGCCGCAGCAGGTCGTCGCCGATGACTTCATGCCACTGGTTCAGAGTCGGATCGAGTTCGACAAAGCGGTATCCCGTCTGCATGAATTCCAGACCGAAGTCACGGCCTTGCATGACAGCCTCGTCCGTGGCGAGCTCGAGCAGCGACGACAGCCGGCGTGCCTGTTGTTGCAGCGCGCGGTCGTCACCGAGGATGCCGAACGACAGCAGGATCATGGCGCTGACGATGGCCATGATTACAACCACAACCAGCAGCTCGATGAGAGTGAAACCGCTCGCGCGTTTGTGCCTCGAAAGAACGAAAAACTGTCCTCGCTGCCGGGGCACATTGCAGCTCAGGATATTTCTACCGCGCAGACTCCCGGCCGCGGGCATCATGAGCGGGGTTATTGGAGTTCCCAGTTGCCGAGGTCCGCATCCAGACCTTCGCCGCCCGGGCGCCCGTCCCTGCCAAGGGTGTAGACGTCGATTTCGCCGTGATTGCCCGGATTCAGGTACAGGTAAGGATTGCCCCATGGGTCTCTCGGCACACCCCGGTCGAGATAGCCGCCGGGCTTCCAGTTCCGGATGTTGGGGTCGGCAGGCCGGGTGACCAGGGCTTCGAGGCCCTGCTCGCTGGTCGGGTAGGTGAAATTGTCGAGCCTGTAGAAATTGAGGGCGCTCTCGATGCCTCTCAGGTCGGACTGCACCCGGGTAACCTGCGCCTGGTCGACGCGTCCGATGACGTTGGGCGCGACGATTGCCGCGAGGATGCCGAGAATGACGATGACGACCATGATTTCAATCAGCGTAAACCCCTGGTGGCCGCGGGGCTTGCGATCGGGAACCTCGGTTCTCTGCACTGTAACTACTCCGGATGCTGCGTCTGTGTGGCGGGTCCAGCCTTGCGTTGACGCCTTGTCTGGTCAGGCGTCAGTATAGCAAACATGGGCTTACATCAGGCTTCTGACGCCGCCGATCAATTGATTTTGAGACGCAGTACCGGTTGGCAGGTTCCCTTGAGTCTTGCGGCGTTTTCCGTGCTGGCCGCCCTCGGCGGCCCGGAGGCACAACGGCAGTTGCGTTACGACCGGATCGGGATAGCCGCGGGCGAATCGTGGCGTCTCGTGACCGGACATTTCGCGCATCTCGGCATGACGCACCTGATCCTGAACATTGCCGGCCTTGCCGTTGTGTGGCTGCTGGTCGGAGGCGGCTACTCACTGCTCCACTGGGTTTTCGTCATTGCAACATCGCTCGCAGTGATCGACCTTTGTTTCTGGTTCCTCGATCCCGGGCTGAGCTGGTATGTCGGGATGTCGGGCCTTCTGCACGCGTTGCTGGTTGCAGGTGTCGCGAGCCGGTTTCGCGTAGCGACGGGTGAATCGCTCGCGCTTGCTGCGCTGATCGCCGGAAAGATTGCGTGGGAGCAGCTGGCCGGACCGCTTCCCGGATCGGGACTTTCCGCGGGCGGGCCGGTGGTTGTAAACGCGCACCTGTACGGAGTCGTCGCAGGCATTCTCGCCGCCGCGGTGCTGCAGGTCATGACGCCCCGTCGCGTACCGATATAATGATCCCTTTGTCGCGGAGCAGTTCTTTGTCGCTTGCCATGGTATTTCCCGGTCAGGGATCGCAGTCGACCGGTATGCTCGCCGCACTGGCAGAGCCGCATGCCGAGATCCACGTCACGTTCAGGGAGGCCGCGGAGATCCTGGGCTACGATCTGTGGGACCTGGTGCAAAACGGGCCCGCGGAACGGCTGGACGAAACGGTCGTCACGCAACCTGCGATGCTGACTGCAGGTGTGGCGACGTGGCGCGCCTGGCGCAGCGCAGGTGGAAATTCCCCGGCATTCATGGCGGGTCACAGCCTCGGCGAGTACTCGGCCCTCGTCTGCGCCGGCGCTCTGCCCTTTGCAGATGCCGTGCGGCTCGTGACGCGCCGTGCCGAGCTGATGCAGGCTGCCGTCCCGGCCGGCAAGGGCGCCATGGCGGCGATCCTGGGCCTTCCCGATGACGCCGTGATCGAAGCATGTCGACAGGCGGCGCAAGGGGAGATCGTCAGCGCAGTGAATTTCAACTCGCCGGGCCAGGTCGTCATCGCCGGTGAGCGGGCCGCCGTGGAACGCGCAGCAGACCTCGCCAGGGCAGCCGGTGCGAAACGCGCCTTGCTTCTGAGCGTAAGTGTGCCCTCCCATTGCGAACTGATGCGCCCGGCAGCCGAAGAACTCGCCGGGTCACTCGCCGACATACCCTTCAGGGCGCCATCGGTACCCGTAGTCGGCAACGCCGACGTTCTGCCCTACGAAGGTGCTCAAGAGATTCGGCTGGGCCTCGCAAGGCAACTGTACAGCCCGGTTCGCTGGACGGAGACCATCCGCGACCTCATCAGCCGCGGCAGCTCCTCGGTCATCGAATGCGGTCCCGGCAAGGTGCTGACCGGCCTCACCAGACGCATCGACCACAGCGTTCCTGCGATATGCATCGACACCCGCGAGACCATGACCAGCGCCCTCGCCGAACATGCCTAGTGGCCTGTTACAGGCCACTAGTGTCCTGCTTGTCAGAGTACTGGCCCGGCACCCAACCACGAAAACGGAGACGGCATATGACAGCCTTGTTCAACAGGGACATCCTGAGCGGACGCGTGGCCCTGGTCACCGGAGCATCCCGCGGCATCGGCGCAGCGATCGCAGAGGCCCTTGGGGCTGCGGGCGCAACAGTCATCGGCACCGCGACAAGTAGCGAAGGCGCGTCGCGAATATCCGCGGCGCTTGGAGACGGAAGCCGCGGTGCTGTGCTGGATATCGCAAGCGAGGAATCCGTGCAGGCCCTTTTTGGGGATCTGCTGAAGAGGGAAGGCGCGCCGACGATCGTTGTGAACAATGCAGGGATAACCCGGGACAACCTGCTGTTGCGCATGAAGGCCGAGGAATGGGAGGACGTGCTGGCGACGAACCTGTCCGGTGCCTACAGGGTGTGCAAGGCGGGCCTCCGCGGCATGATGAAGGCGCGCCATGGACGAATAATCAACATCGCATCGGTGATAGGGGTAATGGGAAACGCGGGACAGACGAACTACGCGGCAGCGAAGGCCGGCATTATAGGTTTTTCGAAGTCGCTCGCGCGTGAGGTCGGCTCGCGTATGATTACCGTGAACGTAGTGGCACCCGGCTTCATCGATACCGACATGACGAGGATATTGGGAGACGAGCAGCGGCAGGCAATGCTGGGACAGGTGCCGCTCGGAAGGCTGGGCGAGGCATCCGAGATCGCCGCTGCGGTAACGTTTCTCGCTTCGGATGGGGCGGCATACATTACCGGCGAGACCTTGCACGTCAACGGTGGCATGCTGATGGCCTGAAGCATGACGTAAGGGCTTGGGCGACAGCGAAAAGCGCTTCGAAAGTGGCCGGAACGGAAGTAACGGTGATGGGCTGCAACGGCCGGGAACGCCAGTTTCGGCGGGTTGTAGATTGCCACAGGGGTTTCACTTACAATACCGTCCCGCGGCATGGCCGGGGGCTTGAATTATCAAGAGCTTACATCTCTGAAAGAGGCGTCGCAACAGGCACGAAGTCGCCGCGTCAGAGCGATCGGCAGGGACTGAAACCGCGCCCGAATACCCCGGCTCAGCTGACCCGGTTTTTTTCGAAGTCACTTCCTGAGGAGAAGCGATCACTATGAGCAGTATTGAAGAACAAGTTAAAAGCATCGTTGCCGAGCAATTGGGGGTGAAAGAGGAAGAAGTGACGAATGACGCCTCGTTCGTCGACGACCTGGGCGCCGATTCTTTGGACACGGTCGAACTGGTGATGGCACTCGAAGAGGAATTCGAAACGGAAATCCCCGATGAAGAGGCAGAAAAGATCACCACCGTGCAACAGGCCATCGACTTCGTAACCGCTCGTCGCAGCGATTCCTGACAGTCGCCTGTTGCCGTACGCAGGGCGCGACCTGGGTCGCGCCCTGGTTAGTTCAATACCAGCGTCTTTGGCAGTCCTGCCTGGACCATCGACTATTTTGGATAACAGTTGAGTAAACGACGCGTCGTTGTAAGCGGCATGGGGCTGATTTCCCCGGTCGGCAGCCAGCTGGAAACGGCATGGCGGAACGTGCGCGAGGGCCGGTCGGGAATCGGACCGATCGAGGCATTTGATGCCAGCGGGTTCAGCACGCGAATCGCCGGTGAGGTCAGGGATTTCGACGTCTCGAAGTACCTTCCGCCAAAGGATTCGCGGAAGATGGACACCTTCATGCACTATGGCATCGCGGCTTGCAGCGACGCAGTCGCCGACTCAGGTCTGGAAATCACACCCGAGAACGGGCAGCGTGTCGGTGTTGCGATTGGCGCCGGAATTGGCGGATTGCAGACTATCGAGATGAATCACCGCAAGTTCCTCGATGCCGGTCCGCGCAAGATTTCTCCGTTCTTTATCCCCGGCAGCATCATCAACATGGTCTCCGGGCACGTCAGCATGATTCACGGCATTACCGGCCCGAACCTGGCGATCGTCACTGCCTGCACGACCTCCACACACTGTATCGGAATCGCCGCGCGAACCGTGGCATACGGGGATGCGGATGTAATGCTGGCCGGCGGGGCGGAATACGCAACGACTCCTCTTGCAATCGGGGGATTCTGCTCCGCAAGGGCGATGTCGACGCGCAACGACGATCCGAAGACCGCCAGCAGACCGTTCGATGCAGGGCGGGACGGGTTCGTGCTGAGCGACGGTGCCGGTTGCCTGGTGCTGGAAGAATACGAGCATGCGAAAGCCCGCGGCGCACGCATATACGCGGAACTGATCGGCTTCGGCATGAGCGGCGACGCGTACCACATCACACTGCCGCCGGCCGATGGGGAGGGGGCGAGGAAGTGCATGGTCGCCGCCATGAAAGATGCGGGCATAGACCCCTCCGACGTGGACTATCTCAACGCACACGGCACGTCGACTCCGGCCGGCGATGTCGGCGAAACCGTCGCAATAAAGCGCGCATTCGGGGAGGCAGCAGGGAAACTTGCCGTCAGTTCCACAAAATCCGTAACCGGTCATCTGCTGGGCGCGGCCGGCGCGGCCGAGGCGATATTCTCCATTCTCGCGCTTCGCGACCAGGTCCTGCCGCCGACAATCAATCTCCATGAGCCCGACCCGGAGTGCGACCTCGATTACGTACCGAATCAGGCGCGGGATGCTAAGGTCGATGTAGCGATCTCGAACTCGTTCGGCTTCGGCGGGACTAACGGCAGCCTGATATTTCGGCGGCTGCTGTAAAGCCTTCCGCACGTGCCGCGTGGAGCGCACGAAGGCCGGGAGTAACAGTTCGCGGCGCCGCGACAGTGCGACACTGAGGGACTGCCGAAAATGAAACGAATTTTGTACGGGAGCGCAGGCCTTGCCGCGGTTGCGGCAGCAGCCCTGATCATTCTCGGATGGCAGGCGGTGCGCTTTCTCGACGCTCCTGTCGCCGTCCCGGAGCAGGGATTGATCTACGACATTGCACCCGGCACGTCCTTTGCGGCGGTCAGCAACGACCTTGGCGAGCGCGGCATCATCAGTCATCCGCGCTTATTCCGGTGGTTCGCGCGCTTTACCGGCGATGCGAGCAGGGTTCATGCCGGCGAGTACCGGATCGAAACCGGTACAACGCCACCGCAGCTGCTGCATAAGTTCGTGTCGGGCGACGTAGAGCTTCACTCCTTTACCATCGTCGAGGGCTGGACGTATCGGGACCTGGTCGCCGGCCTGCGTCGTCATGAAGCCGTAGTGCAAAGCCTGGGTGACGACGACTGGCCCGGGTTGCTCGAGTCGCTGGGCACGGAGGCAACACACGCGGAGGGGCTGTTTCTTCCCGAAACCTACCGCTTCCCGAAGGGAACCCGTGACGTGGAAATTCTCTCGCGCGCGTACGACATGATGACCCGTACGCTGGAAACGGAATGGAACAATCGGGCCGCCGACCTGCCGCTCGCCGACTCCTACGAAGCGCTCATTCTGGCGTCGATCATAGAACGCGAAACCGCGCGCGAAGACGAGCGAGGCAAGATTGCGGGAGTATTCGTGAGGAGGCTGCAGAAGGGTATGCGACTGCAAACGGATCCTACTGTCATTTACGGCATCGGGCCGGACTTCGACGGTAACCTGACGAGGCGTCACCTGCAGGCGAGTACGCCGTACAACACGTACACACGGGGTGGACTGCCGCCTACGCCGATCGCAATGCCCGGAAAAGCTGCTATCCGCGCTGCGCTCAACCCGGCTCCCGGGCCGGAATTATATTTCGTCGCGACGGGATTTCCTGATGGCAGCCACAAGTTCTCGGCGACCAGGGAGGAGCACGACGCGGCCGTGGCGGAATATCTTGTGCGCCTGCGCGAGTCGCGCGCCGTTCCGACGGATGGCAATGGCTCCCGGTAAGTTCATTACCGTCGAAGGCGGCGAAGGTGTCGGCAAATCGACTAACATTGACCTCATCTGCGAACTGGTACGTCGCCACGGTCACCAGGTGGTGGAGACGCGTGAACCGGGCGGGACGCCGATGGCCGAGCGCATCCGCGAAATGCTGCTGGAACACGGCGATGAGCCGTTGCCGGATGACGCGGAATTGCTCCTGTTCTTTGCAGCACGGTCCCTGCACCTCCATAACCTAATAAGGCCGGCGCTTGAGGCAGGGACGTGGGTGATCTGCGATCGCTTCACCGACACCACCCGCGCTTACCAGGGAAGCGGGCGGGGCGCCGACAGCGCCAGAATCGAATTGCTGGCAGAGTGGGTGCACGGGGACCTGCGGCCTGCGCTGACCGTGCTCCTGGATGCGCCGCCCGAGGTCGGTATGAAACGCGCCGTGGAGCGTGGCAATGCAGACCGACTGGAAATCGAAAAGGTGGCGTTCCACGTTCGCGTGCGAGAGGGCTACCTGCGGCAGGCAGCCGCCGAGCCGGAACGATTCGCGGTGATCGATGCCTCCCAGTCGCTCGACCGCGTGCAGGCAGACATCGAGCGGGCGCTCGCACGCGTACTGCGACCGCAATCTCTATCCGGAAACAAGATCAGATAGTGTCAGTATCCTATTGAATAAACAAGAACTAAAATGGCTGAAGCCTTTGGCCGAAGCATGGCTCGGAGCTGCCCGCCGTGGCCGGCCCGCGCACGCCGTGCTGCTCACCGGAATCCGGGGAGTGGGCAAGCGGGCCGCTGCAGGGTGGATGGCGAGGCAGCGCCTCGGTATCGGCCCTGCCACAGTGCTCCCGGAACTTCGGATCGAGGACGCAAGCGGGCCGGGCGCTCGCTCGCTGGCCGACCACCCGGATCTGCGCTGGGTACGTCCGCTCGAGGACAAGCAGACCATCCACATCGACCAGATCCGGGGACTGGTCGCGGAGCTCAGCCTGACGAGCTATGAAGGCGGAGCCAAGGTTGCCGTCATTGAACCGGCAAACGCGATGACGGAAAGCGCCGCCAACAGCCTGCTGAAAACGCTCGAGGAACCGCCGGGTGACACGCTGCTCATTCTGATTGCGGACCGTATGGGAACTCTGCCCGCCACGATTCTTAGCCGCTGCCAGCGGCTGACGATTGCGACGCCGCCTGCGAGCGTGAGCCTGGCCTGGCTCAATCGCCTGCAACCGGCAGGCAACTGGGCCGCCGCCCTGCGGATGGCCGGCAACGCACCGCTTGCGGCGTTCGAGGCCCGCGAACGCCTGGACGTAACCGACGCCATGGCGCGCGATTTCACACAGGTAGCGGAGAATCGCATTTCGCCGATCGATGTTGCCGCCCGCTGGTCGAAGCACGATCCATATTTCGTACTGGGTTGGATCGGCCGGCAGGTGCAGCAATTCATTTACAGGTCCATCTGCGTAACCGGCGGCAGCGCCGGTGAATCCTTCGAGGGATACCTCGCGGAATCTGTGCTGAACCGCATAGACAGGCGAAATCTGTTCTGCTATCTAGACGTCATCAACCGCGTACGGAGCCAAACGGCTGGCTCATTCAATGTGCAGTTGACACTCGAAAGTCTGCTGATCGACTGGGCGCAGGGCCTTCAGGACAGCGGCGACAGATTTATCCGGGGCGGCCTGTTGCCGATCCCGGACGGCAAGGTGAACGCGTAATGACAAAGCCCGGATTGCTTACCCTGACCATCAAGGACAAGAGTGCACTGTATCTCGCGTACATGCCGTTTGTGGTAAACGGCGGCCTGTTCATTCCGACCAACAGTTCATACCGTCTGGGCGACGAGGTTTTCATGCTGCTGAACCTCATGGGGGAAGAGGAGAAGATTCCGGTCGCCGGTACGGTGATCTGGATGACGCCCAAGGGCGCCCAGGGAAAGAGAACAGCAGGCATCGGGGTGCAGTTCAGCGACCAGGACCAGGGGAACACGCAAAAGAAAATCGAAAACTACCTGGCGGGCGCGCTCGGTGGCGACAAACCAACCCACACGATGTAAAGGGAAGCGGCCGCTACAGCTAGTGGCCTGTAACAGGCCACTAGTTCTGGCCCGAGTTGATTCCGCCGCGCAGCACGTGCACGTTGTAGCCCCGTTCGCTCAGGATGTACGCACCGGCTGAACTGCGTCTGCCGGTGTCGCAACAAACGACGTACTTCTTCTTCGGGTCCAGCGTGTTGATCTTCAAACGGATGAAATAGAGCGGTATGTTGATGGCGTCATCGTAATGGTGGTTCTCGAACTCGCTCGGCAGGCGTACGTCAAGCCAGTGTCCGCCGTTGCGGACGATCTCTTCGGCTTCAGCAGGCGTCACCCAGTCCAGCATCGGTTCGTTCAGCAGGCGCTTGAAGTCATCCTTGCCCAGACGCATGACTGCGCCGTCGGTAAGCATCGTAACAGTGGCGTTGCGTTTTGCGTCCGAGATCAACGCTTCCTCGCCGAAGGTATCGCCCACTGACAATTCGGCGAGCTTGATGCCTTCCTTGTTCAAAGGCGTTTCCCGCGTAACAAGACACTTGCCGCGAGTCAAAACGTAAAAGTAATCCCCTTCGGCGCCTTGCTTCAGCACCACGTCGCCCGCTTTATAATTGATCTGTTGCATGCGCATGAAGATCGCCTGGATATTGGCAGGCGGAATCTTGTGAAACGCCTTTGTCTGCAACAGCATGGTCATCCAGTCGTCGCTGCCTACGCTGGAGTCGCCTTTGAGCTCGGACACTTCGTACGAACCGGTCTGATCCCAGGTGAGCATGACGTCAAGCAAATCGCTATCGATAGAGATGTACTGCACCCGGTTCCGCGCCTTCGCCATAATACGCCGCGGGAACATTGGCGATACGGGATTCCTGGCGCTGTCTGTGCCGCCCTCGATAACCTCCTGTATCTGCCCCTGATCGATCAGCTCAAGGAAGCCGGACACGACATAGACCGTCCGTTTCTCGGTATCGCCTTCCTTGAACAGGATTTGCTGCGGCGACAATTCGCGAATCTGCACTTTCTTTGCAAGCGCCGCGAGGTTGTCCCGCTTCAGTCCATCCAGTGGAGAAAAGCTCTTGAGCAGTTCAGTATCCAGCTGCTCGTCCTTCATGTTTCATCCTGTTTGCTCTGCTTAATTGCGTTTACGTGAGGCAGACGTGTCAGGGAACTCGCTCGCCAGTGCTCCTACCCGTGCGAACTTCGGCCACCATGTTCGGCGTTTTCAATGGATGCCCGGGCTAAGCCGTTATTCTACCTTCAATTTATGGAACTCCGATACCGTCAGGGTCCGGCATCGTGAAGCGCCGCACAGTTTATCAAGTCGCGCCGCTACGCGTGGAATTGTATTACCGGAGCTTCGACCAGCCTTCATGCGGGCGAAACCGCTCGCCGTGTTTTTCCTCGAGCCTTCGCAATTGCCGCTGAACGTCGGCTACTCCCCGGTCGCGTGCGTACTTGAGCGGTCCACCGCGAAAGGGTGCAAAGCCGGTACCGAAGATTACTCCGGCGTCGAGCAAGTCCGCGTCGGTGACGACCCCTTCGTGCAGGCATGCTACAGCCTCGTTGACCATCGGCAGTATCAGCCGGTCGGTAATATCGGCTGGTGCGGCAGATCCGGTCGCTGCCGATTCGTCCGGCTTGACCGCTTTTCCGCCTTCCCAGACGTAGAAACCCCGTCCCGTTTTTCGGCCGAGTTGCCGGTTCGCGACCATGTGCGAGAGGTGTGGCGGGGCCGGTTTGTCGAAAGCCGCCCCGAGCACCTCGGATACATGCAGCACGACATCCAGTCCGACACTGTCGAGCAACTCGATCGGCCCCACAGGCATCCCGAAATCCTCGGCGGCGCGATCGATATCGCGCAACGGAACGCCGGCCTCGGCTAAATACATTGCCTCGGCCATGTACGGCGCGAGCACGCGATTGACCACGAAGCCCGGCGAACTTCGGCACTCGAGCGGAAACTTGCCGATCTGCTTGACGAATGCAAAGCCGATATCCAGGACCTCCTGGGTGGTGTCATCGCAGCGAACGACTTCGACCAGCGGCAGTTTCGCGACAGGATTGAAGAAATGCAGGCCGATGAAGCGTTCCGGGTGCTCGAGGCCAATCCGCAATTCCTCAAGCCGGATACTCGACGTGTTCGTAGCCAGCACCGCGCCGAACTTCATTGCGGACTGCAGGGTCGCATACAGCTCCTTCTTGGCGTCGGCGTCTTCGAAAATGGCCTCGATGACCAGATCCGCTTCCTCGGCACCGCTACCGGTGGCGTCCGCGCGTAACCGCGCTGACGTCGCTGTACGCTCGTCTTCATCGCGAACCTTTTTATCGAAAAGGCGGGCAGCGCGTTCGATGGCAGGCCGGATATATTCCATGCCGCGGTCCTGCAGCGTCACCCCGAGGCCGCGCAAGGCACACCACGCTGCGATATCGCCACCCATCACCCCTGCGCCTGCGACGTGCACGCGTTCGATTCGGGTTGCGGGTTTGTTGCCCTGAGACTTGAGCCGGTTCTGCAGGAAAAAAACACGCACGAGGTTACGCGATGTTTCACCGCACATCAGTCGCGCGATTGACCGCGCTTCCGCTTCGTAACCGTGGTGCTCCGACGCACCATGATGAACCCACAGGTCAATGATTGCGTACGGAGCGGGGTAGTGTTCAGGTCGCGCGCGCTTCGCGACTTCGCGTCTCAACCTGCGCGCAATCAACGGCCGGAGCGGGGCAAGATTCAGCATTTGATCGAGCAGCGGAGCCTGGGCCGGTTTCTGGGGCGACGCGATCATCTCCCGGGCAGCCTGTTTCCAGTTGTCCGGCGCGACGATCCTGTCGATGAGGTTCTGGCGTCGCGCTTTTGACGGGGAAACGGGCTTCCCCGACAGCATCAGTTCCATGGCGGCACGCACGCCCGCGATGCGGACGGCGCGTACCGTGCCGCCGAAGCCCGGATGAATGCCCAGTTGAACTTCGGGGAGGCCGAGAATCGACTTGTCGGTCTGCAGTACCAGTCGATAATTGCAGGCCAGCGCCAGCTCGAATCCGCCACCCAGAGCGAAACCGTTTATGGCGGCGACCGTCGTGCAACGCAGTGCCTCGAGCTTTCCCAGCACCTGCTGGCCGAGGCGGATCAGGTTGTACGCTTCGTCCGGGTTGTCTATCTGCGTGAACTCGTTGATGTCGGCGCCCATGATGAAACCGTTCGGCTTCCCGGAATGAATGACCAAGCCGCGCGGCGGTTCGACTTTGTACTGTTCCAGGATGTCGTTGAGCTCCCGCAGAACGGGTGCGGACAATACGTTGGCGTTGCCGTCTGCCTTGTCGAGAACGAGCCATACGATGCCGGTGCTGTCCTGGTCCGCGCGCCAATGGGCCCACTCGCCGACCTGGCTGTCATTGCTGGTGATCTGGGTCATAGTTTTGCGGTCCGGTCAAAAGTTTATCCATTGGCATGGATGCTCGTCAGTATGTCTGGGGCTTCTCAGGCTACCTCGAAGTCACAAATCAGGGGCAGGTGATCAGACAAACGCACCTTCGGCACGTCAAAGCCCGTCACCGTAATGCCTTCCTGATACAGAATGAAGTCCAGTTCCTTACGTGGCGCCCGGCTGGGGTAGGAGGGCAGGTGTTGCGTGTTGGCGCTTCTCAGGCCTGCCGCGCGCATGAACAGATATATCTCGTTCTCGCCCCAGAAGGTATTGAAGTCTCCGGCTACCATGACCGGCTTTTCTGTCGCCGAGATCAGGTCGTAAAGTTTGCGGAGCTGCAGATGCCGGTGGCGATACTTCAGCGACAAATGGACGAGGAATACCGCAAATCGCTCAAGCTCGAGCTCTATGATGAGACGCTTTATCCCCGTATCGAAATAGTGGAAGGTCTCTCCATGCACGTTCGGGGACGCGAGAAAGGCGTTCCCCTGCTTGCGTATTATGGGCAGTAACTGGTTGATGGATTTAGCGCCGTACTTGATTTCGTAGGAAGTATTCAGGCCGAGGTCGGTTGCGATTTTTACCGCCTGGTTGACGCGACGGCTGCGGATCGATCCGGTATCCACCTCGATCAGGCCCACAATGTCAGGTTTTGCCGCACGGATAAACGCCGTTATTTCCGGCAATACACTCTGGTTGCCGAGGATATAGCCTGCGCCCGGGAGAGGCATGTGCATCGACGCGCCGGCGCCGACGGCGTAGCGGATGTTATAAAGGAGGAGTCGCATGTTCTCGCAAGGTTTTCTGGAATTTTCCAACGATTGAGGCCCGGACGCCCTCCGGACAGGACGGAGGGTACAATACAGAAGGCCCGAACCTGCGGAAACCCGGCGTTGAGCGGTCCCGGGTATTTTCGGTAGTGCGCAGAGCCGATCATACACGGGCGGACGGATATTATGGTCGCTCTCGATCCCAAGGAAGCTCTGACGGTGACGCTGGCCACTACGGGCGCCAATTCGCTAAACTAGCGAGGACAATCCGCGACTGGGGGCCAAGACGGTGTATGAGAATAATCCGATCCGGGTGTTCGTGACTCACGGCTTCTCAGAGGACGAGGATTACCTCAGGTTTTTCGAGTTCCTCGAAGGCGTGGACCGTTTTTTCTACGTAAACTGCAGCAAACCGCAGAATGTACCCGCGTCCGGCGGCATGGACGCCATCAAGGAAGAGCTGATTACGCAGATCAAGGAAGCGGAAGCCGTTGTGGTGCTGGCGAACCAGTTCGCCCAGAAGGGCGACATTATCCGGTTCCAGATGGACGTTGCCGATGCCAACGAGATACCGATGATCGCGGTGCGGCCCTTCGGAGGAGTGGCCGAAACCCCCAGGGAACTCGCGGAACGGGTCAGCGAACACATCGAATGGAATTCCCGCGAAATGGCTGACGCGTTGCGCCGCCAGGCTCGCCTCGAGGATACTGCGCGCTGGGACGTCATTGATTTTCCCTGAACGACGGTTGCGTGCCTGAGGCGGTATCCGTTTCGTCCGCGGATACTGTCAGATCTTCGCCTTGCCGACACCTCCCAAAAGGCCAATTGTCATCGCCCATCGCGGCGCGTCCGGCTATTTGCCCGAGCACACTCTGGAAGCCAAGGCTCTCGCCGTCGGCATGGGCGCCGATTTCCTCGAGCAGGACATTGTCGCGACGGCGGACGACGAACTCGTAGTACTGCATGACCTGCACCTCGACCGGGTCACCGATGTCGAAACGCGGTTTCCATCCCGTAACCGCGACGACGGGCGGCACTACGTGCGGGATTTCACCCTGGCGGAACTCAGAACGCTCAATATGCACGAGCGTCGGCATGCCGACGGCTCCGCGGTCTTTGCGAAGCGCTTCCCCACGTCACTCGGCCGGTTCCGGATCGCAACCTTCGATGAGGAACTGGCCATGATCGAGGGACTTCGCCGCTCGAGCGGTCGTCCGGTAGGCATATATCCGGAAATCAAGGCGCCGGCCTGGCACCGTAAAGAAGGTGTCGACATTACTATGCTGGTCCTGCGCGAACTCGACCGTCATGGGTACGCCGAGAGAGTCGACCCCGTTTACCTGCAGTGCTTTGACGCGGAGGAATTGCGCCGCGTCCGCGAGGATCTCGATTCCGATCTCAAGCTCGTCCAGCTTGTCGAGGAGGGCAGTGAGGCAGGCACGGACTTTGGGCGAATGCGGACGGGGGAGGGACTGCGGAACACGGCGACATACGCTGACGGCATCGGCCCGTCCTTCGATCAACTTTACTCGCTTGCCGATATCGATGGTCATCCCGTGTCCACCGGGTTCGTCACCGCGGCGCACGATGCGGGACTGGTCGTTCATCCATACACCTTTCGCGCCGACGTTGCGGTCTCCGGATTCGCCACGTTCGACGGAATGGTGGACTGGTTTGCGACCACGCTGAAGGTGGACGGCTTTTTCACCGATTTTCCGGATCTGGTCCGTGACGCGCTGCGAGAGAACCGGACAGGATATAATAGGTAACTTTAAGAATAATCTGCATCATTTTGAAATGAAAACTTAAAATCCTTGCTGAATGGCCGGCGGAGTGGGCCAAAAGGTCTCCCGCCGCCTGCCGGCAACCGTGGGAGTGAGAACCCGGTCCTGTTCTCTGCCTCGAAACCGCCTAATCTAGGGCGTTGCCAACAAATTGGTCTGAAAGACGGATTTCGGCCGATGTTTTCGGAGTTTCCTGAAGCACTGACGCTTGCGACGGTAACGGCATTCGTGTCGGGCTGGATCGTGGCCAAGTTCGGGAGCTATGTCAGCCGCAAACTCAGAGCGCGAAACCAGGACCCCCGTGACAGCCGTATCCGGTCCCTTGAGGCGGACGTACGGGTTGCCCATTCTGCCGCGGAAAAAGCCAAGGCGCGCCTTGACGAGATCAATGGCGAACTGACCGAGGCGCGCAAGGCGCTGAAGGTTCGCGATGCCGCGCTGGTGGATCATGAACGTGTCATTGACCAGCTTCGTACCGATTTGAAGGGTTCGGTCAAGAAGACGCGCGAGTTGCGCGAGGAATTGACGTTGCGCGCTACAGAAAACGTCAGGTCCGAAGTGAAATTGCGGGAAGTGGAGACCGAGTTGTCGCTGGTGCATGCGTCGACAGATCTGCTGGCGACGGGAATGCTGGATCTGAACCGGGAGACCGACGAAGACGACGTCCAGATCTTCAAAGCCGGCGGTTAGGAGGTATCGCCCGCAAGGCGAGGTCCCGCAGCCCGCGAAGAGTAAGGCTCGAACCCCGCAGCCGCCCGCGTCGCGGGCGATCCCGCTCGTCCGAAGGCGCTTGTTCTGCGTCCGCGCGACCGGCAAGATGCCGCAGGGCAGCGTTCCCACTGCCGCATCAAACCGGCAACCCGTTACCGTTTATGCTCTCACTCATATCCAGTTTCATTGCGCAGGCGAAATGGGCATTGCCAGGGAAGCTCGGCACTGGCCGGTGCCGGTGTCCGCGACTGTTGCTGACATTGCTATTCATCGCCGGGTGCTCCGCACCGCAGCAGGACGTCGAGATTCCTTTCGAAGTTCGTTTCGGCGGGACTGACCTGTCCTGTGCCGGCGAGGTCGACGGCGTGGCACTCACCGATCTTCGTTTCTATGTGCACGACATCCGGCTCGTGACCGCGGACAACGATGAGCGCCGGCTGAGGCTGCTCGGCGATCCTCTATGGCAGAATTCGGACGTGGTACTGCTCGACTTCGAAAGCGGTGAAGGAAGATGCACCAACGGAACCGGGCAGATCAACAACGTTGTCCGCGGCCGTGCCCCGCCCGGTGACTACACCGGGCTGAAGTTTCGCCTGGGCGTGCCGGAGCACCTGAACCATGCAGATCCGCTTCGCGCGGAGGCTCCGCTAAACTATTCCATCATGCATTGGCACTGGCTGACCGGCTACAAGTTTCTTCGTGCCGGTGTCGCAAGCGAAAGCGACGGCTTCTGGATTCATCTCGGCAGCTCCCGGTGTGAGCCCACGGCAGGCAACGCCAGCGGTTGCCGCGCGGGAAACCGGCCGGAGGTCGTATTGTCGCCGTATGTGCCGGGGAAGGATGTCGTCGAACTGGACCTTCAGGCGCTGGTCAACGGGATCGATCTCGAGGATGGCACGCCGTCCAATTGTTCTTCGGGACCCGCGGAAACGGAATGTGACATGCCTTTTATCGCTCTGGGAATCGACTTCGGCAGCGGCGACGCGGTCGGCACGCCCGCAATATTTCGTGTCGGTCAGCGCGAATGACCCGACTACGGATTATTGTTGCGGCCTGCGCGCTCGCAGTGATTGCCGCGGCCTTCTCCGGCCTGTTCACCCGGGAGTTCGAGTGGCCATTGCCTGATGGTGTGCCATTGCCGATGGTGCCGCCCGATAACCTCATGAGCAACGAGAAGGTTGCGCTGGGCCGGCACCTGTTCTACGAAAAACGGCTGTCGCTCAACGGCGCAACCTCCTGTGCGACCTGCCATGTGCAGGCGCTGGCGTTCACGGACAGCCTTGCGCGCTCGGTCGGCGCGACCGGGGAACTGCACCCTCGTGGCTCGATGACACTGGTCAACGCCGCCTGGTCGGGCAAGCTGACTTGGGCCAATCATCTGATCGATACCCTCGAAGTGCAGGCGCTGATCCCGATGTTCGGCGAGGAACCGATTGAAATGGGTATGGTGGGCCGCGAATCCGCAATCATCGAAATGCTGCGCGAGGACGCCTACTACCGGGAAGCGTTCCGAACGGCTTTTGCCGCAGACAGCGATCCCTATTCGATTCTCAATACGGTACGCGCACTGGCGAGTTTTGTGCGAACGATAGCGTCATTCGATTCGCCTTATGACCGTTTTCAGCGTGGGGAGGCGCAGGCGCTGACGGACGGTCAGGTACGCGGCATGAACCTCTTCTTTTCAGAACGACTGGAATGCTTTCACTGTCACGGCGGGTTCAACTTCACGGACAGCAGCACGCACGCCGATGCCCTTGTGCAAAGTGTCGGATTCCACAATAACGGCCTCTACAACATCGGCGCGTCCGGAGCATATCCGTCGGACAATACCGGCCTTTACGACCTGACCGGCGAGCGCAGGGACATGGGTCGTTTCAAAGCGCCAACGCTCAGGAACATCGCGGTAACGGCTCCCTACATGCACGACGGCAGCATCGAAACCCTGTCCGGCGTGATAGAGCATTATGAGCGGGGAGGGCGGATCATCCTGGACGGCCCCCATGCCGGAGATGGAAGCCGCAATCCTTATCGATCGGAGTTTGTCAGGGGTTTCCAGTTGAGCGCGGAGGAAAAGGCGGATGTGATCGCATTCTTGGAATCGCTGACTGACGAGTCCGTGCTCACCAACCCGGACTATTCGGACCCTTTTCCGGACTGACGATCCGTCGCCGTTGGGGTAATTGTTATTGTGGCGACTGCCAGGAAGCCAGTTTCGACGGCACCTTACCGGCAACGAACGAAGCGCCGAAATGTGTTTCTTTCCATGAGAAGTAACTCACCAGGAAAAAAAGCTGCATCTGCATGGCAAAAATCCATTCGATTCGGTTCTCTGCCGGACGGCTGTCCTCGAGTACTGCCTTGAGCGCCAGGTTAAGAGCGCCCAGCGCGAACGGAAACCACGCAAGCACGAGTTGCAGCTTTGTGAGGTTGACCAGACGTTGCATGTCGAGTCGGCGTGCCACAGGCAGGACTTTGGATGCCAGGATTATCTGCGCAAGAACGTTGAGCAGGAAATACATGTATACGCCGTAGCGGCGCATGAACTCGTAGAACGGTTCCTGACTGCCGAGAAATGTGACATAGAGAATCAGAAACAGAGAACCCGTAACGCCGAGTGCGGCGACAGTGAAGGTGTTTCGCGGAACCTGGCCTGCCGCGATGGTGAGGGCGCGCAACCAGGCGACATTTAACAGCCAGTAACACGAAAGAATTATCGACTGCGGCAGCATCGCTCCCTTGAACAGATAGCTCGCCGGCGGGTAGCGGCCCGTCGCGCTGACTGACGTGCAGCCTTCGAGAAACGGGTTGCAGGATGGCACGTTGCCGTTGCTGGCTGCAATCCAGTAGCTCGAGAACACAGCAACGATCGGAAGCAATCCTG
>Ga0299913_10000716_pt1 | contig 22358 bp, 22 predicted proteins | sample RVTome_9_FD_201360 | JGI IMG/M metagenome (GOLD analysis project Ga0299913, IMG submission 201360) | Soil microbial communities from uranium-contaminated site in the Upper Colorado River Basin, Wyoming, United States - RVT155D38 (version 2) ... | reverse complement strand
GCCCGGCCCAGCGTGACCTCGTCGGCGTACTCGAGGTCGCCCCCGACCGGCAGGCCGCTGGCGAGGCGGGTGACCTCGACGCCGAGCGGGGCGATCAGGCGGGCCAGGTACATCGCGGTCGCGCCCCCCTCGGTGTTCGGGTTGGTCGCGACGATGACCTCCTTCACCGCGATCTCCCCGTCTCCGGACGGGCGGAGCCGCTCGACGAGCTCGCTGATGCGGAGGTCGTCGGGCCCGATCCCGTCGATCGGCGAGATCGCGCCTTGGAGCACGTGATAGAGCCCGCGGTACTCGCGCGTGCGCTCGATCGCGACGATGTCCGGCGGATCCTGCACCACGCAGATGATCGTGTCGTCACGGCGTGTGTCGCGACAGTACTGACATCGTTCCGAGTCAGAGACGTTGAAACAGATCTCGCACAGGCGAACCTTCTCTTTGACTTCACGGATCACGTCGGCGAGACGCGTCGCGTCGGCCGCCGACGATTGGAGCAGATGGAACGCGACGCGCTGCGCGCTCTTCGGCCCAATGCCGGGGAGTCGGGAGAGCTCGTCGATCAGGTCCTGGATCGGGCCCGCGTACAAATCAGATCAGCTCAACCCATGCCGGGAAGGCCGAGACCACCCATACCGCCCGCGAGTGGACCCATCGCGTCGGCTTGCGCGGCGCGTGCCTTGTCCAGCGCGTCGTTGACCGCGGCGGTGACGGTGTCACCGATCATCTCGATATCGTCCGGATCGACGTCGTCAAGGAGCTCGGGATCGAGCGTGACACTGATCACTTGCTGGTCGCCGGTCACCACGACCTTCACCGCACCGCCACCCGCGGAACCCTCGAACGTCTTCTCCGCGAGCTCTGCTTGCGTCTTCTGCAGCTCGGCGGCCATCTTCTGGGCTTCTTTCATCATGCGTTGCATGTCTTTCATGAGTTCGACTTCTCCTCGACGACCTCGGCCCCGAGACCCTTACGCACGAGTTCGACGGGGTCTGCGGTGACCGGCTGGGCGTCTTCGACGACACCGATGTGCTCCTCGACCGGTTCGGCTTTGGCTTCCGCACCGCGTGCGTTGAATCGGAGCTCCGGCCGCACACCGAGCGCCGCGTGCAACGCGTCGGCGACGAGATTGCTGTTCGCAACGACCGACATCTCTTCGGCGTGGTACGGCGACTGGACCTCGACGTCGAGGCGCCCGTCGGCGAACGACAACGGTCGCGATGGATTCAGCAATCCCCACACGCGCATCGAAGACTTGCGGACCTCCTGGAGAGTCACGCCCCACGACTCCTTGATGTCCCCCAGTCCCACCTGAGCCGGATCACCGGCAGCAACGGGTGGAGACGCCGATGGTTCATCGCCGGCCGCAGAGGAGGAGGGGCCCTCCGATCCCGGAGAGACGCTGGCAGTAGAAGGCTCCTTCTTCTTGACGGGAGTCGGGGCGCCGGAGTCCGCCACGTTCGGTGTGCGTCTCGGAGGGACGGAGGAACCCGACGACGGAGCTACGGCGGGAACCTCCGGCGCGGGGCCGTCGATGCCGATGCGCCGCTCCAACCGCTCGATCCGACCCGACAGCCCACCGGCGGTCGGGTCGGTCTCGGGGGCCGCGGCCCGGACCAGCGCGACCTCGAGGAGGAGACGGTGGTTCGGGGCGTTGCGCATCTCGGTTATCGCCTTGCCGAGGAGGTCCATCACCCGCACCAGTGCCTCGGGCGTGAAGCGGTCCGACTGGAGAGCAAGAGCGGCCCGGTCGGTCTCGCTCGCGTCCAGGAGCGACTCGGCGTCCGGGGCGGTCGCGACCAGCAGGAGGGCCCGGGCATGCTCCATCGCCGCGAACGCGAGCTGGCGAGGATCAGACCCCTGGGCGACGAGCGAATGGAGCCGGGTGAATAGGGCCCCCACATCGTGGGCCGCGATCGCATCGAAGACCTCGACCAGGGCGTCGTCGTCGCGGTCGCCCAGCAGGCGCTCGGCATCGTCGACGGTCGCCCGCTGCTCGAGGCTCGAAAGCTGGTCGAGGGCCGACAGGGCGTCACGTGCGCTGCCCTCGGCATGGCGGGCGATGACCGTGAGTGCGGCCGGGTCGATCTCGATCTTCTCTCGCGTGGCGATGTCGGCGAGGTGGACCTCGAGGTCGTCGACGGTGATGCGGCGGAAGTCGAACCGCTGGGTACGCGACACGATCGTCGGGAGGACCTTGTGGGGGTCGGTGGTCGCGAGGACGAAGACGACGTGCTCGGGAGGTTCCTCGAGCGTCTTCAGCAGCGCGTTGAACGATTGCGTCGTCAGCATGTGGACCTCGTCGATGACGTAGACCTTCTTATTGCCGCCGGCGGTCGCGAGCGGGACGCCCGAAAGGATCTCGCGCGTCTCGTCGACGCCGGAGTGGGACGCGGCATCGAGCTCGAAGACGTCGAGCGACGAGCCTTCGGTGATCGCAACACACGCATCGCACTTGCCACACGGGTCGGGGGTCGGCCCGTTCACGCAGTTCAGCGCCTTGGCGAGGATCCGAGCAGTGCTGGTCTTGCCCGTCCCGCGCGGCCCGGTGAACAGGTAAGCGTGGGCGACCCGGGCTTCGGTCAGGGCGTTGCGGAGCGTGCGGGCGACGTGTTCCTGCCCGAGCAGCTCGTCGAAGTTCTGGGGCCGATACTTCCGATAGAGAGATAAGTAAGCCATCCATCGCATCCTAGATGCGCGCAGCGACACAAGGGAGGACGGTTCGTCGATCGGGAAGGCTCAAGGCTTTCGCCTGGACGAGCGACGGACCGTCCGAGCTCGCGAAAAATGGCCGTGCAGCTCGGGCTTGACCTCTGAACGGTCGGCGCTTTCCCGGTAGCCGGCTCCGGCCGGGCGACCCCGCGGCACTCCCGGGTGACCGCTTACGGCTGCTCCCTTCCGGGCCTGACCGGGTTCACGGCTCCGGGTCGCGCGGGACCCGACCATCAACACTGCACACCGGGGGCTGCCCGGTCATCCAAAGGCCGCACACGAGCATTCAGCCCGGCGTAACGGGGGTTTCCGGTACAGAGGACCCCGAGCCCTCCACCTAGCACGGCCTCGCGGAGGATAACGGCCGGAACGGGCTAACTCACCCGGGGGGCGAGGTACATACACCTCTCCGGGAGGTGTCATGCAATTGCATGACACTTGTCAGTCAATCGCATGACAGCAGCGGAGACGAAGGGATTTGAACCCTTGGACCCTCTCGGATCACACGATTTCCAGTCGTGCCGTTTCGGCCGCTCACGCACGTCTCCGGGAGCGAGTCTAGGTCGCGGTGGGGGTGGGATTTGAACCCACGGTGGGCTTGCACCCACACTCGCTTTCGAGGCGAGCCCGTTATGGCCGCTTCGGTACCCCACCAAGGAACAACGAGCAGCGAGTCTAGTGCCGCTTGTCCTCGAAGAAGGAACGCAGGAGGGCCGCGCACTGTTCCTCCAAGACCCCGGTAGTGATCTCCATCTGATGGTTCAGCCGCGGATCCTGGACGATGTTGTAGAGGCTGAAGGCGGCCCCCGCGCGCGGATCCTGGGGGCCGTAGACGAGGTGTGACACCCGGGCAAGCACCAGGGCACCGGCACACATCGGGCAGGGCTCGAGCGTGACGTAGAGGGTTGTGTCGTCGAGCCGCCAGCGACCGAGCTTCTCGGACGCGGCGCGCAGGGCGAGCACCTCAGCATGAGCGGTCGGATCGCCACGCAGCTCACGCTCGTTCCCCGCGGCCCCCACGACCTCCCCGGCGACGACGACGACGGCACCGATCGGGACGTCATCGTGAGCCAGCGCCCCCGATGCTTCGGCGAGCGCGAGGTGCATGAAGTCTTCGTGGGTCACGTCTGGCTTCGGCGGGCCTTGAACTTCGCGGCGACCTTCTTGGACTTCGCCCGCACCCACTCGCGCGCATCCTTCGCCCAGTCGTACTCGGTCGACAAAACCGCCAGGCCTGCCAGCACGATGGGGAACGACCACGGGCCGGGCAACGGCGTGAGCACCACCCCTCCGATCACCAAGGTCGCTCCGATGACCGTGAACGCGATGCGTTGGGTCTTCTCCTTCAGGTTCAGCCGGTGCTGTCGCACGTCGACGGACTGAACGAGCTCGAACGTGCCTTCATCCGTGTTGAGGTTCATCGGCTCGCGCGCGAACGGGACGTGCGAGGCGAAGTCCTCGACGAACCGGCCCACACGCTGGGCCATCACCGAAGTCGACGAGCGAAGCTGGACCATGCACTCGGCATCGTCACACTCGAGGCCCAGGATCGGGCCGCCCTTTGCGTCCTGGACGATGCCCCAGCCGGTGACCTTGGTCCACTCGAACGAGCCCGGCGCGTCGCTCCGGCCGGTCCAGTGAACGACTACACGCTTCTGGGTGAGGAAGACGAAGCCATCGCCGCGGCCCCCCACACGGCGGCCCCTCACCCAGCTGAGGACGGTCTCGCCTTCAGATAGATAGGGCTCGGCCTGAGCCAGGATCACGCTTTCGCGCTGCTCGCTGATGCGCCGGGCGATGGAGCTCACCTGAGCAGGCTAAAGGAACTCCGGCCTCCAAGGGGAAAAAACAGGAAACTCGTACGCCCGGAGGGATATAGAGAACACGACCGTGCCCGGGTGGGCCCTCCGGTCGTGGCACTTCGTGCCTCGTACGCCCGGAGGGATACAGGAAACCGGTTCCACGCGCCGGAGAGCCCTGCGGGCGCGGCACTTCGTGCCTCGTACGCCCGGAGGGATTCGAACCCCCGACCTTCCGGTCCGTAGCCGGACGCTCTAATCCACTGAGCTACGGGCGCATGAGCCAAGAGACTAAACGGCTCGTTCGATGGCGGAGGCGCGGGGATTTGAACCCCGGAAGGGGTGTAAACCCCTTAACGCATTAGCAGTGCGCTCCCTTCGGCCGCTCGGGCACGCCTCCGCGGTGAATCATAAGGGCCCCCTCGTGCGACCATCTCTGGACGGATCGGTTCTGGACGGATCGGTGCGAAGGAGGCCGGCCACAGTGACTCGGAAGATCGCGATCGCCATCGGGTTCGCGCTGCTCGCCTCGCTCATCCCGAGCGCGGGTGCGCTCCCGCGCGGAACCGAGGTCAGGGCATACAAGAGCGGCCTCGACTTCCCGATCGACATGGAGTGGGTCAAGGGCACCAAGAAGATCTTCTTCACCGAGAAGAACACGGGCAAAGTACGCGTGATGATCGGCCGGCGATTGCTCGGCACGCCGTGTGTAGATCTCTCGGTTTCACCCGACGGTGAGCGTGGCGCACTCGGCATAGCGCTTCATCCGAACTTCAAGGAGAACCACAGGCTGTACGTCTATTACACGAACGCATCACCGCTCGAGAACCGGGTCACGAGGTTCGTCGTCAAGAAGAACCGCTGCACGAACCCGAACCACATCGTGACCGGACTACAGACGAAAGGCGCGACGAACCACAACGGCGGTCAGCTCGAGTTCGTGCGAGGGAAGCTGTTCGTGTCCACGGGCGAGGCTGCCGACCCGACCGAAGCCCAGGACACCGGCAGCCGCCTCGGCAAGATCCTGCGATACAACCCGAACGGCAGCGTTCCCGACAGCAATCCGTTAGGGCCCTCCAACCCGGTGTGGAGCTATGGACACCGGAACCCGTTCGGGCTCGCGCACAAGCCGGGCAGCCGCAAGATCTACTCGAGCGAGAACGGGCCGAGCTGCGACGACGAGCTCAATCACATCGTCAAAGGGCGCAACTACGGGTGGGGTGACGGCTACGTGTGCGGCACGGCGGGTGTCGGTACGAACCCCAAAGGTCCGATCGTTCGGTGGTCGAACATCATCGTGCCGACCGACCCGACGTGGTACCGCGGCCGCATCAAGTCGCTACGTGGGCTCGTGATGGGCGATTACGCGAACGGCAACCTTCATCGCTTCCTGATGAACGACTCGGATACGGCAGTTCGAAACGATCGCATCGTCTACAACGGCGACGATCCGATCGTCGATGTCGCGACCGGGCCGGGCCGGTGGCTCTACTTCCTGACCCCCAGCGCGATCATGCGCGTCGTCAAGACCTAACGGCTACCGAGGAACGAGCTCCGGATGAGTGCTTCCGCGCGCGCGGCGTGGGTAGGCGACAGGCCGCTACTTACGGCCGCACTCGGCGCCATGTGCATCGCGTCCTCGGGGGTCCTGGTGCGCCTCGCCGAGTCGAGCCCCGTCACCGTTGCCGTCTACCGGTGCCTCTATGCGCTCCCGGTGCTGGGCCTGATCACCTACTTCGAGTCGAAGCGGGGTGGTCCGCTGCCGGGACGGGCCCGCCTGCTGGCGTGGGTGGCCGGCGCGTTCTTCGCGCTCGACCTGATCTTCTGGCACAACGCGATCGATGCCGTCGGTGCCGGACTCGCGACCGTGCTGGGGAACCTCCAGGTGCTCGTCGTCGGCTTCGCCGCGTGGGCGTTGTTGCACGAGCGCCCCGCCCGCACGTTGTTCTGGGCCATACCGATCGTGTTGATCGGTGTCGTTCTGATCTCCGGTGTGATCGGTGAAGACGCCTACGGGAAGAACCCCGGGCTCGGAGTGGTGCTCGGGATCGCGACGTCGCTCGCCTATGCCGCGTTCATCCTGATCCTTCGGGGCGCCTCGGGTGACCTGACACGCGTGGCCGGCCCGTTGTTCCACGCGACATGGATGGCTGGAGTCGTGGCGGCGATCTACGGCGTATCGACCTCGACGATGGAATGGGATCCGGGATGGCCGGCACACGGATGGTTGGCGGTGCTCGCGATGACGTCGCAGGTTGCCGGCTGGCTGCTGATCTCCCGGTCGCTCCCACGGCTGCCGGCCGCAGTGACGTCGGTCGTGCTGTTGCTGCAACCCGTCGGGGCCATGGCTCTGGCCGCGGTGGTCCTGGGTGAGAGGCCGGGCGCGGCCCAGCTCGGGGGGGCCGCGCTGATCCTCGTTGGTGTTGTCGTGGCGACCTCCGGCCATCGCGGGAAACGAGAGGAAACCGAGGTACCCCTGGTCTAGGAGGCAGCCTCGATCTCGGGTTCGGCGATCGTTTCGAGCGCGGACCCCAAGGATTCGATCTGGGATGCCGACAGGTGCGCGAAGAAGTGCTCGCGGATACCCGCGACGTGGACCTTGGACGCGGCTCTCAGCAGGGTCTTGCCGGCAGGAGTGATCGTCGCGAAGAACCCCCGACGGTCCGTAGCGCACACGCGCCGCTCGACCAACCCCCGGCGTTCGAGCTGATCGACCGCGCGCGTGATGCCGCTCGGCGACAGGTAGACGCTGGCGGCCAGGTCGGTCATCCGCATCGCATCACCAGGAGCCAGCTTGAGCCGCAGCAGGACCTCGTACTGGTTGAGACGCAGGCCGTGGGCGGCGGCCAGCTCTTCGTCGAGGCGTGGGACCACCCGGGCATAGCCGGCCAGGAACGCTCTCCACGCCCTTAGCTCGGTATCGGTGAGATCGGCCATGGACCCATGATATCGCGGAATAGTTGTTTGCGAAAGCAAGTTTATGACCATGGAGAGGCCGCGGCGGCCTCATGACGAGGAGGAGACATGGAGATCGGATTGCTGTTGATCAGGTTGGTCCTCGGAGGCGTATTCGCAGCCCACGGGGCCCAGAAGCTGTTCGGGTGGTTCGGCGGTTTCGGGATCGAAGGCACCGCGGGATGGTTCGGGTCGATGGGGCTCAAGGCTCCGCGCACCCAGGCGGTCGTCTCCGGACTATCCGAGCTCGGCGGCGGGCTGCTGCTCGCAGCCGGTCTGCTGACACCCCTAGGTGCGGCTGCCGTCATCGGAGTGATGATCGTCGCGGTCGCGATGGTGCACATCGATAAGGGCTTCTTCAACGGAGCCGGAGGCTACGAGTTCAACCTGACGCTTGCTGTGGTGGCGCTCGCCCTCGCCTTCACAGGCCCCGGTCGCTACTCGCTTGACAACGCGATCGACATCTCGCCGTCGGGACCGGAGTGGGGCCTCGCCGCCATCGCCGCTAGTGTCGTCGGCGCCGCATCGGTCCTCATGCTGCGCTCGCCGTCGGCCGCACCGACGGAGGAGTCTGCAGAGGAGGCGCAGGCCGCGTGACGACCCATATAGAGGAGAAGAAGCACCACGTGAACCAGACGACGAGCACGCTGATCGACTCGATCGCACGCGTGGACCTGCGCGTGCAGGACGTCGATGCAGCTCTCGGCTTCTACGGGGATGTCGTCGGCCTCGAGGTGACCGACAAGGGCGCCGACCACGCGTCGTTGTCGGCCCCCGGCGGGCCGGTCGTGCTCGGGCTGTCATCCGCGGGGGTGGATGCCCCCGCACTACGGGAGTCGACCGGGCTGTATCACACGGCGATCCGCTTCCCCGATAGGACCGCGCTGGCGAACGCCCTCGCGCGCCTGGCCGAGAGCGGGTACCGCATCGGGGCCAGCGATCACGGTGTCAGCGAGGCGCTCTACATCGACGATCCCGACGGCAACGGTGTCGAGCTCTACCGCGACCGGCCGCGCGATCAGTGGCCGGCACCGAACACGCAGTACCGCACGCCGATGTTCAACGCGCCGCTCGACCTGCAGGGATTGCTCGGGGCCGCGGACGACGGCGCCCCCACCACAGCGGCCCCGGACACCGACATCGGCCACGTCCACCTCCAGGTGAGCGACCTCGAGCGCACGCGTGCGTTCCTGGTCGACGTCCTGGGCCTGGACCTGATGGCCGAGTTCCCGGGACAAGCCGGCTTCTACTCCTCGAACGACTACCACCATCACCTCGGTGCGAACACGTGGCACTCACGGCATCGCTCCGCGCCCCCCAAGAACACGGCGGGACTCGAGCGGGTGGTGTTCAACACGAGCCCCGATGAGCTCGACAAGGCGCGCCTGCGCTTGGGAGAGCACGGCTACTCGGTCTCGGGCGACGACGAGACCCTCGTCGTCGACGACCCCGACGGCATCGAGCTGGTCTTCACGACCTCCTAGGAGGGGCGCTCGGTCTTCCCGGTGCTGATGTCGGCCCAGGTGGGGCGCTTCAGGGAGAACAGGCCCGCCGACGCATCGGTGTAGCCGGAGCCCGACAGGCGACCGATGGGTTTGAGGATGGCGGGGTCGATGCGTCCGGCGCGGAACAGGGCCTCGTCGACGTGGAGCATCACAACGTCGCCGAAGATCATGTGACCGTTGCCCTTCGAGACGATGTCGTTGAGCTTGCATTCGAAGGAGGCCGGGGCCCGCGCGACGCGCGGCGGCTTGACGAGAACGGAGGCCGCGGGTTCGAGTCCCGCCCATTCGAACTCGCTTTCGTTGGGCGGGAAATCTCCGGAGGTGAAGTTCATCTCCTCGACGAGATCGCGGCCGACGGTGTTGATGACGAACTCACCGGTCGCGCGCACGTTGCGGATGGTGTCTTTCTCGCCGGTCGACGTGAAGTGCAGGATCCATGGGTTGCTCGAGATGACGTTGAAGTAGCTGTGCGGCGCGACGTTCGTTCTTCCGGTCTCGGAGATGGTGGAGACCCATGCGATCGGGCGCGGGACCACGAGCGCGGTGATCAGGAAGTACGGATCACGGCCCTCGAGCTCACCCGGGACGATCTGACGGTGGGCCACCTACTTCGAGCCCATGTTTTCCCTCGGGTTCGGAAGCGGCGTTAAGACGTCCTTCAGCTTGTCTCGCAAGTGCTCGTAGTTCGGCGGCAGAGACAACCCCTCACCGAGCGTCTCGAGGTCCTCGTCCGCCGTGAAACCGGGGCCGAGGGTCGCGATCTCGAACAGCACACCAGACGGCTCCCGGAAGTAGATCGATCGGAAGTAGAAGCGATCGATCACCGGAGTGACGCTGGCACCGCCGGCGGCGACCCGCTCTCGCCAGGCGTCGTGCTCGTCCATCGACGAGCCCCACGCGACGTGGTGGACCGTTCCCGCGCCGCTTAGCGGACGCTGACCCGGCGGAGGATCGAAACGATAGGTACCTCCGCGATGAGCGCCGCGCGCGACCCAGGCATCGTCACCGGCCGGCTGGAAGCCGAGGGTGTCCTCGAAGAACGGCTTGCTGGCTTCGGGCATCGAGCTGTACGCGTGCGCACCATCGAATCCTCGCAAGGCTAGGTCGGCGGGGATGTCAGGGTGCTCGGCCCGCAGCGGTTCGTCGTCCGTCGGATCGATGACGAACCCGAGCGACAAGCCCTCGGGGTCGTCGAACACGATCTGGTCCGACGAGCGATCGATCACGATCCCTTCCTTCTCGAGCCGGGTCTGCCAGAAATCGAGGGCCTCAGCGGAGCCGACGCGGAAGTCGACGCGGTGGACCATGCCATCGCCCGCCCGGCCCGACGGAACCCCCGGGTATTCGAAAAACGTTATGTCGGAGCCCGCGCTGCCCTTCTCGTCCGCGTAGAACAGGTGGTAGACGGTCGGGTCATCCTGGTTGACGGTCTTCTTGACCAGCCTCAAGCCCAAGACCCCGGCGTAGAACTCCACGTTGCCGGGAGCGTCACCGGTTATCGCGGTGATGTGATGAACACCTTCCAATCGCATGATTGCCTCCTCGATCGCTAGCCCGCGAGCTTCTCGAGCCAGCCTTTGACTACTTCGACCTCTGCGTGGGTGAGCTCGTGGCCGCCCGGCTCCCAGTGAAGCGTCACGTCGGCACCCGCCGACATCAGCATCTCTGAAAGCTGCTCGGTGGACGCGGGCGCGATCATCTGGTCGCGCCGACCGCCCGTCAGCAGCACCCGGAGACCGGACAGGTCGGGTCGCATATCGGTCTCGAACGGCACCATCGCGTGCAGCAATGCCGCCCCCGCGAAGGGCCGGTCGGTCGACAGCAGCATCCCTGCCGCGATGTTGGCCCCGTTCGAGTAACCGAGCACGACCACTCTCGAACGATCGAACCCGTAAGACGTCGCGGCCCGGTCGACGAAGGTCAAGAGATCGTCGGCGCGGGCCTTCAGGTCGTCGACGTCGAACACGCCCATTGCGAGCCTCCGGAAGAACCGCGGCATGCCCCCTTCGAGGACCTTTCCCCTGGGGCTCAGCAGGTTCGCGGTCGGATGCAGCATCCGACCGAGCGGGACCAGGTCGTGCTCGTCTCCGCCCGTACCGTGGAGGAGCAGCAAGGTCGTCGGATCCGACCCCGCCTCGAAATGATGGATGTGATCCAGGTCCTCAGCCACTGCCGGTTCCAACCACCCCGGCGGCTGCAACCTTCCGGGTCCCTCGGGGTGGAGGGTCCCCGGCCATCCGGCGGAGACCCCATGCGAGGACGGCGATCCAGACGATGACGATCATCCCCAACGCACCATTGCCGGCGACCGACATCCACTGAGGGGTGTCCTTGGCCTCACGCAGGAGGATCTGCTTGTCGGCAACGAAGTCACGGGTCGTGTTCGCTTCGGCGGGTAGCCCCTCGGCTGGGATCGCGGGATCGGCGGGGAGATAGATCGGCACGGCCACGATCGCCGACCCGGTGTGGAGGCGGACCAGCGCCTTCCACTCGCCCGAGATCGGGATCGGGACGCTTCGATAGCGGCCCTCACCGATGGGTTCGAGCGGCTCGACCACGCTCCCCCCGCCCTGCCAGGCGGTCACGTTCAGCCACAGTGCATCGTCGGCGAGGTCCGGTGGGTCAAGGGTGACGGTGGCCGCGGTCGCGGACGCCGTTGGGTCGTCGAGCTCGATGGTGGCGCTCCCGTCGAGAGTGGCGATCGGCAAGGGATAAGCCAGACAAGCGACAAGCGCTAGGCCACTTGCCGGCGCGACCCATCTCGGCATGCGTTCGAGCGAACCACCCCCGAGGGCGGTCGCGATCACTGCGCCGAGAACACCGCCGGCGATCGCGGCGAGAAGTGCGAGCGCGATCTCGGGGAACAATCCCGCCGACCACGACATCGTCATCCACACGGTGCTCCACCACCACTCCCCAGCAACACCGACCGTCCCGATCAGCGCCCCCGCAACGACTCCGAACCGGAGCGCGCGGTCGACGCCGATCCGCAGCGCGACGACCTCCACGAGGATCGCCTCGACGAGATACAGCGGGAAATGCAGAGCCGTGTGGTCCATGCCGGGACCGACGAACAGACTGATGAGGCCGCGAACGGCGATGAAGAACAGCGTCGCTGCGATCGCACCGCCACGACCGACGCGTATCCGCGCCACGACCAGCGTGATAGCGGAAGCCATCGCGAGCATCACGGGATGGAACAACAACCGGAACTGCGGGACCGAATAATCGAACTCGGCTTGCAACGCGGAGAGGCCGATCAGGAACGCGCCTCCGACGGAGATCTCGAACGCGCGCCTGGTCGTCGGAGAAACCTCACCGGTTGTCCCCGCGCGTGACTGGATCCCTTCAGCGATCAACACCCACAACGCCAGGGTCGAGAGCGCGGCCCCCCCGACCATCTGGATGTGCGTCGGTCCCCACAACGTCACGTCCTGACCGAACAGTCGGTGCCACACGTCGTCGAGCGGGAACCCGAGGAGCGCGATCGTCCCGCACACCATCAACAGCACCGCACCGAGTGGCGCGCGCCAGCCCGACCGGATCTGAACCCCGACGCGATCGCGGTCGTCACTGCCGAGCAACAACCCGACGTAGCCCGCCACCGCGATCCCGAACAGTCCGAAGATGATCAGGTAGTGGGACGGGTTCGCGAATGGACCCGGATCACGCCCGTCGTCGATGTGGGTCGCGACATCCCAGTAGAAACCCAGGGCGGCTACAAGCAGGGCGCCGGTCGTGATGGCGGCAGGTAGCGCGCACCAGGGCGGCAATCCCGAGACACGCTCCGAGAAAGCTCCAAGCCGAGCAAGCAGGCGGGTTCTCCCGGCCCGGTGAGCAGCGCCCACGACGCCGAGGAGCGCGATCAGCACGAGGGCCACCCCAGAACCCCACAGGATCTCGTTGAGCGCAGCGCCCCCTGCGGGCTCTGCGTGGGCTAGGTATAGGCGTGCTCCCAGGATCTATCCCTCCTCCGGGCCGGGTGGTCTCTCATCCCCTACCCCATATGCGCGGGTTCGGTGTCCGTTAAGGGCATTATGTCCATCCAACAAGACAGGCCGTTTCAGTCCTGTGCCATAGCGACCGATTCATACCCCTGGAAGGGGGCCCCGGATGACTTCTGCGCGGGCAGCCGTCTCTCAGATCGCGATCCTCGCGGGTTTGTACCTGGGAGCGGCCCGCATCGGCTTGGATCTACCGGTCGCAGACGGTGTGATCACACCCGTCTGGATACCGACCGGCATCGCGTTGGCTGCCCTCCTTCTGTTCGGCTATCGCCTCTGGCCCGGCGTGGCCATCGGTGCCTTCGCAGCGAACGCGATCGACCTCCCCATTGAGACGGCCGCGGGGATCGCACTCGGGAACACGCTCGAAGCCGTGGTCGCTACTTATCTGTTGCGCCGGATCGGATTCGACACCGCTCTGGAGCGGACGCGTGACGTCCTCGCTTTCGGACTCGTGGGTGCGGTCATAGCCACCGGAGTCGCGGCGACGAATGGAGTGACGTTCCTGTACCTCGCGGGTATCCGATCGGATGCGGAGATCGCGTCCGCGTGGCTGCTGTGGTGGTTCGGCGATCTGATCGGCGCCCTGATCGTCGCGCCTGCGCTCATGGTCTGGCATAAGCAGTGGCGCTCGCGCCGCAGCGTCAATCTCCTCGAAGCGGGGGTCCTTACCGCGGCCCTCGGTGGGGCTGCGGCAGTCGTGTTCCTCGGAGGACGCTGGCAATACCCCTACGTGCTCTTCCCCTTGCTGATCTGGGCCGCGCTGCGCTTGAGGCAACTCGGCGCAGCCACCGCGGTGCTGATAATCGGGGTGATCGGGACGGTGGGAACCCTCGGCGGGTCCGTTCCGATCGGCGGTGCAACCGAGACCCAGAGCGTGCAGCTCCTCCAGGGTTTGATCGCGATCGTCGGCTTCGGAGCCTTGATGATGGCGGCTTCGGTCACCGAGCGCGAAACCGCCAGGCGAGAGCTCGACGAAGCTCACGCAAGCCTTGCCGAAGCGCAATCGCTCGCGCACTTCGGAAGCTGGTCGTGGGATATCCCTGCCAACCACGTGACGTGGTCGGACGAGATGTACCGGATCTACGGCTACGAACCTCAGCAGTTCCCCATCACGTTCGAGAAAGCGATGGAGCGCGTCCCAACAGAAGACGCCGCGCGCATCCAGGCGATGTTGGAGGGCGAGTTCAAGGTCGGGAAAGACCACAAGAACCCAGACATCGAGTATCGGGTCGTACTCCCGGATGGAACCGAGCGGATACTCGTCGGCAAGGGTGTCCTCTACTTCAGTCCCGAGGGCCAGCCGCTGCGCCTGGTGGGGACCGTTCAAGACGTAACCGAGGCTCTAAAGGCACAGAACGAGATGTCCGAGGCGTTCCTACGCGAGCGCGAGACCGCCGATCGCCTGCGCGAGCTGGACAACATCAAGAACACATTCATGTCCGCGGTATCGCACGACCTGCGGTCACCGCTCACGACGATCACGGCGCTAGCAGATGTGATCGTGAAACGGGCTGGTGAGCTTCCGAAGGAAGAGCTGATCGACGCTCTCAGCAGGATCAGTGGCAGCGCGGCTCGAGCCAACCGCGTCCTGACGAACATCCTCGACGTCGATCGCTTGTCCCGTGGAGGGATCGCTGCCGCCCGCGGTGAGGTCGATCTTGCCGATCTATGTGCGCGGGTTGCCTATGGGATGGAGGCCGACGGACATCAGATCGCGCTACCCGATGAAACGGTGCGCGCCTGGGTGGACGAAGGCCTCGTGGAACGCATCATCGAGAACCTTCTCAATAACGCGGTCCGGCACTCGGGCAGTCGCAAGACGGTCGAGGTTCGGTTCGAGGAGCGATCGGATGGGGTCGTGTTGGTCGTCGAGGACAGTGGCAAGGGCGTGCCCGACGGGCTGAAGAACGCGATCTTCGAGGCTTTCCACCGCGGCAACGCGACCGCCAGCGGCACGGGTGTGGGGTTGTTCCTCGTTGCCCAGTTCGCCGCGCTCCACGGGGGCCGCGCATGGGTCGAGGATCGCACCGGCGGAGGCGCGTCGTTCCGAGTCCTCTTCCCGAAGCAAACCGAGATCGAGGGTGCGGCGGTCTCTTAACCTCTCGGTTGGTCGGAGCACTCGAGGCAAAGACCGAATATCTCGGCGGTGTGAGTGATGGCCGAGAAGCCGTGGACGCGGGCGGCCTCGTCTACCCAGGTCTCGAGCGCGTCGCTGTGCAGCTCGGCAGCTGTACCGCAGGTGCGACACACGAGGTGATGGTGGTGCTCATCGGCGGCACACAGTCGATACAGCGATTCACCGTCAGCGCTCCGGATGACGTCCACCTCACCTTGAGTCTCCAGCGCCTGAAGCGTGCGGTAAACGGTCGCAAGGCCAACACGGATGCGACGCGCGCCGAGGGCCGCGTGCAGCTCCTGCGCGCTGAGGAAGCGAGTCTGCTCCTCGAGGGCCGCGCGGATAGCTCCCCGCTGACGGGTCATGCGTTGGCCCTCGACCGTCATCACTACTCCAGCACCAGCAGAGCCGCCATCGCGCAGATCCCCGCGACGAGCGCGACGAGTTGGGCGAGCGACTTACCGGTCTCGGGTTCCTTGTGGAGGTCGGGCAACAGGTCGGTGCTCGCGATGTAGATGAAGGCCCCGGCCGAGAACGGGACCAGCACCCGCTCGATCGCATCCACCGGGATGAGCACGAGGACCACGAGCGCACCGAGCACCGAGATGGCGCCGCTCGCGAAGTTCATCGCGAGCGCGCGCTTCGGGCTAAGACCGGCGTGCAACAGGATCCCGAAGTCACCGAACTCCTGCGGGATCTCGTGCAGCGCGACCGCGATGGCGGTGGCGATGCCGAGCTCCGTCGACACCGCGAACGATCCGGCGACGATCGCTCCGTCGACGAAGTTGTGAAGGCCGTCGCCGACGAGGTTCGTCACCGCGACGGGATGCAGCACCTCCTCGCTCGGGAAGTGCGCGTGGTGCCAGTGGAGAACCTTTTCGAGAACGAAGAGCGTCAGGACCCCACCGAGGATCGAGACCGATGCGGTCGTGTCGAAACCGTGTGTCGACTCGGAGATCTCCGGTACGAGATGGAAGAAGACGTCACCGAGCAGGGCCCCGGCGGCGAACGCAACGATGAAGAAGAGCGCCCGCTCGAGCCACGTTCGGCTCAGGACGAGGCTGACGGCTCCGATGAGCGAGAACGAGCTGATCCCCACGACCGCGAGCAGCGGCGGGCCCCACGAGATCCCGGTATCCACCGACGCTTCCTACCCTTATTGAGAACGATTGTCAATCTCAGGACGGTCCCCGAACACGCAGGCTCCGGTCGACGGGGATCTCCCCGGGACGCACACCGAACAGGGGTCGTTCTCGCCAGCCATCGTCGATGCGGAAGCCGATCGGCTTCTACACACAGCGTCCCTACAGGAGACCCCGTCGCCTCCGCCTGCTATTTCCGGGGGCTAGCGGCTCGCCGCCCGGTTGTACTCGCGCGTGGACAAGGGGATGAAGATCGCCAGGATGATCCCCACCCAGATCAGCGTGTAGAGGATCGGGTTCTCGAGCGACCACGCGGTGGGCACGTAGTCGCCGGTGTTGCCGAAGGCTTCCCGAGCCGTCTGCGCCACGGCCGAGACCGGGTTCCACTCGGCGAAGGCCTTGAGGGGTCCCGGCAGGGATTCGAGCTGGACGAACGTGTTGGCGATGAAGGTCATCGGGAAGATGAACATGAACGAGGCGTTGTTGACCACCTCGACGCTGGCGACTCTCAGACCGACGAAAGCCATGATCCAGGAGAACGCGAACGCGAAGAGCAACACCATCAAGAAGCCGGTAGCCGCCTCCGGGATCCCCGTCCTGATGCGCCAGCCGATGATCAGGCCGGTGATCGTCATGACGGTGATCGAAGCCGAGTTGTTGAAGATGTCGCTCACCGTGCGGCCCCACAACACCGCCGAGCGCGACATCGGCAGGGACCGGAAGCGATCGATGACCCCCTTGGTCATGTCCTCGGCAAGACCGGCACCGGTGTAAGTCGACCCGAAGATCACCGTCTGCACGAAGACTCCCGCGATGAGGAACTCGCGATAGTTCACGCCCTCGGGCGCGATCGCCCCTCCGAACACGTAACCGAAGAGCACGACGAACATGATCGGCGACATCAAGGTCCAGATCAGCAGCTCGGGGACGCGCTTGACCTTGATGAGGTTGCGCTTCGCAACGACGGCGCCGTCTGAGATCGCAAGGGCTACCGAGCTCATCGAACCGCCTCCTTCTCCGCGAGTTCCGCGAGGTCGTCAGGTGTATCGGAGGCTTCTCCCTCCGATGCGGCAACCTCCTCAGCGGTATGACCCGTCAGCGTCAGGAAGACATCGTCCAAGGTGGGACGGCGCAGGCCGACGTCGACGACGCCGATATTCGCGTCGGAAAGGCGCTGTAGGACCTGTCGCAGCGTGTCGGCACCGCCGGTAACGGCCGCTGTCAGCCGACGCGTCTGGACGTCGACCAGAACGTCGTCGCCGACGGAGAAGGAACCCAGCATCGTCTGGGTCGGAGCGAGATCGTCGGAGTTGGCCAGCACGAGCTCGACCCGCTCGCCACCGATCTGGGTCTTCAGCTCGTCCGACGTTCCCTGGGCGATCTTGTGCCCGCGGTCGATCACAACGATGTCGTCGGCGAGTCGGTCTGCCTCCTCCATGTACTGCGTCGTAAGGAGCACGGTCGACCCCTCCCGGACGAGATCTTGGATCGTGCGCCACATCTGCGCGCGGCTGCGGGGATCGAGTCCCGTGGTCGGCTCGTCGAGGAATAGGACCTCGGGCGCGGCGACCAGTGCGGCAGCGAGATCGAGACGGCGACGCATCCCGCCGGAGTACGTCTTGGCCGGCCGATCACCCGCTTCATCGAGAGCGAACTGCGTTAGCAACTCCCGCGCGCGCTCCTGCGATCGCTTCTTCCCGAGGTGGTAGAGCCGTCCCACCATCTCGAGGTTCTCGTAGCCGGTGAGGTACTCGTCGACGGCTGCGTTCTGACCCGACAGGCCGATGCGCTCGCGCACCTGGTCCGGCTCGGTTCGAACGTCGAGCCCCGCGACCTCGACGGTTCCTTCGTCGGGCAGGAGCAACGTCGTCAGGATGCGGATCGCGGTCGTCTTACCGGCCCCGTTGGGACCCAGCAATCCGAGCACGGTCCCCTTCGGAACCTCCAGATCAAGCCCGTCGAGCGCCACAACTTCGCCGTAGCGCTTCACCACACCTTCCGTTCGGATCATGTGAGTCACTGCATCACCTTTCCTGTGGACGACTTACACCTCTAACAACAGAACGAGCCGATCCCTTTCATGCTTCCGCGGGCGCGCTCTCCATCCCGACCACCGGGCCCGAGGGAGCCTCTTCGTGGGCTGCTCCACTGTGCACTTCTCGAAGCAGTGTGGCTACCAGGATGGCCACCCCAAGTGCGATCACTGCACCCAGCCCCGTGGCGAAGTGGAAGGCCTGGACGAAGGCCGTTTGGCCGGCCTCGACCAGCCCGGCCCCCAGGTCCCCGGGCAGCTGCTGGGCGGCAGCGAGAGCCCCGCCGAGCGTGTCTCGGGCAGCGTCTGCGGCAGCCGCCGGCACCTCTGCCGGGACCGCGTCGACCACCGCCGAGCGGTAGACGGCGGATCCGATGCTTCCGAGGACCGCGATCCCGAGGGCGCCACCGAACTCGGCGCCGGTCTCGGAGATCGCCGACGCCGCCCCCGCACGCTCGGGCGGCGCACTACCGAGGATCAGGTCGGTGGCCAGGATGAATACCGGGCCGAGGCCGAGCGAGAACACGACCGAGCCGAGCACGACCACGGGCAGGCCTGAGGAGACCTCGACCTGGCCCAGGATCCCGAACCCGATCGCCGCGAGCACCAGCCCGCCTGCGACCCCGAACGCGGGCCGCACGATGCGCGAGATGCGCGGTGCAAGCATCGAGCCCACGATCACACCGGCAGACGACGGCAGCGACCACAGGCCTGCCTGCAAGGGGGTCAGACCCATCACGAGCTGCAGGTACTGCGCGACATACAGGAACGTCCCGAACACGATGAAGCCGGTGAGCGCGTTGGACGCGACCGACACGCTGAACTTGGGGATGCGGAACAGATGCAGGTCTATCAACGGGTCGGCGAGCTTCGATTGTCTGCGAACGAACGCGACGCCGATCGCGAGCCCGACAAGGATCGTCGCGGCTGCGGTAGAGCCGAAGCCGTCCTGCGCGATCTGCTTGAGTCCGTAGATCACCGAGAGGACAGACGCAAGCGACATGACCGCGCTCACGAGGTCGATCCGTCCGGCACCGGGGTCCTTGAACTCGGGCAGGAGACGGGGGCCGAGCACGAGCAGCAGCGCCATCACCGGCACGTTGATGAGGAACACCGAGCCCCACCAGAAGAACTCGAGCAACACGCCACCGACGAGCGGCCCGATCGCGCCACCCACCGCGAAGCTCGTTCCCCAGATCCCGATCGCCGTGGTGCGCTGATCGTCATCGTGGAACATGTTGCGGATAAGAGACAGCGTCGACGGTGCGACGGTCGCGCCGGCGATCCCGAGCAAGGCCCGCGATGCGATCAGCATCTCGGCGCTCTGCGAGAACGCGGCAAGCACCGACGCGGCGCCGAACGCGGCCGCGCCGGTCAGCAGGACCTTGCGGCGGCCGACCCGGTCTCCGAGCGTCCCCATCGTGATCAGGAACCCTGCGACGAGGAACCCGTAGATGTCGGTGATCCACAGCAGCTGCGAACTCGAGGGCTCGAGGTCGCGGGTCAACGACGGCACGGCCAGGTACAGCACGGAGAGGTCCATCACATAGAGCAGGCAAGCCACCGAGATCACGGCCAGCCCGATCCATTCCTTGCGTCCGGCCCGCTGAGGGGCTCCGGTGTGCTCTGCGGTCGTCATCTTCCACCTCCTGTTTGGTTGGTCTGTGGTTAAGACGGAGGCAGCGACGAAAACTCATCGCAGGCGATGAGTTTTCTGTCCGGGGGTGGTCGTATGGTTGTTGGCCATGACCGAACTGACCGCCCCGCGGGGGCTGGCCGAGCCCGGCTCGGCATCCGAGCAGATCGACCTCGAAGCCTCCTTCGAGGCGCACCGGCGCGAGCTCGTGGCTTACGCCTATCGGATGCTGGGATCGACTTTCGAGGCCGAGGACGCGGTCCAGGAGGCCCTGCTCCGGGCGTGGCGCAACCAGGAATCCTTCGAGGGCCGCTCCGCGCTGAAATCGTGGCTCTACCGGATCACCACGAACGTGTGTCTCGACATGCTCGAAGGCCGCAAGCGGCGCGCCCGGCCGATGGACATGGGGCCCGCCGGCACGGCCGACGCCGCGCTCCTCGGGGACCCGTTGCCGCAAGAGGCGTGGGTTGAGCCCATGCCGGATGGTCGCGTCATCCCGTCGTCGGCAGACCCCGCCGAGATCGCCGAGCTCAAGGATTCGATACGGCTCGCGTTCGTCGCCGCGCTCCAGAACCTGCCGCCCAACCAGCGCGCGGTGTTGATCCTCAGAGAGGTCCTCCGCTGGAAAGCGACCGAGGTCGCCGAGCTGCTCGACACATCGGTGCAATCGGTGAACAGCGCCTTGCAGCGCGCGCGCGGCTCGCTGGCGGAGGTCGAGTCCCAGCCACCTCAGGCGCTAGACGACGAGCACAAGGCGCTGCTCGCCCGTTACGTCGAGGCTTTCGAGAGCTACGACATGAAGTCGCTGACGTCGTTGCTCGCCGAGGACGCCACCTGGAACATGCCGCCGTACGCACTGTGGCTGCAGACCCACCAGGACATCGTCGACTGGTGTCTTGGGCCGGGGATCGGGTGCCAGGGGTCCCGCTTGATCCCGACGACGGCGAACGGTGCCCCGGCGTTCGCGCAGTACAAGCCGAGTCCCGACGGGGGCCACGAGCCGTGGTCGCTCCAGGTCCTCGACCTCGCGGACGGTCAGGTCAGGGGCATCACGTTCTTCCTGGACACGGCGCATTTCTTCCCGTTGTTCGGGATGCCGATGCACCTCGACGATTAGTCCGAGCCACAACTCAGGGCGTCGATAAGGCCCATCAGGTCGATCAGCTCCCATAGTTCGTCGGCGCCGTTCTGGATGCGGAACCTCCGGCCCTGGGCGCGCGCGACGAGACGGAGCCGCGCGAGCGCGTCTACCGCTACGGCATCGGGTATCTGGAGGCCACCGACATCGCAGACGAGGATCTCGTCACCCTGGCGCAGCATCGATACGGCGCGCTCACAGAGACCGGGGATGTCGTCGCGATCGAGGTGACCGCCGATCACCAGCAAGAGGTCTCCCTTCGAAAGTCTGTCTCTGTAGAGACTCCGCCGGGGGCCGAGACTCATCGCGGATGGCGATAAGTTCGGTCGCAGGCTGCCCGAACCCCCGACCCAAGGATCCGACGTGGAAACGCGCAGGCTCGGACGTAATGGTCCCGAGGTCCCGGTCATAGGTCTCGGGACCTGGAAGGCCTTCGATGTCGGTCCCGATGGGGTCGCCGGGTCGGCTGAAGTGGTCGGGAAGATGTTCGAGGCCGGAACCCGCGTGGTCGACTCGTCACCGATGTACGGGCGGGCCGAGAAGGTCCTGGGGGAGGCGCTCGGGCCCCGCCGTGCCGAAGCCTTGGTAGCAACGAAGATATGGACGAAGTCGGTGGACGAAGCCAGGGCCCAGTTCGACGACCAACTGAGCTTCTACGGAGGCGTGATCGACATCGAACAGGTGCACAACCTCGTCGCGTGGCGTGAGCAGCTCTACTGGATGGAGAAAGAACGCGACGCCGGGCGCATCCGGTGGCTCGGCGCGACGCATTACGACCCGTCGGCCTTCGGCGAGCTCGAACAAGTGATGCGCACGGGGCGGATCGACTGTATCCAGATCCCCTACAACCCCGCCGAGCGAGAGGTCGAAGAGCGCATCCTGCCTCTCGCCGACGAGCTCGGCCTCGGGGTGATCGTGATGCGCCCACTGGGCTCGGGCTCGTTGATGGGCCGCGCCCCCGACCTATCGGGCCTGCCCGTGGAGACCTGGGCAGAGGCCCTGCTCAAGTGGTGTCTCTCGGACCCCCGCATCACGGTGGTCATCCCGGCGACCGCGGACCCGACCCACGCCGCAACCAACGCAGCCGCCGGTACGGGGCCATGGCTCACCGCCGACGAGCGGGCCCGGATCGCCTCTCTGGCCCTGCGATAGAAAATCTCGCGCGGACCGATTAGTTCCGCGTCGGGTGCCGGTCTTAGCAGTTAACGAACAAGCCTAGAGAGAGGACACCGCGATGCCTACCGTCACGCCGCACCTCTGGTTCGAGAAGGACGCCGAGGAGGCAGCCGAGCTGTATTGCTCGATCTTTCCGGACTCTCGAG
>Ga0299913_10000715_pt1 | contig 22361 bp, 24 predicted proteins | sample RVTome_9_FD_201360 | JGI IMG/M metagenome (GOLD analysis project Ga0299913, IMG submission 201360) | Soil microbial communities from uranium-contaminated site in the Upper Colorado River Basin, Wyoming, United States - RVT155D38 (version 2) ... | reverse complement strand
GGCCGCCGAGCCGCCGGTCTCGATCCGGACCCGGGCGGTGCCGAACAGCCGCGCCAGCAGCCGCCGTTCGATGGCGATGTCCTGGACGCGGTCGTAGGGGATGATTCGGCGCTGGCGGTGGAACAGGCCGCTCTCGATCACGATCTCGCCCGGCCCGACCGTGTAGCGGAACCGCCACCAGACCGCGAAGGCGAAGGCAAGGCCGATCGCCGCCGCGGCGGCGACGATGAGGAGGATGCTGCCCAGACCCTGGCGCGACAGGCCGACCGAGGCGGCGACGACGCCCGCCGCCGCCTGCGGCACGATCTTCAGCCAGCGCACCGCCAGCGTCGCCGGGTGCAGCCGGCGCGGCTCGGCCGCGCTCGCGCTCACGTCAGGTCCTGCCCGATCTTGGCGCGGATGCGGTCGCGCATCCGCTCGGCGTCGGCGTGCGCCAGGCCGGGCAGCGCCACCGCCGCCCCGCGCGTGCCGGCGGTGTGCAGGATCAGCGTGGCGAGTCCGAGCGCGCGCTCGATCGGGCCGTGGGCGACGTCGATATGCTGGACGCGACCGAACGGCACCACCGTGCGCACGCGAAACAGCAGGCCGTGGCGGATGTGGAGCTCGTCCTCCTCCTCGCGATAGCCCCACGCCCGGTAGCGCCGCCGCGGCAGCACCACGATCGCCGCCGCCGCGAGCAGCGCGACGAGCGCGGGAACGAGCCCGGCCGGCACCGGCGTCTCGCCGAGCAGCGCGTAGTCGAGCGCCTGCGCGGCGATGATCGCGAGCAAGGCGGTGAGGGCGGCGCGGATGCGCAGCACCCACACCTGGTTGGGATGGAGCGCCATCATCGCTCGTGCGTTCGGCGGCTGACCCGCCGCTTCGTCCGTCGCCATGCTCCGCCTCCCGGTTTTTTGACCGCCTTGTGGTGACATTCCTTGCCGGACAGGGAAAGAGAGCATCGCCAGCCCCGAAGGAGACGCCGATGCCGTCGAGAAGCTTTCTGCGCGCCGTCACGGTCGGGGCGGCGGCGGTGCTCGCGGTATTGCTGGCCATCGTCGCCTGGCGCTCGATCGGCGGCGCTCCCGAGCCGGTGCGCTTCGATCCGGCCGAGTTCGTCCGCCCGCGCCCGAAGCTCGACGCGCCGTTCGTCGCCACCGACTATGAGGTGGTCGATGCGATGCTGGCGCTGGCCGAGGTGCGGCCCGACGACATCGTCGTCGACCTCGGCTCGGGCGACGGCCGCATCCTGATCGCCGCCGCGCGCAGCCACGGCGCGCGCGGGCTCGGCGTCGACATCGATCCGGCGCGGATCCGCGAATCGCTCGCCAACGCCCGCGCCGCCGGCGTCGCCCACCGCGTCGATTTCCGCCGCCAGGACCTGTTCGAGACGCCGCTCGCCGAGGCCGACGTCGTCACGCTCTACCTGACCGAGGAGGTGAACCGGCGGCTGCGGCCCCGCATCCTCGCCCAGATGCGGCCCGGCACGCGCGTCGTCAGCCACGATTTCGGCATGGGCGAATGGCGGCCCGACGCGCGCGAGCGGGTCGGCGCGGCGACGCTCTACCTGTGGCGGGTGCCGGCGCGGGTCGAAGGCCGCTGGACGCTGACCGTCGACGGCAGCCGGTTCGGGCTCGAGCTCGACCAGCGCTTCCAGCAGGTCGAGGGCACGATCGCCGCCGACGGCCGGCGGGTGCGGATCGAGCAGGGCCAGCTCGCCGGCCGCCGCATCCGCTTCGTCGCCGACTGGGGCGAGGGCCGCCGCGAGTTCGAGGGCCGGGTCGTCGACGGCCGGATCGAGCCGCGCGCGCCCGGCGCCGGCTGGCGGGCGGAACGCGCCGGCTGACGGCTCGCCCGATGCCGCTCGCGCTCCTCGGCCTCGCGCTCGCCTGGGCGGCGGTGCTGCTGTTCGGCGCGATGGAGTTCGACCGCGGGCTGCTGATCTTCTTCCATGCCGGCGACCGCCCGGGCTGGGCCGAGGCGGCGCGCTGGACGACCGAGCTCGGCGGCGCGGCGGTGCTGCTCGCCGCCACCGGCTTCGGCCTCGGCTGGCTGCTCTACCGCCGCGCCTGGCGGTCGGCCTTCCTGCTCGCCGGCATCACGCTGTCGGGCCGCCTGCTGGTCGAGCTGCAGAAGGAGTGGACGGCGCGCATCCGCCCCGACGCCCACGGCCATCTGGTGCCGGTCGAGACGCTCGCTTTCCCGAGCGGCCACGCCGCCAACGCGGCGCTGGTGTGGCTGTGCCTCGCCTTGCTGCTGCCGCAGGGGCCGCGCGGCCGCGGCTGGGCGGTCTGGGCGGCGGTGTGGCTGGCGCTCGCCGTCGGCGCGAGCCGGGTGGCGCTCGGCGTCCACTGGCCGAGCGACGTGATCGGCGGCTGGGCGTTCGGCCTGTTCTGGACGCTGCTGCTGCTGCGCCTCGCCGGCGCGCCGATCGGGACGGGAACGTCCGCCGCCGCTCGCTCATTGTCGCCGCGGGAAGGAGAATGACCATGGCCGAGCGAGCCCGACCCGACGACCGCGAGCTGATCGAGGAGATGGAGGACGCGCCGTCGCAGGGCGGCGTCTCCGGCGGCAATCTGCAGCGCAAGGTCGCCGCCCGCGCCGAGGAGGAGCATGCGCTGGGCGGCGATGCCGGCGTCACCCGCGCGCCCGCCCGCGACAAGAAGGAGCAGGCCGACCTCCCGCGCTTCAACGAGCGCTAGTGTGGCGATTCGGAGATTCGCCCGGTCATGGGGCCGCGCCGGAGCGAATTTCCGAATCTCCAGCCACCCTGGCAACCCTATGGAACTAGTGTGCTTTTTTGGAATTGAAGGTCGCTCCGAGCGCGACCCGAGAAGCAGGCGAACTTCAAATCCAGCACGCTGGCCGGTCGCGCCCTCCTCGTCATTGCGAGGGCCCCGGCGGCGCCGGGGAACGAAGCAATCCAGTCTGCAGGGCCGAAGCAGCTGGATTGCTTCGCTTCGCTCGCAATGACGGCTCAGGTCGCCTTTCTGAACACCGCCGACAGGTTGTTCGCCGGCATCTCGACGACGCGGTCGAGCCGCAGGCCGCGCCTTTCCGCCTCCGCCACCACGGTTTCGAGCTCGCGCAGCCCCCATTGCGGGTCGGTCGCCCGCAGCGACGCGTCGAACGCCTCGTTGCTCGGCGCCGTCGCCACCCCCGCCCGGCGATAGGGGCCGTAGAGGCAGAGCGGCGCGCCCGGGCCGAGCAGCCGCCCGGCGCCGCGCAGCAGCCCGACGGTCGCCGGCCACGGGCTGATATGGACCATGTTGATGCAGACGATCGCGGCGGCCGCGGCGACCGGCCACTCGGCCGCGCGCGCGTCGAGCGCGACCGGCGGCAGCAGGTTGGACAGGCCGGCCTCGTCGCGCCACGCCGCGATCGAGCGCAACGCCGCCGGCTCGGGGTCGCTCGGCTGCCACAGCAGCCCCGGAAACTCGCGCGCGAAATGGACCGCATGCTCGCCGGTGCCGCTCGCCACCTCGAGCACCAGTCCGCGCTCGGGCAGCACGTCGCGCAGCACCGCCGCGATCGGCCCGCGGTTGCGCGTGGTGGCGTCGGCGAAGCGCCGGGCGTCAGCCACCCTCCGCCTCCGGCTCGGCCGGCGCGCGCGATTGCGTTCCGCCGTTCCAGTCGTAGCGCCACACGAACAGGCCGATCGAGGCCGGCAGGGTCGCATAAGCGAGCGGCGCCAGCGTCTCGGTGGCCGCGAACGCGGCGAGCAGGATCGAGACGAGGCCGGTCGCCACCAGGATCAGCCAGATCAGCGTCTCGCCGCGAACGGCGACCCGCCGCCCGGCGTCGAGGCGCGGGTTGCGGCCCGCCTCGAGGAACAGCGCCGCGGTCGTCGCCGCCATCGCCACGAAGCCGGTCCCGTAGACGAGGAACAGGTCGCCGAGATCGCCCTCGAACGGCGTCCCGCCGCCACCGAGGAAGGTGGCGAACGAGCGCGCCATCGCCCGCAGCGGCTGGACGTAGATCAGGACGAGGAAGACGAGCAGGGCGCTGAGCAGCGCCGACAGCCAGTCGCCGTCGCCGCGGTACGTGCGCCAGCGCACGTGCGCGAACCAGAACATGGCGACGATCGCGAACCCGATCGCGAAGGTGGGGACCTCGGCCACGGCGGCGGCGAGCGCGGCATAGGTCGAAGGGGCCTCGGCTCCGCCGATCACCAGCAAGGTGACGGCAAAGGCGAAGGCGGCGTCGGTGAACCCGTCGAGCCTCTCCGCCGATCGCGCCATGGCCGGAACGCTAGTCGTGGCGCGACGGCGAGGCAAGCGAGGCTGTCGCCCGCGCCCGCGCTTCGCTATCTTCGCCCGGGGCGCAACGCAATGAGGGCGGCATGAAGGTGGACGAAGACAGCGCGAGAGTCCGCTTCCCGCCGCCGTTCGTCTTTCTCGGCACGCTGCTGCTCGGGCTGGCCGCGGAGCGGCTGACCGGGCCGCTCACGCTTGGGCTCGGCCGGATGCCGGCGATCCTGCTCGGGGCCACTTTGTTCGCGGCCGGCTTCGCGCTCGATCTGCTCGCCATGGGCCGGTTCCGCCGCGCCGACACCCGGCCCGAACCGTGGTTGGCGTCGGCCCGGGTCGTCACCGCCGGGATATACGCCCGCACCCGCAATCCGATGTACCTCGGCATGGCGCTGATCTACGCCGGGCTCGCGATCGCCTTCGACGGCCCGATCGCCCTCCTGCTGCTGCCAGCGGTCCTCGCCGTCATCCAGACCCAGGTGATCGCCCGCGAGGAACGCTATCTCGAGGCGAAGTTCGGCGACGAATATCGCGCCTACAAGGGCCGCGTCCGCCGCTGGCTCTAGGCAGCCGCGGCTTCAGCGCGGCATTGCGCGCGACGTACGCCGCCGAGAGTCCATCGGAACCCAAAGGGCTGATCCGCCCGGTTCTGGGCGAGCGCCGGTTTCATTGGCGGCGAATGGCGTTCGTTTCCCCGAAGGCAATCACGAGTTGCAGCTGCACGCTCCTGTCGTCCTCAGCCTCGATCGTCGAGAGGTTTTGCGTGAATCTGAGGCCAATGCCCGCCTCATCAAGGACCGGCAAGAAGTCCAGTTGATCTGACAAATCGAACCCCACGAAAGCCGAAAGAGTGTCATCACGACGTCGCTGACCGTCTACAGGCTCATCATAGCGACTTCTCTCAAATGCCAACTCAAAAGCCAGATCGGGAAAGCGGTGCAACGGAACGGTCAGTTCCCCGGTAGCGGTGAAAACTTCCTTTTCCCGCTTGGCGAGATTCGAGTCCAGTCGGGCAAATCCCGCGGTGAGTTCCACAGCTGGCCCTTCCTCCCACTCCTGCCGGCGTTGCCGGGGCCCTTGCGAGAGGAGCCAGAAGATATTCTGATAGCTAAGCTCGACTCCATACTGGTGGTCTGAAAACTCCCTCCGAGCATCATCCTCAGTCTCGAAACCTTGCTTGAACTGGTAGGCGACGTGGAAATCCAATGCGTCTCTATTGCCTTCGGCGTCTTCCGCCGATCCCAAGAGCAGCCTCTGACCTAGGCGCAGCTCTGCGAGCGCCGCAGCTCCGGGCAAGTCCAAATGACTGATGAAGGCAGGACTGGCCTCTAATCCCAACGTGCCCGCGATGTAAGTCCGCGTCCTCCAGTTATGACGGACTCCCAGTGTAGCCGAGATCGTGTTTTCGTTCGTTATCCGATCGTCGGAAATGTTGAGGTCATCGCCAAAAGCGGGATTGAAACTGAGATTCCAGGTGTAGTTCGTACCGGGCGTCGCAGGATCAACCGACCGATCCGAGGATTGCCCCTGTATTTGCGCCGCGGTCGGGGATGCAAACATGATCGCTAACGCAAAAGCCATCATTCCTCGGCTTCGATTTCGCTCTGGACGGTATCTGCCAAGTATTGAAGATACAATCGGCTTTTCGGTCAAGCAGAATGGCCCCAGCCCGATGATGAGTCGCTTCATGGCACGTTCCTCTCCCTCAGGGAGGGCGCACCATGACCGGCCGCGTCGCGAGCGCGCGTGACAGGCGTCACGGGTAGCTGATGCTATTCCAGCTGCCCCGCCTGGTCGGGTTCCTTCCAGACCAGCACCGGCTTTCTCGCCGCCAGCGTCTCGTCGAGGCGGCGGCGGGGGGCGTGGAGCGGGGCGGCCTTGAGGCTCTGGTCGCCGGCCAGCGCCCGCTCGGCGAGACTGCGCATCGCGCCGATGAACTGGTCCAGCGCGGCCCTGCTCTCGGTCTCGGTCGGCTCGATCAGCATCGCGCCGTGCACGACCAGCGGGAAGTACATGGTCATCGGATGAAAGCCCTCGTCGATCAGGCCCTTGGCGAGGTCGAGCGTGGTCAGCCCCCCGGCGAAGCCGCGGTCGCTGAACAGGGCCTCGTGCATGCAGGGGCCGCTCCCGCCGAACGGGGCGTCGAGCACGCCCTCGAGGCTGCGCAGCACGTAATTGGCGTTCAGCACGGCATCTTCCGCCACCTGGCGCAGGCCGTCGGCGCCGTGGCTCATCATATAAGCGAGCGCGCGGGTGAACATCCCCATCTGGCCGTGGAAGGCGACCATCCGCCCGAAGCTGGCGCCGTGATGCTCGCCGGCATTCTCCTCTTCGACCAGCCGATAATGGCCCTCCTGCTTCTCGACGAACGGCAGCGGCGCGAACGGCGTCAGCGCCTCGGAGAAGACGACCGGGCCCGAGCCCGGCCCGCCGCCGCCGTGCGGAGTCGAGAAGGTCTTGTGCAGGTTGATATGCATCGCGTCGATGCCGAGATCGCCGGGGCGGACGCGGCCGACGATCGCGTTGAAGTTGGCGCCGTCGCAATAGACCAGGGCGCCGGCCGCGTGCACCGCCTCCGAGATGGCGATCATGTCGGGCTCGAACAGGCCGCAGGTGTTCGGGTTGGTGATCATCAAGGCGGCGACGTCCGGGCCGAGCCGCGCCTCGAGCGCCGCGAGGTCGACGCGGCCGCGCGCGTCGGCGGGGATGGCCTCGACCCGGTAGCCGGCGAAGGCGGCGGTGGCCGGGTTGGTGCCGTGCGCGCTCTCCGGCACCAGCACCACCTCGCGCATGTCGCCGCGCGCCTCGAGCGCGGAGCGGATCGCGAGCAGGCCGCACAATTCGCCGTGCGCGCCCGCCTTCGGGCTCATCGCGACGCTGTGCATGCCGGTCAGTCGCAGCAGCCATTCGCCGAGCCGGTGGACGAGCTCGAGCGCGCCCTGGACGGTGTCGACCGGCTGCAGCGGGTGGATGTCGGCGAAGCCCGGCATCCGCGCCACCTTCTCGCACAGCCGCGGATTGTGCTTCATCGTGCACGATCCGAGCGGGAACAGCCCCAGGTCGATCGCGTAATTCTGCCGGCTGAGCCGGGTGTAATGGCGCACCGTCTCCGGCTCCGACAGGCCGGGCAGCCCGATCGGCGCGCGGCGCGCGAGGTCGCGCATCTCATAATAGACCTCGTCCACCGGCCCCTCCCACGGAACGTTGCTGCGCACTTCGGGGCCTAGATTGGCCGGCTCGAGATCGACGCCGGTCGAGTCGCCGGTACCGATCTCGAAAATCAGCGGCTCCTCGAGCATCAGCGCCCTGTTGCCGGTATGGGTCTCCGCCTGCGGGCGCTCCCCCTGCGGGCGCTCCGGACGCCAGCCGCTCTCATTGATGGTCATGCCAGCACCTCCTCCAGCGCGGCGATGAACGTGTCGATATCCTCCTTGGTCGCCGTCTCGGTAACGGCGACGACCAGCCCCCGTTCGAGCGACGGCTCGCCCGGATAGAGGCGGCCCAGTGACACCCCACCGAGGATGCCGCGATTGGCCAGCTCCCGCACCACTGGCCGCGCCTCCCGGTTCAGGACCAGTGTGAACTCGTTGAACATCGTGTGGTTGATCCGGCTCGCCTTGGGCCAGACTCTCGTGAGGCGCTCGGCCGCATAGAGCGCCCGGTCGAAGTTCAGCTCGGCGAGCTGCCGCAGCCCTTTTTCGCCGAGCAACGTCATGTGGATGGTGAAAGCGAGCGCGCACAGCACCGAGCTGGTGCAGATGTTCGATGTCGCCTTCTCGCGCCTTATATGCTGCTCGCGTGTCGACAGCGTCAGCACGAAACCGCGCCTGCCCTCGGCGTCCTGCGTCATGCCGACCAGACGCCCGGGCATCTGCCGGACATGTTTCTCGGCGCAGGCGAACAGGCCGACATAGGGCCCGCCGAACTGCAGCCCGACGCCGATCGACTGGCCCTCGCCGACGACGATGTCGGCGCCCATCTCGCCCGGGCTCCTCAGCATTCCCAGCGCCACCGGCTCGGTCACCACCGCGATCAGCAGCGCGCCGCGCTCGTGCGCCCGCGCCGCCAGCTCGCTCATGTCGCCGCAACGGCCCAATATGTCGGGATACTGGAAGACGACGCAGCTCGTCTCGCCGTCGATCCGGTCGAGCAGGGCGGCGACGTCGGTCCCGCCTTCCAGCCGCGGCGGCGCCGTCTCCAGCACGTCGCCGGTGAAGCGCGCCATCGTCTTCGCCACCGAGACGTAATGCGGATGCAGGCCGGAAGAGAGGATCGCCTTGCCGCGCCGCGTGATCCGCCGCGCCATCGAGATCGCTTCCCAGCAGGCGGTCGAGCCGTCGTACATCGAGGCGTTGGCGACGTCGCAGCCGAACAGGCGCGCGACCTGGGTCTGGAACTCGAACAGGACCTGGAGCGTGCCCTGCGCGATCTCCGGCTGGTAGGGCGTGTAGCTGGTCAGGAACTCGCCGCGCTGGATGAGATGGTCGACGCTGGCCGGGATATGGTGGCGGTAGGCGCCGCAGCCGAGGAAGAAGGGAGCGGCACCGGCGGCGAGGTTCCTGCCCGCCATCCGCGCCATTTCGCGCTCGACGGCGAGCTCGCCGGCATGATCCGGCAGCCCCTCGATGCGGCGGTCGAGCCGCGCCGCCTCCGGCACGTCGACGAACAGCTCGTCGATCGACTCGACGCCGACGGCCGCAAGCATGTCGCGGCGGTCGGCATCCGACAAAGGCAAGTAACGCATTCGCTCGCTCCGTCGCCCCAGCGAAGGCTGGGGCCCATTCTGAATCCGTGCAGGTCCCGAAGACGATATGGATTCCAGCTTGCGCCGGAATGACGGGACCCCCCTACCCCGGCTTCCGCATCGAGAAGCGCAGCCGGACATAATCCGCGAACCAGGTGCCGTCGGGCCGGCGCAGCTCCGGCGCGGCGCGTTGCTCGATCGCCTCGGCCACCTCGTCGCGCGCATATTCGGGCACCATCGCCAGGTCGAACAAGCCGGCCCGGAACGTCTTCACCCAGCCGGCGATGCCGGTCGGCAGGTCGGTCGGCCGCTCGATCCGCTGCGCCCGGACGTCGCTGAAGCCGGCGACGCAATAGAGCCGGGTGAACTCCTCGACCGCCGGATACCATTGCGGATCCTCTTCCGGCACCCGATAGCCGCGCTCCGCCAGCTCCTCGCGGATCACGGCGCGCAGGATGGCGAGGTTGCCGGCGCCGCCCATCTCGCCGACGAAGCGGCCGCCTTCCTTCAGCACCGCGAAGATGCCGCTCGCCACCGCGTCGGGATCGAGCATCCAGTGCAGCGCGGCGTTGGAGAAGACGGCGTCGAACTGGCCGAACCGCTCGGCCTGCTTGGCAAGGTCGAGCGCCTCGGCGTCGGCGACGAAGGCGTCGATCCCGCGCGCGCGCGCCGCCTCCACCATCTCCGGCGAGGAATCGAGCCCGATGACGCGCGCGCCGGCCTCGACCAGCCGTGCCGTCAGCGCGCCCTCGCCGCAGCCGACGTCGAGGATCAGCTCGCCGGGCCTGGGATCGAGCAGCTGCACCGCGGCGGCGCCGAGCTCGGGCACGAAAGCGGCGTTCTGGGCGTAGTCTGTCGGCGAGAAGCGCGACGCGGCGTTCACCATGGCAAGGCCTCCTGCGGGTCCTCGCGGTGGCAACCCGCGAGCCGCCGCGAGGCTCCGCCCGCAACCGCCGGATTGATCCAGGTGAAGGGGAATCTCACAGCCCGTCGCAATATTCTTGATACTGGCCGGCGCTCATCAGGTCGTTGATCTCGCCGGTGTCGGACAGGCGCAGCCTGAAGAACCAGCCCTCGCCTTCAGGATCGCTGTTGACCAGCGCGGGGTCGTCGACCAGCGCCTGGTTGCCCTCGATCACCTCGCCGCCGACCGGCGCGTAGACGTCGGAAGCCGCCTTGACCGATTCGACCACCGCCGCCTCGGCCCCGCGCTTGAGCTGGCGGCCGGCCTCCGGCACCTCGACGAAGACGACGTCGCCGAGCTGGCCCTGGGCGTAATCGGTGATGCCGACGGTGGCGCTGTCGCCCTCGACGCGGACCCATTCATGCTCCTTGCTGTAATAGACGGTCATCTGGCGGCTCCCTTGCGGTGATAGCGGTGCGGGACGAACGGCATCGCCGCGACCCGGCCGGCGAAGATCCGGCCGCGCTGGGCGAGCCGGACCGCGGTCCCCTCGCCGGCCATGGCGGCCGGCACATAGGCCATGGCGATCGGCGCCTCGAGGCTCGGCGAGAAGCCGCCGCTCGTCGCCTTGCCGACTTCGCTGCCCTCCTCGTCGAGGACGGCCGCGCCCTCGCGCACCGGCTGGCGGCCCTCGATCGCCAGCCCGACGCGCCGGCGCACCGGCCCCTCCGCGAGCTCGCGCGCGATCCGGGGCCAGCCGGGAAAGCCGCCCAGCTCGCGGCGCCGCTTCGACAGCGCGAAGGTGAGGCCGGCCTCGACCGGCGTCACCGTCTCGTCGAGGTCGTGGCCATAGAGCGGCAGCCCGGCCTCGAGCCGCAGCGAATCGCGGGCGCCGAGCCCGATCGGCCGCACTTCGGGCTGATCGAGCAGCCGGCTCGCGACCGCCTCGGCGGCGGCGGCGGGAATCGAGATCTCGAACCCGTCCTCGCCGGTATAGCCCGAGCGGCTGATCCAGGCGCGCGCGCCGGCCAGCTCGAACGCGCCGGCGGTCATGAACGTGAGCTCGGCGACCTCCGGCACCAGCCGGGCGAGCGCGTCGACCGCCCTGGGCCCCTGCAGCGCCAGCAGCGCCTGCTCCTTCATATGGTCGAGCACCGCGCCGCGCGGCAGCCGCGATTCCATATGAGCGATGTCGCCAAGCTTGGTGGCGCCGTTGACGACCAGGTAGAAATGGTCGCCGCGGCGGGTGACCATCAGGTCGTCGACGATGCCGCCGGCATCGTTGAGCAGCAGCGAATATTTGGGCCTTGCCTCCTTGAGGATGGCGAGATCGGCGGGCAGCAGCGCCTCCAGCCCCTGCTCGGCCCCGGCGCCGGCGACGATCAGCTGGCCCATGTGGCTGACGTCGAACAGGCCGGCGCTCGCCCGGGTCCAGCGATGCTCGGCGATGATGCCCTCATACTGGACCGGCATCGCATAGCCGGCGAACGGCACCATCCGCGCGCCGAGGGCGCGGTGCCAGCCGTCGAGGGGGAGGGTCATTTCCGCGTCGCTCATTGCCAGCCTCCGGGCGTCCTCGCGATTGGGGCGCCGACCATGCGCCCTGCTCGCCTGCACCCCCTCTGTCGCTGGACCTGAGAGCTTTCCCCGCCATCGCCCTGGGGGCGGAGGAGGGCTGCACCTTCGGTGGCCCGCCATCGCCCGGGAGCGAGGGTGGACGCTTTCCAGAGTGTCCTGAACGCGCGGTCCTTCTGCCTGAGAGATTCCGGGGCGGTTGCTCCTTCGGCGGCGGCCCCGGCAAGCCGGCGCCGCTCTCTCCCGCGCGTCCATTCCAGGACCGCGCGGCCATGACGCAGGGGGGCGCGGGTGTCAATCGGGCGCGGAGCGCCAGGGCTCGATCCATTCCCCACCGTCACCCCGGCTTGCTCCGCGTCCACCTTCACCTTTGCGGCTGGCGGGCCGCCCGCCTCAGCGGGTGGCGTTGTAGCGCAGCTGCTCCAGGTCGAGCTCGAAGCCGAGCAGCAGCTCGAACTTCGCGCGCTCGACCGCGGCGCGCACCGCCGGGTCGGACATCGGGTCGATCGCCGCCTGGGGATCGCCGGGCCGGCGCTCGCGGGTGATCTGGCGGCGGATGTCCTCGGGCAGGGTCGCCGCCGAGCGCAGCACCCGCGAGGTGGCGGCGCCGGTCGTGCTGGCGCGGTACTGGCCGTCCTCGAAGCGCAGCCCGAGCCGGTTGACCTCCTTGGCGACGACATTGTCGTCGCCCTGCACGACGGTCGCGAAATAGGGCAGCACGACGTCGCGCGCGCCGCGATTGTCGCGGCGCTGGGCGTGGACCTCGAAGCTGGCGTTGGTGACGATATATTCGCCGCTGTCGTCGCAGCTGCTGCGCACGTTGGTGATCGTCGCGACCACGTCGATCGCGCTGGCGTCGCGGCTGGCCGGCGGGTCGAACAGGGTGACGTCGCCGGCCGGCGCCGGAATCGCCACCGCCGGACAGGCCGTGTAGGTGGTCAGGATGCCGGTCTGGAAGATGTCGCCCTCGCGGGCGCAGCCGGTAAGGCCGAGGGCAAGCAGGGCGGCGGCGGCCGCGGCCGCTTTGGTTGGGATCGGTCGCAAGGGGTCCTCGAACTTCAGGTGGCGGGTTCCTATCTGCCCGTAGGACAGGGCGGGGATCATAGGAAGCGGGTTTCGTGCAGGCAAGCGATGGCGTAGGGAGCGGCGCGATGGACGAGACCAGGCCTCCGCTGACGCTGCTGATCGCGGCGCCGCGCGGATTCTGCGCCGGCGTCGACCGCGCGATCCGGATCGTCGAGCTGGCGCTCGAACGTTACGGCGCGCCGGTCTACGTCCGCCACGAGATCGTCCACAACAAGTTCGTCGTCGAGGAGCTGAAGGCGAAGGGCGCGGTGTTCGTGCCCGAGCTGGACGAGGTGCCGGACGACGCGCCGGTGATCTTTTCCGCCCACGGCGTGCCGAAGGCGGTGCCCGCCGCGGCGCGGGCCCGCGGCCTCAACTATCTCGACGCCACCTGCCCGCTGGTCTCCAAGGTCCACCGCCAGGCCGAGCGGCTGATCGCGCAGGGCAGGCACATATTGTTCGTCGGCCACGCCGGCCATCCCGAAGTGGTCGGCACCTTCGGCCAGGTGCCGGACGGCCGGATGACCCTGATCGAGACGATCGCCGACGCCGCGGCGGTGGCGCCGGAGGATCCGGGCCGGCTCGCCTTTCTCACCCAGACCACGCTGTCGGTCGACGATACCGCCGAGATCGTCGCCGTGCTGCGCCGCCGCTTCCCGACCATCGAGGCCCCGCGCAGCGAGGACATTTGCTACGCGACCTCGAACCGCCAGGCGGCGGTCAAGGAGATTGCCGGGCGCTGCGAGGCGATGCTGGTGATCGGCGCGTCGAACAGCTCCAACTCGCTGCGCCTGGTCGAGGTCGCCGAGCGCGAGGGCACCCGCGCCCGGCTGGTCGCGCGCGGCCGCGACGTCGATTTCGGCTGGCTCGCGGGCGTGCGCACGCTCGGCATCACCGCCGGCGCCTCGGCGCCCGAGGTGCTGGTGCGCGAGGTGGTCGACGCGCTCGCCGAGCGCTTCGACGTGCGCGAGGAGCCGGTCGCGGGCGTCAAGGAGAATATGGTCTTCAAGCTCCCGCGCGGCCTCGAGGCGGCGTGATCGTGCCCATCGCTCGAGCCGTCATTGCGAGCGGAGCGAAGCGATCCAGTGGACGCGGGCGCGGATGGATTGCTCCGTCGCAATGCTCCTCGCAATGACGACGACGTACCGCCGGTGACCGAGGTCGAGATCTTCACCGACGGCGCGTGCAAGGGCAATCCCGGGCCCGGCGGCTGGGCGGCGGTGATTCGCGCCGGCGGCCGCGAGAAGGAGATTTCGGGCGGCGAGGCCGACACCACCAACAACCGGATGGAGCTGACCGCCGCCATCCGCGGCCTGGCGGCGCTGAACCGCCCGTGCCGCGTCGCGCTCTATACCGACAGCGTCTACGTCCGCGACGGCATCACCAGATGGATTCACGGCTGGCGGCGCAACGGCTGGCGGACCGCCGCCAGGAAGCCGGTCAAGAATGCCGGCCTGTGGCAGGAGCTGGTGGAGGCGGCGGCGCCGCACCGGGTCGAGTGGCACTGGGTGCGCGGCCATGCCGGCCACCGCGAGAACGAGCGCGCCGACGTCCTCGCCTGCGCCGCCGCCGAGGCGATCGCGCGCGAGGGTCGCGCGCCGCGGTGATTCGGTTTAGAACGCCTCCGCAACGACAACAGGGGGAATGCGATGACGCCCGATCTTCAGATGCTCGTCTGGTCCGCCGCGCTGGCGCTGGTGCAGATGCTGGTCGCCGTGCTCGGCGCGATGGGGCAGGCCGGCCTGCCGACGCTCGCCGGCAACCGCGAGGGGCTGGCGCCGGCGACCGGCTGGGCGGGCCGCGCCCAGCGCGCTCATCTCAACATGCTCGAAAGCTTGGCGATCTTCGCGATCGTCGTGCTGGTGGCGCATGTCGCCGGCCGCGCCAACGAGACGACGGCGCTCGGCGCCACGCTCTTCTTCTGGGCGCGCCTGGTCTATGCGGCCGTCTACATCGCCGGCATTCCGTGGCTGCGAACGGCGGTGTGGGCGGCGTCGATCGCCGGCATCCTGCTGGTGTTCAGCCAGCTGCTGTGAAGCGCTCGGCCCGGTAGGGCGCGGAATCGATCGCCGCGACGAGCGGGTCCGGCGCGCGCCCGAGCAGCAGCGCCGCGGCGAGCTTCGCACCGGCGGGCGCGGTCTGGATGCCGAAGCCGCCCTGGCCGGCGCACCAGAAGAAGCCGCGGCCGCTCGGCGACAGGCCGTAGACCGGCAGCCGGTCGGGCGCGAAGCTGCGCATCCCGGCCCAGCGGCGCTCGACCCGTCGGACCCGCCAGTCGACCGCCTGGCTCATCCTGTCGATGGCCAGCGCGACGTCAAGTTCCTCCGCCGCGCAATCGCCCGGATCGCACGGCGTCTCGTCGTGCGGGCTCAGCCACAGCCGCCCGCCCGACTCCGGCTTGAAGTAGAAGCGCTCGCGCGCATCGATGACCAGCGGCAGCGCGGCCGGCGCCGGCGGATCGACGCGAAGCTGGGCGATGGTGCGGCGATAGGGGCGGATTCCGAGCGGCGCCTCGCCGGCGGCGACGGCGACTGCGTCCGCCCATGCGCCCGCGGCGTCGACCAGCATCGCCGCCTCGAAGACCCCGGCGCCGGTCCCGATCCGCCAGCCGCCGCCTGCTCGCTCGGCCCGCTCCACCCGCGCGTCGCAAACCAGCTCGGCGCCGCGCGCGCGCGCGCGCTTGAGATAGGCCGCGTGCAGCCGCGCGACATCGATGTCGGCGCAGCTCGGCTCGAACAGCCCCGCGTCCCAGCCCGGCCGCAGCCCGGGTATCGCCGCCGCCAGCGCGGCGCGCCCCATCGGCTCGAGCGGCACCTCGGAGCCGGCGAACTCGACCGCCAGCCGCTCCAGCGCCGCTTTGCCTTCCGCGTCGGCGAGATGGATCGCGCCGCGCGGCTCCAGCAAGGGCGCATCTGCGAAATCGGCCGGCGGGTCGGCGAGGAAGCGCCCGGACGCGCTCGTCAGCGGCTGGACCAACGGCCCGCCATAGCTTTCCGACCAGAAGGCCGCGGAGCGACCGGTGCTGTGATAGCCCGGCTGGGCCTCGGCCTCGAGGATCAGCACCGACGCCTCGCCGGCGATCTCGGCGGCGAGGCTGGCGCCGGCCATGCCCGCGCCGACGATCGCCACGTCGCGGCGGCTCACCGCGCCTGCTCGTCGAGGAATGCGTCGATGGCGGCCAGCGCGTCGAGCCGGACCGGATCGGCCTCGCGCAGGATTTCGTGGCCGGCGTCGGGATACATCTTCAGCGTCGCCCGCGGGAGCAGGGCAGCGACGCTGCGGATCGCCGCCGGGCTCACCAGCCGGTCGCGCTCCGTGCCGAGCAGCAGCACCGGCACCTCGACTTGCGCCAGCCGCGCGCTGGTGAACGCGGCCGAGGAACGGTAGGCGGCGCGCATCCACCCCCAGCTCGGCGTGCCGAGGTTGAAGCCGGGCTCCTGCTGCCACCACCACAGCTCGTCCGCATATCGCTCGGGACAGCCGGTCAGGATGCGCTGGCGCCGCGCTCCGGGGGCATGGAAGCCGGACGGCGCCTTCCAGACCGGGGCGTCGCGCCAGCCGGCCAGACACATCAGGTCGGTGATCAGGGGCGCCAGCGACGGCGACAGCGGGGCGCTGTTGACGCGGATCATCGGCGCCACCAGCACCGCCGCTTCGAGCCGCGGCCGGCGGTCGACCAGCGCGCGCAGCAGCAGGTGCCCGCCCATCGAATGGCCGATCGCGACGAACGGGCCGCGGCGGTCGGCGCGCCAGTCGGCGATCAACGTGGCGAGGTCGTCGATCAGGGGATCGAAGCTGGTCAGGTTGCCGCCCGCGATCGCGCCGCGCGACCGGCCCTGGCCGCGCCAGTCGAACGCGGTCACGTTCCAGCCGCGGCCATGCCAATGGCGATAGGCTTCGAGATACTTCTCGATGAAGTCGCCGCGGCCGCCGGCGAAGAGCAGGCTGCCCCGCACCGTCGCGCCCTCGGGCTGGAGCCAGTCCATCCGCCGGCACGGCCAGCCGTCCGGCGCCCGCCACTCTGCGAACGTCGCATCCTTCGGCCGCGTCCGCCGCGCCTGTTCCACCACCGCCATGGCGCCCGGTTACGGTTTCGAAAGCAACGCCGTCTAGTGGTTAGGCCGATGCAAACAATGCTCGCCTGGATATTGCTCGGTCTTCTCGCACTGATGCTGCTGGCCGCGTGCCGGTCGGACTGGCGCACCCGCACCATCCCCAACGGCCTCAACATCGCGATCGCGCTGCTCGCCATCCCCTTCTGGTGGGCGAGCGGCCTCGCCCCGTGGCCCGACGCGGCGCTGCAGGTCGGCGTCGCGGCGCTGGTGTTCGTGCTGTTCGCGCTCGCCTTCGCGGCCGGCGCGATGGGCGGCGGCGACGTCAAGCTGGTGGCCGCGGTCGCGCTGTGGCTGCCCTGGCCGGCGGTGCTCGGGCTGCTCATCATCATGTCGATCGCCGGCGGCGCGCTGACGATCGCGCTGGCGATCCGCCACCGGCTCGCGCGGCGCGAGGAGCGGCTCGAAGTGCCGTACGGCATCGCCATCGCGTTCGGCGGATTGTGGCTGATTGGCCAACGTTTTCTTTACCAATTTGGCTGATGAGAGAGGCTCGATCCTCTCTCGGTCCCACAGGGGGAAGCGGAAGGCGCCATGGACGCTAAGAAACTCGCGCTGCTGGTCGGCGCTCTCATCATCGCCGCCGTCACAGCGGTCATGGCCAAGAACATGTTCAGCGGCGCCTCCGCGCCGCAGGCGGTCGCGGCCCCGGCGGCCCCGCAGGGGCCGCAGGTGCTCGTCGCCACCCGGCCGCTGCCGGTCGGCACGATCGTCGATGCCGAGGCGTTCCGCTACCAGCAGTGGCCCGAGGGCCTCGTCCAGGACGCTTATTACGTTCGTGGCCCGCAGGGCGGCGACCCGTCGACCCTGATCGGCACGGTGGTGCGGACCGAGATCAGCGCCGGCCAGCCGGTCACCCGCGGCGCGCTGATCCGGCCCGGCGAGCGCGGCTTCCTGGCCGCCGCTTTGGGACCCGGCATGCGCGCCGTCACCGTCGCCGTCTCCGCGACCAGCGGCGTCGCCGGTTTCGTCTTCCCGGGCGACCGCGTCGACCTCGTGCTGACCCAGGAGGTCGAGGGCGGCGGCGACGGCGGGCCGCTGCGCGTCTCCGAGACGATCATCCGCAACATCCGCGTGCTCGCGGTCGACCAGCGCATCACCGCCCGCGACGAAGAGGGCAACCAGGTGGCGCGCAACGTCTCGACGGTCACCTTCGAGGCGACGCCCAAGATCGCCGAGAAGATCGCGGTCGCGCAGACGATCGGCCAGCTGTCGCTGTCGCTGCGCTCGCTCGCCGACAACAATGCCGAGCTCGAGCGGGCGATCGCCGCCGGCGAGGTGCGGGTGCCGCAGACCGACGATCCGCGCGCCGAGCGGCGCATGCTGCTCGCCATCGCCAACCAGCCGATCGACAGCAACACGACCTATACCGTCGGCGCCGACGTCTCGCGCTTCCAGCGCGGAACGGTGCCCGGCCGCGCGCAAGAAAACAACAATGCGCCGGCCTCCGGCGGTGCCGCGCCGCCGCCGGCGATCGACCGCCCGACCGGTCCGGTCGTGCGCATCGCCCGCGGCAACAATGTCACGCTCGTTCCGGTGGGAGCCAGATAATGACGACGATCGATACGATCAGGCGGGCCGCGCTCGGCACTGCCCTCGCGGCCGCGCTGGCCGCGGGGCTGGCGGCGACCGTTCCGGTGCAGGCGCTCGCCCAGCCGGCCGGCGCCGAGGCCCCGGCCAACGACATCAACCTGTCGGTCGGCAACGGGCGCCTGGTCCGTCTCAACGGGACGATGACCGACCTGTTCGTCGCCAACGACGCGATCGCCGACGTCCAGGTGCGATCGCCGACCCAGATCTACATCTTCGGCAAGGCCGCGGGCAGCACGACGGTCTACGCCACCGATCGCGCCGGGCGGGTCATCTATTCGGCCAATGTCCGCGTCGGGCAGAATCTCGGCTCGATCGACCAGCTGCTCGACCTCGCCATGCCCGAGGCCGACATCCAGGCGACGCCGCTGTCCGGCATGGTGCTGCTGACCGGCACCGTCGCCCAGCCGGCCGACGCCGAAGAGGCGGAGCGGCTGGTCCAGTCGTTCGTCGGCGAGGGCGTCCAGGTCGTCAGCCGCCTGCGCACGGCGACGCCGCAGCAGGTGATGCTCAAGGTCACCATCGCCGAGGTCAGCCGTTCGCTGCTGCGCGAGGTCGGGATAAACCTGCAGGCGGTCGATCCCACCGGCGGCGCCGGCATCTTCTTTGCCCAGGGGCGCGACTTCGTCACCGACGAGGGGGGATTCCTCCAGGGCCCGGGCGCGACCGGCATTCTGCGGCTCACCGACGTCCTCGGCCTCAACGTGCTCGGCGCGGCCGACCTCAACGAGAATAACGGCGTCGTCACCATTCTCGCGGAGCCGACGCTGACCTCGCTGTCCGGCGAGACGGCGAGCTTCCTCGCCGGCGGCGAGTTTCCGATTCCGGTATCGCAGTCGCTCGGCGCGGTCACGATCGAGTACAAGCAATATGGCGTCGGCCTCGCATTCTCGCCGTTCGTCCTGGAGAACGGTCGAATCTCGATGCGGGTACGCCCCGAAGTTTCGGAACTCTCCAGCGAAGGCAGCATCCGCCTCAACGGTTTCGACGTTCCCGCGCTGGTGACGCGGCGGTCCGAAACGACGGTCGAGCTCGGCTCCGGCCAGAGCATGGTGATCGCAGGCCTGCTCCGCAACAGCGGCAACAACTCGATCGAGCGCACGCCGTTCCTGGGCAGCCTGCCGATCATCGGGGCGCTGTTCCGCTCGAACAATTTCCGCCGCAACGAGACCGAGCTGGTGATCGTCGTCACCCCCTATCTGGTGCGGCCGGTCTCGGCCAACCAGATCGCGTTGCCGACCGACGGCTACCGCCACGCCGGCGACGGCGAGCGGCTGCTGCTCGGCCAGGAACATGGCGGCCGTAGCGGCGAGGCGCGCCCGGGCCCGACGTCGGCGGCGCCGCAGACCGTCGGCCCCGGCATCAGCGCCACCGACGTGCCGGCGCCGGCGGCGCCGCGGATCGAACAGGCGCAGCGTCCGGCGGCGCTGCCGCCGAGCTCCCAGTCCGCCGAGCCGGGATTCGACTTCTGATGTCCGTGCGCGACCGAAAGGACGTTTTCGCCATGCAACGCCTCACGACCCTTGCTGCCGTCGCCGCGCTCGCTCTCGGGGCGGGCGGCTGCGCCTCCTCGTCGGGAGCGCTCAGCGCGGTCAACAATCCGAGTCTTTCCTCGGTCCACCAGCCGATCGTCCAGCGAACGGACTTCGTGCTCGACCTGGCGACCGGTGGCGGCGGCGGCGTCCCCGAATCGGAGCTCGACCGGCTCGACGCCTGGCTGGCGTCGATCGACGTCCGGTACGGCGACCGCATCTCGATCGACGAGCCGCGCGGCTATCCGATGCCGCGGGCGCGCGCCGATGTCGCCCGGGTCGCGGCCGGATACGGGCTGCTGCTCAGTGACGACGCGCCGCTGTTGAACGGCGTCGTGCCGCCGGGCTCGATCCGCGTGATCGCGACCCGCGCGACCGCGAGCGTGCCCGGCTGCCCGCAGTGGGACGAGGACCAGATAGTTCCTACCGTCAACACCTCGCCCAACTACGGCTGCGCGACCAACTCGAACCTTGCGGCCATGATCGCCAATCCCGAGGATCTGATCCACGGCCAGGACGGCACGACTACCGGCAGCGCCACCACGGCGGGGCGGGCGATCCGCACCTATCGCGAGCGCCAGCCGAGCGGCCGCCAGGGCCTCCCTGCCACCTCGACCACGGGTAACAACCAATGAGCGCGTCTTTCAACGCCGCGCGGGGCGCTGCGCTTCGCGACCCCTTCACCGCCTTCGTCTGCGACGACGCGACCGCCGACCTGCTGCGCCCGGTCGCGGTCGAGCACGGCTGGTCGCCGGAAAAGGTCAACAAGGGCGGGCTCCGCAACGCCGTGCAAACGCTGTCGGTGTCGGCCAGCCCGAGCATCCTGTTCGTCGACCTCAGCGAATCGGGCGATCCCTTGAGCGACATCAACGCGCTCGCCGAGGTGTGCGAGCCGGGCACGGTGGTGATCGCCGCCGGCCAGGTCAACGACGTGCGCCTTTATCGCGACCTCGTCGCCAGCGGCATCCAGGACTATCTGCTCAAGCCGTTCACCGCCGACCAGCTGCGCGATGCCTTCGCCAACGCCCAGCTCACCATCTCCGGGCCGAGGCTCGCCGACAACGCCGCCGAGAAGCCCAACGTCACCGCGGCGGTGGTCGGCGTGCGCGGCGGCATCGGCGCCTCGACGCTCGCCTCCTCGCTCGCCTGGCTGATGGGCGACAAGGGCGGCCGCTCGACCGCGCTGCTCGACCTCGACGTCCATTTCGGCACCGGGGCGCTCGGCCTCGATCTCGAGCCGGGCCGCGGCCTCACCGACGCGATCGAGAATCCGAGCCGCATCGACGGCCTGTTCATCGAGCGGGCGATGGTGCGCGCCAACGACAAATTGTGCGTGCTCTCGGCCGAGGCGCCGCTCAACCAGTCGGTGCTCAACGACGGCTCGGCCTATTTCCAGCTGCAGGAGGAGATCCGCCACGCCTTCGAGGGCACGGTGATCGACATGCCGCGGCTGATGATGGTCCAGTTCCCCCACCTGGTGAGCGACGTCAACGTCATCGTCATCGTCGTCGATTTCACCCTCGCCGCGACCCGCGACGCGATCCGGGTGCTGTCCTGGCTCAAGGCCAACGCCGGCCAGGCGCGCGTGGTGGTCGTCGCCAACAAGGTAATGTCGGGCATCCAGGAGGTCAGCCGCAAGGATTTCGAGCATTCGATCGAGCGCAAGATCGACATCGTCCTCCCGGCCGACCCGAAGGCGGCGATGCAGGCGGCCAAGCTCGGCCAGCCGCTCGCCAAGGCGGCCAAGTCCTCCAAGCTCACCCAGCCGCTCGCCCAGCTGCTGACGCTGACGCTGGAGCAGGCCGGCCACCAGGAGGAGCAAGGCGAGGCGAAGTCGGCGGCCGGGGGCGGCTCGCTGCTCGGGAAGCTCGGCAATTTCAAGGCGCTCGTCGCGAAGAAGCCGAAGGAGGCGACCGCCCAGGCGGCCTGATTTCGGCCGCCGGCCGCGACGAGACGAGGAGGCGTGATGTCCGGGTTGACGATGTTCGTGATGGCGGCCGGCATGCTGGTGACGCTGCTGCTCGTGGCGGCCGCCTTCTCGGGACCGTCGGCGAACCGCGTGCGCTCCAAGCGGCTCGAAAGCGTGCGCGAACGCCACAGCCGCTCCTCCGAGGTCGCCGCCCAGGCGCAGCTCAAGCGCATCTTCGCCCAGCGCCAGACCAAGGCGGAAGGCTTCGCGCAGCGCTTCATCCCGAATCCGGCCCTGCTTCGGCGCCGGCTCGAGCAGACCGGCCGTTCCTGGACGCTCGTCCAATATGCGATGGCCTCGGCGGGGCTCACCGTGGCCGCAGTCCTTTTCCTGCTTTTCCGCGGCGCTCCGCCTCTGTTGTCGGTGACGTTCGGAATGCTGGTGGGCATCGGCCTGCCGCACTTCGTCATCGGCAAGCTCATCCAGCGCCGGGTGAACAAGTTCACCTCGCGTTTCCCCGATGCGATCGAGCTGATGGTGCGCGGGCTGCGCTCCGGCCTGCCGATCTCCGAGACGGTCGGCATCGTCGCCAACGAGATCCAGGAGCCGGTCAAGACCGAGTTCCGCAACGTCGCCGACAAGATGAAGATCGGACGGACGATGGAAGCCGCCTTGCAGGAGACGTCGGACCGGCTCGGGAC
>Ga0299913_10000714_pt1 | contig 22362 bp, 23 predicted proteins | sample RVTome_9_FD_201360 | JGI IMG/M metagenome (GOLD analysis project Ga0299913, IMG submission 201360) | Soil microbial communities from uranium-contaminated site in the Upper Colorado River Basin, Wyoming, United States - RVT155D38 (version 2) ... | reverse complement strand
GAGCTCGGCCGTGCTCCGCTTCACCGCGGTGGAGTGCCTCTAGGGCCGCCGCGGCCGGCACGGCCGGGCGGACGGCCGTGGCTCCCGTGGCTCCCGTGGCTCGTGCTCGCCCTGGTGCCGGTCTTCTTCGCCGCGGGCCACGGTCGCGGCGGCGGCGAGCACGACGGCCGAGACCGTGGCTCCCCCGGCTCCGCCGCCGACTGCCCCCGCTGCGGCCACGACCGCCGACACACAGGCTCCCGTGACCACCGCGCCGGCGGAGACGGGTGAGCAGGGCCCTCCCGCGGATCCCGGCGCGATCGAGATCGACTACGGGCGCTGGCAGGGCATGTTCGAGCTCACGGACGCGACGCTCGTCCCGTCGCTCCAGGCCAGCACGGTGGGCGGGCAGTTCACGTACCGGGGCGGCGCGGGCTGCCCCGTCCGGACCGTCGTCGTCGACGGCCGCTTCTACGACCGGTAGGACATTCCCGTCGGGCTCGCGCGCTGGGAGAGCAGCTGGGTCACCGGCGAGGCCGGACTGGAGCGCGGGAAGCCGGTTCCCTTCGGTGCGTACGGCAGCGTGCTCCATCTCGCGACCTCGGCCGAGCTCGAGGTCGTCAGGGTCGTCCGCTCCTAAGCGTGGCTCGGAACGAGGTCGGCGAAGACGAAGCCGTCCCGCTCGACCTTCTTGCCCGTCCGGCAGGGAACCGGGGCCGAGAAGACCGGACCGCCGCGGACGAACGTGTGAAACTCGCCCCGTTCCCCGCACGGATCGACGTCCCGGGGCAGGCGAGCGAGGAAGTCGGCGTCGTAGGCGCTGCCGGCGAAGGACCGGTCGAGGCGGCGCGGGTCGACGCAGCAGACGACCGCGTCGAAGCCGTCGGCGACGAACTCGCGGGCGAGCTCGCCGGTGTCGCGTCCCCAGAGCGGGAAGAGCGCGCCGCGCCCGGCGGCCGCGAGGCGCTCCTCCCGGTAGGCGCGGACGTGCTCCAGGAAGAGGTCGCCGAAGGCCACGGTTCCGACCGTGGAGAGCGGCGGCGCCGAGAACGCGGTCGCCAGTCGCTGCTCGTACACGGCGTTGACGCAGTCGGGCGGGATGCTCACCTCGACGAGCGGGATGCCGACCCGCCCGGCCTGGAGGCGCAGGAGGGTGCGCCGGACACCGTGCATGCTCACGCGGTCGTACGTCTCGGTCACCGTCGTCATGAGCACGGCGACCTCGCAGCCCTCGTGCCGGAGCGCCCGAAGAGCGAGCGCGGAGTCCTTCCCGCCGCTCCATGCCAGTGCCACGCTCCGCCGGTTCTGCGGCCGCCCGTCGCTCAATACACTTGCGTCGATGGCGCTCACGACCGCAGTGTCGCTGACCGGCGACGACCTGACGATCGGAGACGTCTGGGCGGTCGCAGTGGAGGGCGCGGGCGCGGAGCTGGCCGACGACGGCCGGCGCAAGCTTGCCGCCGCGCGGGCGCTGGTCGAGCGCGTCGCCCAGGCCGGCGAAGGGGAGCACACCTACGGAATCAACACCGGCTTCGGGCGCTTCGTCTCGAAGACGATCCCGGGCGAGCTCGCCGCCGAGCTCCAGCTCCGCCTCCTCCGCAGCCACGCGTGCGGGGTTGGCGACCCGTATCCGCCCGAGATCGTCAGGGCGGCCATGCTGCTGCGGGCGAACACGCTCGCCAAAGGCTACTCGGGCGCGAAGCCGGCGACCGTCGACCTCCTCCTGACCTGCCTGAATCGCGGCGTCGTCCCGATCGTGCCGAGCCGGGGCTCGGTCGGCGCTTCGGGCGATCTCGCGCCGCTCGCCCACCTCGCGCTCCCGCTGGTCGGCGAGGGGCGTGCCTCCTTCGAGGGCGAGGATCTCTCCGGCGCCGACGCGCTGGCGCGCGCCGGTCTCGAGCCCGTCCGTCTCGAGGCCAAGGAAGGCCTCTCGCTCATCAACGGCACGCAGTTCATGGCGGCCGCCGGCGCCCTCGCGCTCGTGCGCGGGCGGCGCCTCGCGCAGGCGGCGGACATCGCCTGCGCCCTCTCCCTCGAGGCGCTTCAGGGCTCCCGGACCAGCTTCCTCCCCGAGATCCACGCGCTCCGCCCGCTCGCCGGCCAGCAGGCGTCCGCCGCGAACGTCGTGCGGCTCCTCGACGGCTCCGCGATCCTCGAGGCCCACCGGTGGTGCGACAAGGTGCAGGACGCCTACTCGCTGCGCTGCGCGCCCCAGGTGCACGGCGCGTGCCGCGACCTGCTCGCGTATGCCGAGGCCACCGTCGCCGTCGAGCTCAACGCCGCGACCGACAATCCGCTCGTCCTGGTCGAGCTCGACGAGCTGGTCTCCAACGGCAACTTCCACGGCCAGCCGCTCGCGTTCGCCCTGGACGTCTCCGCGATGGCGCTGGCCGAGCTCGCGTCGATCTCCGAGCGCCGCGTCGAGCGCCTCACGAACCCGTCGCTCTCCGACGGCCTGCCGGCGTTCCTCACGCACGACGGCGGCCTCAACTCCGGGTTCATGATCCCCCAGTACGTCGCGGCCGCCCTCGTCAGCGAGAACAAGGTGCTCTGCCACCCCGCCGGCGTCGACTCGATTCCGACGAGCGCCGGCCAGGAGGATCACGTCTCGATGGGGAACACCTCGGGCCTGAAGTGCCTCCAGGTGCTGGCAAACGCCGAGCGCGCGCTCGCCATCGAGCTCCTCGCCGGGGCGCAGGCGGTCGAGTTCCTCGCGCCCCTGGAGCCGGGAGCCGGCGTGCGGGCGGCTCACGACTTCATCCGCTCGCTGTCGGCGACGGTGTTCGAGGACCGCCAGCTCTCGGACGACATCGAGAGGGTCGCGCAGGCGATCCGGCACGGTGAGCTCACGACCGCCGTCGAGCGCGAGGTCGGGCCGTTCGGATGAGCGCGGCGACCGCGATCGACGCGCGCGTCGAGGAGCTCTGCGGCGACCTGAGCTCCGTGCGCGCGCCGCGCGGGACCACCCTGAACGCGCGCTCCTGGCTGACCGAGGCGCCGCTGCGGATGCTCCTCAACAACCTCGACCCCGAGGTGGCCGAGCACCCCGAGCGGCTGGTCGTCTACGGCGGCTCGGGCAAGGCTGCGCGCAGCCACGACGCCCTGCGGGCCCTGGTCCGCTGCCTCCTCGAGCTGGGCGACGACGAGACGCTCCTCGTCCAGAGCGGGAAGCCGGTCGGTGTCTTCGGGACGCATCGCGCCGCGCCCCGCGTCCTCATCGCCAACTCGCTGCTCGTGCCGAGGTGGGCAACCTGGGACGAGTTCAGGCGCCTCGAGGCCGAGGGCCTGACGATGTTCGGCCAGATGACCGCAGGGAGCTGGATCTACATCGGGACACAGGGGATCCTGCAGGGGACGTACCAGACCTTCGCCGCCGCGGGGGAGACCCACTTCGGCTCGCCGGACCTGGCCGGGCGGACGATCCTCACGGCCGGCCTCGGCGGAATGGGAGGTGCGCAGCCGCTCGCCGGGACGATGGCCGGCGCGGCTGTCCTCTGCGTCGAGGTCGATCCGACGCGGATCGAGCGCCGCCTCGCCGGCCGCTACCTCGACGAGGCGACCGCCTCGCTCGACGACGCGGTAGCCCGCGTCCGGCAGGCCGCGGCCGAGGAACGCCCGCTGTCGGTCGGCTTGCTGGCCAACGCCGCCGATGTCGTCCCCGAGCTGGCGCGGCAGGGCGTTCCGTTCGACCTCGTCACCGACCAGACCGCCGCTCACGACCCCCTCAACGGGTACATCCCGTCCGGCCTCTCCGTCGAAGACGCGGCCGAGCTGCGGGCCGCCGACCCGGGCGGGTACCTCCGGCGGGCAGCGGACTCGATCGCTGCCCACGTCCGCGGGCTGCTCGAGTACGTCCGGAACGGGAGCTATGTTTTCGACTACGGCAACAACCTCAGGGGGGAGGCACAGCAGGCAGGCGTCGAGGACGCATTCACATACCCGGGCTTCGTCCCGGCCTATATCCGGCCGCTCTTCTGCCGTGGCGTCGGCCCCTTCCGCTGGGCGGCGCTCTCGGGGGCTCCGGAGGACATCGCAGCCATCGACGGGGCGCTGCGAGAGCTCTTCCCGGTGGACATCCTGCTCCAGCGCTGGCTCGATCTCGCTCCCGAGCGGGTTGCGTTCCAGGGCCTTCCGGCGCGGATCTGCTGGCTCGGCTACGGCGATCGCGCGAAAGCAGGGCTCACCATCAACGAGCTCGTTCGCTCGGGCGCGGTCACCGCCCCGGTCGTGATCGGGCGCGACCATCTCGACTCCGGCTCGGTCGCCTCGCCGTACCGGGAGACCGAGTCGATGCGTGACGGCTCGGACGCGATCGCCGACTGGCCCATCCTGAACGCGCTCGTGAACACGGCTGCCGGCGCGACATGGGTCAGCGTCCACCACGGCGGCGGCGTCGGCATCGGCAACTCCATCCACGCGGGGATGGTCGTGGTCGCGGACGGGACCGACGACGCGGCCGAGCGTCTCGAGCGCGTCCTTACCAGCGATCCCGGCATGGGCGTCATCAGGCATGCGGACGCCGGCTACGAGGAGGCGCTGGCGGCGGCGCGCGAAGGCGGCGTGCGGCTGCCCGGACGCGACGTCTGACGCCCGGCCGTGCCTGCGCTGCTGATCCGCAACCTGGCGCAGGTCGTGACCCCGGCCTCGCCGTCGGCTCCCCTCCGCGGGCGGGCGCTCGGCGACCTCCGTGTCGTGGCAGACGCCTACGTCCTCTGCGCGGAGGGGCGCATCGCGGCGACCGGGCCGATGAGCGCCTTCGACCCCGCGGTAGTGCCCGCCAAGGCCGTCGAGCTCGACGGGAGCGGACGGGCGGCCGTTCCCGGCCTGGTCGACTGCCATACGCATGCGTGCTTCGGCGGCGATCGCGCCGACGAGTTCGAGCTGCGCGCGCAAGGCGCGTCCTACGAGGAGCTTCATGCGGCCGGCGCCGGGATCCTGGCGACGGTGCGCGCCACGCGCGCTGCGGGAGAGGCCGGGCTCGAGGCCGCTGTCGCGCGCCACCGCACGTGGATGCTTGCCCACGGGACGACCACGTTCGAGGCCAAGTCAGGCTACGGGCTCGACCGCGACACCGAGCTCGCGCAGCTTCGGGCCATCGCGGCCGGCGGAGGCGTGCCCACCTTCCTCGGGGCGCACGCGATTCCCCCGGAGTCTCCGGACGGCAACTCGTACCTCGACTTCCTGCTCGCTGAGGTCCTCCCGGAGGCCGCGCGACTGGCGGAGGCCGCGGACGTGTTCCTGGAACGAGGCGCGTTCGACGTGGAGCAGGCCCGCCGGTACCTGACCGCGTGCCGGGACGCCGGGCTCGAGCTGCGGCTCCACGCCGACCAGTTCACGGAGACAGGGGGTGTGGGTCTCGCGGTCGAGCTGGGGGCACGCAGCGTCGACCACCTCGAGGCGACCGGCGACGCGGGCGTCCGGGCACTCGCCGAGAGCGGCGTGACCGCCGTGCTCCTGCCGGTCGCGGCGCTCTGCCTGGGCCGGCCGATGCCGCCGGGCCGGGAGCTCGTCGACGCCGGGGCGATCGTGGCGCTGGCGACGGACTTCAATCCCGGCAGCGCCTTTTGCGAGAGCCTTCCGGTCGTCATGAGCCTCGCCTGCACGCAGCTCGGGCTCTCGCCGGCGGAGGCGCTCTCGGCATGCACCGTCAACGCCGCCCACGTCCTGGGCCGCGCCGGCCGGATCGGGCGGATCGAGGCGGGACACGCGGCCGATCTCGTGCTGCTGGACGTCCCGGACTGGCGCTACCTCGCCTACCATCTGGGGGGTGAGCACGTGGCGTCGGTCGTGAAGGAGGGAGAGGTGGTATGGGAGCGCTGACCCGATGAGCTGGTGGGTGCCGCTCGCCTTTGTCGCCGCGGGGCTGGCGGGCGTCGGCATCGCGCTGAGCTTGACGGCGGGGAGGCCGCGCTCCGACACCGCCGCCGCCGAGGCTGCGGACGCGGACGGGCATGGGCGGCCGCGGAAGTCGCGCTACCGGCAGGACAACGACCTCGTGTGGAACCCGGCTGCGTTCGTCACCGCGGCGGCGCTCATCGGCGTCGTGATCCTGATCGGCGTACTGCTGGAGGTGGCCTAGTGGCCAGCAAGAAGCAGCGCCGCCGCCGGGAGAAGCTCCAGCGGCACGAGTACGAGTACGTCCTCGAGACGGACGAGGGCGAGGAGGTCATCGAGAGCCCGCGGGAGACCGAGGCGACGGTCAAGAACGGCAAGCCCGGCAAGGCGCCGACCGGGCCGCTCGACCGGCACGGCCAGCCGATCCCGAAGCCGAGCCTCCGGCGCGTCGTCCGGAGGACGGTGATCTTCGCGCCGCTGATCGCGATCTTCATCTACTTGACGGCGCCCAACCTGACGGTCGCCGGGCTCATCCTCAACGTCGCGCTTCTGCTCGCCTTCTTCATGCCGCTCAGCTATGTGGTGGACACGCTTGTCTACCGTATGCTCTGGCGCCGGTACGAGAAGGCCCGCACCGCGCGGCGCGGTTCCTAGCCCGCCGGGCGGGCTTTCTCGTCGCCCCGGTAGTGGCCGGGTCCCGGCCAGGGGGCGAGGAGGAGCAGCAGCTTCGCGCCCGACTCCGAGCTGACGGAGTGCCGCTCGTCCGGCTCGAAGCGGGCGAGGGTGCCGGCCGGCGCCTCGACCTCCTCGTCGCCGGCCCGGAAGGTGGCCGAGCCTTCGACCACCACGATCCAGGCGTGCTCCTTCACCTGGTGGTCGCCGAGCTCCTGCCCCGGGTCGAGCCCGACGAGCACGGCCCGCGCCTCGTCCTCGCTGCGGAGCACGACCGGGGAGCGGCTCCCGCCCGGCGTCTCGATGTCGGCGAGCCTCCAGGTGTGCATGACGCCCGAAGTCTAGGCCACCTGGACTGCCGTGGCCTGCGCCGGGACTCCCACGGGACGGCGTAGACTCACGCACCGATGTCCCTCGAGGTCGAGCAGCTGCCCTTGGGCGCGTACCAGTCGAACTGCTACGTCGTCCGCCGTCCCGGCGGCGGCGAGGCGGTCGTCGTCGACCCCGGCTGGCCGGGAGAGTCGCAGCGGATCCTCGCGACGCTCGAGGACGCCAAGTGCGTCGGGATCCTCGTCACGCACGGCGACATCGACCACGTCGCCGGGGTGGCCGACCTGGCCGGCGCGACAGGCGCTCCGGTGCACATGCCCGCGGCCGAGCAGGAACGGCTCGAGCGCCCGAACGACTTCCTCCCCCCGGGCGTCGTCGCGTCGCTCCGGCCGCACGTGCCCGAGGTGCCCCTACGCGGAGACGAGCGGCTCCGGCTGGCAGGAATCGACTTCCAGACCCTGCAGGTTCCGGGCCACACCGCCGGTCACCTGGCCTTCGCCGCGGACGGCTGCCTCTTCTCGGGCGACGTCCTCTTCGCCGGATCGGTCGGCCGCTACGACAGGCCGGGCGCGAGCTGGGAGGAGCTCTCCGCCTCGATCCGCATGCTCCTCGAGCGCCTGCCGCCCGAGACCGTCGTGTACCCGGGCCACGGCCCGGCGACGACCCTCGAGCGCGAGCTGGCGACGAACCCCTTCCTCGCCGAGCTCCGGGCCGGCTCGTCGTGAAGATCCAGGCGCCGCGCGGGACCCTCGACGTCCTGCCCGCGGACCAGCCGGATCGGCTGGCGGTGCTCGACGCCGCCGACTCGACGGCCGGCGACTACGGCTACGGGCTCATCGTCACGCCGACGTTCGAGGACACCGATCTGTTCGCGCGGACCTCCGGCCAGGGCTCCGACGTGGTGCAGAAGGAGATGTACACGTTCGAGGACCGGAGCGGACGGTCGCTGACGCTGCGCCCGGAGGGAACGGCGCCCGTCGCGCGGGCATACCTCGAGTACGGCCTCCACCGCGAGCCGCAGCCGGTGAAGACGTACTACGTCGGGCCCATGTTCCGCTACGCCGCGCCGCAGAAGGGACGGTACAGGGAGTTCTGGCAGATCGGCTTCGAGGCGATGGGCAGCGACGACCCGGCCGTGGACGCCGAGCTGATCCAGCTCTTCACCGAGATCGAGCGCCGGGCCGGGGTCGGCCACACCCGGCTCGAGCTCAACTCGATCGGCGACCGCGAGTGCCGGCCGGCATACGTCGAGGAGCTGCAGGAGTTCCTCGCCGAGCACCGCGACGCGCTCGACGAGGAGACGTTGCGCCGGGCCGAGACGAGCCCGCTCCGGGTCTTCGACACGAAGGACGAGGCCGTCCGGCGGGCGCTGGCCGACGCGCCGACGATCGGCGACTCGCTCTGCGCCGCCTGCCGGCAACACTTCGCCGCCGTGCGGGGGTTCCTCGACGCCTACGGCGTCGAGTACGAGCTCGTCCCCACGCTCGTCCGGGGCCTCGACTACTACACGCGGACGGTGTTCGAGTTCGTGAACGAGGAGCTCGGCGCGGCGCAGGCCTCGATCTGTGCCGGCGGGCGCTACGACTACCTCATCGAGGAGATCGGCGGCACGCCCACACCGGGGGTCGGCTGGGCCGCCGGCGTCGAGCGAATGGTCATGTCGCGTGGGGACGCCGGCGGGCGGGAGGCTCTGGACGTGTTCGTCGTCTGCGACGAGCCCGCCGACCGGCCCGCCGTCCTCGCCCAGCTCGCCGAGCTGCGGCGTGCGGGCCTACGCGCGGACACGGACTACGCGGGGAGGTCGGTCAAGGGCCAGATGACGCAGGCCGGCCGGACGGGCGCCCGACTGGTCGTGCGCGTGACCGGCGACTCGGCCGTCCTCCGCTCGGGGGGCGAGGACGTCGGGGAGCCGTTCCCGGCGACCGAGATCGCCTCCGCCGTCTTGGGGCACCCCGGCCCACCACCCGCTTCTGAGCCTAACGAGAAACAGCGTGCGCGTGGCGCGCAGGATGGGCCGAAAGCGTGACGACTTTGGTGAAATGGCGTGACCTGATGTGCGGCGAGGTCGGGCCCGAGCACGTCGGGCAGCGGCTCATGCTGGCGGGCTGGGTCGACACGCGCCGCGACCACGGTGGCCTCGTGTTCGTCGACCTTCGCGACGCGAGCGGGATCTGCCAGCTCGTCGTCAACCCCGAGCGCGCAGCTCAGGCGTCCGAGGTCGCGCACCAGATCCGCAACGAGTTCGTCCTCCGGGCTGTGGGCGAGGTGATGCGGCGGGCCCCGGAGAACGTCAACCCCGACCTGCCGACCGGCCAGGTCGAGCTCCAGGTCGACGAGCTCGAGATCGTCTCGCGCTCGACGCCGCTCCCGTTCCAGCTCGAGGAGGAGGGCGTCGACGAGACTCTCCGCCTGCGCTACCGGTGGCTCGACCTGCGGCGGCCGCGGATGCAGCGGAACCTCCGGCTGCGCTCGCGCCTGGTGTCGACCATCCGCCGGGAGATGGAGGCGGACGGCTTCCTCGACATCCAGACGCCGATCCTCTTCAAGCCGACGCCGGAGGGCGCGCGCGACTTCATCGTCCCGAGCCGGCTGCAGCGCGGCCGGTTTTTCGCCCTGCCGCAGTCGCCGCAGATCCTCAAGCAGCTGCTGGTGATCGGCGGCTTCGACCGGTACTACCAGATCGCCATCTGCTTCCGGGACGAGGACCTCCGGGCCGACCGCGTGCAGGAGATCACACAGCTCGACGTCGAGATGGCGTTCCCCGACCAGGAGTACCTGTTCGCGCTCATGGAGCGGATGTGCGCCGCCGTCTGGCGCGACGGGATCGGCGCCGAGCTGGAGACGCCGTTCCCGCGCATCACCCACGAGGAGGCCCAGGCGCGCTTCGGGAGCGACAAGCCGGACCTGCGCTTCGGTCTCGAGATCGAGGACGCGACCGCGCCCACCCGCGGCTCGGGGTTCGGCGTCTTCGCCAACGCCGAGGCCGTCCGTTTCATCCGCGTCCCGCAGGCGTTCTCCCGGGCCGAGCTCGAACGGCTCGAAGCCTGTGCGACGGAGTGGGGGGCCAAGGGGCTCGCCTACCTGGTCTTCGCGGAGGACGGCGAGGTGCGCTCGCCGATCGCGAAGTTCCTCTCCGAGCAGGAGCTCGCGCACTTCCGCAGCGAGCCGGGCTCGACCGTGCTGTTCGCGGCCGACGAGCCCGCGGCCGCCGCGCGCGTGCTCGGTGCGCTCCGGCTCCAGCTCGGGCGCGAGCTCGGTCTCGTCGACGAGGAGGCGTGGCGCTTCGTCTGGATCACCGATTTTCCCATGTTCGAGTGGGACGACGACCTCGAGCGCTGGAAGGCCGTGCACCATCCGTTCACACGACCGGCGCCGGGCTCGGAGGGGCTCGTCTCCGCCGACCCGGGCGCCGCGACGGCGCAGGCCTACGACCTCGTCGTGAACGGGATCGAGATCGGCGGCGGGTCGTTCCGGATCCACGAGCAGGCTCTCCAGGAGCAGGTCTTCGCCGCGCTCCAGCTCTCGAAGGAGGAGCAGCGGCGGAAGTTCGGCTTCCTCCTCGACGCGCTCGCGATGGGAGCGCCCCCGCACGGCGGCATCGCGTTCGGCATCGAGCGGATGCTGATGGCGCTCGGCCGCGAGCCCAACCTCCGCGACATGATCGCGTTCCCCAAGAACCAGGCGGGCGTCGATCCCATGAGCAGAGCGCCGTCCGAGGTCGAGGAGGAACTGCTCGCGGAGCTTGGAATTCAGCTGCGTGCGGAGCCCGACCGACAGGTTCCCTAAAGGAACTCTTGCGTTCCAGCCGATGAGGAAGGGCATACTTGTTTCGAGCCCGCGGTCAGAACGCGGAGGGGAGGCGTAAGGAACATGTCGACGCAAGAACCGGGCAGGGCCCAGTCGGGCCTCACGCCCATGCCGAGGATCGAGGACCTTCCGAGCTCGACCGACGGCTACGAGCGCGCCAAGGTGCAGGAGGCCTTCGACTCCTTCCGGCGCCACGTCACCTCCCTCCAGGCGAACCTGCGAGTTCTCCAGGCGGCGCCCAAGAGTGCGATCTCCGAGCCGTCCGGCCACGCGGTTCGGATGGACGCGCTCCACATCGTGCGCGCGGCCGCCGAGTTCGCCGACACGATCGAGCGCGACGCCCAGGAGGCGGCCGCGAAGCAGGTCGGCCGCGCCGAGCAGGAGATCCGCGAGAAGCAGATGGAGCTCCAGCAAAATGAGGCCGAGATCGCCCGCATCCGCCAGGAGACCGAGCGGCAGCGCACCGAGATCCTGAGCGCGGCGCGCAAGGAATCCCGGGAGATCCTCACGAAGGCGAACCGCGACGCGACTGCCGAGCTGCGCGAGGCCGAGGCCCGCGGCAACCGGCTCACCGAGCAGTCCAGACACCAGGCCACCGAGCTGACCAACTCCGCCCGGGCCGAGGTCGAGCAGACGCTCGACTGGGCCCGCGCCCAGGCGGAGCTCATCGTCCAGCGTGCGCGGATGGGTGCCGAACAGCTTCTCTCCGCTGCCGGCCACGGCGACGCCGCCATCCACGAGGCCGTGGATGCCATCGTCAAGGCGGCCGAGACCAGTGTCGGCCCCCAGCGGGGAACGCAGTCCACGGGGCCGCTTCGCGCGGGCCCTGCGGAGCCGGAGGCCGTCGAGCCCGAGGACGAGCCGCACCCGCCGGAGCCGCACGACGAGCCGTCGCCGGGGCCCGAGGCCTTCGAGCCGGCCGCGGACACCGAGGAGTCCACCGAGGACGGGGGGCCGAGCGAGGACGAGAGCCCGGCACCGTCGTAGACGGGGTGCCGGCGCCGGAGCGTGCCTGACAGGCGATCGATCTTCCGCCTTCTCGCGCTCGCGGGCTTCCTCCTGACGGTCGCGCTCGCGCTGTGGCTGGCCGAGCTGCGCCCGCTGCTCGTCATCGTCGTGATGGGTATCGCGCTCCTTGTCGCCTGGACCGTCGAATGGCTGTCGTGGCGGCAGGACCAGCTGCGCCGGACCGGTGACGCGGTCGAGGTGGAGGAGGAGCCGGCCGTCGTGCCGGTGCCTCTGGCGCCCGTCGTCCCGCCGGCTTACGAGCACGTCGAGGACACGGCGGCGCCTCCGCCGGAGCCGGAAGCCCCCGCACCCGTCGAGCCTCCCGCACACGTCGTGCCGGCGGCTCTCGCCGAGACAGCGCCGGCGACGCCCGCTCCCTTGCCGAACGCCGAGCCCGAGCCGGAGCCCGCGCCGCCGCCGGCGGCGGCGCCTGAGCTGGTTCCGGTCGCCGCCCGGGCTCCCGAGCCTGCCACAGCCAACCCTGCGCCCGCGCCGCCTCCGCCGGAGCCGCTCGCCGCCCCGGAGCCTCCGGCGCCCGAGCCGCCCGAGCCACCGCGGCCGGCGCTCCGCCCGGTCCCGCCGCCCGCTCCGCCTCCGGCCCCGCCCGCCGCGGCTCCGGCCCGGCCCGTCCGCCCGGCGGCGGCCGCGCCCGGGGTTGTCGACCTCCGCACGCGCGTCACCGCCCAGCCGCGGCGCTGGAACCTCTGGGACCTCGAGCGCCGCGCGCGCGACGAGGCGCAGAGCGATCCGGTCCGCTACGAGGAGTGGTCGTACCTCTTCGTCCACCTGCGGCAGTTCGCCACGCCCGACGGATCGCTCCCCATCGAGTTCGACGACCTGGTCCGGGAGTCGTTCGGCGACCTGCTCGAGCACGCGGGCTGATGAACGCGAGGCTCGCGCGCCGGCAAGCAGCGCTCGCGGCCGTCGCCCTGATCGGGGCGCTCGGCGCCATCGCGCTCAGCCGGCTCGGAGACGACTCGGATGCGGCCCCGCCGCCGACGGCCACGGCCGGCTGGGAAACCGCGCAGGTCTCCGTCTTCGAGCCGGCCGCGGAGCCGACCGCCTGCGGGGTCACCGTCGGCGAGGACACGGTCGGCATCGCGCACCCGGTGCTCCCGTGCGGCGCGAAGGTGGTCGTCGAACACCAGAGCCGGCAGGCCGGCGCCGACGTGGTGGAGCGCGGGCCGGTGGGCGGCGGCGTCGCGTTCGAGCTCTCGCCGGCGCTCGCCCGGGAGCTCGGCGTCGCCGGCGCGGCCACGGTGCGCTGGCGCTTCGCCGAGTAGAGGTCCACGTCGCCCGCGTGGGCTGCGCTAGAGTGGGCGCAGTGCTCGACTCCGTGCGTGGCGACGTGCGCACATGTAGAACCAACACCTACTGAGAGGGAGCCCGCGTCCGGCCCCCGGGTCGGCAGGGCACCCACCTGGCAGCGCCAGGTTCCTCACGCACGAGGCTCATCGGCGGGGTGGGGCACTACTACTTTCATGGCCGGGAGCGAGCTGATCGGAAACGCCGCGCGGGGTGACGACCTCGCGTGGGTCGCACTGTCCGTCGAGGGTGGGCGCATCGCCTCCCCGCGCGGCGAGGGCGCCGGCGTCGCCGAGCTCTGCGAGGCCGTCCGCGGCCTGGGGACGCTCGCAGCGGCCGCGGTTCCGGGCGCGCCGCTCGCGCTCGACGCCTTTCACGACGCGCTCGGCCCGGCGGTGGCCGCGCGCCCCGAGCCCGGCCGCGTCGCCGTCGCGCTGAGCGGCGGCGTGGACAGCGCCGTCGCGCTCCTCGAGGCCCGCGCGCGCGGGCACGAGGCGGTGGGCGTGACGCTTCGTCTCTGGACCGACCCGGCCGGCCCGGACGGGGAGCGCGCGTGCTGCTCGCCCGCCGCCGTCGTGGCCGCGCGGGAGACGTGCCATTCCCTCCGGGTCCCGCACGTGACGCTCGACCTCCGCGACGGCTTTCGCCGCGCCGTCGTCGCACCGTTCGTCGCCGGCTACGGAGCGGGGGAGACGCCGAACCCTTGCGTCCGCTGCAACGGCAGCTTCCGCTTCGCCGCGCTTCTCGCCTTCGCCCGACGCGTCGGCGCCGCCCGGCTGGCGACGGGCCACTACGCCCAGGTCCGCGAGCACCGCGGCCGGCTCCTCATCGCCCGCGCCGCCGACCGCGCGAAGGACCAGTCGTACATGCTCGCCCGCCTCGACCCGCGGAAGCTCGGGCACCTGTGGTTTCCGCTGGGCGGGTGGACGAAGGAGGAGACGAGGGCCCGCGCCCGCGCCGCCGGGCTGGCAGCGGCCGCGCGCGCCGAGAGCCAGGAGGCGTGCTTCCTCGCCGGCGGGGACTACCGCGACTTCCTCGCCCGCCACGGTCTCGCCGCTGAGGAGGGGCCGGTGGTCGACGAGTCCGGGCGGGAGCTCGGCCGCCACGCGGGCTTCTGGCGGTTCACGCCCGGGCAGCGCCGCGGGCTGGGGGTCGGCGGCGGCGACCCCCTCTACGCCGTGGCGACCAGCGCGGCGACCAACACCGTCGTCGTCGGGCCCCGCGAGGCGCTCGCCCGGACTCGGATCGCCGTCCGCTCGGGCCGCCTCTTCGTCCCCGTGGAGCACGTCCAGGCGAAGCTCCGCTATCGCACGCCGGCCGCCGCGGCCCGCGTCGAGCCGGCGGCCCACGGCTTCCGGCTCACGCTGGACGAGCCGGCCTACGGCGTGGCGCCCGGCCAGGCGGCCGTCCTCTACGAGGACGACGCCGTGGTCGGCGCCGGCCTGATCTCCGGCGCCGCCTGAGTACACTGCCGGTCGAATGCCGCTCGCCTTCGAAGCGATCGACGCGCTCTGGATCGCGCTCAGCGTCTTCTTCGTGCTGTCCGCGCTCGGGCTCACGTACCTGCTGATCCGCCTGGGCGGGACCGTCGGGAAGCTGACCTCGTTCCTCGACGGCCTGGAGCGGGAGGTGCTCCCGGTCATCAACGAGAGCGGCGGGACGCTCCAGCGGGTGAACGCGCAGCTGGACAAGGCGGACGTCGTCACGGACAGCGCCGTCGACATCGCAGACAGCGTGGACACCGCGGTCCGCGCAGTCTCGTTCGCGATCACGCGCCCCGTCCAGCTGATCGCCGGCTTCGCCGGGGGCGTCTCGCACGGGCTCGCGTCGCTCCGCGTCCGCAAGAACCCGCGCCGGGCCTACGAGACCGGGCGCGACGCGGCCAAGCGCCGCGAGCAGGAAATCGCCGACGAGCTGCGGGAAGATGGCTCAGGCGCCGAGCGCTGACTCGATCACCCTCACGCTTCCGCACGCGAAGCCGTACCACGGGGTCGCGCGCCTCGTCGTCGGCGGGCTGGCCGCCCGGCTGGAGCTCTCCTACGAGCACCTGGAGGACCTGCAGCTCGCCCTCGAGAGCGTCCTCGAGCGCGACGGCTACGTCCTGGGAGACGAGGTCACGGTCCGGCTCCACGTCGGGCCCGAGTCGATCGTCATGGAGATCGGCCCACTGGATGCCGCGGCGATCCGCGCCGATCTCGAGCCTTCGGCGGCCGAGGGAGTCCCGCTCTCACGCCTGCTCTCGACCCTCGTCCAGGAGATAGCCCTCGATGGAGGCGACGGCGGCTACCGGCTCCGGCTCGAGAAGCGCGTCCCCCTGACGAGGCCCGAGACCCGAGAGCCGTTGTGACGACGGACAAGGGAGCGAGCGACCGCGAGCTCCTGCGGCGCTACCACGAGAGCGGCGACCTCGAGGCCCGGCAGCAGCTGATCGAGCAGTACCTCCCGCTCGTGCGCTCGCTCGCGCGCCGCTACGCGAACCGCGGCGAGCAGCTCGAGGACCTGGTGCAGGTCGGCTCCATCGGTCTGATCAAGGCGATCGACCGCTTCGACGTCGAACGGGGCGTCGAGCTGACCACCTACGCGACGCCGAACATCATCGGCGAGATCAAGCGCCACTTCCGCGACAAGGGCTGGTCGATCCGCGTGCCGCGCGGGCTCCAGGAGCTCAACGTCCGCCTCTCGGCCCTGCTGGAGCGGCTCACCGTGGAGCTCGAGCGCTCGCCGACGATCCCCGAGCTGGCGAAGGCTGCGGGCGTCACGGAGGAGGAGGTGCTCGAGGCGCTCGAGTCCGGGCAGGCCTACACCACCGTCTCCCTCTCGGCGCCCGGCTCGGGCGAGGAGGGGGAGCTCGACCCGCTCGAGGCGCTCGGCGAGCTCGAGCCCGAGTACGAGATCAGCGAGTCGCGGGCCGTGCTGGCGCCCGGGCTCGACGTGCTCGACGAGCGCGAACGGCGGATCATCCACCTGCGCTTCTGGGAGGGCCTGACCCAGTCGCAGATCGCCGCCCAGGTCGGCATCTCGCAGATGCACGTGTCGCGCCTGATCCGCCGCGCGCTCGAGAAGGTGCGCGAGGAGATCGGCGCCGGCCGCCCGGCCGGGTAGCCGCCCCTACAATCGAGCCCGTGCACACGTCCGCCGAGCTGCGGGAGGGCTTCCTCTCCTTCTTCGAGTCGAAGGGCCACCTCCGGCTGCCCTCGGCGTCGCTCGTCCCGGCGACGTACGACCCGTCCGTCCTCCTGACCACGGCCGGGATGCAGCCGCTGAAGCCGTACTTCCTCGGCCTGGAGGAGCCGCCGGCCGCGCGGCTGACCACCGTGCAGAAAAGCTTCCGGACGACCGACATCGACGAGGTCGGACTGACCGCGCGGCACCTCACGTTCTTCGAGATGCTCGGGAACTTCTCGGTCGGCGACTACTTCAAGGACGGCGCCGTCGAGCTCGCGTGGGAATTCGTGACCGAGCACATGCGGCTCGACCCGGAGCTCCTCTGGGCGACGGTGTTCGCCGGTGACCCCGAGCTGGGGCTGGGGGAGGACGAGGTCGCCGTCGCGGCGTGGGAGCGGATCGGCATCCCGCCGGAGCGGATCACGCGGCTGCCGCGCTCGGAGAACTTCTGGCAGGCGGGGCCGACCGGGCCGTGCGGGCCCTGCTCGGAGCTCTACTACGACCGCGGCCCCGAGCACGGCTGCGACCGGCACGACTGCGCCCCCGGGTGCGAGTGCGACCGCTTTCTCGAGTTCTGGAACCTCGTTTTCATGGAGTTCGACCTCGCCGAGGACGGGACGCTGACGCCGCTCCCGAGCCAGAACATCGACACGGGGCTCGGCGTCGAGCGCGGCGCGACCATCCTCCAGGACGTCCACTCCGTCTACGAGACGGACGGCTTCCAGCACATCATGGACTGGGTCGCCGCCGAGACCGGGACGCGCTACGGCGAGTCCGACGTGGCCACGAAGGCGCACCGCGTGCTCGCGGACCACGGCCGCGCGATGACCTTCCTCGTCGCCGACGGCGTCACGCCGTCCAACGAGGGCCGCGGCTACGTGCTGAGGCGGGTGATCCGCCGCGCGGTCGTCCACGGGCGCGACCTCGGGCTGGAAGGATTCCTGCCCCGCCTCGCCGGGGTCGTCGCCGAGCAGATGGGCGGCGTCTACCCGGAGCTGGTCGAGCAGCGCGAGGCGATCGCCGGCGTGCTCGCGGCGGAGGAGGAGAAGTTCGGGGAGACGCTCACACGCGGGCTCAAGCTCTTCGAGGAGGCGGCGGAGAAGGGTGCGATCACCGGCGAGGACGCCTTCACCCTGCAGGCCACGTACGGCTTCCCGGTCGAGATGACCGCCGAGCTGGCGCGCGAGCGGGGGCTCGCCGTCGACCTGGACGGCTTCCGCGCGCGCATGGCCGAGCACCGCGAGGTCTCCCGCGGCGGCGCGGCCGCGGGCGCCGGAGCTGAGCGCGCCGCCGAGCTCGCGCGCACGGCCGGCTTCCAGACGGAGTTCGTCGGCTACGAGAAGCTCGACGTCCTCACCCAGATCGGCGCCCTCGAGGAGCTCGAGGACGGGCTCTTCCTGGCCAAGCTTCGCGAGTCCCCCTTCTACCCGGAGGGAGGCGGCCAGGTCTCCGACCAGGGCTGGCTCGAGAAGGACGGCACGCGCGCCGAGCTCGTCTCCGCCTTCCGCCTCGGCGAGGACCAGGTGCTCCTCTTCGAGGGGGAGGGGTTCGCCGCCGGCGACCGGGTGCAGGCGGTCGTCCCGTGGAAGGTGCGCTTCCCGACGATGACCAACCACACCGCGACGCACCTGCTCCACAAGGCGCTCCAGGACGTGCTCGGAGACCACGTGCGCCAGGCCGGCTCCGCCGTCAGGCCCGACAAGCTCCGCTTCGACTTCACGCACCCGCAGGCGCTGACGCCGGAGGAGCGGGAGCGCGTCGAGGAGATCGTCAACGAGCGGGTCTTCGAGAACCTGCCGGTGCGGGCCTACCTGACGCCGATCGACGAGGCGCGGAAGCTCGGCGCGATGATGCTCTTCGGCGAGAAGTACGGCGACGTCGTCCGCGTCGTCGAGGTGGACGGGTTCTCGCGCGAGCTCTGCGGCGGCACGCACGTCCACTCGACCGCCGAGATCGGCCCGTTCGCCATCCTCTCCGAGGGCTCGGTCGGCTCCGGCGCCCGCCGCATCGAGGCGGTGACCTCGGGGGAGGCATACGCGCTCCTCCGCGGCCGCGCGCAGCAGGCCGAGGAGCTGCGCGGCGAGCTGGAGAAGGCTCGCAGGGAGGCGAAGCACACGCCGGGAAAGGCCGCCGCCGGGCCCGGCGTCGTCGACGAGCGCCGGAGCAAGGCCGGCGACGTCGAGGTGATCGTCATGGAGGTGGCCGACTCGACTCCGGACGCGCTGCTCGAGCTCTCGGACACGCTCAGGCAGAAGCATGCTCCCGCCGCCGTCGTGCTCGGGACGCGCGAGGACGGGCGCGTCCACCTCGTCGTCAGCCTCGACCGCTCGCTCGAGGAGCGCGGGCTCGACGCGGTGCAGGTGATCAGGCAGGCGGCCGCGCTCGTGGGCGGGGGCGGTGGAGGCCGCGCGACGATGGCCCGCGCCGGCGGGAAGGACCCGCAGAGGCTCGGCGAGGCGCTGGCGGAGGCGGAGCGGGCTCTCCTCGCCGCCCTGGCTGAGCGGTAGCCTCGGCCCGCCCCACTAGAATCGCTACGCGGTGAAGGTGCTCGCCCTCGACTACGGCTCCGCCCGGACCGGCGTTGCCGTCTCCGACCCGACCGGCACCGTCGCCCGCCCCCTCGAGGTCGTCCGGCGGGCGGGAACCGACGCCGGGCTGGCGCGCGTGCTCGAGCTGGCGCGCGCCGAGGAGGTCGAGCGGATCGTCGTCGGCCTGCCGGTGACGCTCCGCGGGGAGCGCGGGCGCCAGGCCGAGGAGACCGAGCGCTTCGTCGAGCGTCTCCGCGAGGCCACCGACCTCCCTGTCGAGAGCTTCGACGAGCGCTTCACGACCGCGCTCGCACGGCAGGCGGGCGAGACGCGCGCGGCCGAGGACGCCGTGGCGGCCGCGCACCTCCTCACGAGCTACCTGCAGTGGAAGGCGAGCGCCCACCCCGCGTGAGGCCCGACTACCGTAGGAGGCGCCGCGGCAGCAGGCTCGGGGCGCTCCTCGGCGTGGTCGTCGGCTTCGGCCTGGCGGCGGCGATCGCGTGGGCGGTCGTCGGCGTCGGCGCCGACGACGGCGGGTCGGCGGCGGGCGAGTCGTCGACGGGCCTCGTCGACGCCGGGCCGCCGAAGCCGATCCTCCGCATCGTGTTCCCGGAGGGCTTCACGCGGAAGGAGATGGCCCGCCGCATCACCGCCGTGAACGGGATCGCCCTCGAGGAGCGCGGCATCGAGAGCTCACTCCGCGCGCGGGCCTACCTCCAGGCCACCGAGGACGTGAAGCCGACCGAGCTTCCGGCCGGGTTCAAGAACGCCGACCCGCCGAACCTCGAGGGCTTCCTCTTCCCGGCGACGTACGACTTCACGGAGGACACCACCTCGCCGGAGCTCGTCGCCGACCAGCTCGAGGCGTTCGGGCGCGCGTGGTCGGAGGTGGACATGGAGTACGCGCGCTCGAAGAACCTGACGCCGTACGACGTCCTCATCATCGCCTCGATGGTGGAGAAGGAGGTGCAGGTGCCGCGCGAGCGCGCGATCGTCGCGGCGGTCATCTACAACCGGCTGCGCGAGCGGATGCCGCTCGGGATCGACGCGACGATCCGCTACGGCTACGACATCCCGCCGACGAAGGCCATCCTGCAGAGCCAGCTCGACGCCGACCACCCGTACAACTCACGCCTGCGCGTCGGCTTGCCGCCCACGCCGATCTCCAACCCCGGCCTCGCCGCGCTGCAGGCCGCGGCGCACCCTGCCGACGTCGACTTCCTCTACTTCGTGCGCAAGGCCGACTGCAAGAGCCACTTCTTCACGGCCAGCCTGCAGGAGTTCAACGACTACAGCCGCGCGGGAACCCGGTGCTGAGGGCTCTGAGCGGGACGACGACCCTCGTCGGCCTCCTCCGCCATCCGCTCCGGGACTCCCTCTCGCCGGCGATGCAGAACGCCGCGTTCGCCGCGGCGGGGCTCGACTGGGCCTACGTTGCGCTCGGGGTCGAGCCGGAGCGGCTGGAGGACGCCGTCACCGGGCTCGTCGCGCTCGGGTTCGCCGGGGCGAACGTCACCATCCCCCACAAGACAGGTGTGGTCGCGTACTGCGACGAGCTCGACGAGGTCGCCGAGCGGGCAGGCTCCGTGAACACGCTCGTCGTCCGCGACGGGCGCGTGCGCGGGTCGTCGACGGACGGACGGGCGGTCACCGATGCCGTCGAGGCGGCCGGGGCGCGAGTCCTCGTCCTGGGCGCCGGCGGCGCCGCCCAGGCGGTGGCGACCGCGCTCGTGGACGCCGGCTGCGCGTCGCTCCGCGTCGCCGCCCGCACGCCGGAGCGGGCGGACGCGCTCGCGCTGCGGCTGCGCCACCTCGCGCCGGGGCGCGCGGTGCGGTCGGACGCCGGGTGGCCACCCGCGGCGGGCGACGCCGACCTCGTCCTCAACGCGACGCCCGTGCTGGACGACCCGCTGGTGGAGCTGGGGGGAGTGCGCCAGGTCGTCGACCTCGGCTACCGCCCGGGCGGCGGCGACACGGCGCTCGTCGCGGCCGCGAAGGCGGCCGGCTGCGAGCGCGTCGTGGACGGCCTGGACGTCCTCGTCGCGCAGGGCGCACTCGCGTTCGAGCGCTGGACCGGCCGCGAGCCCGACGTCGAGGCGATGCGCGCGGCCGTCCGCGACCGCCCCGCGGCTTAGTCTTTCCGGCGTGACGCTGACGCTCACCACCGCCGGCGAGTCGCACGGGCCCGCCCTCGTGGCAGTCGTCACCGGCCTGCCCGCCGGGCTGCTCCTCGAGCGCGAGCGGATCGAGGAGGACCTGCGCCGGCGGCAGCAGGGGTACGGCCGCTCGCCGCGGCAGCAGATCGAGACCGACGAGGTCGAGGTGCTCGCCGGCCTGCGGCACGGGCGGACGCTGGGGACGCCGCTTGCTCTCGTCGTCACGAACCGCGACCACAAGAACTGGACGTGGGGGATGAGCCCCTGGCCGCCCGAGGGCGAGCCGACCGGGAAGGGCAAGGAGCCGGTGACGCTGCCGCGTCCGGGCCACGCCGACCTCGCCGGCGTCATGAAGTACGACCACGACGACGTCCGCAATGCCCTCGAGCGCGCGAGCGCGCGGCACACCGCGGCGATCGTCGCCGCGGGCGCGGCCGCGAAGGCGCTCCTGCGGGAGATCGGCATCGAGGTCGGGAGCAGCGTCGCGTCGGAGGAGCTGGAGGCGAAGATCGACGAGGCGCGGGCCAAGCGCGACACGGTCGGCGGCGTCGTCGAGGTGCGCGCCCGTGGCGTCCCGCCGGGGCTCGGGTCGTACGCGACGAAAGAGGAGCGGCTCGACGCGCGCCTCGCCTGGGCGCTGATGGGCACGCAGGCGGTGAAGGGCGTCGAGGTCGGCGAGGGCTTCGGGCTCGCCGGACTGCGCGGCTCGGCCGCCCACGACGAGATCCTCCGCGACGAGCGCGGCTACTACCGCGAGACGAACCGGGCAGGCGGGATCGAGGCGGGCATCTCCAACGGCGAGGAGATCGTCGTCCGCGCGGCCATGAAGCCGCTGCCCACGCTGATGAAGCCGCTGCGCTCGGCCGACCTCGAGACCGGCGAGCCGGCGGACGCGCTCGTCGAGCGCTCCGACGTGGCCGCCGTGGAGGCGCTCGCCGTCGTCGCCGAGGCCTGCGTCGCGTTCGAGCTGGCGCGCGCCGCAAAGGAGAAGTTCGGCGGCGACGCGCTCGCGGACTTCGTCGGCGCCTGGCGCGCGTACGTGGAGCGGATCCCCTGGTCGGCGCGCTAGGCCGGCACCTCGCGCTCGCCGGCTTCATGGGCGCCGGCAAGTCCACAGTGGGCGCGCGCGTCGCCGAGCTGACGGCGCGGCCCTTCGTCGACCTCGACCGGCTGATCGAGCGCCGGCACGGGCCGATCCCGGAGCTGTTCGAGCGGGGCGAGCCGGAGTTCCGGCAGATCGAGGAGGGGATCCTCGCGGAGGCGCTCGTCGGGCCGGACGCCGTGATCGCGCTCGGCGGCGGCGCCGTTCTCTCGCCGCTGAACCGCGAGCGGCTGCGCGCCCGCGCGTTCACCGTCTTCCTCGACGTCGACGTCGAGGCGGCGTGGGAGCGCGTCCGCGGCTCGGACCGCCCGCTCGCCCGGCGTGAGGACGACTTCCGGCGGCTCTACACCTCGCGGCAGGAGGTCTACGCGGGGGCGGCGGACGCGGCGGCCCGCGACGCCGACGGCGTCCTCCTCGCCGGGCTCGCGGTCGAGCTCGGAGCCCGGGCGGCGCCGACCGGGCCGGCAGAGGTCAT
>Ga0299913_10000713_pt1 | contig 22366 bp, 20 predicted proteins | sample RVTome_9_FD_201360 | JGI IMG/M metagenome (GOLD analysis project Ga0299913, IMG submission 201360) | Soil microbial communities from uranium-contaminated site in the Upper Colorado River Basin, Wyoming, United States - RVT155D38 (version 2) ... | reverse complement strand
TTGCCGGCTGACGCGGCCTCGACGACGAGATCGGCATGGGTCGAGTGAGGAGTGGCGATCAAGACGGCCTCGACGGCCGGGTCGCCGAGCAACTCGTCGAGCGAGGATGCAGGTCGCGTCCCATGGGCTGCGGCGAATTCATCGCGCTGCTCGCGGCTCCTGGCGAAGACGCTCACCAGCTCCAGACCGGCTTCTCCCGCCTTCTCGGCCAGGGTGCCTCCCCACCATCCCAGCCCGATCGATGCCACCTTCACCGACTCCATCTCTATCAGCTCCACCTCGTTTGACGGTTACGCAATAATCGGTATTCTACATAGTGCAGGACAATCGGCGATTTCTACCCTGCCTTGGAGTTCGGGACCCCACCGCAGGCATCGATACGGGAGGAGAAGAGAATCAATGATCTTCAGACGGAAACGCCACCCTGAATCCGGATCACGGAAGCAGGCACGACGACCTGGAACACACAAGGCGATTGCACTGATGTTGGCGCTGGGGCTGGTGATGGCGGCATGCGCCAGCGAGGAGGGCACGGACACCACCGAAGGCGGAGATACGGGCACGACTGCCGACGGGGGAACGGCTACCACTGCCGACGGAGGAACAGCTACCACCGCCGGAGGCGGAGAGGGAGGCGAGGAGGTCGACCTCCTGGTCTGGGTGACACGCGACTACTACATCCCACCCGACGGGTTCGAGAGCTTCATGGCCGAGAATCCCGGCATCAACGTCACCTGGGACGTCCAGGCCAACGACGACATCCTTCAGCAGTTCCTCAGGATGCGGGACGCGGGCCAGCCGTTGCCTGACGTGCTCGGCGCCGAGGACTCGTTCCTGATCGCCAGCTATGTCGAGGCCGGGTTGCTCGAGTCCCACGACGAGATCGCGGCAACCTGGGAGGCCGAGGATCCGGAGCAATATGGCCAGCTACTCCCGCTGGTCTGGGACGAGACCGCCCTCGACGGCGTGAAGTACGGGGCATCGATCACCGCCAACTTCGACGTCCTCTATTACAACGCCGAATGGTTCGAGGAGGCCGGGGTCACCGTGCCCTTCGACTCCCTCGACGCCGTGCTCGAGGCGATGAGAGCGATGAAGACGGCGCGACCCGACAGCATCCCGATGACGGTCCAGGCGCAGGCCGGCCAGGGCGTCACCACGCTGAAGACGATGTTGGCCGCCGCCGGGGTCGAGTACACCGAGGCAGTCCCCGACCTCACGTCCGACGCCGGGATCTACACGATCAACTGGTTCCTCCAGGCCGCACAAGAGGAGCTGCTTCCCCCCGAGGCTATTGCCTGGGGTGAAGACGAGTCCCGTGGCGCATTCGTGTCCGGCGACGCCGGGTTGATCCTGGACGGGTTCACCACCGCCGCCGACTTCGGTGCAGCGGAGGGCTTTGCCTACCCCGACCAGTGGAACCTGACCCCGGTCCCGCTCTCCCAGTCCGGCGGTGGCCAGGACGGCGTCGCCCTCTCGGCGGCGCGGGCATGGGCGGTGGTGGCAGGAACCGAGCATCCCGATGAGGCGGCTCTGGTCCTCAGGTACATCGCCGAGACCGACAACCTGATCGAGGCGGCTGGGAACGGCTCGGTCCCGATGAGACAGACGGAGGCGATCGAGGATCCCAGGCTGCAGGAGATCTGGCCGTTCTTCAACGAGGATCTCAAGGCGGCATACCTGGGGAGCTCGCCGACGCCGGCGGGCCCCAAGGCCGGCGACGTCGAGGTGATACTCGAGCAGATGTTCGGCGAGATCGTGGTCGGGACCGACAAGACCGCCGAGGAGTTGGCCACCGAATACCAGGCGCTGCTCGACGGGATCTAGAGGAAAACCCAGTGGTGCTACGTTGAGACGAGCACCCGAAGACATGAGGCACACCCGTGACACCGTCACGGGTGTGCTCTTCCTCAGGGGAGGCCGGGCGCTGCCCAACAGATGACAGCCACCACGATCACCAGGGAGAGACCGCGCCGTCGATGGTGGCGTAGGCGCGAGGACAAGCGCGGTCCCGACCAGAACGTGGTCCTGGGGCACAACAAGGCGACGCCCTACCTGTTCAGCCTGCCCGCCATCCTTCTCGTTGCCGCCATCCTCGGCTTCCCCGTCCTCTACGGGGTCTGGCAGAGCCTGTACACCCGGGAGACGCTCGGTTCGCCCCTGGAGTGGGTCGGCGTGGCCAACTACGTGGCGATGTTCGACGCTCCCACCTTCTGGCACGCCATGAACCGGACCGCCATCTTCACCTTCGGTTCGCTGGTGCTCGGGACCGGGCTCGGCCTGTTCTTCGCCTTCGCCCTGTTCCGGGTGGTGTCGAGGCTGCGCTTCCTCCGAGCCGTCACCGTCGCCCCCTACATCATCTCCAACGTCGCCGCCGCAGTGATGTTTCGCATCCTGTTCAACAGCCAGTTCGGCGTGCTCAATCAGGTCATCGAATGGTTCGGGGCCGACGGCCCGTCATGGCTGGCCGACCCCGGTCTGGCCATGCTCGTCGTCATCGTCACCCAGGTGTGGACCGATCTCCCCCTCACCATCTTGGTCCTGCTCGGGGGCTTGATGACCGTGGACAAGTCCTATCTGGATGCCGCCCTGGTCGACGGCGCCACCGGATGGACCCGGGCCCGGCATCTGACCATCCCCCTCCTGGCCCCGCAACTCCTGATCAGCACTGTGTGGCTCTCCTACTCGACGCTCACCGGTCTCGGCGTCGTGCTCGCTCTCACCGGGGGCGGGCCGCTCAAGGCGACCCAGACCCTGGCCATGGAGATGTACACCGTCGCTTTCCGCAATCTCGAGTTCGAGGCGGCATTGGCCATCGCCACCTTCATCCTCGTCCTCAACGCCTTTCTCACCCTGGCCTATGTGGCCATCGGCCGACGTTACGAGTACCAGCAATGACCGACATCCGGCACGGCGACGAGCCGGCCTTCGCAGAAGAGACCGCCAGGGCCGCGGCGGCGGTCACCGGGCCACCACCCGAGCCCCATCGGGTCGCCGGCGGAAGGGTGAGACGCGGGGTGAAGCAGACCCTGCTCGCCCTCCCCCTCATAGCCCTGGTGATATGGACCCTGGCCCCATTCCTGGTGACCATCTCGGTGTCCTTCAAACAACGGGCTGCCGTTTTCGCCGAGCCCGGCCTGATCCCGACCAACCCCAATCTCGACGCCTACCGGGAGGTCCTCTCCAGCGAGAGTTTCATCGACTCGTTCCTCAACAGCCTCATAGTCGGGGTGGGAACCACGCTCCTCACCATCGTGATCGGGGTGCCCGCCGCCTATGCCTTTGCCCGGTTCAGGTTCCGGGGACGCCATCTCCTGCTCCTGTTCACCTTGCTCCCCAGACTGGTGCCGAGCCTCGGGCTGATGGTGCCGCTGTACAGACTCGCCGTCGCCGCCGGGCTTCTCGACAAGCGCTTCACCCTGATCGTCGTCTACACGGGAATGCTCCTCCCACTTGCTGTCTGGCTGATGGTCGGGTTCTTCCAGCAGATCCCGCGTGAGATCGAAGAGGCGGCCAACGTCGACGGAGCCTCCTTGTGGGGCCGTCTCCGTTACATTGTCGCCCCCCTGGCCTCACCGGCGATGATCACCATCGGAGTTCTCGCCTTCCGGGAGGCCTGGAACGAGTTCACCCTCGTGCTGGTCCTGACCACGTCGCCGGGCAAGCGCACCCTCCCCTTCGAGCTGTACCTGATGCAGGGGATCGAGGGCATCGCCAACTTCCCGGGCGAGGCCGCCTTCACACTGCTGACGGTTCTCCCCTTCATCCTGGTCTACACCCGGGTGGAGAAATATGTGGTCGCCGGTCTGGTCACCGGCTCGGGCAAGTAGCGAGGACGGGGGCACCACGTGGACAAGCTGATCATCACCGCCGCCTGCGACTCGTCGGTGTCCTACCCGTCCAATCCCCACTGCCCCGCCCCCACCCGGGAGAACACCAAGGCGATCGCCGAGGAGTACGTCAGATGCGTGGATGCCGGAGCGGCCATCTCGCATCTCCACGGAGTCCGCAAGCTGGAGACGGAGCTTCAGGCCGACGGGCGCAAGCTGAGCCGGATCGACGTCGAGGGCTGGGCCGAGATCACCGAGGCAATCCGCTCCGAGCGGGACACCATCATCCAATACGGCATCGCCGGGGCCCGCTTCGAGGACCGGGCTCCCTTGCTCGAGCTTGGGCCGGAGATGATGTCGGTGGCCTTCAACGCCCATGACGAGTACTTCCAACCCGATCCCGAGTACCCACCCAACGCCATCTACTCGTTGCACCCGCTGGAAGAGCTGCGGCACTACGCCCATGAGCTGCCCCGACACGGGGTGAAGCCCGAGATCGAGGTGTTCCACTCCGGGGCGGTGTGGAACCTGACCAAGCTCCATTCCGAGGGCCTCCTCGAAGAGCCGCTCTGGGCCACGGTCTTCATCGATTGGGAGGGCGGCTCGTGGACACCGCCCACCGAGTCGGCGCTCCTCTACATGACCGGGCTCCTCCCCGAATTCGTCAACTACAACGTGAGCGTGATGAGCCCCACCGAGCAGTGGAAGCTGCTCTCGATGGTCATCGGTCTCGGCGGGCACGTCAGAGTCGGCGGGGAGGACAACCCGTACATCTCGCCGGGGGAGCTGGCCGGAGGCAACGCCCGTCTCGTCGACAAGATCGTCCGCATCGCCGTGGAGCAGGGCAGGGAGATCGCCACCCCGACGGAGGCCAGGGAGATCACCGGGCTGCCCCGCCGCAGCAAAACGTGACCAAGGTCGTCGTCTCCGAGTTCCTCCCCGACCCCCACCTCGACCATCTCCGCCAGAGCTTCGATGTGGTCTACGACCCCGACCTCTACGCCGACCGGGACCGGCTCCTGGCAGAGCTCGCCGGGACGGTGGCAATCCTCATCAGGAACCGGACCCTCATCGACCCGGGGTTGCTCGTCGCGGCGCCGGACCTCCGCGTGGTGGGGCGTCTCGGAGTGGGCCTCGACAACATCGACACCGAGGCCTGCCTCCGCGCCGGTGTAACCGTCATCCCTGCGGTGGGGGCGAATGCGGTCTCCGTAGCCGAATACGTCATCGGGGCGATGCTGGTCCTGGTACGCCGGGTCTACGAGATGACCCCTTCGATGGTCGCCGGCGAATGGCCGCGGCAGGGTCACGCCTTTGGCCATGAGCTCCTGGGCAAGAGATTGGGGCTGATCGGCCTGGGCTCGATCGCCCGCCAGGTTGCGGTGCGGGCCGCCGCCTTCGGGATGGGCATCATCGCCTACGACCCGCTACTCCCCGAAGACGACCGGGCATGGGACACCGTGGACAAGGTCGACCTGGAGACGCTGCTCACCACGTCCGACGTGGTCAGCCTGCACGTGCCGCTGGGTGACCAGACCCGGCACCTGATCGATGCGGGGGCGTTGGCCCTGATGAAGCCCACCACGGTGCTGATCAACACCTCTCGTGGCGGCATCGTCGACGAAACCGCACTCGCCGCGGTACTGCGCGATGGGGCGCTCGCAGGCGCCGCCCTCGACGTTTTTGCGACCGAGCCTTTGGGCCCAGGGCCCGCCGCCATCTTCGCCGGCGTGCCCAACCTGGTGCTCACCCCGCATCTGGCCGGGAACACCGAGGAGTCGGTCGAACGGGTGGCGAGCACGATCGTCGCCGCAGTGATCGAGGCCGTGGAGCGGTGATCACCGGCGACTAGACCAGCAATCGCTCCTCGTACTCCACCCGGGAGAGGAGGTGAGGGTCGCCCTCGGTGATCAGCACCATGTCTTCGAGGCGGACTCCCCCGCCTCCGCGAACGTTGGGAACCCATACCAGAGGCTCGACGGCGAACACCATGTTGGGCTGGAACTCGTATGTGGTGGCACCGGGAAGGGTCTCGCCGATGTAGGGAGGCTCGTTGGCGCCCATCCCGATCCCGTGTCCGATGAAGAGGCTGAAGAGATGGTCGGCGAGCCCATGCTCGGCGATCTTGGCGATGATGGCGTCGGCGCAGTCCTGATTGGTGTTGCCCGGGCGCATCTGGTCCAGACCCGCCATCAGGCCCTGGTAGACGGCGGTGTAGATGTCCTGCTGCTCACGGGACGGCTTGCCCACGATGGTGGTTCGCCCGATGTCGGCGAAGTAGCCGTTCCACATCGCACCGATGTCGATGAAGCACAGGTCCTGGTTACGAATGATCTTGTCGGTGGCGAGACGGTGCGGCGGGGACATGTGCTCGCCGGAGGCCACGAAAGGGGTGATCACATGGGCCATCTCCCCGCCGAGCTGAAAGAGGGTCTGCATCGCATCCGCCGCAACCTCGAGCTCGCGCCGCCCGGCCCGGGTCTCGTCCAGGGCGCGTTGCGTCACCGAGTCCCCAATGGCGCAGGCCTCCTCGATGACCGCAACCTCCAGGTCGGTCTTGACCCAGCGCGCCCGTTGCATGACGGTGTCCCCGTCGACGAGCTCCAGGTCGGGAAGATGGGCCCGCATCGAGTCGATGAAAGATATGTTTGCCTGGTCGACGGCGAGCCTGCCCGAGGTGAGCCCTCTCGACTCGAGAAGTGGGGTCAGGATGTCGGTGACGAAACCGTCGACCAGCTCTCTCTGCTCCATGATCGGCACGGCATGGGCCTCGCCGATCCAGCTCATCCCGAACCGTGCCTTGTCGATCTCTCCCCCCGAACCGAGGAGGACCGGATCGTCCTCGGCGGTGAGCAAGGCCCCGTTGAGAGACGTGGTCTTTCCCGCGATCAGCTGGGCCCTCAGCGAGGTCAGATAGCGGACGTTCTCGTCCTTCCACACCAGGACGGCATCGGCGTCGGACGCCTCCAGTGCCTCGTGGGCCTTGGCCACCCGCTGCCGACGCAACTCGGCGAAGTCGTACCGGTCCTCCCAATCGACGGCGAATGGACCCTTTGCGTACCTGGCGATGACAGACTCCTCAGCCCACGGGGTTTCCCGGTTCCGCCGACGATGTGACGGCTCACTCTCTATATTCGGTATACTACAGAACGCGGAGACCTGGTTCAAAAGCGTCTTCTCTTCGCCTACCCCCAAGAAGCACATGACGACCGAGAACACCATGCGACTGGACACATCGAGATCGCGGCGGGTCACCGCCGTGGAACTGGTCCGGGATGCCCTCCGCACCGCCATCCTCAGGGGGGATCTGCCCGGGGGGTCACGTCTGGTGCAGACCGAGATAGCGGCGCAACTCGCCGTCAGCACCACCCCGGTGCGGGAGGCGATGCGGGACCTGGCCAGTGAAGGGCTGATCACCCTGGACAGCCATCGCATCGGAACGGTGCGCAAACCGGATTGGGACGAGATGGTCGAGATAGTGGAGATGCGTCGCGCCCTGGAGGAGGTGGCCATCCGCCGCGCCATGGCCGGAATCACCCCGGAACAGATCAACGAGGCGAGACAGGTGGCAGACCAGCTCTCCGAGGAGGAGGACATCGGGTCGTGGGTGCAGACCAATATCAGGTTCCACTCCATCTTCCACCACGCAACCCGGACCAGACGTCTCAGCCAGGTCCTGGTGGGCCTCGAGGGCGCCGGCGGCGTGTTCGTCGCCCAGGCACAACAACTTCACCCCGAGATCCGGAGACGGGCCATCGCCGACCACTACGCCCTGTTGGAGGCAATCACGGCCGGAGACGTGGAAGAGGCGGTAACTATCCAGCACCGTCATATCGGTCTGCCCCTCGAGGCCTTCCGGCTCGACACCGGCTCACCAGGCGAGACTGCTCACCAGAGCGAGGAGTAGGTCTCCTTCACCGCGGCCAGACCCGTCGTCACCAGCTTCACGTCGTTGGTCGGCGAGATCAGGGTGCAGCCTTTCTCGACCAGCAATGAGGCATAAGCAGGCGAGGGGGTGACCGCCCCCCAATGCTTGCCGTGGGCCCGGCATGCCTCGGCCACCCGGTCCACTGCTTCGATCGAAGCATCGCCGGTGAAGTCGCCGATCGACCCCACCGCCTGGCTCAGGTCGGAAGGGCCTACGAAAAGCAGATCCACCCCGTCGATGGCAGCGATGGCGTCGACATCCCCGACCGCCTCTGCGGTCTCGATCTGGATGGCGACGAAGGTGTCCCGATTCGCCGTAGCGGCGAAATCGGCAAGGGGGATCGAGCCGTATGCCCCGTCGTAGCCGAGCGGGTTCAGCCCCCTTCGACCACGAGGGGCGAACTTGGACCATTGCACGAACTCCTCTGCCTGCGCCGCGCTCTTGATCTGGGCCGCCATGACCCCGGTGGCGCCGCTCTCGAAGCATCTCGTGACCGTGGCGTAGTCGGTGGGGGGGACACGGACGAAACACTCGAGACCATGGGCGGCCCCGGCCATGGCTGCGATCTCGACGTCGCGCGTGGTCAGACCTCCGTGCTCGACGTCGACCCAAAACCCGTCGAATCCTCCCTCCATACCCAGATAGCGAATCATGTTGTGCTGAAACATCCGCCCCACCGCGAACACGACCAGTTGCTCCCCTCGGTCCAGACGGTTCTTCATCGACTCGGGCATGGGCTCTCCTTCAGAGATCGGTGCAGCTCCGGTAGAATGTATTATGTAGCCTATGTGGTGGCCATCTCGAGGGCAGCGATGCCGGTGATCGACATGCATGCCCACGTCACCCCGGAACGCTACAAGAGGGCGATCCGCGAAAAAGGCGAGTGGCACGGTCTCGATTCGGCCCCAGGAGAGCTCGGCTTGGGCGGATTCGACAAGACGCTCGAAGAGCGACTCTCCGAGATGGACCGGCTCGGAGTCGACAAGCAACTGGTCACGCCGACCGTCGGGTTCTACCAGTACGGCAATGAGCTCGAGGTGACCAAACGGATCGCGCGCGAGTGCAACGACGAGATCGGGGAGATGGTGGCCGCCCACCCGACCCGTTTCGCCGGGTTGGCCACGCTTCCCATGCAGGACCCTCCGAGCGCGATCGTCGAGATGCACCGAGCCATGTCCGAGCTCGGCCTCGAGGGGGTGATCATCAGCGACCACGTCGCCGGGCGAACCTATGACGAACCGGATTTCCTCCCTTTCTTCAGCTCAGCCGAGGAGCTGGGGGCCATTGTGTTCTTCCACCAGGGTGGTGACACCGTGGTCAATCATCGAATCAGGCGATACAAGTTGGGCAACGCCGTTGGCAACCTGACCGAGCGGGCTCTGGTCTTCGCCACACTGGTATTCGGTGGGGTGATGGACCGCTGCCCCGGCCTCGAGCCCTACCTGGCGCACGGTGGCGGCTACACCACCTTCGGCGTGGCCCGAATGGACAAGGTGGCCGGTGCGCTCGAGGCTCGATCCGGGGGCGGCTTCATCCCGCCTTTCGGGCAGAACGACGGCTTCTCGCAGACCCTTCCCCCCAGCGACTACCTGACCCGTTTCCATTTCGACAGCTGCACCTACAGCGGGCCTGTCCTCCGCTTCCTCATCGACTCGGTCGGGATCGATCGAGTCGTGCTCGGCACCGACTACCCCGCACCGATGTTCCTCTCCGACCCGGTGAACTGGGTCAGAGGGCTCCCCGAGCTCGCCGACGAGGAGAAGGAGGCGATCCTCGTCACCAACCCGGGCCGCATGCTGGGGACGTGATGGGCGACGAGGTCCTCGGCTGGGGAGTGATCGGGATCGGGAACATCGTTCGCAGCACGATGGCTCCGGCCATGGTTGCCGAGCCCGAGTGCGACCTGGTCGCCGGCGTGAGCCGGGGTCAGGGTCGGGCCGACGCCTTCGCCCGGGAGTTCGGGGCCCGATTCGCCTACACCGACTACGGGGAGATGCTGGCGAACCCCGAGGTGGAGGCGGTGTTCATCGCCACTCCCAACGTCTTCCATGCCCGCCAGGTGATCGCCGCCGCCTCCGCGGGCAAACACGTCCTCTGTGACAAGCCCCTGGCCAACAACGTGGCGGACGCCGAAGCGGCCGTGAAGGCGTGCACGGAGGCCGGGGTGATGCTCGGGGTCAACTTCCACAACCGCCACCTTCCCTGGGTCAAGGACGTGAGCCGGCTCATCGCCGACGGGATCATCGGGCAAGTCGAGATGGTCCAGATGCAGGTGGCCTCAGGGCCGCGCCACTACGACAACTGGCGGGCCGATCCCGAGATGGCCGGCCTGGGATCCGTGCACAACGTGGGCGTGCACGGGCTCGACTTCCTCCGGGTCCTGCTCGGCTCCGACCCGATCGACGTCTTGGCCACGTTCGACGTGGCCCCCGGATCCGGAGCCGTCGAGATGCTGGCCCTGATCCAACTCCGCTTCGGGACCGGAGCGCTGGTCCAATACAACGCCAACGAGCGGCTTCGCGACCCGCTCAACGACATCGTGATCTACGGCACCAAGGGCCGCATCGTCGGGCGTTCATTCACCCGCTCCCGGAGCGACGGCGAGCTGGCGGTGCTCACAGATAGTGGGGAGACCTTCACCCGCTATCCCGCCCCGGAGGCGCACAGGCTTTCCCTGGCAGCATTCACCAGCGCCGTGCTTCATGGAGAGGAACCGAGTGCCTCGGGGCTCGACGGGCTGGCCAGTGCCCAGATCTGCGAGGCGATCGCCCGGTCGGCGCGGGAGGGTCGTCTGGTCCGAGTGGTCTACTGACGCTCTCGTGACCGATCCCGTTGACCTCTCCGAGTTGAAGACCATCGACCAGGTGATTGCACAGGCCGAAGCCGTGGTCGAACCGGGCGCCCTTCTCTGGGCTTCCGCCGGCGCCGGGCAGGGCATGACCACCGCCCGAAATCGGGTCGCGCTCGACAGCCTCGCCCTGGTCCCACGGGTGATGCGGGATGTGACGAACGTTGACGTCTCCTCCAGCTTCGTCGGGATCCCACTCGCCATCCCGGTGCTGCCGGCACCGGTGGGCGCCCTGGCCCTGTATCACCCGGACGACGCCCTGGCCGCCGCCAGGGCGGCGACCGAGATCGGCACCGCGGCGATCTGCTCCACTCTGTCCTCGTCGCCCTGGGAGGACGTGGCGGCGACCTCACCAGGCCGTCATCTCTTCCAGCTCTACGTTCTCGGTGATCGGGGATGGATGAGTGACGTCCTGACCCGGGTGGAGGAAGCCGGCTTCGCCGCACTCTGCGTGACCGTCGACACTGCTGTCATCGGCCGGCGTGACCGGAGCATCGAAGACGGGTTCATCTGGACCGTGCCGGTGGGCGGGCCTCCAAACCTGGTGCCCCATGGCATGGACTACTCGGTTCGCCCCGGCTTCACCTGGCCGGATCTGGCCTGGCTCTGCGCCCGGACCGGTCTGCCGGTGGTGCTCAAAGGTGTGATGACGCCTGACGATGCCAACCAAGCCATCGAGTGCGGCGTTTCCGGCATCTACGTCTCAAATCACGGTGGCCGATCCCTCGACCATGCGGTGAGCACCATCGAGGTGCTGGGCCCGATCGTCGAGAGCGTCGGCGACCGGGCCGACGTGATGGTCGACAGCGGGTTCGAACGGGGGGCAGACGTGGCAAAGGCAATGGCTCTGGGCGCCCGGGCAGTCGGCATCGGCCGGCTCCAGTGCTGGGGACTGGCGGTGGGGGGTGCCGCCGGCCTCCTCAGGGTCCTCGAGATCCTCAGGGAGGAATTGGTGAACATCATGGCCAACCTGGGTTGCGCCACCGTCGCCGAGATCACCCCAGATCGACTGCGCTGGTCGTTCCCGGCCGGCCCGTGAAACTGAATCTCACCCGATAGCGCCCCGCCACACCGGTTGGCCCGGCTAGAGCGGCTCCACTCCGAACCGCTCCGCCAGCTGCTGAAGGTGACCGAGCAGCACCTCACCCACCGGGATCCCCTCCCGACGCTGTTCCCTCTCGAGCCGGGCCGCCGCCTCGCCGGGAAGGTGAACCGATCCCGGATCGCCTGACTCCCTGAGAGAGCGCAGGTGCCTGTCTATGTCGGCTTTGAAGACGTCGAGGTCGCGGAACAGATCGGGGCGCATGGCCAGTATGGCCTGGCCGGTGTTGGCCGGCTGCTCCGGGACCGCCCGGTGGTCGATCACATCCACTCCGAAGGCGGCGTCGTTCAACACGCCGGCGAGAAGCCCTATGGCCAGGTTCAGCCCCGCTCCCTTGTAGCCGCCGATCGGCATCAGGAAACCCTCGTCGGCCCGGTGCGGGTCCAGGATCGGCTTGCCCCCGGGATCCACGACCCAGCCCTCCGGCATCTGCTCTCCTCGTTGCGCGACCACTTTGATCGTGCCGTGTGAGGTGACGGTGGTGGCGATGTCGAGCAGGAAGGGGTCCTCTTCGCCGGCCGGAATGGCGATTGAGATCGGATTGGTGCCGAGGAGGCGCTCCCGGCCGCCCCAGGGGGGCATCACATTGGCGCTGGCCACCGCCATGTACATCGCGATCAGACCCTGACTCACCGCCATCGAGGTGTACACCCCGGCTGCTCCGGCGTGGTTGGAGTGAACCGTGCCCACCCAGGCGATACCCGTCTCGGTGGCCTTGGCGATCGCCGTCTCCGTGGCCAGGGTCATCACCACCTGACCGATCCCGTTGTCTCCGTCGACCAGCGCGCTCACCGGGGTCTCCCGGGTCAGGGAAATGGCGGGACGCAGGTTGATCCCACCAGCCTCGATCCGGGGGACGTATTGGGGGACCCGGATCAACCCGTGCCCGGTCCTTCCCCTCAGGTCGGCTTCGAGCAGCCGGTGCGCTGTCGTCTCGGCATGATCGGGGAGGACACCCACAGCGACCAGGACATCGGTGACGAAGCGCTCCAAGCGCTCGTAGGGGAACCTCACCGGGCGAATTGCTCGACCGTCTCCCCGGTGTCGGCAAAGGTCCGGGTCACTTCGGTGCTGCCGTATACCCAGAGGATTCGCATCGTCGAGGAGCCGGTGTTTACGAATCGATGCCACTCCCCTGGTGCGATCTGGGTGGTGTCATATGGTCGGGCAGGTACTTGCTCACCATTCAGCTCGGCGATTCCCTCCCCCTCCAGAACGGTGACCTGCTCGATGGTGTTGTGGCTGTGGAGCCGGATGCCGGTCCCGGGAGGGAAGCTGGTCACTCCCATGCTGAAACCCTGGCCCTCCAGCGGCTCAGGGGTGAGTCTCACGCTTTCGATCCCGTCGCCCCGGGCTACGGGATCCGCCTCGTCGAAACGGATCATTCGAGCCATGTGCTCCGCCTCCCTCTCATGCCATGAACCTACCGCCGTTGACCGAGACCGTCTGGCCCGTCATGAAGCCGGCCTCGGGAGAAGCCAGGAACAGCACCCACTCAGCCACCTCCTCTGGTCGCTGGTAACGACCCAGTGGGATGGCGGCCGCAGTGGCGGCCAGCTCCGATTCGTCGCGGAGACGCTCGATGCGCTCGGTGAGCACCGCTGAGGGGGCCAGGGCGTTGACCGTGATCCCCTCCGGGGCCAGCTCGGCGGCGAGGGCTCGGGTGAGACCGTGCACCCCCGCCTTGGCCGCCACGTAAGGGGGCGCCGTCTGCCAACCTGCGGTCTGACCGGCCAGCGAGCCCAGGTTGACGATGCGGCCGGCCTCTGACCGACGGAGCAGGGGCAGGGCGGCCCGTGTCATCAGGAAAACCGAGGTCAGATTGACGTCGAGGATGCGGTGCCATTCCTCCAGGGTGGTGTCTTCGAGCCCCAGAGCGGCCGGGAACCCGCCGGCGTTGTTGACCAGGACGTCGATTTGCCCGCTGGCCGAATCGATGGCGGCGACTGTCGCCGCCACGTCCTTCTCGGAGGTGAGGTCGCAGCGCAGGTAGCGCGAGCCCGCGATCCCGGCCATAGAGGCCGCACCACCGTCCTCGTCCACGTCGACCACGAAGACGCTCGCCCCTGCTTCGCCGAATGCCTCTGCAGTGGCCCGGCCGATTCCCGCCGCAGCACCGGTCACCACCACGGTGCGGTGTTGGAACCGACCGGTCATGACCGGGTCAGCTCGAAGAGCTCTTTGGGGACTCCGTCGTAGGCGCGGTCTATGGCCGGGGCAGAGGCATCCACGAATGCCGCGCGCTCGTCGTCGGTGAGGTCGACGAACTCAACCCCGTCTGCCTCCAACCTCGCCCGCAATGACTTCTCCAGGGCTGCTGCAGCCCTGCGCTGAACCTCGATGGCGGTCCGAGCCGCCCCCTGCACAACCTGACGCAAATCGGAGTCGAAGGACTCGAAGGTGGGTCGGTGGGCGAACAGGCCCCTGGCGCCGTATAGGTGCCCGGTCATGGTCACGTGCCGGTGCACCTGGTCGACGCCGTAGGCCACGGTGTTGGCCAGGGGATTCTCCTGGGCATCGACATCGAGCCGGGTTATGAGCTGGATGGCCGCACTGAGCTCCACCGCCACCGGGATCGCCCCCCAGCAGCGGATCAACTCCTCGTGGATGGCGTTGGGCTGCATGCGCACGGTCATACCTTTGCAGTCCTCGGGCCGGTGAATGGGGCGGAGCCGATTGGTCATGTGACGGAAACCGTTGTCCCAGAACCCGAGGGCCTCGAAGCCGGTGGTGGTACGGACCGCCCCGGCCAGCGCCTCCCCCAGTGAGCCGTCCAAGGCCCGGTGCGCCGCGGTCAGGTCGGAAAAGAGGAAGGGCGTCTCCAGCACGTTGAGCTCGGGCACCCTGCTTCCCAGGTAGCTCGAGGAGAAGTAGCAGAGGAACATGTGACCGGCCTCGACCAGGTCGAAGAGATCGGTGTTGGGCCGCCCTTCGTCCATGATGTTCCAGGTGACCTCGACCTCCACCTCCCTGTCGGTGGCGGTTTCCACCACGCGCCGGAAGGCATCCAGCCCGTCACCGTGGGCGCTCTTCTCTGGGCCATAACCGCCAACCCATAGCTTTCTTGGGGTCATTCTCGGACTCGCGACCTGGGACTGGGACGATCCATGAGCGATCGTATATGATGCAGGATCGTCCTGTCGAAACGGAGTAGGAGGTGGCGAGATGGGTCAGGAGCCATGGAAGACCGACCAGTGGTTCTCCAGCCCCTGGAACTACCTACCCGAGGTGATGGAGGGTTTCCAGATCCCTTCACAGGTCCAGGTCCACGATGTGACCCTGCGCGACGGCGAACAGCAAGCCGGGGTCGAGTTCACCTCCGATGACAAGCTGAGGATCGCCGAGGCGCTCGCCGGTGCCGGGATCCACCGCATCGAGGCCGGTCTCCCTGCCGTTTCCCCCGCCGACAAGAAGGCGATCGAGATGATGGTGGCCGAGGACCTGCCCACCGAGATCTACGCATTCAGTCGCTGCATGGTCCCCGATGTCGAATTGGCCCTGGACTGTGGCGTGTCAGGTGTCGTGATGGAGGTGCCGGCCAGCCACCACCTCATCGAGAAGGCCTACAAGTGGCCGGTGGAGAAGGCGATCGAGGCCTCGGTCGAGGCGACCAAATACGCCCATGACAATGGTCTCAAGGTGACATTTTTCCCCATCGACGCCACCCGGGCCACGACCATGACCCAGCTCCTCGACGATCTCGAGCACGTTGCCACCCACGGTCACGTCGACAACATCGCCCTGGTCGACACCTTCGGTGTCACCTCTCCCCACGCCATCCGCTACTACACACAGCGGGTCAAGGAGAGGATGGACGTCCCGTTGGAGACCCATTTCCACATGGATTTCGGGATGGGGGTGGCCAACACCGCCCTCGCCGTGGCCGAAGGGGCATCGGTGATCCACACCACGGTGAGCGGAATCGGTGAGAGGGCCGGCAACGCCCCGACCGAGGAGACCGTCCTCGCCCTGCTCACCATGTACGGAATCGATACCGGAATTCGAACCGAGAAGTTCACCGAGATCGCCCGGCTGGTAGCCGAGCTCTCCGGTGTGACCCAGCCCGGCAACCGTCCCGTGACCGGGGACATGCTGTTCAACGTGGAATCGGGGATCATCGCCACCTGGGTGAAGAACGTCGAAGACGAGCTGACAGAGCCGTTCCCGTTCCGGCCCGAGTTGGTCGGCCAGGCACCCCCGAAGATCGTGCTGGGCAAGGGCTCGGGCATCGACTCGGTGGCGATCTGGCTGGGCCGGCACGGTGTTCACGACGCCGAGACCAAGGAGATCGAGACCATCCTGACCGAGGTCAAAGGCCGCTCGCTGGCCAAGAAAGGTCTGCTCGACGACGACGAATTCATGGACATCGTCCGCGAAGTCATTCCGGATAGGGTCGACTGAACCAAACCCCCCAGGGAGGGATCCACCAAATGAGAGAAGCGTTCTTCACGCTCAGCACCGACTGGAAAGAGGGCATCAACTGGGCCAATGTCCGTGACTGGCGCCTGAAGCGGGCCCACGCCGAGATGGAGAGGGCTGGGCTCGGGGCCCTGCTGCTCTTCTATGACGAGAACATGCGCTACGTCTCCTCGACCCTCACCCCCGGTTGGAACCGGCTCAAGCCCGGTCTCCGCTATGTGGTGCTCCCTGCCGGCAAGCCGCCGATCGTCTACGAGCAGGGCGACATCGGGTTCCATCTCGAGGTGCACAACCCGTGGATCCCCAAGGAGAACATCCGGCATTCCTACATCTGGATCAAGGGCGCGGTCGGCCCGGCCGCCGAGCAACAGGTGAACAAGTTCGTCGACTCGCTGCTCAACGACCTCGAGGAGGCGGGAGTCAAGGACCAGCCCCTCGGCGTCGACTTCATCGACATCAACCTGATGCGGGAGTTCGAGAAGCGGCAGGTCAACTGGACCGACGGGATGACCCCGATGATGAACGCCAGGGCGATCAAGAGCCCCGACGAGATCAAGGCGTTCTCCATCGTCGGCGCCATCTGCGACTACGTCCACTACGAGATCACCAACTTCATCAAACCCGGATTGACCGAGAACGAAGTCGCCGCCTTCGGGTTCGAGAAGCTCTACTCCATCCCGGGAATGGAAGACGTCGAAGACGTCATCGTCTCCTCCGGCCCCAACGCCTGGCCCAACTGGAGGAACTTCTCCGATCGCATGATCCGACCCGGCGAGCTGGTGATCATCGACCTCGCCGCCCTCACCTGGAACGGGTTCAAGTCCTGTGTGTACCGCACCTACTGCGTTGGTGGGACACCGACCGACGAGCATCAGAAGACCTACGACGACGCCCACAAGTGGCTGTGGGACTCGATCGAGATGGTCAAGCCGGGGGTGACCACCGCCGACGTGGCCGCCAAGTGGCCCTCGGCCAAAGAGGCATGGGGCTACGAGGAAGAGGACCAGGCCGCCGCCAACAACTGGGGCCACGGCCTCGGCTTGGCCCAGTACGACCCTCCGGTGATCTCACGGATCTGGTCGCTCGACCATCCCGTCGAGATCAAGACCGGGATGACCTTCGCCCTCGAGACCCAGCACGGCAAGCTCCACGACCACGGTGTGCGGCTCGAGGAGATGCTCTACGTGACCGAAACCGGCTACGAGATGGTCTCCACCTACAAGCAGCACGAGATCATCTCGGTCACCTGACCGAGTGATCGTCAACCTCGACACCGAGGCCGGTCTCGACCCGGGCCGGGTCGGGGCCAAGGCGGCGTGGCTGGCGATGGGCCGGCGCAACGGGCTCCCCATCCTCCCCGGGCTCGTCGTGGAGACGGCCGAGTCCCGGGACCACATGCGGCTGGGCGCCCTGACCCTGCCCGGGCGCGGATCGGGGGGAGCCAGGCTGGCAATGCTCGCGGAGCCGCTCGGCATCGCCGACGAGCTCACCGCGGCGGGCTCCCGGCTCGGTGAGAATCTCGTGGCCCGATCTTCCACCGTCTTGGAGGGCTCGGGTCAATGGTCGGGGGCTTTCTCCTCCTACCTCGAGCTCACCCCCGGCGACCTGCCCAAGGCCGTCGTCGGATGCTGGGCCTCGGCGTTCACGGTCGCGGCCCTGGGACGGCAGGAGGCGGCTGGTGTCGAGCCCGGCTCGTTCGGGATGGCGGTCGTGGTGCAACCCGCGCTGTCCCCGGCCGCGGGTGGCACGGCCACCATCGAGGACGGCGGGACGGTGAGGGTCACCGGGGTGAAGGGATCCCCCGCCTCCCTGCTCCAGGGCTGGAGCACAGGTCAGGATGCACACAGCCCGACGGCGGGGGAATGGCACGGAGACGAGCTGATCGAGCTGGTCGGCCGCCGCGCGCTGGACGAGATCGCAGTCTGTATCCGGAGGGCGAAGACCTCCCTCGACGCCAACCATTGTGAATGGGCGCTCGACGGCCAGGTTTGGATACTGCAACTCGGCGTCTCCCCGACGGCGCCGGTCACAGCGCCTCCGCTCCCGACGGGGCTGGTCGACCCCCGCATGATCACGATCGCCCGTCTGGTGACCAGGGCAGGGGGGCGCCTCGGCGACGAGCTGATCCTCCCCTGGGCGTTGGCCGGGCTCCCCGAACCAGCCCCTGGCGAAGTCGAGAAGGCACCCGACCCCTTATCGCGGGCCAGAGAGCTGCGCGACGAGCTGGTCGCCGAGGTGTGGGGAATGCCCGCCGCTGATGCGCTCTCCGCCTCCCGCGCCTGCATGGCTGGTGTCCTGGGACCGGATCCGATCCCGGCCCTCGACCATATCTCGGGCCTGACACCGCCTGATGAGTCCCGCGCTCGCCGGCTCATGGCGTTGGTGGAGGAGCTGCGTTCGGAGGACGACACCGCCCTGCCCCGGCTCGGCGTGGGACGCTGGGAGCCATTCGTAGCCGCAGTAGTCCTCGCGGCTGGAGAGCGTCAGCAGGGGACTGCGGCATCTCCCGGGGTCGGAGCTGGGATGCGCTGTCACATCGCCGACCCGAGCGACTTGAATCTCTTCACACCACGTGCAGTGATCACCTCCCCCCGCCCCATCCCCAACCTGGCGCCTTTGCTCTGGGACGCGGCCGGCATCGTCACCGCCACCGGCAGCCCCTCGGCCCATCTCTTCGAGTCGGCCCGGGCGCTGGGCATCCCCGCCGCGTCCGGGGTGGAAGTTCCCGAGGGCGATCAGATCGTGGCCATCGACGGCTTCACCGGGCTGGTCGCCGCCCTCACCATGAAGGGAGACGAGAATGGCTGAGCAGATTGGAGTCGTCGGGCTGGGGGTGATGGGGTCGGCGATGGGCCGCAACCTGCTGGCCGCCGGTCACCAGGTGCTGGGGTTCGACATCGACCCGCAGAAGAACGCGATCTTCGCTGACATCGGCGGCGAGACCGCCTCGAACGCCGGCGAGGTGGCCGGCGCCACCGAAGTGGTGATCCTCTCCCTGCCGACGACTACCGCACTGGACTTGGTGGCCGGGGAGATCGCCCGGGACCGGCATTCGGGCTTGGTCTGCCTGGAAACAGGCACGTTCCCGCTCCAGGCAAAGCTAGACGCCCGAGACGTTCTCGCCGGGGCGGGAGTCGACCTCCTCGACACGCCCCTCTCCGGCACCGGCCTCCAGGCAGCCGACGCCACGCTGGTGGTGTTCGCCTCCGGTAGCCGGGAAGGCTTCGAGCGCGCCCGCCCCGTCTTCGATGCGATCGGCCGGTCCACCCACTACCTGGGTGAGTTCGGCAACGGCTCCAAGATGAAATACATCGCAAACCTCCTGGTCGCGGTACATGGTCTCGCCGCGGCCGAGGCACATGTCCTCGGCATCGCTGCCGGGCTCGACCCCGCCCGGGTGCAGGAGGTCATGGAGGACGGGGTCGGCTCGTCGAAGATCTTCGAGATCCGGGGCCCGATGATGGTTGCCGACGACTACCCGGCTGCAGCCCGACTCGACATCCTGCTCAAGGACTCCACCCTGATCCGGGACTACGCCAGGTCGGTGGGCGCACCAACCCCACTGCTCGACGCTGCGGTCCCGGTATACGCCCAATCCAGCGAGGCCGGGCTGGGAGACCTCGATGCGGCCGCGCTGTGCCGCTTCCTCGAGGAGCTCGGCGGGCTGGAACGTTGATCGGCCGCCCGCTCCGCCGGCTCGAGGACCCGCGCCTGGTCACCGGCCAGGGCCGCTATGTCGATGACATCGTCATGGAGGAGATGGTCCACGCCGTCTTCGTCCGCAGCATGGAGGCCCATGCCGCCATCGACTCGGTCACCATCGATCCGGACCGCGGCTGCCGGGGCGAGTTGTTCACCGGTCTCGACCTCGGGCTCGACCGTCCCATGCCCAACCAGTACCCGTCGCCGGTGATCACCCAGTCGGTCCAGGCCCCTCCCCTCGCCCTCGACGAGGTGTGCTATGTGGGTCAACCGCTGGCTGTGGTCGTGGCGGAGAGCGCAGGCGAGGCGGTGGACTGCGCCGATGCGGTACAGGTCGAATACGACCCACTCCCCGTGGTCATCGACCACCGCAAGGCGCTCGACTCCGACGCTGCTCCGGCCCATCAGGGCTCGGGCTCGAATCTGGTGGCCACGCTCGCCGCCGGCTTCGGTGACGTCGAAGGCGTCTTCGCCGCGGCCGGGAGGGTGGTGAGTGTCGACGTCGACCAGCATCGCGGGGCACTCGCCTCGATGGAGGGCCGGGCCGTGCTGGCCCGCTGGGACGACGTAGATCGACGCCTCACCGTGTGGACGTCCACCCAGGCGCCGCACGCGGTGCGGGCCCATCTCGCCTCCTATCTCGGTCTCTCGCCCGACGAGGTCAGGGTGGTTGCACCCGATGTCGGGGGCGGGTTCGGGCCCAAGGCCGCCATCTACGCCGAGGAGTACGTTGTCGCCGCCCTCGCTCTCAGATTGCGCAGACCGGTCAAGTGGACCGAGCGGAGACGGGAGCACTTCGTCGCCACCAATCAGCAGCGGGGCCAGAGTGGTCGGGTCGAGGCAGCTGTGGACAGTGAAGGCCGCATCCTCGCCCTCAGGGCACGTCTGGTCCACGACTCCGGTGCTTTCGTTCCCTACGGGATCGTGGTCCCCATGACCACCCTGCGGCTCATGTCCGGGCCCTATGCCATACCCGCCCTGGACGCCCGGATCGACGTGGTCTTCACCAACGCCACCCCCACCGGCGCCATCCGTGGTGCCGGCCGTCCCAACGCCACCTTCGCCGTGGAGCGGGTGGTCGATGCCATCGCTCGTGAGCTGGGAATGGATCGGGCCGAGGTGCGAAGACGAAATTTCGTCCCGGCCGACGCCTTTCCCTATCAGGTCGACATCACCGCGTCGGACGGTCGCAAGGTCACCTACGACGGGGGCGACTACCCGGCCGCCCTGGACTCGGCATTGGCCGCCGCCGATCTCGACGGGTTCGAGGAGCGAAAGGCCGCGTCGGCCCGGAAGGGGTGTTTGCGCGGGTACGGGATCGCTTCCTACGTCGAAGACACCGGGCTTGGTCCCTACGAGGGGGTGAGGATGGAGGTCCTGACCAACGGCGACGTCCTCGTGGAGACCGGAGCCGGGTCGCAAGGGCAGGGGCACGCCACCGTCTTCGCCCAGATTTGCGCCGGCCATCTCGGGGTGAGCCCGGATCGGGTCAGGGTCCGCGGCGGCGACACGGCGAGCTACGGGCACGGCGTCGCCACCGTGGCCAGCCGGACCGGGCAAACAGCCGCATCGGTGGTCCACGTCGCCGCCGGTGACCTGGCCGAGACGATCAAGAGCCTCGCGGCCCAGCGTCTGGAGGCTTCCCCCCACGACATAGTCCTCGTCGACGGGGCGGCGATGGTGGTGGGCCAGCCGGGGACCGAGATCCCTCTGGGCGAGCTGGCCTCCGGTCTGCAGCCCAAATTCGGGGGATCGCTACCCGACGGGCAACAGCAACCCGGGCTCTCGGTGGAACGGGTCCTCCCCTTCGACGGTCTGGGATACACCTACGGAACCCATGTCGCCGAGGTCGAGATAGATCCGGAGACCGGTTTGGTGACCGTGGTCGGGTACGTCGTCGTCCACGATTGCGGCACCCTGATCAATCCGATGATCGTCGACGGGCAGATCGACGGAGGGGTAGCCCATGGGTTGGGCAACGCGCTGATGGAACAGGTCCGTTTCGACGAAGGGGGCCAGCCCCTGACCACATCCTTCATGGACTATCGCCTCGTGACCGCGGTCGACATGCCGCCGCTGGTCAAGATCCACACCGAGACCCCGTCCCCGACCAACCCCCTGGGGGCCAAGGGCGCCGGGGAGGGAGGAACCATCCCCGCCGCCGCCGCCGTCGTGTCCGCCATCGAGCATGCCCTCGTCGACCGTGGCATCGTGGTCAATCATCATCCGGTCAGCGCGGAGTGGGTGCACCGGATGCTGGCATCCTCGGCGGAGTGAGCCGCGAACCACCCGATCAGTTCAGGATCCGCGCGCTGACAGGTTCGGTCTATCTCCCCAACCTCCTGTTTGCCATCGGCCAGGGGGCGGCGGTCCCCGTCATCGCCCTGCTTGCCCTCGACCTCGGCGCCTCACCGGCCGTGGCCGGCGCCGTGGTCGCACTGCGCGGGATCGGCACCATGCTGTTCGACGTCCCCGCCGGCATCCTGGTCGCTCGCTACGGCGACCGCCGGGCCATGACCGGTGCCACCCTCGCCCTC
>Ga0299913_10000712_pt1 | contig 22374 bp, 17 predicted proteins | sample RVTome_9_FD_201360 | JGI IMG/M metagenome (GOLD analysis project Ga0299913, IMG submission 201360) | Soil microbial communities from uranium-contaminated site in the Upper Colorado River Basin, Wyoming, United States - RVT155D38 (version 2) ... | reverse complement strand
AGCCGTTTAGAATCAGTGGCTTGAACACCTTGATCCTACTCGACTTCAGCCAGAAAAGCTAGTCGGATGCGCCTTTTAAATCCTTCCAGATCAGTGACTTAGATGCCCCTGGACGGGAACTAGCTTGCCTGAAAAGAGAAGGAGTTCAATCTCTTCGATCTGCTGACTTGTTCTGTCGCGAGCCAGTTGCTCCGCGTCGTGTAGGTAGTCGGGCGGCTCACGCATAAGCTATCGTAATAGACGAGTATGCGTTGAGAGGGATATCCACCTAGAGATATAGGTGCTAACTACAAATGTATTGTATCGTTGCAGGAGGGAGTAATGGAAGGCAGTAAGTGCGGGGGCTTAGGAACCGTCCCGGGGCAGTCTGGAAGCGGCTGCAGGTAGGCCGAGCTGGGCTCGGGCCCCGAGCCGCTGAGCGCCTTTCTGATGATGCTGTCGCACTCGCGCAAGCCGGCGGTGGCATGGAGCCGGCGCAAGACGCAGCTCGACTGGCTCGCCTGCCGCAACGCGGCCTACCGCCAGCTGGCCGGTGTGGCGGCGGTCAACCGCATCGACAACCCGAAGACGGCGATCGTCGCCGGCACCGGAGCGTGGGGCGAGATCCACCCGGTGTACCGGGCCTACGCTCGGGCGGTGGGCTTCCACATCGACGCCTGCGCCGGCGGCGCGCCCGAGGCCAAGGGGAAGGTCGAGGCGATGGTCCGCCTGTCGCGGCTGCGCCTGGACCCCTCGCACCGGCTGTGGGACGGCCTCGGGGAGCTCGATGCGTGGACCGAGGCGCGGCTCGACGACTGGGCGAAGCGGGCGATCTGCCCGGCGACCGGCAAGAGCGTCGACGAGAGCTGGGAGGACGAGCTCGCGCGGCTCGCGCCGCTGCCGCTGTGCTGCCCGAGCCCTTCGACGTCGCAGTGACCCTGCCGTAGCTCGGTTGTTTTTGTGGCGACCTGGGCGCCGTAGCCGTTCGTGCTACAATATTGCCCATGAAGTTCCTCAGCGTACGGGAGATCCGCAACCGCCCCGGGGCGGTCTGGAAGCGGCTGGCGGAGGAGGACCTGGTCCTGACGGCGAACGGCAAGCCGCGGGGGCTGCTGATCGGGCTGGGTGAGGAGGAGGACCTCGAGGTCACCCTCGAAACGCTGCGGCGGGCGCGGGCGGAGGTCGCGGTGTCGCGGATGCGCCGGCGGGCTGCCGAGGCGGGGCTCGACCGGCTCGGCCCGGACGAGATCGACGCGGAGATCCGGGCGGCGCGGGCCGAGCGGCGGGGCGTGAGCGCCGGCCGGGACCGCGGGTGAGGATCGTCCTCGACCCGAACGTCCTCGTCTCCGGTCTGCTCTCGCCCCACGGTCCGCCGGGCCGCATCGTCGACCTGGTCCTCGCCGGCGCGGTGACGCTCGTGGTCGACGACCGGATCCTCGCCGAGTACCGCGAGGTCCTGGGGCGGACGCGGTTCCCCTTCGACGCGCGCGACGTCGCCGCGCTCCTCGCCCGGATCGACGCCGCGGCCGAGCACGTCGCCGCCCGGCCGCTCGCACGCCTCCTTCCGGATCCGGATGACATGCCCTTCGTCGAGGTGGCGGTCGCGGGCCGGGTGGAGGCGCTGGTCACCGGCAACGCCCGTCACTACCCGGACGTCGACGAGGTCGAGGTGGTCTCGCCCGGGGATTGGCTCCGCCGGCTGAGCTGACCGCCTGACTGAGGCCTGCGGCTCGTTCGGCGTTCGACCGTCCTCCCTGCCGACCCCTTCCGTTCTGGGTGAATCTCACCTTCCCTCCTGAGGGATTCTCCCCATGGCTCCCCGGGCCGGCGGAGGCCATCCTGGTTTCGCGCCGGAGGCATGTCGTCCGGCGAGCTGCTTCGAATGGACGACTTTCTGCGGGACCCGGGATGACTGGACGAGGAGGAAGGGCGATGCGACATCGGATCGGTTGGAAGAGCGGTTGGACCCTGGGGGCGTTGCTGGTCGCGGCGTCGGCCTTCGCGGTGGCGCCGCCGGACGGCGGCTCGCCGCTGGCGGACAAGGCGTACCGCGATCCCGGGCTGTACGTCTCTTCGGAGTACACGCGGGCCGACGAGCTGGGCGGCGCGCTCGGGCTGGAGCGGCTGGCGGACCTCGGCGCGCTGGGGATCGGCGGGGATCGCGCGTTCGTCGACCGGCGGACCGGGAGCTGGGGCACGCTGATGCCGTCGGTGCCGCTCGTCCCCGGTGCGGGGACGGGGAACGCGCTGAGCTGGGCCGCGCTCGGCACGCCCGCGCCGGCCTCGACCGACCAGCTCGAGGAGGCGACCTGGCGCGCCTTCGCCGCGTACCTGGCGGCGAACGCGGCCGAGCTGCGCGTCCTCCTCGACGAGCTCGGCACCCGCACGTTGACCGCGGTCGGCGGCGGCGACGTCGTACAGATCCACGTCCGCCAGGCGGTGGACGGGGTCGAGGTTCGCGGCGCCTTCCTCACCGCTACGGTCAACCACGGCAACCTGGTGCTGATGGGAACCCGCAACTGGGGCGCGGTCGGCATGTCGACGACCCCGGCCGTCTCCGAGGCGACCGCGGTGGCCGTCGCGGAGAGCTACGCCGAGCGCTCGTTCGCCGGCTGGTGGCGGGCGCCGCGGCTCGAGCTCGTGCCGGTGGCGGTGGGCGAGGATCCTGCCGCGGTCGCGGTGGGCAGCGGGCTCGGCCACCGCCTGGTCTGGGCGATGGGGCCCCTCGTCCCCGGCGACAACGCCTCGTGGGAGGTCCTCGTCGACGCCCACTCGGGCGACGTCGTCTCGTTCACCGACGCGAACCACTACCTCAAGAGCGTCCGCGGCGGCGTCTTCCCGCTGTCGAACGACGGGATCGGCATCGAGGGGCAGGAGCAGCCCGGCTACCCGATGCCCTTCGCCGACCTGACGACCGACGGCGGCGAGCTCTTCTTCACCGACTCGGGCGGCGACCTCGCCTGCGTCGCCGACGGCACGGGAGTCCGCACGCACCTCGACGGGCCCTACGTCCGGATGAACGACAACTGCGGCCCGATCGACGAGCACGCGGCGGACCCGGACGACCTCGACCTCGGCTCCGGCCCCGGCACCGACTGCGCCGTGCCGCCGGGGAGCTCGCCGGGCAACACCCACGCCTCGCGGAGCGGCTTCTACGAGGTCAACCGGATCAAGGAGATCGCCCGCGGCTGGCTGCCGGACAACCTGTGGCTCCAGGCGCAGATCACCGCGAACATGAACATCGACCAGGACTGCAACGCGTTCTGGGACGGCTCGACGATCAACTTCTACACGTCGGGCGGCGGCTGCCGGAACACCGGCGAGATCGCGGCGGTCTTCGACCACGAGTGGGGTCACGGGATGGACGACAACGACGGCAACCCGGCGGTGTCGTCCCCGGGCGAGGCCTACGCCGACATCGCCTCGGTCCTGCGCCTCGACGACTCGTGCGTCGCCCGCGGCTTCGACGCGCTCGACGACCCCTGCGGCGGCAACGGCGACGCGTGCCTGACCTGCTCGGGCGTGCGCGAGGTCGACTGGGCGAAGCGTGCCAGCGGCCAGCCGCACGACCTCGACTGGATCAACTCGCCGACCAACGTCTTCCCCGGCGGCTGTGTCGGGGTCTTCCTCCCCCACCAGGGCCAGGGCCCGTGCGGGCTCGGAACGCACTGCGAGGGTCAGATCGCCTCCGAGGCGATCTGGGACCTGTGGAAGCGCGACCTGCCGGCCTACGCCGGCGCCGGCTTCACGATCGACAACCAGACCGCCCAGGAGCTGCTGACCCGCCTCTACTACCTCGGCGGCGGCGGCATCGGCAACTGGTACAACTGCAACCCGGCGGCGACCGCCGGCAACCACGGCGACGGCTGCAATGCGGACAGCGGGTACCTGTCGCTGCTCGCCGCCGACGACGACAACGGCGACCTCGGCGACGGCACGCCGCACCTGCCGGCGATCTTCTCGGCGTTCGACCGCCACCAGATCGCCTGCACCTCGCCGGCGACCACGGCCGGCGCCGCCTGCACCCGGCCGACCCAGGCGCCGAGCGTGTCGGTGACCCCGATCCGCAAGGGCGCGCTGCTCTCGTGGAGCCCGGTGCCCGGCGCGTCGAAGTACCGGATCTTCCGCGGCGACGGTGCGCTGGCCTGTTCGTTCGGCAAGGTCCGGATGGGCGAGACGACCGGCACCAGCTTCGAGGACTCCGGGCTCGGCGAGGGGATCCAGTACTCCTACTCGGTGATGGCGGTCGGCTCCGACGACGCGTGCGTCGGCCCGATGAGCCCGTGCACCCTGATCACCGGGACGAGCAGCGGCCCGTCGCTGACCTTCACCGAGGCGAGGCCCGCGGTGACCGCGATCTCCGGCGGCGACGGCGACGACTTCGTCGACAACTGCGAGTCGGCCACGGTCGGCTTCTCGGTCCGCAACGACGGGTCGACGGCGCTGACCAACGTGCGGATCGCCTCGGTGGTCGTCGAGTCGCACCCCGAGATCGCCGTCACCGACACTCCCGCGATCGCCGCCTCGCTCTCGTCCTGCGGCGAGGCAAACGGCAGCTTCACCTTCGCGGCGGCCGGGCTCGCGTTCAACGACACGATCCTCTTCCGCCTCGAGGTGACGGCGGACGAGATCGCCCCGAAGACCATCCCGACGACGGTGCGGATCATCGCCGCGGAGAGCGACTTCCACCCGGTGGCGAGCCGGACCTGGAGCTTCCCCGACGACCTCGAGGACTGGGAGGTCCAGCAGGGCACCTTCGCGCACAACCCGGGCCTCGGCGGCGACGCCACGCTCGGGTACCTGGAGAGCTCGCAGCTCCAGGACGACACCTGCGACCAGGTCGCCTCGCCGCTCGTCCGGCTGTCGGCCGGCTCGACCCTGTCGCTCTACAACCAGTTCGCCATCGAGCCGGGCGACCCGAACGCGCTCGGCTTCTACGACCGGGCCAACGTCGGGCTGCAGGACCTCGACGCCCAGACGCGTAGCCCGATGTCGCCGGACGGCGGGCGGACCTACAACGCCTCGGGTCCGAACGGCGCCTGCGTCACCGCCGGCCAGCCCGGCTGGGCCGGGCCGGGACCGGGCTTCCTCGAGTCGACCTGGTCGGCCGGTGCCCTCAACCCGGGCGGCGCCTTCATCGGGCGGGTCGTGCGGCTCGACGTCGCCTACGGCACCGACCCGCTGTTCTCGCTCGCCGGCATCCAGTTCGACGAGGTCACCCTGACCGACTTCCAGGAGCAGGTGCCCGACGCGCAGACCGACGACTGCCCGACCGACCCCGATCCGGATCCCGACCCGCCGGTGTGCGGCGCCTTCGACGACTCCGACGCGGCCGTCGAGTACAAGCGCGGCTGGCACCGGCGCAGCGACGCCGGGGCCTCGAACGGCGGCTATCACCGCCGGATGGGCGGCGGCAACGGACCGGCGCCGACCGCGCGGGTGGTCTTCGAGGGCGACGAGATCGTCTACCGCTACGTCGAGAGCGACATCGGCGGCACGGCGGACGTCTACGTCGACGGGACGCTGGCCGAGACGCTCTCGTACGGCCCGGGCGGCAACGGCAAGGAGAACCCGACCTTCGGTCACTCGCGGACCTACTCGGGCCTGGGCGACGGAAGCCACGAGCTGCGGATCGAGCACCGCTCGGGCGCGGTCTACGTCGACGGCTTCGAGGTCCCCTGCGCAGAGGAGGGCGACGGGGCCGACGCCTCGGCCGTCACCTCGCACTCGGAGACGTCGACCACCACGGCGTCGTCGGGCGAGGGCGCGGTGATCGTGCGCACGGTCGAGGTCGGCGCGCTCGACGAGCACGTCTCGGTCGTCGTCGAGGGCTCGCTCCTGCCGGTGACCGTCCGGCTGCTCGACCCGCTGGGCCAGGTCCTGGCGTCCGGCAAGGCGCTGGTCGCCGGGCTCTCCACCTCCGGCGTCGACGCGCTGCCGAGCGGCCCCGGCACCTACCGCATCGAGGTCGTCAACGTGCTCGGCGCGTTCCGGACGATCCAGATCTCGACGGCCCGCACGGTGAGCTCACCGTAGGCCCGAGAGGCTCCTCTCTCATTCGCCGCCCGCGGGCCTCCCCGCCCCGGGCGGCGACGTCTTTTTTGGGGACCAACCCCCGATCAGTCGAGGAGGCGGCGGAGCTCGGGGTCGCGGCCGGCCGCGTCGCGCAGCCGCGGGTCCGCCTGCAGAGCCTCGGCCAGGGCGCGGCGGGCCGCGGGCTCGTCGCCGGCCGCGGCGGCGAGGCGGGCGAGGCGGTACCGGGCTGCCGGAAAGTCGGGCTCGGCCGGGCGGCTCACGGCGAGCCAGCGGCGGGCCTCGGCCGTCCGCCCGAGGTCGGCGAGGATCAGCCCGAGGGCGCCGGCGTGGGGGAAGGCTTCACCGGCGAGCTCGGCCGCCCGCTCGAGGTGCCGGGCGGCTTCGGCGGGCCGGCCGGCGGCGTGCGCGGCGAAGGCGAGGCGGACAAGGCGCTCCGGGGAGCCGGGCTCGAGCTCGAGGGCTCGCTCCATCGCGGCGACCGCGTCGGCGGGGCGGCCGGCGCGCCCCAAGGCGGCGCCTAGGTTCGACCAGGCCGAGGCGCGGCGCGGCTGCAGGCGGACGACCTCGGCCCAGGCGTCGGCGGCCTCGGCGGGGCGGCCGGCGGCGAGCAGGGTCTCGGCGAAGGCGGCCCGAGTCTCGGGCTGCGCGGGGTCGGCGGCGACCGCCCTGCGCAGCCGCTCGATCGCCGCCTCGGCGCGGCCCAGCCGGCGCAGCGCCACTCCCGAACGGCTCAGCGCGAAGCGATTCGCCGGCTCCTCGGCGAGGACCCGCTCGAACCGGGCGAGGGCCTCGGCCGGGCGGTCCTGCCGCAGCAGCTCGTCGGCCTCGGTCAGGGTCTCGCGCAGCGCGATCCGGTCCTTCGGGTCGGGCAGCCCGGGCGGCGGCTCGTCGGCCGCCCGCCCGCCGCCGCCGACGTAGCCGAGCGCGGCGAGGCGGGCGACGGTCTCCGGGTCGTCGATCGCGCCGGCGGCCGCGGAGGGCCGCGACTCGATCTCGCGCAGGGCGGCGCGCAGGCGTCGCGCCGCCCGGCCGGCCTCGCCGCCGAGGGCCTCGCCCTCCGCGAGCAGGTTCTCGCTCTCGCCCGGGTCGCCGGCGAGGTCGTAGAGCTCCGGCCGCGGCGCGGAGATCAGCTTGTAGCGGGCGTCGCGCATCCCCGCGAGCGGCGCCCAGCCGTACGAGGTCCACGGCTGGCGGGTCTCGACGTAGGCCGGGCCGGGCGCGGCTCCGGTCTCGCCGGCGAGCAGCGGCGCGAGGCTCCGCCCGTCGACCTCCGCCGGGGCGGCCAGCGGCGGCAGCCCGAGCAGCTCGAGGACCGTCGGCGCGACGTCGACGAGCCGCGCCGGTGCCGGGCTCTCGCCGGGCGCCACCCGGCCCGGCAGGCGGACGACGAGCGGCACGAGCACCGTCGCGTCGTAGACGAAGAAGCCGTGGGTCCCTTCGCCGTGCTCGCCGAGGCTCTCGCCGTGGTCGGCGGTGAAGACGGTGAGCAGCGGCCCCCGCCGCTCGGCGGCGTCGAGCAGCCTGCCCAGCGCCCGGTCCACCGCCGCGACCTCGCCGTCGTAGGCGCCGCGCGGTCCCGGCCCGGCGAGCCCGGCCGGCGGCTCGTAGGGAAAGTGCGGGTCGTAGTAGTGCACCCACAGCGCCCAGGGTTCGGCGGCGTCCGCGAGCCAGGAGAGGGCGGCGCGGGTCGTCTCCTCCGCCGGCCGCTCGAGCCAGGCGCCCTCGCCGGCGGTGAGCCGGTCGTCGTAGGCGGCGAAGCCGCGGTCGAGCCCGAACTGCGCGGAGAGCGGAAAGCCGCTGACGAAGGCGGCGGTCGCGTAGCCGGCGGCGGCCAGCGCCTCGGCGAGGGTCGGGAAGCCCGGCCCGACCACCTGGCCGTTGTCGCGCACACCGTGGGCGGACGGCACGCGGGCGGTCATCAGCGACGTATGGGACGGGAGGGTCAGCGGCACGGGGGCCACCGCCGCCGGGAAGCGGAACCCCTCGGCGGCGAGCCGGTCGATCCGGGGCGTGCGGCCGGCGCCGCCGATCCAGCCGAGGGCGTCGGGGCGGAGGGTGTCGACGGTGACCAGCAGGAGGTTCGCCCGGCCGGAGGTGCGGGCGGCCGGCGCGGGCTCGGCCGTCTCGTCCGGACGGCAGCCGGCGACGGCCGTGGCCAGGGCGGCGGCTACGAGGGCGGTGAGGGCGACGAACGAGAGCGTGTCCCGAGATCGCCGGCTCACCCTGCCACCTCCAGCCGATGGGTTCCGTGGTCCGCGGGGCCGAACGGCGCCTGACGCCCGACCGGCCGGCCGTCGAGGGCGAGGGCGGGGCCGTCGGCCCAGCGCCAGGTCTCGACTGCGACGAGCAGCGCGGCGGCCGCCGCGGCGGCGGCGAGGGCGCGGCGGGGAGGCACGGCGGGCAGGGCGCGGGCGACCGCCAGGGTGCAGAGGAGCGCGACGGCGGGCACGACCGTGGCGCCGAGGCGGGCGTAGCCGAAGAAGGCGGCGGCGACGGCGAGCTGGCTGCCGAGGAAGAGGAGCCAGGGGACGAGCTCGCGCCGCGGCCGTGCGAGGACGGTGCCGGCGGCGGCGAGCGCGAGGACGGCGAGGCGCCAGAGCAGGGCCGCGGCGCTGCCCTCCGCGACGACGAGGTCGACCGCCCGGCGGACGCCGGACAGCCCGAGGGGGAGGGCGTAGCCGGTCAGCCCGTGCGCCGCCCCGGCCCAGAACCGGCGGAGCTTCGCCCCGACCAGCGAGGCGAAGTCCGCCGGGTGCCCCGCGATCCAGCCGAGGCCGAGCCGCCAGCCTCGGTTCACCGCCGCCAGGTGCGGCGGGTAGGTGAGCGCCAGGTCGTCGGGCGGCAGGCCGGCGACCAGGGCCGGCGGGTAGCGGGAGGCGCCGCCGGCGAGCGGCGGCCGGGCGGCGAGGGGGCCGCGGGAGAAGCCGCCGTCGGCCTCGGGGTTGTTGGCGAGCCAGAAGTTCAGGCCGCCGTAGAGGGCGACGAAGGGATGCTCGCCGAGCGGCCGGGGGCGGACGCCGAAGGCCTGGTCGAGGATCGACAGGTCGTCGGCGCCGACCTCGGGCCCGCCGCGCCGGGCGACCGTCGCGGCGACGAAGTTCGCCGCCGTGCGGCGGGCGAAGGCCGGCCAGCGGTCGCGCTCGGCGGCGGCGGCCGGGCTCCAGGCGACGCCGGAGAGCTGGGTCTCGAGCTGCCGCTGCACGCGCTCGCCCGGGGTGTCGGGGGCCACGGCGTTGAAGCGCTCGATGGCGTCCCAGGCCGAGACGTGCCACGGGGCGAGGACGAGGAGATAGGCGGCCGTCGCCGTGCCGGCCAGCCACGGCAGGCGGCGCCGCGAGACCCCGCCGGCCGCCTCGCCGCCGCCGTGCCGCCCGGCGTCGCGCCGCCAGGCCACGCCCAGGGCCGCGGTCGAGGCGACGGCGAAGAGCGCGTGCTCGGCGCGCACCAGGGTCGCCGCCGCATGGAGCGCGCCCCAGCCGGCGGCGCGTGCCGCCGAGGGCCGCTCGCGGAGCGGCCGCCACAGGGCGACGCTCCCGAAGGCGAGCAGCAGGTAGGGCGTCTCGTTGTTGAGCGACGTGGCGAGCACGAGCAGCGCGCTCGAGCCCGCCGAGAGCAGTCCGGCGGCCAGCGCCGCGCCGAGCCCGAAGGCGGCGAGGACGGCCCGGTAGACGACGAGGACGGTCAGCGCGCCGAGCAGGCACCAGGCGAGCTGGGCGCGGCCGAGGTCGCCCCGGCCCAGGCCGCCGCCGCCGAGCAGCGCGAGGCCCCAGGCGCCGCCGGGCGGCCGCAGGGGCAGGCCGAGCTCGAACGGCTCGCTCGCCGCCGCGGAGGCCGGACCGCGCGGACCGTCGACGAGGTGGGCGGCGTGGGCGACCCAGGTCGCGGCGTCGCCCGCGTAGGCGGCGCTCCCGGCCCAGGCGCGGTCGGGCGTCGCCTGCCAGAAGGCGAGCCGGAGGAGCAGAGCGACGGCGAAGACCAGGACGGCGCCGGCCCGACGCTGTCGGACCGTCGCCGGGCCGGCCCGACGTTGTCGGTCCGTCGCCGAGTCCGCGCGCCCATGCCGGACCGCCGGCTGCCCGGACCGGGGGCGGCTCGGGCCCGTCCGGCGGGCCGGTGAGGTCCCTCGCTGCGCCCGCGACGACAGGGCACGCGCCCCTACCAGTTGATGTAGTCGAGCTCGGGGCGGGCGAGCCGGCTGGGGCCGCCGTTGCGCAGCCCCGGGCGCTTCCGGGTCAGCGCCAGCCAGGCCGAGAAGACCGCGGCGAACATGTCGAGCCGGGCGCGGGCGCCGGCGGCGACCCCGCGCTTGCGCTCCTTGATCATGTGCCGCAGGTTGCACAGCACCGTGGTGGTGGTCCGCATGCCGAGCTGGCGGGCGGCCCAGTTCAGCGCCGTCTCGACCGTGTAGCCCTGCAGGTACTCCTCGGGCACCGCCTCGAAGATCTCGCGCCGCAGGCAGCGGATGCCGGACAGGTGCGGTCCGGTGTGGGCGTGGATCCAGTTGAGCAGCCAGCCGCGGTGGCGGATGCCGATCGCCATCTCGGCGGAGCCGGAGATGACCGGCTCGACGAGCTGGCCGAGCAGGTACTCGGAGAGGTTGAGGATGTCGCCGTCGACGAACAGGACCACCGGCGCCTCGGTGTGGCTGACGCCGATCGCCATCGCCATCGCCTTGCCGTAGTTGCGGCGCAGGTGGATCGTCTTCGTGCGCAGGCTGCGCGAGACGTGGACGGTCTCGTCGGTCGAGCCGTCGGAGATGACGAGGATCTCGTCGACCAGGCGGGTGGACTTCAGCACGGTGATGACGTCGGCCAGCGTCTCCTGCTCGTTGTAGGCGGGGACGATCGCGGCGACGCGGGGTGGCCCGGACCGCTCGGTCGACCTGCCTTGCACGCTGACCTTCTTCATGCGCTCCCCTCTCCTCACGCGACGGCCACGCGGCGCCGGAAGTGACGGTTTGGTGCCGGGATCCGCCGGGATGATACCCGATCGTGTTTCCGGCTTCGCCGGGCTTCGCCGCCGGGCTTCGCCGGCGGACCCGGCGGGCGCTCGCTCACCCGGTTCCCCAGGAGGGCGCCGCGAGCCGAGCCGCGGCGCCCGGCAGGATCTCGCCGGCGGCCAGGATCCGGGCGTCGCCGGCGAGCGTCCAGCGCCCGCCGTCCTCGCCGACCGTCATCTCGAACCCGCCGGCGGTCCGCGCGGCGGCGGGGAAGTCGAGGGCACCGGTTGCGCGGCCGACGGCGGCGGCGGCGAGGACGCCGGTGCCGCAGGCGAGGGTCTCGGCCTCGACGCCGCGTTCGAAGGTGCGGATGTCGAGCCGGCCGCGGGCACCGAAGCGGACGAAGTCGACGTTGGTGCCGGCGGCGCCGAAGTCGGGGTGGCGGCGCAGTGGCGGGCCGAGCCGGGCGACCGGCGCCCGGCCGAGGTCGGGCCAGGGGACGACGAAGTGGGGGACGCCCACCGCGACCCGCCAGCCGGCGATCCGCTCGCCGCCGCGCTCGCCGCCCTCTTCGGCGGTCAGGTCCACCGTCGTTTCCTCCGCTGCGGGCGGGGGGCCGAGGGCGAGGCCGATCGCGTCCTCGCCGGCGGCCCACGCCCGCACCGGGCCGGCCCCGGTGCGCACCTCGATCTCGTCCTCGGCCCAGCCGAGGTGGAAGGCGAGCCGGGCGGCGCAGCGGGTGCCGTTGACGCACAGCTCGGCGAGGCCGCCGTCGGGGTTGTAGTGGTCCATCGTCACCGCCGCCTGCCCGGCCGCGTCCGCTTCGCCGGCCCGGCGGAGGACGAACAGCCCGTCGGCGCCGAGCGAAACGCCGCGCCGGCACCAGGCGGCGATCGTCGACGGCCCCGGCACCCGCTCCGGCTCGACGAGGGCGAGGAAGTCGTTGCCGGCGCCGGAGAGGCGAAAGAAGGGGACGGCGGGCTCGGCCGGCGGCACGGGCTACCCGTCTACCTGGCGGTGGCGCTCGCCTCGGCCGCCTCGCTGACGTTGCCGCTCGCGTCGACCGCGACGACCCGCCAGGTGTAGGCCGTGCCCGCGGTCACCGCGCGGTCGACGTACTCGGGCGTCTGGAGGGGCTCGGTGGTCAGCGGCTCGAAGTCGCCCGGGGCCGCCGCCGGGCCGGCGGCGCGGAGCACCCGGTAGCCGGCCAGGTCGGCGGCGCGCACCCCCTCCCAGGCGAGGCGGACCAGCCCCTCCTCGGTGAGCGCGACGAGCCCCTGCGGCGCCGGCGGCGCGAAGCGGTCGCGGTAGTCGACCTCGTGCACCGCGGCGATCGCGCTCTCCACGACCGGTGCCCGGCGGGCGACGGCGGTCACCGCGTAGATGTAGCGGGCGCCGAAGCGCGCCGAGGTGTCGAGGAAGCTCGGCGTCCCCGTCGGCACCGAGCCGATCGGAGCGCCGAAGGCGCGATTCGCCGCCTCGCGGCGATAGACGTCGTACCCCTCGACCCCCGGGCCGTCGCCCTCCCAGGTGACGAGCACGCCGTCCTGCCGCGCCTCGGCGGCGAACCCGGCGACCGGCTCGGGCGGTGGCCGCGGGACGATCGACGCCTGGTTCGAGAGATCGGAACGGTCGTCCTCGCCGACCACGGTGCGGACCGCGAACCAGCGGGCCTGGGCGACCGGCGGGAAGTCCTCCGGCAGCGGGACGACGAGGACGATGCGGTCGCCGGCCACCGCGTCGGCGAGCTGAGGACCGGTGACCGCCAGTCGGAGCTGGGCGGCGGCGGCGAACTGGCGCGGCTCGAGCGGCGCCGGGGCGGGCGGCGGGCCGGCCGCGGCGGGGGCCTCGCCGGCTGCCTCTCCCGGGGGGACGGCGGCCGGGTCGGGCTCGGCCGCCTCAAGGCGGTCCTCGGGCGGCGCGACCCGGATCACCTCGTAGAGCTCGACCCGGTCGAGCGACGGCAGGGCGACGCCGGCCGCGGTGACCTTCGGGTAGGGCAGCTCGAGGATCAGCTCGAGGCCACGCTGCTGGACGCTCAGGCCCTCGGTCCGCGCCGGGACCGGGCGCAGCGGCGGCAGCGGGTCGCCCTTCTTGCCGCAGCCGGCGAGCGGCACGGCGACGACCCACGCCGCGGCGACGAGCGCCGCCGGGCGGACGAGGCGGCCCCGCGGGGCCGGGGCGCGCCCGCGGGGCGTCCCTGCGCCCCCGCGCGGGGCGCCGAAGCGGTCCCCCGGGCCACGGCGGCGCCCGGGGACCGCGGGCCGCTCACAGGACATAGCGGCTGAGGTCCTGGTCCTTCACCAGGTCGGAGAGCGACTCGCGGACCGCTTTGCCGTCGAGGGTGAGCTCGACGCCGGCCATGTCCACCGCCTCGAACGAGACCTCCTCGAGCAGCTTCTCCATCAGGGTCGCCAGCCGCCGGGCGCCGATGTTCTCGGTGTTCGCGTTCACCTCGACCGCCAGCCGCGCGATCTCGGCGACCGCGTCCGACGTGAAGGCGATCGACAGCCCCTCGGTGGAGAGCAGCGCCTGGTACTGCTTGGTCAGCGCCGTCTCGGGCTCGGTGAGGATGCGGACGAAGTCCGCCTCGGAGAGGTCGGAGAGCTCGACCCGGATCGGGAAGCGCCCCTGGAGCTCCGGAATCATGTCGGACGGCTTCGAGACGTGGAAGGCGCCGGCGGCGATGAACAGGATGTGGTCGGTCTTGACCATCCCGTAGCGGGTCGACACGGTCGTCCCCTCGACGATCGGCAGCAGGTCGCGCTGCACCCCCTCGCGCGAGACGTCCGGCCCCCGGCCGCCCTCGCGGCCGGCGATCTTGTCGATCTCGTCGAGGAAGATCATGCCGCCCTGCTCGACCCGCTCGCGCGCCTCGCGGGCGACCTGGGCGCGGTCGATCAGCTTCTCGGACTCCTGCTGGAGCAGGATCTGCCGCGCCTCGTGCACCGGCACCTCCTGCTTGCGCCGCCGGCCGCCGAACAGCCCCGGCATGATGTCCTTGACGTTGACCCCGACCTCCTCGACCCCCTGCGGGGTGAACATCTCGAAGCTCGGGAAGCCGCTCTCCTCGACCTCCACCTCGACCCGGCGGTCGTCCAGCGCGCCGGAGCGCAGCTTCTGGCGGAACTTGTCGCGGGTGCGCTCGACCGTGTCCTCGCCCTCGCCCTCGGCCTCGGACGACCGGGCGTAGCCGGTCAGCGGGCGCGACGGCACGAGCAGGTGGAGCAGGCGGTCCTCGGCGTTCGCCTCGGCCTGCTCGCGCACCGCCTCGCGCCGCTCCTCGCGGACCATCTGGAAGGAGATGTCGACCAGGTCGCGCACCATCGACTCGACGTCGCGGCCGACGTAGCCGACCTCGGTGAACTTCGACGCCTCCACCTTGAGGAAGGGCGCCCGCGCCAGCCGGGCGAGGCGGCGGGCGATCTCCGTCTTGCCGACGCCGGTCGGGCCGATCATCAGGATGTTCTTCGGCACGATCTCGTCGGCGATCTCGGGCGGGAGCTGCTGGCGGCGCCAGCGGTTGCGCAGGGCGATCGCCACCGCCCGCTTCGCCGGCCCCTGGCCGACGACGTACTTGTCGAGCTCGGTCACGATCTGCCGCGGCGGCATGTTCTCGAGCGCCGTCGCCGGCCCGGCGGCGGTGACCTCAGTCGGCATCGGCGGAGAGCTCCTCGACGGTCAGCCGGTCGTTCGTGTAGATGCAGATCTCGGCCGCGATCCCCATCGCCTCCTCGACGATCTCGCGGGCCGACAGCTCGGTGTGCCGCGCCAGCGCCCGCGCCGCGGCGAGCGCGAAGCTCGAGCCCGAGCCGATCGCCATCTCCCCCTCGCCGCCGTCGCCCTCGTCCGGCTGCATCAGGTCGCCCGCGCCGGAGAGGAAGAAGCTCTTCCCCTTGTCGCAGACGACCATCTGCGCCTGGAGCTGGCGCAGCGCCCGGTCGGTCCGCCAGTCCTTGGCCAGCTCGACGACCGCCCGCTCCAGGTTGCCGCCGTACTCCTCGAGCTTCGCCTCGAGCCGCGCGAAGAGCGCCAGCCCGTCCGCCGCCCCGCCGGCGAAGCCCACGATCACCTTCCCCTTGCCCGCCCGCCGCACCTTCGCCGCCGTCCCCTTGACCACCGTGTCGCCGAGCGTCACCTGCCCGTCGCTCGCCATGCACACCGACCCCCCGCGCCGCACGAGGAGCACGGTCGTGGCGTGGAGGGCGGGGGTTTCCGGGCGGCCGGCCATGGGCCGAGAATCATAGCAGCGGGGGCCGCGGAGCCGGGGCGGCCGGGCGGGGACCCGACGGCTCAGCCGTCGCCTTTGGCGGCGCGTGCGCGGGGGTGGGCGTCGCGGTAGACGGAGAGCAGGCGCTCGATCTCGACGTGGGTGTAGCGCTGGGTGGTCGACAGCGAGGCGTGGCCGAGGAGCTCCTGGATCGAGCGCAGGTCGGCGCCGCGCTCGAGCAGGTGGGTGGCGAAGGTGTGACGCAGGGTGTGCGGGTGGACGCCGGCGGCGAGCGCGGCGGCCTCGACGTGGCGGTCGAGGAGGCGGCGGACCGAGCGGGCCGAGAGCCGGCCGCCGCGGTAGTTGAGGAAGACCGGCTCCTCCCGCTCGCCGCCGTCCGCCGCCGCGCCGGCGCGCACCGCCTCCCAGGCGCCGAGCCAGTCCCGCAGCGCCGAGGCGGCCTGCCGGCCGAACGGGACCATCCGCTCCTTGCCCCCCTTGCCGAGGACGCGGAGCACGCGGGCGGAGAGGTCGAGGTCGCGCCAGTCGAGCGAGACGAGCTCGCCGACCCGCAGGCCGGTCGCGTAGAGGAGCTCGAGGAGGGCGCGGTCGCGGGCCGGGAGCGGGCCCTCGCGGCCGTCGGCGGCCGGGGCGTCGAGGAGCTGCTCGATCTCGCCCGGCCGCAGGTGGCGCGGGAGGGTGCTCGGCGCCTTGGGGGTCGGGATGCCGCGCGCCGGGTTCGCCGCGACGACCCCCTCGCGGGCGGCGAAGCCGAACAGGCTGCGCACCGCGGAGAGCGCCCGCCCCTGCCCCTTGCGTCCGACGCCGCGGCGGTGGAGGGCGGCGAGGTAGGAGCGGACGGCGAGGGCGTCGACGTCGCCCGGCCCGATCTCGGCCGCCGGCCGGCCGAGGAACTCGCTGGCCAGGAAGGCGAGGAAGCGTTCGAGGTCGGTGCGGTAGGCGCGCAGGGTGTGCGGCGAGAAGGCGCGCTCCTCGCCGAGGTGCTCGAGGAAGCGGCGGATCAGCCGGTCCACGGGCGGGCCCGCCGGCCTCAGCCGACCCCGACCGGCTCGGCGGGCGCCGTGGCGTCGGCCGGCGAGGCCTCGGAAGGCGACCCCCCGGCGCTCCCGGGACCGTCCGGGGCGCGGTCGGGCTGCGGGCCGGCTCGCCGGGCGGCGGCCGGCGCGCGCCGCTCCGGCCGCGCCTCCTCGTCGCCGGCGTGGAGCGGCCGCGGGTCGAGCGGCACTCCCGCCCGCTCCGCCCAGGCGGCGAGCTCGCGGTGGGCGCGGCCGGCGTAGGCGGCGCGCCGGTCGCGCTTGCGGACGCGGCCGGGGAGCTCGGGGAAGAGGCCGTAGTTGACGTTCGCTGGCTGGAACCGGCGCGGGTCCGACTCGGTGAGGTGGCGGGCCAGCGAGCCCAGCGCGGTCGCCGCCGGCAGCGGCTCGGGGCCGCCGACGCCCGCCCCGGAGCCGAGGCGCTCGAGCGCCAGGTAGAGGGCGATCGCCAGCCCGGTCGCCGCCGACTCGAGGTAGCCCTCGACGCCGGTGATCTGCCCGGCGAGCCGCACCCGCGGCCGGGCCGTCACCCGGTAGTGGGCGTCGAGGTGGGTCGGCGCGTTGACGAAGGTGTTGCGGTGGATCTGCCCCATGCGCACGAGCTCGGCCCGCTCGAGCCCGGGGAGCATGGCGAAGACCCGGCGCTGCTCGGGCCACTTCATCCGCGACTGGAAGCCGACCAGGTTGAGCTGGCTCTTCGCCAGGTCCTCGCGGCGGAGCTGGACGACGGCGTAGGGGCGGCTGCCGTCGGGCGCGGTGAGGCCGACCGGCTTCATGCAGCCGTAGCGCAGGGTGTCCTCGCCGCGGCGGGCGAGCTCCTCGATCGGCAGGCACCCTTCGAAGAACATCGCCTGCTCGAAGTCGTGGAGCGGCAGGACCTCGGCCTCGACGAGCGCGCGGTGGAAGGCGAGGTAGCCCTCGCGGTCGAGCGGCGAGTTGAGGTAGTCGTCGCCCTCGCCCTTGCCCCAGCGCGACTGCCAGAACATCTTCGACAGGTCCAGGCTCTCGCCCTCGACGATCGGCGCGATCGCGTCGTAGAAGTAGAGGTACTCGCTGCCGAGGAGCTCGCCCAGGGCCGCCGACAGGGCCGGGGAGGTCAGCGGACCGGTGGCGACCACCCAGTCCTCCTCGCCGTCCGGCCCCGGCAGCGCCTCGACCTCCCCGCGCCGGAGCTCGATCCGCGGGTGGCCGGCGACCGCGGCGCTCACCCGCTCGGCGAAGCGGTCGCGGTCCATCGCCAGCGCCGCCCCGGCCGGCACCGCCGCCGCCCGCGCCGAGCCGATGACCAGCGACCCGAAGGCCTCCATCTCCCGCTTGAGCAGCCCCGCCGCGTGGTGCGGGTCGTCGGAGCGGAACGAGTTCGAGCACACGAGCTCGGCCAGCCACCCGGTCGAGTGCGCCGGCGTCGAGCGCTCCGGCCGCATCTCGTGGAGCACCACCGCGACTCCGCGCTCGGCGAGCTGCCAGGCGCACTCCGAGCCGGCGAGCCCCCCGCCGACGACGTGGACCGGCCCCTGTCCCGGTGGTGTACCCATCGCGGTCGATTATAGGGGCCGGGCCGCGTAGACTCCGGCGGCGGCGATCCGCACCGACCATGCCCGACGACGACACCCTCCGCCGCCACCTCGCCGAGCTCCTCGATGGCCGCGGCGCGCACGTCGACTTCGACGGCGCGGTCGCCGGCCTGCCGGCGGAGCTCCGCGGAGTGCGGCCCGAAGGGCTGCCGTACTCCGCCTGGGAGCTCGTCGAGCACCTGAGGATCGCGCTCTGGGATCTCGTCGAATTCAGCCGGAGCGCGAACCACGAATCGCCGGCGTGGCCGGAGGGCTACTGGCCGGCGGCCCCGGCGCCGCCCGACGAGGCGGCCTGGGACGCGGCGGTCGCCGCCTACCGCCGCCACGTCGGCGAGATGAAGGCTCTCGTCGCCGACCCCGAGCGCGGCCTGACGGCCCCGCTCACCTGGTCGGAGCGCTCGACCCTCCTCCGCGAGGCGCTCCTCGCCGCCGACCACGCCGCGTACCACGTCGGCCAGCTCGTCCTCGTCCGCCGCCTCCTCGGCGCCTGGCCGCCCGCCGGGGCGTGAACGGCGGTTCCGGCGCCGGTGAGCGCGCCGGCCGGCTTATCCGGGCAGGTTGCGGAGGCGGAGGCCGCGGACGGCGTCGAAGTACTTGTGGTTGCGGGTCGCCAGGGCCAGGCGGTGCTCGATCGCCGTGGCGGCGATCAGGGCGTCCGGCAGGCGGAGCCCGCTCTCGCGGCGGATCCGGCCGGCGCGTTCCGCGACGGTGCGATCGACGGGCACCTCGCGGAACGGGCCGAGCAGGCTGCCCACGAGTTCGGTCGCGCTGTCCCCCGCAAAGAGCTCCGCGCGGGTGATCACCGAGTATCCGCGCGGGTGATCACCGAGTAGTGGAGCCGGTGGCATGCCGGGTCGCGGCCGCTCCCTGGTCCGACGGGGAGTGGCCCGATGCCGACCTCCAGAACGTCAGTCGTCTAGCTCTGTGACGACCACGTAGCTTCCTGCAAACGGATTCGTCGTAGTGCAGATGTTCTCGTCAGTGGTCGATGAGTAGAGCAGCTTACTCCCCGATGGATCATTAACCCGGAACGGGAACATTCTGCCAACGTGGCTGTCGGACGGCATGCAACGCACCATGGAGTAGACCTGCTGGATCGGCCCGAGAGAACTGCCCTCGGAGTAGACGTTTCTGAATTTGAAGGTGGTCCCTGCAAATCCATTGTCATACTCCCCGTCGCAGGGGGAGCAGCCGTTGTGCGGCACGTTCGTGAACGCCCACAGCTCCCAGTGATCTTCGTCCCAGGCAAGAGACCTGACCCCTACGTCGTTCCATACACTATCAGGAGTGAACGAAAACTCCCCCGTGTAGTCGTCTACGGTAACCCACTGACCTCCGCTGAGGATCTTGACTCGGAAACCGCGCGGGTACTGGTTGGAGACGTCGACGGAGATACGCCCAGTGCCGCGGCCTGGAGTGGTGAAAGGGAAGAATCCCCACCAGTTGGTATGGCTGAAGCACCCGGGATTGCAGACGAACCAGGAGAGGCCGGACACGAGAACAGGTGAGTAGATCTCCACCGACCCGGTATGACGAATGAAGTCTTGCCACGTCCACTGGACCCCATTAGTCGATGTTCCCAGTACGAGCTCCTGAAACGTCACGGTATCTGAGCGGTCGGCTACCATGTAGTATTGTCCGTTGCTGCTGAACACTTGGCCCGGTCCATAAGCTGCGCCGTCGCACGGAGAGATCCGGGTGACGAATTGGAACGGCGTGGTCATGCCTGTCGACGTGTACGGGTTCTTGAAGGCGAGGATCTTGTCTCCAGGGCAGGATCCACCGGGTCCATGGTCCCAGTTCCCGCCTTGTGCGTAGAGAAAGAAGTCTCCTCCGATCGGGATTCCTGTCGGATTGTTGTAGGCACCACCGGTGCTTGACGGTTCTCCACTCTCTACAGCGCTGACGACTGTCTGGCCACCTGAGATCTCGACACTACTGCCGAAGGAGAATGGGGCAACCGAGATCAGGAGGATGGTGAGGATCGAGCGGACGAACTGCGGATGCATGGCTTGCTCCCTTCGTCTCATGTAGATAGGCTCATTCGCGCATATAAACGATAGCAGGTAGAGCCTCGTTCGTCAACCCCTGTTCCGGCGAGCTCTGGGGTCTTCCGGAAGTGAGCGTCATCTCTTCCTGGTGCGGGGACCGTTCGGAACGCTCATGCGGAGGCGTCCGTGACCCCTAAACGCCTACGTCAGACGGTCGGGTGGACGGCCATGGGCGACCGGTACAATCGCGCACGCAGTCGTCCGACGAAAGGGCGCGCTAATGATTCCCCGACGGCGGTGCAACGTGAGGAGACTCTTTCCGTGAGATATCCAGCAGGTCTGAGGCGACGCAGGGTGCGCCGGGGGACCTGCCGGCGGAGCAGTGCGGCGTCAAGCCGGAAAGGCCGCAAATTGGCCCGGGATCGCGTAGTACACCTGGGGGAACCGGCTCTGAGAGCCGAACGAGGGTCAGAGTGGGGCACGCGTGTGCAGGAGGTGTTCCTCGCTAACGGCTGCGCCGCGCCTCACGTCGGCCCATTCCTCGTCCGGCGCTTGGTTGGCGCCTTCCCGCTCGGGGCCGACCGGCCGTGACAGTGCACCAGTCTCGGGCAGAGAGATGGGCGCTCGCCGCGGTGCTGGCCGCGCTCGCCGTATGGGGCGGCGTTTTCATCGCCCGGACCTCCCTCGTGGTCGAGGGCGAGCGGTACTTCGTGCTCTTCGACGACGCGATGATCTCGATGGCCTACGCACGCAACGTTGCCGCGGGCCTCGGGCCGGTATGGACGCCGGGCAACGAGCCGGTCGAGGGGTTCACGAACCCGCTGTGGACCGGGCTGATGGTCGTGGTCAATGCTCTGCCGGTGCCGCTGCGCAGCCGGCCGCTCGGCGTCCAGCTCGCCGGGCTCGCTCTGCTCGCGTTGACCGTCGTGCGCGTCCGGGCGCTGCTCGTCGAGCACTTCGCGGCCGGCCGCCACGGGCTCGCCGGATGGCTGCCGGCGGCGGTCGGGACCGGTTTCCACGCCACGCTGCTCTACTGGTCGGCATTCGGGACGGAGACGGCGCTCCAGGCGCTCCTCGCCGTCCTAGCCGTGCACCTCGCCTACGACGTCGTCTTCGCCGGGCGCGACCGTCATCTGGCGCTGTTCGCGGTGTTCGCCGCAGCCTACTTGACGCGGATGGACATGGCGCTCCTGATCGGGGTGGTGGCCGGCTGGGTGGCGGCCCACGGTGGTTTCCGCCGGCGTGCGGCCCGGCGCTGGCTCGGCGGCGCCGCCCTGCTCGTGGCGGCCGCGGGCGGCTACCAGCTCTTCCGGCTTGCGACCTTCGGCGCGCCGCTGCCCAACACCTACTACCTGAAGCTCGGCGGGGTGCCGCTGGACGTGCGGTTGCCGCGGGGGGCGGTGAAGGCGGCCTGGACCCTGCTCGAGAGCCTCGTCCCGGTCCTCGCCGTGGTCACGGCCGTCGTCGCCGGGCTCGGTCGGCGGAGCCGCACGCTCCTGCCCGGGCTGCTGCTCGCCGTCTACCTCTTCTACAGCGTCTGGGTGGGCGGAGACGCCTGGGAGCTGCCCGAGGTCCCCATCCGGCTGAACCGGTTCGTCGCCTTCCTGGTGCCGCTCGCAGCAGTCCTCGCGAACGACCTCCTGGGCCGAGGTCTCGACCGCGCCCGCGCGGCGCAGTGGCGGTGGGCCGCGGTACCGGTGACGGGGCTGCTGCTGCTGTTCGCGAACGGACTCGTCGTCTCGGAGTGGCGGCCGACGAACTGGCGAGCGGTGCTGCTGCTCGACCGGCCGCTCCTCGTCGACTCGAACGGGATCGTGCTCCACAACCTGCGCCGGCTCGAGCGGCGGGTCGCCCCGGGTGCGACGGTGGTCACCTACTGGGCCGGCATCCCGGCGTACTTCTCGCGTTACACGATGATCGACGCCCTGGGCTACGCCGATCCGGCAATCGCGCGGCGGCCGCTGCCGCCGGGGACCACATGGCGGACCTACCGGCCCGGCCACGGCAAGTCGGACCCGGCGTACCTGCTGGCGCGCCGCCCCGACGCCTTCTTCCAGCTCTGGGACCTCTACCACATGGGCGTGCCCGACCCACGGCGGCTCCTGCGCGACCTGGGCTATGAGGAGATCGGCGAGTTCTGGCTACTCCGCGGCTCCCCCTACCTGCTGCCGGGCGCGCTCGACCCGCCCGGCCCGCTCGACCCGCCGGCGAACACAGGGATCTGACAACCGCCACTCGCGGTGAGGGCGTACCGGCCCGGAAGCGGCGCCGGCGGGCTATCCGGGCAGGTTGCGGAGGCGGAGGCCGGGGACGGCGTCGAAGTGCTTGCGGTTGCAGGTCGCCAGGGCCAGGCGGTGCTCGATCGCCGTGGCGGCGATCAGGGCGTCCGGCAGGCGGAGCCCGCTCTCGCGGCGGATCCGGCACGGTAGGGTCGCGGAACTCGGTGCGCAGCGTGTTCCCGGCCACCGGCTACACTCGTACGCGCGAGGGCCGCCGTCCGACGACAGACGGCCGACGAGCACGAGGCGGCGCCGCGGGACGAAAGGAGCTTTCCACGATGAGCAAGGCAGGGAGTGCGGCCGGGGCGGCG
>Ga0299913_10000711_pt1 | contig 22390 bp, 22 predicted proteins | sample RVTome_9_FD_201360 | JGI IMG/M metagenome (GOLD analysis project Ga0299913, IMG submission 201360) | Soil microbial communities from uranium-contaminated site in the Upper Colorado River Basin, Wyoming, United States - RVT155D38 (version 2) ... | reverse complement strand
CTCGCGGGGGCGGCCAGCTTCGTCTTCGGCTCGCTTCTGCTCTTCGACCCCGCCGGCGAGGCGTACGAGGTGTCCATCTGGGTCTCGCTCGCGATCGCGGGAACGCTCGCGCTCGTGCTCGGCGTCGCGCTCACGAAGGTCGTCGCCCTCCGCCGCACCAAGCCTCAGACGGGCGAGGACGAGATGCTCGGCGCGGTGGGGTTCGTGCGCAAGACGCTCGACCCGGACGGGTTCGTGTTCGTGCACGGCGAGCTGTGGCGCGCCCGCGTCGACAACGGGCCGCTCGAGGTCGGAACGCGCGTGCAGGTGGACGGCATCCGGGACGGGCTCCTGCTCGAGGTGAGCCGCGCGGAGGCGGCGGCCACCCCCACGCCCGCGGGCGACACCGCATAGGATTGCCGCATGTCGCCCGCGCTGATCGCGATCGCAGCGGTCCTCGTCGTCCTCCTGTTCCTCCTCTCTTCCGCGATCCGGGTCGCGCGCGAGTACGAGCGCGGCGTGATCTTCCGGCTCGGCCGGCTGAAGAGCCCGCCGAAGGGCCCGGGCCTCTTCCTGCTCATCCCGGTGATCGACAAGATGGTGCGCGTCGACCTGCGGACGGTGACGCTGAACGTCCCGCCGCAGGAAGTGATCACGAAGGACAACGTCCCCGTGCGCGTGAACGCGGTCGCGTACTTCCGGATCATCGACCCGGAGCGGGCGATCGTGCAGGTCGAGAACTACATGGTGGCGACGTCCCAGATCTCGCAGACCACGCTCCGCTCGGTGCTCGGCCAGCACATGCTCGACGAGCTCCTGTCCGAGCGGGACAAGATCAACGAGATCCTCCAGCGGATCATCGACGAGGCCACGTCGCCCTGGGGCGTCAAGGTCTCGATCGTCGAGGTCAAGGACGTGGAGATCCCGGCCGGGATGCAGCGCGCGATGGCCCGCCAGGCCGAGGCCGAGCGCGAGCGGCGCGCGAAGGTGATCGCGGCGGAGGGCGAGTTCCAGGCCTCCGAGCGGCTGCGCGAGGCCGCCGACGTCATGAGCGCGAACCCGACGACGCTCCAGCTGCGGTTCCTTCAGACGATGCTCGAGATCTCGTCCGAGCGGTCGACCACGACCTTCCTGCCGCTGCCGATCGAGCTCTTCAAGCCGTTCCTCGAGGGCGGCCGCGGCGACTCCTCGAGCTGACGAGCGCCGCGCCGGACCTGCGCAGTGACCCGATCTCCGGGCGGCTCGTCGTGGTCGCGCCGGGACGGGCTCGCCGGCCCGGGGCGCGGACACCGGAGGCCTTCGACCCGGCCGAGGGCGAGGACTGCCCGTTCTGCGCCGGGCGGGAGGCGCGGACACCGCCGGAGTCGCTGGCGCTCGGCCGGCCCGAGGGCGCGCCGGCGGACTCGCCGGGCTGGCAGGTGCGCGTCGTCCCGAACCTCTATCCGGCACTCGAGCGACAGGAGGTCGTCGTGCATGCGCCCGAGCACACCCGTTCGCTCGCCGAGCTCCCGGACGAGCGGCTCGCGGTCGTGGCGGAGGCGTGGTCGGCGCGCGCGGCCGCGGCACGGGCGGAGGGGTTCCCGTACCTGCACGCGCTCGTCAACGAGGGGCGGGAGGCGGGCGCGTCGCGCGGGCACTCGCACTCACAGCTCGCGTGGCTTCGCGAGCCCCCGCCCGAGGTCGCCGCCGAAGCCTCCGGGGAGTGCGCGGTGTGCGCGCACCTCGCGGACGAGCTCGCCGCGGGCGCTCGGTTGCTCGGAGACCGGGGCGGCGTCGTCGCGCTCGTCCGCTGGGCAGGCCGACTGCCGTACGAGCTGCTCCTGGCACCCGTCGAGCACCCGGCCGGCAGTGCGTTCGAGTCGCCCCTCCTCGCCGACGCGCTCGGCCTGCTCGCCAAGTCGATCCGACACCTCCACGCCGCCGAGGGCGGCCCGGTGCCGCTGAACGTGTGGCTCCACGACGGCCCCCACTGGCACCTGGAGGTCGTCCCGCGCCTGAACGTCCTCGCAGGCCTCGAGCTCGGCGCCGGGATCTACGTGAACACGCTCGACCCGGATCGGGCGGCCGAGCGGTTGCGAACGTCGCGGCCTTAGCTAGTCCTCGCCGGCCTCGCCGGGCTCGGCGACCTCGATGTCGTCCACGCCGCCCTCGGCGAACGGATCCATCAGGTCTTCGGGGTCGGTGCCCTCCTCAGGCCGGACGACGGCGCCCGCTGCCTCCGCAGCGTCCGCGGCCGCTTCCGCGGCCTCGTCGCTCGCCTGCTCGACGACGGATGCGATCGTGGAGACCTGCTCGTCGCCCCGCAGCCGCATGACGATCACGCCCTGCGTCGAGCGGCCGAGCCGCTTCACGTCCTCGACCGGGATCCGGATCACCGTGCCGGCGTTCGACATGAGCATCACGTTCTGCCCGTCGCGGACCACGAGCGCGCCGGCGAGCTGGCCGCGCGCCTCGGTGAGCTTCACGGTCTTCACGCCCATCGAACCGCGGCCCTTCACGGGGTACTCGTCGATTCGCGTCCGCTTGCCGAAGCCGTTCTCCGTCACGACGAGCAGGTCCTCGTCGTTCCGCGCGATCGCTGCGGCGATCACCGCGTCGCCCTCGCGCAGGCGGATGCCCACGACGCCGCCTGTCGCCCGGCCCATCGGCCGCGCCTGCTTCTCGTGGAACCGCGCGGCCTGGCCCTTGCAGGAGACGAGCAGGATGTCGTCGTCGCCCGACGAGTGAAGCACCCCGACGAGCTCGTCGTCCTCGCGCAGCTTGATCGCGATGATCCCGTCCGCCTTGAGGTTCGTGTTGTACTCGAGGAAGCGGGTCTTCTTCACGATCCCCTTCTTCGTCGCGAGAACAAGGTATTCGGCCTCCTTGAAGTCCCGCGTCGCGATGAGCGCGCGCACGGACTCGTCCTGCGCGAAGGGCAGGAGGTTCACGAGCGCGCGGCCCTTCGACTGGCGCGAGCCGAGCGGCAGCTCGTGCACCTTGAGCCGGTAGACCTTCCCGGCCGAGGAGAAGAAGAGCAGGAAGTCGTGCGTCGAGGAGACGACGAGGTGCTGGATGTAGTCCTCGTCCTTCAGGTCCATGCCCATCACGCCGATCCCGCCGCGGCGCTGCTCGCGGTACGTCGTCACCGGGAGTCGCTTCACGTAGCCGGAGCGGGTGATCGCGACGACCATGTCCTCCTCGGCGATCAGGTCCTCGAGCTCGAGCTCGCCCTCGCCGGCGACGATCTCGGTGCGCCGCTCGTCCGACTTCGCGTAGACCGCCTTGATCTCGAGGAGCTCCTCGCGGATGAGCGCGTCGATCCGGGCCTGGTCGCCGAGGATCGCGCGCAGCTCGCCGATCCGCTCCTGGAGATCGGCGAACTCGTCCTCGATCTCCTTGCGCGCGAGCCCGGTCAGGCGCGCGAGCCGGAGGTCGAGAATCGCCTGCGCCTGGATCTCCGAGAGCTCGAATTGCTCCATGAGGCCCGTGCGGGCCGCGTCCGTGTCGGCCGACCCGCGGATCAGCTCGATGACCGCGTCGAGCGAGTCGAGCGCCGTCAGGTAGCCCTGGAGGATGTGCGCGCGCTCCTCCGCCTTGCGGAGCTCGTGCTTCGAGCGGCGGGTGACGACCTCGCGCTGGTACTCGAGGTAGTAGCGGATCATCTCGACGAGCGAGAGGGTCCGCGGCACCCCGTCCACGAGCGCGACGGCGTTGTAGCCGAAGGTCGTCTGGAGCGCCGTGTGCTTGAAGAGCTTGTTCAGCGCGACCTGCGGGATCGCGTCGCGCTTGAGCTCGACCTGGATCCGCATGCCCGACTTGTCCGAGTGGTCGGCGAGGTCGGAGATCTCCGTCAGGACCTTGTCCTGCACGAGGTCCGCGATCTTCTTGATCACGCCGGTGTCGCCGCCCTTCTTCACCCCGTACGGGAGCTCGGTGACGACGATCGCGGACTTGCCGCCGCGGAGCTCCTCGATGTGGGCGCGCGCGCGGACGACGAGCCGGCCGCGGCCGGAGCGGTACGCGTCGCGGATCCCGGAGCGACCGACGATGATCCCGCCCGTCGGGAAGTCCGGGCCCTTGATGTGCTTCGAGAGCCGGTCGACGTCCACGTCCGCGTCATCGATCATCGCCACGATCCCGTCCACGACCTCGCCGAGGTGGTGCGGCGGAATGTTCGTCGCCATCCCGACCGCGATCCCGGCCGAGCCGTTCACGAGCAGGTTCGGGAAGCGCGCCGGCAGGACGACGGGCTCGCGGCGCGACTCGTCGTAGTTCGGGACGAAGTCGACCGTGTCCGCGTCGATGTCGCGCAGCATCTCCGTCGCGAGCCGCGCGAGCCGGCACTCGGTGTAGCGCATCGCCGCCGGCGGGTCGTCGTCGAGCGAGCCGAAGTTGCCCTGGCCGTCGACGAGCGGGTAGCGCATGGAGAACGGCTGGGCCAGGCGGACGAGCGTGTCGTAGATCGCCTGGTCGCCGTGCGGGTGGTACGAGCCCATCACGTCGCCGACGATGCGGGCGCACTTCTTGTACGGCCGGTTCGGCTGCATGCCGGCCTCGTTCATCCCGTAGAGGACGCGGCGGTGGACGGGCTTCAGGCCGTCGCGCACGTCGGGGAGCGCGCGGCCGACGATCACCGACATCGCGTAGTCGAGGTAGCTCGAGCGCATCTCCTGCTCGAGCTCGCGCGGCTCGATCCGGCCGGGGCCGAGCGGGCCTCCGCCCGCGCTGATCTCCGTCACGCGTTCACCTCCCTACACGTCCAGGAACCGGACGTCTCTCGCGTTCTGCTCGATGAAGGCGCGGCGCGGCTCCACCTGGTCGCCCATGAGGATCGAGAACATCTGGTCGGCGGCGGAGGCGTCCTCGACGTCCACGCGCACGAGCAGGCGCCGCTCCGGATCCATCGTCGTTTCCCAGAGCTGCTCGGGGTTCATCTCGCCGAGGCCCTTGAAGCGGCTCAGATGGAGCCCCTCCTTCGCGAGCGCGAGGACGCCCTCGCGGAGCTCCTCGAACGTCTCCGCCACGACGGTCTTCTTCCCGTGGCGCAGCGTGAACGGCGGGAGCCCGCTCTGCGCGGCCACGCGCTCGTAGGCGAGGCGGAGCTTCCCATACCCCTCGGACTCGACGAGCTCGGCGGGAACCTTCACGTGGCTCGCGGCGCTCGTCTCGAGCTCGATGATCTTCACGCGCAGGTGCCCGTCCTTCCGGTCGGCCACGCTGAGCTCGTAGCCGTTCGCCGGCGCGTCCTCGACGAGCTTCTCGACCTCCCCGAGCGTCGACGCGTCGTGCTCGAGAAGCCGGTGCGTGATCAGGAACCGGACCGCGTCGCCGTACGTCGCGCCGAGGCGGGCCAGATAGCCCTCGAACGTGTTCAGGTCCTTGACGAACTTCCCGTAGCGATGCTCGGTGAGGGTGACCCGCTCGCCCGCGCGGTCGGTGATCTCGATGTCCTTCAAGCGCTCGCGCACGAGCAGCTCCTCGAGCTGCGACTCCTTCTCGAAGTAGAACTCCTGGTTGCCGACCTTCACGTGGTAGAGGGGCGGCACGGCGATGAAGACGTGGCCGCGCTCGATCAGCTCCCGCATCTGCCGGTAGAGGAAGGTGAGGATGAGCGTGCGGATGTGCGAGCCGTCCACGTCCGCGTCGGTCATGACGATCACGCGGCCGTAGCGGAGGTTCGCGATGTCGAACTCGTCGCCGATCCCGGTCCCGATCGCGGTGATCATCGCCTGGATCTCGGTGTTCGAGAGGACCTTGTTGATCCGGTTCTTCTCCGAGTTGATGATCTTGCCGCGGAGCGGGAGAATCGCCTGGTACGTCCGGTCGCGCGCCTGCTTCGCCGACCCGCCGGCGGAGTCGCCCTCGACGATGTAGAGCTCGGCCGACTCGGGGTCGCGGATCGAGCAGTCGGCGAGCTTGCCCGGGAGCGAGGAGTTCTCGAGCGCGCTCTTCCGCCGCGTCAGCTCACGCGCCTTGCGGGCCGCCTGACGGGCGCGCGCGGCCGAGATCGCCTTCTGCACGATCTGGCGCGCGTCGGTCGGGTTCTCCTCGAGGAACTCGGCGAGCTTCGCGTTCACGGTCTGCTCGACGAGGCCGCGCACCCATGGGTTGCCGAGCTTCGTCTTCGTCTGCCCCTCGAACTGCGGGTCGCGGAGCTTCACGGAGATGACCGCGGCGAGGCCCTCGCGGACGTCCTCGCCGTCCAGGTTGTCCTCCTTCTCCTTCAGGAGACCCTTGTCGCGCGCGTACTTGTTCAGCGTGCCGGTCAGCGCACCCTTGAAGCCGGAGAGGTGCGTGCCGCCCTCGTGCGTGTTGATGTTGTTCGCGAACGAGAAGACGCTCTCGACGTACGACGTGTTCCACTGCATCGCCACCTCGACCGCGCCCTCACCGTTCTCGCCCTCGAAGTAGACGACGTGCTTGTGCACCGGGTCCTTCGTCTCGTTCACGAACGCGACGAAGTCGCGGATGCCGCCCTCGGCGTGGAACTCGTGGTGCTCGCCGGCCTCGCGCTCGTCGTCGAAGACGATCCGGAGTCCCTTCGTGAGGAACGCGGTCTCGCGGAAGCGCTGGACGAGCGTCTGCGTCTGGAACTCGATCTCCTCGAAGACGTCCGTGTCCGGGAGGAAGGTGATCGCCGTCCCGGTGTCGTTCTTCGCGGCCTTGCCGACGACCTCCATGTCCGTCGTGGGCGCGCCGCGGGCGAACTCCTGGCGGTAGACCTTCCCCTCGCGGCGCACCTCGGCGACGAGCCACTCGGAGAGTGCGTTCACGACGGAGACGCCCACGCCGTGCAGGCCGCCCGAGACCTTGTAGCCGTCGCCGCCGAACTTCCCGCCCGCGTGGAGCTTCGTGAGGACGACCGTGAGCGCGGGCAGGCCCTGCTCCGGCATGACGTCCACCGGGATGCCCGAGCCGTAGTCGCGCACGAAGACGGAGTTGTCCGGCCGGATGACCACGTCGATGCGGTCGTTGCGGCCCGCGAGCGCCTCGTCGACCGAGTTGTCGACCACCTCGTAGACGAGGTGGTGCAGGCCGCGGGCGCCCGTCGAGCCGATGTACATCCCGGGGCGCAGGCGGACCGGCTCGAGGCCTTCGAGAACGGTGATGTCCTTAGCGGTATAGCTCGTTTCGGTCATGAAAAAAGCCCTGCTAGTTGCCGCATTTCAGGGCTCCGACAGCATATCAGAGCGGCCGGTCGTCCGGCCGGGTCTCCGGCCGCGCGAGACTGGCTGCCACGGCCCGCGCGACGAGCGCCCGCAGCTCGTCGTCTTCGATCGGCCGGGCGAGCTCCTCGCCGCGGCGGCGCGCCTCCTCGCCGACGACCGGCGGACGTGGTGACGGGGCGCTCTCCGGGGCGTCGCCGGCCCGCTCCGGCAGCCTGCCCGGGGCGAAGCGGAGGCGCTTCGGAGCCCCTTCGCCGAGCGCGGCCGAGAGCCGCTCCCGGATCGTCTCCTCGAGCTGGGTCAGCTCGAACGCCCAGACGCTCGAGCTCGTGGCAACCGTGAGCGTGCCGTCGCGTGCGATGCGCGCAGGCCAGGCCTCCGCGGCGATTCCCGCTCCGACGGCGTCCGGCCAGGCCGCGACGACGTCGCCCATTGCTCCCTGGGGCCCGAAGCGGGCGAGCTCGCCGAGCACGCTCTCACCCACCGTGCGCAGGGCCCAGCGCTCGTAGCTCATACGCGGCGGGCCTCCCCGGGACGAACCTCGACCACGAGCGCCGGCTCCGGGCCGCCGGCCGGAAAGGCGTCCCGGCTCGTGGCGGTCACGATCGTCTGGCCGCCTGCCGGCAGCGACCCGGCGAGCGCGCGGCGGCGGTCGTCGTCGAGCTCCGAGAGGACGTCGTCCAGCAGGAGGAGCGGTGGCGAGCCGCGGCGCTCGACGCCCAGGTCCGCCTCGGCGAGGACGAGCGCGAGCACGGCCGTGCGCTGCTCCCCCTGCGATCCGAAGCTCCTGAGGTCGCGCTCGCCGGCGGAGATCGCGACGTCGCGCAGATGCGGTCCGGCCGACGTCGTCCCGCGCGCGAGATCCCGCTCGAGACGGCCCTCGAGCACCTCGCGCGTTGGCGGGTCCTCGTCATAGCGGAGGGTCGCGCCCTCGAGCCCCAGGCCGGCGGCCCGCTCGCCGAAGCCCGGCCCGACCGCCGCGACAAGCGCCGCGCGGGCCCGGTCGAGCGCCGCCCCCAGGTCGACCACCCGCTCGGTCCAGGGCTCGACGGCGTCGCGGCTCGAGACGGCGGCCCGGACGCGGCGAAGCGCCTCGTTGCGCTGCGCGAGCGCCCGTCCGTACTCCCCGGGCAGCGCGGCCTGGGCGGGCTCGAGACGGCCCAGCATCCGGTCGACGTACGCCCGCCGGACGATCGGCCCGCCCTTCACGACCGCGAGCCGGTCGGGGACGAAGACGAGCGCGGCGAGCCGGGCGCGCAGCTCCTCGGCGCTTCCGAGGGCGGCGCCGTTCAACCGCAGGCGCTTCCCCTCCCCGCGCGCGATCGTCACCTCGGTCTCGACGCGCGAGCCGCCCTCCTCGCCCGCGAGCGACACCCGCCCCGCGTCCGCGCCGAAGCGGATGAGCTGCGCCTCGGCGCGCGTCCGCGGCGAGAAGCCCTGAGCCCCCACGTGCAGCGCCTCGAGCAGGTTCGTCTTCCCCGCGCCGTTCGGCCCGGTCACGAGCACGAGCCCCGGCTCCAGGTCGAGCTCGAGCGCCGCGTACGAGCGGAACTCGCGAAGCCTGACGTGCGTGCAGACCACGCGGGCACCGAAGCGGCGGGGCTCAGCCGGCCAGGCGGATGGGCATGATCAGGTAGAGGAAGTCGTCTCCCTCGCCCTGGATGAGTCCCGGCCGGAGCGGGCTGATCAGCTTGAGCCGCGCCTTGTCCTCGCTCACGGACTCGAGCCCGTCCCGCAGGAACTCCGCGTTGAAGCCGATCTCGAGCGTGTCGCCCGTATACGCGACCGGGAGCGACTCCTGCGCCTCGCCGACGTCCTGCGTCTGCGCGCTCACGGTCACCTGCCCCTCCTCGAACCGCAGCCGAAGCGGCGACTTGCGCTGTGCCATGAGCGCGGTGCGGCGGACGACGTCCAGGAACTCGTCGCGGGGCAGCTCCACCTCGGCCTCGAACGCCTCGGGGACGAGCTGCTTGTAGTTCGGGAACTGCCCGTCGATCCTGCGCGCCGTCAGCGCGACGCCCTCCACCTCGAAGACCACCTGGTTGTCGCGGATCCCGATCTCGAGCGTGTCGGTCGCGGCCGCCTGCGCTACGCGGGAGAGCTCGCCGAGGGCGCGGGCCGGCACGATCGCCTCGAGCTCGCGGCCCGGGCCGCCCTCGAGCTCCGTCTCCTTCACGCTGAGGCGGTAGGAGTCCGTCGCAGCCATCACGAGCTTTCCCGCCTCGAAGCGGACGAGGATCCCCGTGAGCACGGGCCGCGACTCGTCGCGCGACGCGGAGCGGCTGACCTTGGCGACCGTATCGAGGAACGCCTGCCGCTCGACCGAGAAGCCGTCCTCCCCGTCGAGCTCCGGAAGACGTGGGAAGTCCTCGACCCCGAACGTGTTCAGCGCGTACGAGGCCGGGCCGCACGTCAGGCGGAGCGTCCCCTCCTCCGCCCGGTGCTCGAGCGTTACCTCGCCGGGGGGGAGCAGGCGTGCGATGTCGACCAGCAGCCGTCCGGGAACCACTGCGGCGCCATCGCCCTCGACCGTCGCGTCGAGGGCCAGGCGGAGCGAGAGCTCCATGTCCGTCGCGGCAAGCGTGAGGCGGCCGCCTTCCGCCTGGAGGAGGATCCCCGTCAGGACATGGACGCTCGTCCGCGTCGAGACGCCGCGCCCGACGACGGCGAGCTTCTCCGCGAGCTCCTCGCTACGGCAGGTGACCTTCATCTGTGCGCCGGCAACGGTATCGGTACTCATTCTTTAAAGACCTCGTTCTAGTAATAGGGAGTGTGGATCACGGGGAAGACGGCGCGCGGCCCTGCGTTCAAGGGCGGTTGCGCTGGGGACGCGAGTTGGGGAGAACCGGGCGGTCCCCACAGGCTCTCGCGCGGCGGGACCTTCTCCACAGATTTGCCGGTCGCTCGTCCCCACGGTTCTCAACGGGCCTGCTTGATGCGAGCCGTGAGCTCCTGGACGAGGTTGTAGACGCTCCGGTCCTCCTTGATGAGCTTCGCGATCTTCGAGGTCGCGTGGATGACCGTCGTGTGGTCGCGCCCGCCGAACTTCTTGCCGATCTTCGGGAGCGAGGAGTCGGTCAGCTCGCGGCAGAGGTACATCGCAACCTGGCGCGGATAGACGATCGACTGCGCGCGCCGATCGCCGGTCAGCTCCTGGAGCGAGATACCGAAGCGCTCGATCACGGCCTCCTGGATTCGCTCGACGGAGACCTCCGGGAGCTCCCCTTGCGGGAAGACGTCCTTCAAGACCTCCTGCGCGAGCTCGACCGTCATCGAGCGGCCGGTGAGCGACGAGAAGGCGACCACGCGCGTGAGCGCGCCCTCGAGCTCGCGGATGTTCGTCGAGATCCGGCCCGCGATGAACGTGAGGAGCTGCGGGTCGGGAATGTGCGTCCCGTCCGCGTGCACCTTCTTGCGGAGGATCGCGATGCGCGTCTCGAGGTCGGGCGGCTGGATGTCCGTGATGAGCCCCCACTCGAACCGGGAGCGCAGCCGCGCCTCGAGCGTCGCGATGTCGCGCGGCGGACGGTCGGAGGAGATGACGATCTGGCGGCCCGCCTCGTAGAGCGAGTTGAACGTGTGGAAGAACTCTTCCTGGATCCGCTCCTTGTGCTCGAGGAACTGGATGTCGTCCACGAGCAGCACGTCGTAGTGGCGGTAGCGGTGCTTGAACCCCTCGATCCGCTTGTCGCGGAGGGAGTTGATGAAGTCGTTCATGAAGGTCTCGCTCGTCACGTAGCGGGCGGTGAGGCCCGCCGTGTGCTCGGAGAGGTAGGCGGCGATCGCCTGCATGAGGTGCGTCTTTCCGAGGCCGGTGCCGCCGTAGATGAAGAGCGGGTTGTAGGCCTGGGCCGGCGCCTCGGCGACCGCGAGCGCGGCCGCGTGCGCGAAGCGGTTGGACGAGCCGATCACGAAGCGGTCGAAGGTGTACTTCGGGTTCAGGCCGCTGCGCTCGCGCCGGACGGTCGCCCCGGCCGCGCCGTCGCCGTCCCAGATCTGGGCGGGCGGGCTCTCGGGCTCCCAGCGGGGGGCCGGCTCGACCGCGGTCACCTCGACCTGGACGTGCCGGTCGTCGCCGATCGTGTCCCGGACGGCCGCCTCGACGAGCCCGCGGAAGTGGTTCTCGATCCACTCGCGCGTGAAGTCGTTCGGGACCGCGACGACGAACACGTCGCCGTCGAGGGCCTCGCCGTTCGCCTCGCCGAACCAGGTCGTGTACGTGTGCTCGTTCAGGGCTCCTTGGAGCCGTCGGGCTACTTCGGTCCACAGGGTCTCAGCAGTCAGCTCTAAAGGCTGCTCCACGCGGTGTTCCTGCTCCTTCCCGACGCTCGAAGAGCGGCGATCTTAGCAACGCACCGCCTGCGCGACAAACATGCGACCTGGGGAAAAGCAGGGGGGTAGAAAAGGCGTATTTGCAGGCACTTCGGAGTTATCCACAGACCCCTCCACAATGTGGACATCTTGGCGGAACCTACTGGCCATGCGCCCTCCGTCCTGTGGATTGACCGGTGGACAAATTTCTTCTGATCGTCCGCCAAGAAGCCCCTCGGCAGGTGGCCCGTTGAGGGGCCGAGCGCCTGCTCTATACTTCGCCGTCGGCCGCCGGGGCGGCCGGCCTCGAGAGACCCGACACGCGTGCCCGCCGAGGCGGGCGCCGGAGAGTGACGACGTGAAGCGAACCTATCAGCCGAACGTGCGCCGGCGGAAGCGCCGCCATGGATTCAGGGCGCGGATGCAGACGCGCGCCGGGCGCGCGATCCTCAAGCGCAGGCGCGCGAAGGGCCGCAAGCGCCTTTCGGCCTGACCCGGTCCCTGCCCGTGAAGCGCCGTCACCGCCTGTCCCGCTCCCGGGACTTCGACGCGGTCTACCGCAAGGGCCGCTCGGTCTCGACCCGCTACCTGGTCGTCTACGCATTCCCGCGCGAGGAGGAGCTGGACGCCGACGGGCCGCGGCTCGGGCTCGCCGTCTCCCGAAAGGTCGGTGGGGCCGTCGTGCGCAACCGGCTGAAGCGCCGCCTGCGCGCCGCCTTCGAGGAGCTTGCGCCCGAGGGCGCCCGCCCGGACGCGGACTACGTGCTCTCGGCCCGCCCGGGGCTCGCCGAGGCGGCCGAGGAGCGCGGCGCCGGGTGGCTCCGCGAGCAGGTGGCCGAGGCGCTGCGGCTCTCGGCGGGAACGGAGGCGCCGGCGTGAGCCGTCTGCTCGCGCTCCCCATCCGGCTCTACCGCGCCGTGGTCAGCCCGCTCCTCGGGCCGCGCTGCAAGTACCACCCGTCCTGCTCGGCGTACGCCCTCGACGCGCTGCGGGAGTACGGCGCGCTCCGCGGCCTCGTGCTCGCCGGCTGGCGCGTCCTGCGCTGCAACCCGTGGAGCCACGGTGGGGTCGACTTCGTCCACGACCAGACGCTCTTCCGCGCCCGCCCGCGCGGGACCCGGGAGACCGAGGCGTGAGCGTCCTTCTCGCCTTCAGCCCGCTCGGTCCCGTCGAGGACGTCCTCACGGCGCTCCTCGAGTGGCTGCACGCCTCGATCGGGCTCACGTGGGGCATCTCGATCGTCGTCCTCACGGCGATCATCCGGTTCTTGATGGTGCCGCTCACCGTCAAGCAGATCCACTCGATGCAGAAGCTCCAGGCGTTCGCACCGGAGCTCAAGGCGCTCCAGCAGAAGTACAAGCACGACAAGCAGCGCCAGCAGCAGGAAGTGATGGCGTTCTATCGGGAGAACAAGGTCAACCCGCTCGCCTCCTGCCTGCCGATCCTCCTGCAGCTCCCGATCTTCTTCGCGCTCTTCTTCGTCCTGCGCGACTTCGAGGAGGAGGTGTACCCGCAGTACCCGGGCTCGGACCTCGGCTTCCTCGGGATCGTCCCGAGCATCACCGAGCCGCTCACCTCGCACTGGTCGGGCTATCTGCTTCTCGTCATCTACGTCGCGAGCCAGGTCGGCTCGACGCTTCTGACGCCGATTCAGGACAAGCGCCAGCGGTACATCTTCCTCGCGCTCCCGATCGTCGCGATCTTCTTCGTCATCCACTTCCCGACCGGGCTCATGCTCTACTGGTCGACCACGAACCTCTGGACGGTCGGGCAGGGGTTGATCACCCGCCGTTTCATGCCGCGACCGCAGCCGCCGCCGAAGAAGAGCTCCCGCACCGAGCCGCAGCGCAAGGCGGGTGGCGACGGCGACGGCGGCCAGGCCGCGCGGGCCACGAGCGCCCCGAAGTCGGGCGGCTCCGGCTCGGGCCAGCGGAAGGTCCGGCGGCGGAAGAAGCGCGGGCCTCAGGCGCGGCGATGAGCGACCCCGAGCCTCCGGACGCGGCGCACACCGCCGACACCCGGGTCGAGTCGACCGGGGAGACTGTCGGGGAGGCGAAATGGGCGGCGCTCCGCGAGCTCGAGCAGCGCTTCCCCGGCCTCGACAAGGGGCGTGTGCGGTTCCAGGTGCTCTCGGAGGGCGAGCGTGGGCTGCTCGGAGTCGGCTTCACGCCCGCGCGCGTGATCGCGGAGCTCGGGGACGCCGCGTCGGCCCGCGGAAGCCGCCGCGAGCCTCCGCCGGGGGAGGAGCCGGGCTCGCCGGAGGCGGTCCTCCGCGAGCTGCTCGAGGCCGTCTGCGCCGGCCTCGCGGTGCGCGCCTCCGTCCAGGTGAGCCGCTCCCACGGGGAGCTGCGCGCCCGCCTCGCGGGCCCGGACGTCGGGCTCCTGATCGGCAAGCGCGGGAGCACGATCGACGCGATCCAGTACCTCGCGAACGCCGCCGTGCGCGGCACGGAGAGCGAGCGGCTGACCGTCGTCGTGGACGCCGCCGGCTATCGCGACCGCCGGGAGGCGACGCTCGCCCGGGTGGCCGAGGACGCCGCGCGCGAGGCGCTCGCCGCGGGCGCCCCAGTCGCGCTCGAGCCGATGTCGGCGCCGGAGCGCAAGCTCGTCCACCTGGCCCTCCAGGAGCGGACGGACGTGACGACGGAGAGCGAGGGAGCGGAGCCGAACCGCCACGTCGTCGTCTCCCCCGCGGAGTAGCGCATGGCCCGCGAGGTCGTGGAGCGCTGGCTCGCCGCGCTCCTCGCGACGCCCGGCCTGACTGCGATTCGCGACCCGGCCGAGGCGCGCCGGGTGCATGTGGAAGACGCCCTCGCCGCGCTCGAGCTCGTGACGGAAGGGCCGGTCGTAGACGTCGGCTCGGGGGGCGGCTCTCCCGGGCTCCCGCTCGCGGTCGCCCGGCCGGAGCTTCGCTTCGACCTGCTCGAGGCGACCGGGAAGAAGTGCGCGTTCCTCCGCCGGTGGGCGGCCGAGCTTCCGAACGTCGAGGTCGTCTGCGCGCGGGCCGAGGAGCACGGGGCCGGCGAGGGGCGCGACGCCTACGCGACCGCGCTCGCCCGCGCCCTTGCCTCGCCGCCGGTCGCGGTCGAGTGGTCCCTGCCCCTCGTTCGTCCCGGCGGGCGGCTCGTCCTCTACGCGGGCGAGGAAGAGGGGCTCGCCGAGCGCGTCTCCGCCGCGGCCGAGCAGGTCGCGGGCCGGCTCGCCGAGGTCGTCCCGGTGCCCGGGTCGGAGCGCCGGCTGCTGGTCGTCGTCGACAAGACCGGCGCCACGCCGGCACGCTTCCCCCGCCGCCCGGGGGCGGCGAAGAAACGTCCTCTCGCCTGAGTAGCCTCTCCCGGGTGCCGGGACGGATCTTCGCGCTTGCGAACCAGAAGGGTGGGGTCGGGAAGACGACCACCGCCGTCAACCTCGCGGCCTGCCTCGCCGAGGCGGGCGAGCGGACGCTCGTCGTCGATCTCGACCCGCAGGCGAACGCAACCTCCGGGCTCGGGGAGCGGGCGAACGGGAGCTCGAGCGGCGACCTCCTCGACGGCGCCGACCTGCGCCGGATCGTCCGCCACACGCGCTTCGCGAACCTCGATCTCGTCCCCGCAAAGCCGGAGCTCGCCGGGCTCGCGGTCGAGCTCGGGCGGCACGCGGACGGCGAGACGTACCTCGCCGAGTCGCTCGCCGCCGCGCGCGAGGACTACGCGTTCGTCTTCGTGGACTGCCCGCCGTCGCTCGGGCCCCTCACGGTAAGCGCCCTCGCCGCCGCCGACCAGGTGATCGTCCCGATCCAGTGCGAGTACTACGCGCTCGAGGGGCTCACGCAGCTTCTCGACTCGATCGAGCACCTCCGCGCGCGGCTCAACCCGCGCCTCTCCGCCGCCGGGATGGTGCTGACGATGGCCGACGGGCGCACGCGGCTCTCGGCCGACGTGGCGGCCGAGGTGCGCCGCCACTTCGGCGACCTCGTCTTCGACGCCGTCGTTCCGCGGTCGGTGCGCCTCGCGGAGGCGCCGAGCCACGGCCTGCCGATCACCGCGTACGACCCGTCATCGGCCGGCGCCGACGCCTACTACCGCGTGGCCGGCGAGCTCGTCGACCGGCTGCGCTCCGCCCCCGCGACGATGGAGGCGCTTGTCCACGCCGGCTCCTGACCCGCGCCGTCGCGGCCTCGGCCGTGGGCTCGAGGTCCTGCTCGGCGGCGTGCCGCCCGAGGCCGAGCTCGCGCGCCTTCCCCTCGGCCAGATCCGTCCGAACCCGCGCCAGCCGCGCAAGCGCGTGGACGCGGAGGCCCTCGGCGGCCTCGCCGAGTCCGTGCGCGCGCAGGGCGTCGTCCAGCCGATCGTCGTGCGCCCCGTCGGGGCGGGCGCCTACGAGATCATCGCCGGGGAGCGCCGCTGGCGCGCGGCCCGCGCGGCCGGCCTCGCCACCGTCCCGGCGGTCGTGCGGGAGACGGACGACCGCGAGTCGCTCGTCCTCGCGCTCGTCGAGAACGTCGCGCGCGAGAACCTCACCGCCGTCGAGGAGGCCCGCGCGTACGCGCTCCTCCAGGACGAGTTCGGGCTCTCGCTCGGCGAGGTCGCCGAGCGGGTCGGCCGCTCGAAGCCGTCCGTCTCCAACCGGCTTCGCCTCCTCGAGCTGCCGGACGACGTCCTGGACCGCGTCGAGCGCGGCCAGCTCTCCGAGGGCCACGCGCGCGCGGTCCTCTCCGTCCCCGGAAACGAGGAGCGCCGCACGCTCATGCGGAAGATCATCCGCGACGGCCTCTCCGTCCGCGCGGCCGAACGCGCCGCACGCTGGGCCGGCGCCCGGACGAAGCCTCGCCGCGCGGCCTCGGTCGACCCCGAGCTCGCCGCCCGCGCCCGCGCCGCGCTCGAGCGGCTGACCGGCGCGCCCGTGAAGGTCGGCGTCCGCCGGATCGAGATCCCCTTCGGGGACGAGGTCGAGCTCGCCGAGCTCGTCGAGTCGCTCGAGCGCGCACGCGCGTAACCGTTCGCGCCGCGCCGTCGTTGAGCCACTGGTGCTGGGGAGCCTGCTCACCGAGCTCGAGACGCTCGATGCTCTCGACCGCTGCGCGGAAACGCGCGCCGTCGTCCTGCGCATGGCTCGCCTCGCCTCCCACGGCCGCCTCGGTGCGTTCGTGGACGCCGTCGGCGCCGACCCGGAGCTCGACGAGCAGACGCGGCGCTGGGTGCTCTCCCTTGCGCGGCACAAGCCGTTCCTTCTCGCGACCGCAGAGTACGCGTCGCTACAATCCGCCCTCGCGGGCGATTAGCTCAGTCGGTTAGAGCGCCGCTCTGATAAGGCGGAGGTCCCTGGTTCGAATCCAGGATCGCCCATTTTGCCGACGCGATCCGGCACCTCGCATCGGCTTCTCCCCGGCTGTACGCACTGGTCGTGTGGATAGACGTCCACGGGCTATCTATTGACTAGTCGTGGACTAGCCGTAATATCGAAGGCTCCGCGCTACGAAGGAGCCGCACATGCGTTGGACAGTCGTCATTCTGAGCCTGCTGGCCGGGCTCGCCGTCGCCGCACCTGCAGCCGCCGACACGGGCCTGCCGGACGTCTGGGTGAACTGCCCGTACCAGGACGTCGATGCCGACGGCAACGCGATCTGCCTCGAGGAGGTGCCGGTCGACGATCCGTTCGCCGGCTCGCTCGCGCGCGTGGTAGCGACCGCCGAGGCCGAGAGCGACCTTCCGCCCACCTGCCGGCTGAAGAACGAGGTGCTCTTCTGGACGGCTACGAACTGGCTTCGGGTCGCAGAGAATTTGGCGCTCAACCCGGCGCCGTGCACCGAGTACTACATCGGCGTCCCGCCCATGTCGAACCAGAAGACGGAGCCGCGGCGGAACCAGGCGCCGCAGATCCGGGAGTTCGGGCCGCAGTTCCACGCGCTGCACGACATCTTCCTCGCCGACCTGACCGGCTGGGTGAACTGGGTGCGGGACAACCGGTGGCGCTTCTCGTCCGACGATGAGACCTGGTACCAGGCCGGTGTCCGCGCACGCGAGCTCATGGCGTTGCCCGACCGGGACTTCGACGTCGCGAGCGGCGACTCGTGGCTCCTGAACGACTTCAATACCGGAACCCGCCGCGACGGCGGCACGTACTTCGGGCTGGATCTCGAGCCGTGGAACCGGAAGAACATGCGCGCGCTCGTCCGCGGCCTGCACGAGGGCCCCGCCGACGGGAGCCTCGGGAGGACGCGCGGCCTCGCGCAGGTGGCGATCCAGTTCACGCACCAGAACATCCCGTTCGTCGACGAGTACAAGGCCGACTGGAAGGCCTGGCTCGCAGACGAGGCCTTCTGGGCTGACATCGCGCAGCACGTGCGCTGGCTCGGCAAGGAGGTCTACGCGGACTCGCGCTACTGGGGGACGCCGGACACCTCGCGCAACGAGCGGAGCCGGCACCTGCAGGAGTACCTCTTCCACGTGCCCGAGCTCGCGGAGGCCGGGCCGGAGAGCGTCGCGACGGCGCGGAGCTACCTGCGCGAGTCGTTCGTCCCGCTCGTGAACGGGACGTGGGCGGCGCGGGGGCCGGAGGTCTCGAACCCGCTCTTCAGCGGCGGGCACGGGGAGACGATGCTGCCGATCGACCGCTTCCTCACCTACGTGACGGAGGAGCTCTTCGCGGTGCGCCAGTACGCCGGGAGCCACCCTCAGGGCGCGCCCGCGGGGCGGGTCGGGTTCACGTGGCAGCCGACGAACAACTTCCCGCCACCGCTCGGCGTGCCGAACGTCGAGTTCCTCGCCGCACAGGATGCGATCGTCCAGCGGATCGCCGAGGCGGTGCGGTGGGGCTATCGCGAGGGCGGCGCCTCGCCGGCCGGGATCTGCAGCCCGCCGGGGAGCGAGAAGGACTGGTGCGAGGGGGGTCGCGAGGGCGCGCACTTCACGGACGCCTGGAAGACGTTCGAGTCCTGGGAGTAGAAGCTCGGGGGCGGGGTGCCGGGGGCCGGCGGCGGGTCTGTGGGGGCTCGCCGCCGGCGTCTCCCCGGCTACCAGGTCGCGCCGGCCCGGCAGAGCTGACCGCCGGAGAGGGCCCGCGCGCGCGCCGTGATCCGCTCGGGGCCTGCGCGGTCGGCGACGAGGCGGCGCACCTCGAACGACCCGCTCGGAGCCCGCGTCGTCCTGATGCCCCGGAAGACGCGGACGCCGTTCCGCTTCAGGGTGACCCGCCAGCGCCGGCCGTTCACGTTCTGGTCGACCTCGAACTCGACCTCGATCCGGCCGTTCTCCTCCTTCAGCTTGAGCTTCGACGTCGCCGCGCCCGTGCACGTGCCGCGGACGCGAATCTCGCGATCGCCGCCGCCGTTCGCCGGCGCCGCGAACGCCAGGGACGCCGCGGCCGCGATCCCGGCCGCGAGGACGACGATCAGGTGCCTCGCTCTCATCTCGCTCCTCCTCGGTAGACGGCTCCACCGTAGGAGCGCGGCGGCGAAGAGCGGGACTCGCGCCGGTTCAGGTTTCGCCAGGCGCCGGTTAAGAGCTCGAAGCTCGGAGGTTCCCGGTTCGGAAGGCGTGACTATCATCAGACCGAGGACGGTTGATGGAGGAAATGGTCATCTACGGGGTGAGCTTCGACATGGTCGGCAAGCAGCCGATCGTGCTCCTGAAAACCGCCGACGGGAACAAGTTCCTCCCGATCTGGATCGGGCACCCGGAGGCGGCGGCGATCCTCATGAAGCTCCAGGGCGCCTCGACGCCGCGGCCGATGACGCACGACCTCTTCACGGACATGCTCGCCCAGCTCGACGCACGGGTCGTCCGGATCGCCGTCACCGAGCTCCGCGACAACACGTTCTACGCGCTCGTAACGCTCGCGGTGAACGGCAGCGAGATCGAGATCGACTCGCGCCCGTCCGACGCGATCGCGCTCGCCGTCCGGGCCGATGCGCCGATCTTCGCGGCCGAGGCCGTGATCGAGGAGTCGGCGATCGAGTTCGAGGGCGAGGATGTGAACGAGGAAGAGGTCGTCGAGGAGTTCAAGAAGTTCCTCGACGAGGTGAAGCCCGAGGACTTTTCGGCCGAGGCCGATCCCGACTAGCTGACCTCGCGCTTCGTGAGCGCGAGGATCTGCGCGAAGAGCTCGCGGAGGCCTTCCTCGGAGAGCGGCCCGCCGTTCGCGCGCTCGAGATAGCGGATCATCCAGTCCTCCCGGTCCGGGTCGACGAAGTCGAAGCCGCGGGAGGCCTTGTACTCCTTCAGGCGCGCGACGAGCTTCAGCCGCCTGTTGATCGCCTCGACGATCGCGCGGTCGTTGTCCGAGATCTGCTCACGGAGCTGGCGGACGAGCGGGTCCGCGCTTGCGTCGTCGGGCGGCACGCGGCCGAGCCTACGCGAAGACGTGGATCTCGGTGCCGATCTTCCCCCAGCGGCGGTAGAAGCCCGGCGCGAACCACATCGGCGTGCGGACGCAACCGTGACTCGCCGGATACGTGGGCACCGACGGGTAGCCGTGGATCGCGAACCCGCGGAGGAAGAAGAGCGAGTAGTACATCCCGCTCGGGAGCGTCCCTGGCGTGAGGAGGTAGACGCGGAAGCGGCCGACCGGGGTGTTGCCGGTGAGGCCGGTCGAGACGTGGACGACCTTCACGACCTTGCCGCCCCGCACCTCGTACATGACCTGGGTCGTCTTCGAGACCTCGATGTGGTCGCCGCGCGGGACGCGGGCTCGTGGGATGCCGGAGGTGCGCAGGAGGCGCCACTCTCTTGCGCCCACGCGGCCGGTGCGCGGGAGGCCGTGCACCTTCTGCAGCGCGAACACGGCCTCGACCGTGTCGTAGCCGTACGTCGAGTCGACGGCGCGGAGGGCGTAGCGGAGGCGGTTCAGGCGCCGTTCGAGCGCGAGCACGGCCCGGCCGCGCGCGCCGAGCGAGAGCGCCGGCGCCGTGAGGAGCAGCGTGTTCGTTCGGCGCGCGGCGAGATAGCCCTCCCGCGGCGCGACCGTAAGCGACCAGCGGAAGCGGCCCGGGACGTCGCTCGGCAGCCGAACCTGGAAGCGGCCCACTGCACCGAGGCGGACGCGCCGTGCCTTCCCCGCGAAGCGGAGCGTCACCCGCCCGGCGACCGCCGGCTGCAGGCGGCCGCGCAGGACGATCCTCGCGCCGACGGTGCGCTGCCCGAGCACCTGCGCGGTGAGCCGCGGCTTGAGCGGGACGACGAGCTCGGGCGAGTCCACGGTGGTCGACGGGTCGAGCTGCGCACGCGCGAGGTACGGACCGGGCCTCGTCAGGGCGGCCGGGATGCTCCACGTGCCGTCCGCCGCGACGGTCGTCTGTCCGACGAGGGTGACGCTCGGCGCGAGCGCGAACACCGCGACCGCCACGCCCTCGGTCGCCGGCGTGAGCGCCCCGGAGAACGTCACCGTTCCGCCGAAGCGCGTGGATCCCGGCGTCGCGTCGAGCGTGAGCGTCTGCGCGTGCGCGGCGGCCGGAAGGGCCAGGGCGAGAAGGCCGACCGCGAGCGCGCGACGCACGAGCCCATTGTGCGCAGGCGGGTCGGCTAGAACAAGGCCCAGATGCTCTCCACCTCGTCCGGGTTGAGCGAGATGTAGAGGGCGACCAGGACGCCGACGAAGTTGTACGCGGCGTGCGCGACGAACGCGGGCCAGACGCTCTCCGACCGGAGCCGCAGCCATGCGAGCCCGAGCGCGAAGATCCCGAGCGACGGAACCGCGACGAGCAGTCCGTGGACGAGCGCGAACGCGAGGGAGGTCACGACGACCGCGACGGCCGAGCCGGCGAACGCGAGCGCCCGTATCCCGAGCCCGCGGAAGAGGAGCTCCTCGGCGAACGGCGCGACGAGGACGACCACGAGGGCGCTCAGGGCGAAGGCGGGTGCGCGGTCGCCCTGCCAGCGCTCCGGCGTGAGCCCCTGCGCCTCGCCCGCGCGGAGGAGCGGCTCGAGCGCCGCGGACAGGATCACGGCGCCGACGGCGATCGCGAGCCCCAGCCACGCGTAACGCAGGGGAAAGCGGCGGAGCCCGAGCTCGACGCGCGGGCGCGGGAAGAAGCGTGCGATGAGCAGCGTGAGGCCGATCATGATCCCGTAGAAGACGATGGCGGTGGCCGAGAACGCGTAGTCGAAGAACGCCTGACCGGCCTCGTTGTCGTCCCCGTCCCCCGCCCGCCCGGCGAACGCGAGCAGGATCAGGAAACCGACGAGCAACGCCCACGCGATCAGCGGGCGGCGGTCCTCAGCGCGCTCGGGCGCGGGCGAGGGCTCGATCGAAGTCGGCGACGACGTCTGCTCCATCCTCACAGCCTACGGAGACCCGGATCGTCCCCTCGGAGATGCCCGCCGCCGCGAGCTGCTCCGCGTCGAACTGGCGGTGGCTCGTCGAGGCCGGGTGGTGGACGACCGTGTCGACGCCTCCGAGGCTCGTCGCACGCGCCGCGAGCTCGAGCCCGTCCATCACGCGCTCGCCGGCCTCCCGTCCGCCGGGCACGTCGAACGCGAGCATCCCGCCCGAGTCGGCGAGCTGACGGACCGCGAGCTCGTACTGCGGCGAGCTCTCGAGCCCGATGTAGTGGACGCGCTCCACCTTCGGGTGCGTCTCGAGGAAGCGGGCGAGCAGGAGCGCGTTCGCCGACTGCCGCTCGACGCGGAGCGCGAGCGTCTTCAGCCCGCGGCGCAGCAGGTATGCGGGGAACGGGTCGAGGATCCCGCCCGTGTCGATCTGGAAGTGGCGCACGCGGGCGACGAGCTCGGCACTTCCGGCCACCACGCCGGCGGTCACGTCGTGGTGGCCGTTCAGGTACTTCGTGGCCGACTCGCAGACGAGGTCGGCGCCGAGCTCGAGCGGCCGGCAGAGGACGGGCGACGCGAACGTGTTGTCCACGACCAGGAGGCCGTCGCCCTTCGTCGCGGCGAGCGCTTCGAGGTCGGCGAGCGGGAAGCCGGGGTTCGCGAGCGTCTCGACGTAGCGCACGTCCGCGGGCCGTTCCCATGCGGCGA
>Ga0299913_10000710_pt1 | contig 22392 bp, 14 predicted proteins | sample RVTome_9_FD_201360 | JGI IMG/M metagenome (GOLD analysis project Ga0299913, IMG submission 201360) | Soil microbial communities from uranium-contaminated site in the Upper Colorado River Basin, Wyoming, United States - RVT155D38 (version 2) ... | reverse complement strand
CACCTGGGTCACCTGTTTCGCGCGCATGTTCGAGAGCAACACCTGAAACTCTTCGTTGATCAGCGTCGCTTCGACGCCCAGGACCTCGCGCCACATTGCCTGCACCGCCAGTGCGATCCGCTGGTGCATGTCGGTGGTGTTGTAGCGAATCTCGACGGCCAGGGGATTCCTGTCGCCGTAGCCCGCCTGGCGGTATGCGCGCCGCGCCGCGGCCCCGCGTTCTTCGTTACTCATGTCGGCATAAGGGAATTGCCGTTCGTCGTAGTTGTCGACGCCGGGTGGCACCCAGCTCCATGCCGGCGTTTCGCCGCGCCCCGCCACGTTCTCGGTCAATGCCTGCCTGTCGATCGCCATGGACAGTGCGCGCCGGAGTTCCGGGTTGTCCCTGAACGGCGGCCTCGTCATGTTGAATCCGTAGTAGTAGACGTTGAGGTAAGGCGCCACGCGCAGCTCGCCCGGTCGCTCCCGCCGGATCCGCGCGAACGCCTCGGGGGGGACGTTATCGGTAATGTGGAGTTCGCCGGCGCGGTAGCGGTTCAGCTCGACGGCCGGCTCCGTGACGATATGGTGACGCACCCTGTCGATCGCCGTCGACTGGTTGTCCCAGTAGTGCTCATTGCGTCGGAGCTCGATCAGGGATCCCAGATTCCAGACGACGAGCGTGTACGCCCCGTTGGTCACGAGGCTGCCCGGCCTGGCATGCGCGTCGCCGTGCTGTTCCACCGATGCGCGGTGTACGGGAAACATGCTGGGATGTGTCAGCAGCGCGAGAAAGTAGGGTGTGGGACGGGCGAGCCTCACCTTGAGCTCATGGTCGCCGGCGGCCGTTACGGCCAGCTCCTCGAGCGCCTTGCTGCCTGCAATGATCGCTGCGGCATTCTCGATGTCGCTGACCGATTGCGAGTAGAACGACGCCGTGGCGGGGTCGACGAGCCGGCGGAAGCTGTATACGAAATCCTCCGCGGTCACCGGCTGGCCGTTGGACCAGCGTGCATCGCCGCGCAAAAAGAAGGTGTAATCACGGCCGTCTTCGGAAACCTCCCAGCGCTCCGCCGCGCGCGCCACGAGCGCTCCCCCGGGCGTGTAGCCGGTGAGGCCTTCGCCCAGGTCCCGTTGCACGTCTCCCGCAGCGGTGCTCCGCGCCTTGTGAAAATCGAGAGACTCGGGCTCGGCCTCGATGCCGCGATTCAGCGTCTGGACATCGTCGTGATCGGGCGCACTGCAGGCAGCAAGTCCGACGCAGGCGAAGGCAAGAACAAGCGAGACGATCGTGCCGGTCGACAGGGGGGAGCGGGGACGGCGCGGTGTATGAAGTGCTGCTGTCATTGTATCGGCTGACGTCGAAGCGGCAGACCAGCATACCGTATCGCCGGAGCCGAACCGGGAACCGCTTCACGTTCCGCGGCAGTCCAGGGGTCTGCACGAGTCCGGATGCCAGCGCCCTAGAAACCCGCCCGCCATGGACGGCGGGCGCGCTCCTGCAGGACCGGCTCAAGCACTCCTTAAGAGCTTGAGTTTTTTCAGGTGTATCAGCATCAGCGACACCGCGGACGGCGTGACACCTTCCAGCCGGGATGCCTGTCCGAGCGTTATCGGACGCGACGCAGCCAACTTCTGTCGAGCCTCGTTCGACAATCCGGTGACCGAGGCGTAATCGATATCGGGCGGGAGGACCAGCGACTCCTGCCTGGCGTGCCGGGCAATCTCGCGTTCCTGACGCTCGATGTAACCTGCGTATTTGGCCTGCACTTCCAGCTGCAGCTCTACCTGTTCGATTTCCTCCTCGCACAACCCGGCGGGCCAGCTGCCTCTCCCGACGGCCGAGAGGGCGTGAAGCTCGCTGACTCCGAATTCCGGCCGCTTGAGCAGCTCGAGTGCTTTGCAATCGCGGTTGTAGTCGGCACCGAGCAGACGCAGATCGGCCTCCGTAGCCCGGGCGGCGCAGACGACAATGCGGTCGAGGCGCGCCTGCTCCGAGGCGACCCGCTCACGTTTTCTTTCGAAAGCGCTGAAGCGCCGATCGTCGACAAGTCCGAGCTGTCTGCCGACCGGCGTGAGGCGAAGGTCCGCATTGTCCTCGCGCAGCAGAAGTCGGTATTCCGCCCGGCTGGTAAACATGCGGTAGGGTTCGCTCACGCCCCGCGTCAGAAGGTCATCGACAAGAACGCCCATGTAGGCCTGGCTTCGTGCCGGAAACCACTCGTCGCGCTCCGTCGCGCGCCGCGCCGCGTTGATGCCCGCCAACAGGCCCTGGGCGGCGGCCTCCTCATAGCCCGTCGTGCCGTTTAGCTGCCCGGCGAAATAGAGGCCGGGCATCATGCGCGTCTCGAGGGTCGGCTTCAGGTCGCGCGGATCGAAGTAGTCGTACTCGATGGCGTAGCCGGGCTGCGTAATGCGCGCGTTGCCGAATCCCGGAATGGAGCGCACGAAACGTTCCTGAATCTCGAGCGGCAGACTCGTCGATATGCCGTTCGGATAGACGAGGTCGCTGTCGAGGCCTTCCGGCTCTACAAAGATCTGATGGGACGACTTGTCGGCGAAACGCACGATCTTGTCCTCCACCGAAGGGCAATAACGCGGGCCTATGCCTTCGATCATGCCGGCAAACATCGGCGATTCGTGCAGCGAGGCGCGAATGATGTCGTGAGTTTCCTCCGTCGTCCGGGTGATGTGGCAGTCGACCTGGCGCGGGTGTTGCGCACGGCGGCCGAGAAACGAGAAGACCGGCACGGGACTGTCGCCCGGCTGCGGCGTCATCTTTGAAAAGTCGAGGCTTCGTGCGTCGAGCCTGGGCGGCGTGCCCGTCTTCAGTCGCGCGACCCTGAAAGGCATTTCGCGCAGGCGTGCCGCCAGAGCGACGGACGGTGCATCCCCGACGCGGCCGCCGGGCCGCTCGCTGCGGCCGATCAGAATCCTGCCGCCCAGGAAGGTGCCGACCGTCAACACCACCGCTCGCGCAGGCAGGCGGTGGCCGTCGCCCAAGAGGACGCCACGGAGCCGTTCGCCCTCGACGATGAGGTCGTCGACCGTCTGTTCGACGATGTCGAGGTTCCTCTGGTTCTCGAGGATTTCACGGATCGCCTGCCGGTACAGGCGCCGGTCGGCCTGCGCGCGCGTCGCTCGCACGGCGGGACCCTTGCTGGCGTTCAGCGTACGAAACTGGATTCCCGCCCGGTCGATCGCCTCGGCCATCGCACCGCCCAGCGCATCCACCTCGCGCGTCAGGTGTCCCTTGCCGATGCCGCCGATCGCGGGGTTGCAGCTCATCTGTCCCAGGGTTGCGATGCTCTGGGTCACCAGAAGCGTGCGCGCGCCGGCGCGCGCGGCAGCAAGACAGGCTTCCGTTCCGGCGTGGCCGCCGCCGACGACAATGACGTCGTATGTCGAATTTTCAGGCATCAGCTTTGAGACATCGATAATCGCGATTGTTGCGCAGACCCCTCGAACGAGGCAGGTCGGTCGATCCTTCCGCCGCCGCATTCTAATGGCGCGCCCGGTCGGCTGCCACTCGCAGCTTTACATGCGCGGCCCGGCTCTGGAAGATAGCGGCGCTTAGCGGGGTGTTGAAAAACACCCCGCTAGTGCGAGACAAGGATGTCTCGCCCGCAGGTCGAGCACGCAAGTGCTTGACCTGTCGGGAGCGAATCCGGACATGTGCCGGATTCGCGACGTTGAAAAAGGTCAGGATGACGTTTTTCAACATCCTGTTAGGCCACGGGGGCTTTCTTGATACTTCGATCGGTTCTGACCATTGCCGGGTTGATTGCGGGGCAGATGATGCTGTTGCCGATGCCCGCTGCCGTGGCAGAGGCACCGGCCGGGGACGCAGACTTGGCGCTTGACGACTGCCGGATCAGCGCAGGCGCGGGTTTCCCCGGTCTCAAGGCACAATGCGGCATCCTGGTGCGCCCCCTGGATCCTGCCCGGCCCGACGCCGGGGTCATAGAGCTCAGGGTAGCGGTCGTTCCTGCGCTGACCCTCGAGCCATTGCCCGATCCGCTCGTGCCCATCGCCGGCGGCCCGGGGCAATCGTCCATCGAGTTCTACGCAGCTTACGCGCACGCTTTCGAGCAGATCCGCCGCAATCGCGACATCGTGCTGCTCGACCAACGCGGTACCGGATCGTCGGCCGCCCTCGATTGCCGCATGGACGAGGACGTTCTCAAAGCGCAGTACTCGCGGGAAGAGATCATCGAGGACGCGCAGAAGTGCCTGGACGCATTGCCTTACGATCCACGATTTTTCACCACCAGTGTCGCGGTCACGGATCTCGAGGCGGCGCGCGAAGCCCTTGGCTACCCTAAACTCAACATCTACGGCGTGTCCTACGGAACGCGCGTGGCGCAGCACTTTGCGCGTCGCTACCCGGCCGCCACTCGCACTGTTATCTTGGACGGCGTCGTTCCGCCCCAGCTGGCTCTGGGTCCGGACATCGCCACCGAAGCGCAGCGTGCCCTGGACGCCATCTTCAACCGCTGCGCCAGAAGCGCGGATTGCAACGCCCGCTTTCCCGACGTCGCCGAAGGGTTTGCGCGCGTCCGGGGAGCGCTGGCGGAACATCCCGTTACCGTCGAAATCCCCGACCCGGTGACCTGGAAGGTCGAGAGCATACCCTTCGGCCACGAACAGCTGGCGGGCGCTCTCAGAATCCTGAGTTATCACCCGAACACGGTTGCCTTGATGCCCCTCCTGGTTCACGAGGCGGCAGGCGGCAACTACCGGCCGCTGGCATCCCAGTTTCTGCTGGCGGCGCGCTCCATGCTCGACGCGCTGAGCATCGGTATGCACAACGCCGTGATGTGCACGGAGGATGCCCCTTTCTTCGGTCAGGTGGACTACGACCGCGCGGCGCTCGAGGCGACGTACATGGGAGCCGTGCAGCTGGACGGGATCGAGGCGATCTGCTCGGTATGGCCGCGCGGCGTCCTCGACGACGACTTGCGCAACCCGCTTGCAAGCGACCTGCCGGTGCTGCTGCTTTCAGGCGACGCCGATCCGATCACGCCGCCGCGGTTCGCGAAAATGGCTGCCGTCGGGCTTTCGAACAGCCGTTCCCTGACGGGCGTCGATCAGGGGCACGGTCAGGCCGGCAGGACCTGCATCCCGGAGATCATGGCGCAGTTCGTCGAATCGGCGAGCATCGCGAACCTGGACGAGAACTGCCTGGAAGAGCGGCAGTTCGCCATGCCGTTTTTTCTCGACTACACGGGACCCTCCCCATGATTCGGGTAGACGGCCTGCAGAAGGCGTTCGGCGATGTGAAAGCCGTCGACGATGTGAGTTTCGAGGCACCCGACGGGCGCATTACGGGACTGCTCGGCCCGAACGGCGCCGGCAAATCGACCACGCTGCGCATTCTATATACGGTGCTCCGGCCGGACGCAGGCAGCGCGCATATCGACGGCGTGGACGTCCTGCGCGACAGCCTCGGGGCGCGCAGGCGCATCGGCACGCTGCCGCACGGTTCCGGTCTCTATCCGCACCTTACGGCGAGAGAGAACATCGCCTACTACGGCAAGCTGTACGGCATTGCAGCGGATCAGCTGGAGGAGAAAGTCGACCGGGTGATACGGGAGCTGGATATCACCGACTTTGCCGACCGCCGCACGAAAGGCTTCTCGCAGGGTCAGCGTACCAAGGTCGCGCTGGCGCGCGCCCTGGTACATGGGCCGCGCAACGTGATACTCGACGAACCGAGCAACGGGCTCGACGTCATGGCGACCCGCTCGTTGCGCGAACTCGTGCGGCAACTGAGAGCGGCCGGCAAGTGCGTCCTCTTTTCCAGCCACGTGATGCAGGAAGTTGCCGCACTGTGCGACGAGATCGTGATCATCGCCGCCGGTAAGGTGGCCCTGCACGACAGCCCGGACGGCATCCGCCATTCCACCGGCTGCGACGATCTGGAAGATGCCTTCGTGAAAGCCATCGGCCTGGCCGAACGCTGATGTTCGACACGCTGCGCATCGTCTTTCGTAAAGAGGTGCTGGATAATTTTCGCGACCGCCGCACCCTGCTGTCGGCCCTGCTGCTCGGTCCCCTGTTCGGTCCGGTCATTTTCGCGTTTGCGATCAACCTTAGTTTGAAGCAGTCCCTGAGCGACGCCAGCGAGGCACTGGAGCTGCCCGTCCTCGGCGCGCAGCACGCGCCCAACCTCATCCGATATCTGCGCAGTCACAACATCGACGTTACGGAAGCGCCGGCATCCTTTGGCGCCGCGCGCGAAGCCGTCATATCCGGCTTGCACGACGTCGTCGTCGTGATACCGCAAGCCTTCGGCGCGGACCTGGCCGAAGGCGTCCCCGCCACGGTCAGCGTCATCACCGATCAGGCAAACCGTCAGGCAGATCGCGAAGCCCGCCGGGCGCAGCAGGCGTTCGAAGCCTACAGCCGGGAGATCGCCGCCATGCGACTGTCCGCGCGCGGTATCAGTCCGCTGGCGGTGCGGCCTCTCAACGTCGACGTCATCGACGTGTCGACGCCGAGCGGGCGCTCGGCAATGCTGCTCGGGATGCTCAGTTACTTTTTCATTTTTGCGCTGCTGACGGGCGGCATGAATCTCGCCATCGATGCGACGGCGGGCGAGCGCGAACGGGGTTCGCTCGAGCCGTTGCTCAGCCTGCCGGTAACCCGCGACCACCTGATCTTCGGCAAAATCGCCGCGGCCTGCCTGTTCATGGCGGCATCGCTCGCGATCAGCCTCGTGTCCTTTTATGTGACGCTGAAGTTCGTGCCTCTCGAGAAGCTCGGCATGACGCCGAACTTCGGACCCGCAGTCGTCGGCACCGCGTTTCTGCTGCTTTTGCCGTTCACCCTGCTCGGGGCGTCGCTGATGACACTGGTCGCATCGTTCACCAAAAGCTACAAGGAAGCGCAGACCTGGGTCAGCGTGGTGCTGATCGCGCCCACGCTGCCGATCCTGATCGTCAGCCTGCTGATGGTTCGGCCGAACACCGCGCTCATGCTCATTCCGAGCCTGAGCCAGCACCTGCTTCTGGTGGGCCTGATCAAAAACGAGCCGCTGGACCCCCAGCACGTACTGGTGTCGGTAATCGGCACGTTGCTGGCCGGCTCGGCGCTAGCCTGGGTTTCGGCACGTCTGTACCGGCGCGAGGGGCTGCTGGGCTAACGTAGACTTAACGACAATCGTACCTGGCTGACGCCGATCGCCCTCAGTGCGGGCGATCGGCCTTTACCGGGTGCCGGTTGTCACTTGCCGATGCAGAACTCCGAAAAAATCCGGCCGAGCAGGTCGTCATTGCTGAAGGCACCGGTTATTTCGCTCAACGCCTGCTGCGAAAATTTCAATTCCTCCGCAAAGAGTTCCCCGGCCCTCGCCTCACGAAGCGCAACAAGTCCGGCGTCGAAGTGACGGTGCGCACGCTCCAGGGCATCGATGTGCCGCTGCCGGGCGGTGAACGCGCCTTCACCCAGATCCCTATAGCCCGCAAGGCGGCGAAGCTCCGAGCGCAGTGCGTCGATTCCGGCACCGGTGGTGGCGGAGATCGCGACGACCGGCGGCTCGGCCTCGAGGAGTCCCGCCGGATCGCCGCTCAGGTCGGACTTGTTGCGCACCACGATGACCGGAGCGTCCTCCGGCAAATGCTCGTCCAGCTCCTCCGGTCTCTCTCCGGCTGCCCGGTCCAGGCTGGCATCCTGTACCCACATCACGGCATCGGCCCGGCTCAGAGCTTCGCGGGCGCGACGTATGCCTTCGGCTTCGATGCGATCCGGGTCCTCGCGAAGTCCCGCGGTGTCCACCAGTTCGACCAGCAAGCCGTCGAGATTGATCTGTTCCCGAAGAATGTCGCGCGTGGTGCCCGCCACTTCCGTGACGATCGCCGCCTCCTGTCCGCTCAGGCAGTTCAGCAGGCTGGACTTGCCGGCGTTGGGACGGCCGACGATGACGACCCGGTAGCCGTCCCGGAGCACGCGGCCGACGTTGGCATTGTTTCGCAATTGCCGGAACGAATTGGCGCAGTCCTCTACGCGCGACGTGAGCGCGCTGTCGCTCAGAAAATCGATTTCTTCCTCCGGAAAGTCGATCGCGGCTTCGACATGCAACCGGAGCCGGGTGAGTTTTTCCCGCAGGTCGTCCACCGCGCCGGAAAACGCGCCAGATAGCGAATGCAGCGCCGCCCTCACGGCTTGCATCGAGCCGCTGGCGACGAGGTCCGCGATGGCTTCGGCCTGCGCGAGGTCGAGCTTGTCATTGTGAAAGGCGCGCCTGGAAAACTCGCCGGGTTCCGCCAGGCGCGCGCCGAGCGCGACCGCCGCGTCGACCAGTCCCGCCACGACGACGGGGCCGCCGTGTCCGTGCAACTCGAGCACGTCTTCGCCGGTGAAGGAACGCGGCGCGGGAAAATACAGCGCAATGCCCTGATCCAGCATCCGTCCGGCGGCGTCTCTGAAGGTCCGGAACGTCGCTTGCCGTGCCTGCGGAAGTTCGCCGAGCATGCGGGCGGCGATCGTGGGAGCGAGCGGACCCGATACGCGCACGACGGCGATGCCGCCGGTGCCGGGCGGCGTGGCGCGCGCGACGATCGTGTCCTCGCCGTCGTTGTCGTTACTGCTTGCGCTCATGGTGTGCGCAGTCACCTGGCCGCTCAGTCGGTGCCGGGCTTTGTCTTCGAGATTTTTTTCTTGCCTTCTTTTTTTCCGGACTTGCGCTTTGCCGTTTCCCGCCCGACCACCTTGTTGATGTGCCACTGTTGGGCGATCGACAGCACCGTATTCGTAACCCAGTAGAGCACGAGCCCTGACGGGAAAAACGCGAAGAACCCGGTGAAGACGATTGGCATGATCTGCATGACCTTCGCCTGCACCGGATCGGCGGGCGCAGGATTCAGCTTCTGCTGAAAGAACATCGCGGCACCCATGATCAGGGGCAGAATGAAGTACGGGTCCCGCGATGACAGGTCGGTAATCCACAGCGCGAACGGCGCCTGGCGCATCTCGACGCTTTCCAGCAAAACCCAGTAGAAGGCGAGAAAAAATGGCATCTGGATGAGAATCGGCAGACAGCCCGCGGCCGGATTGACTTTCTCCCGCTTGTACAGCTCCATCATTGCCTGACTCAGCTGCTGCCGGTCGTCCTTGTAACGCTCCTGCAGCGCCTTCATGCGCGGCTGGATCTCCCGCATCTTGGCCATCGAGCGTCCGCTCGTTTCCGTGAGCTTGTAGAACACGAGCTTGATCAGAATGGTGACCAGGATGATCGCGACACCCCAGTTGGCTACGACTCCGTGCACTTTGGAAAGCAGCCAGAACAGTGGCTGCGACAGGACCGTCAGCCACCCATAGTCGACCGTCAGCTTCAGCGTCGAGCTCACCTGGTCGAGCTGCTGTTGCAACTTCGGTCCGACGAACGCTGTTGATTCGAACGTGTGGCTTGCGCCCGGCGCGACGGCCTGCGCGCTGCCGATAACGCTCGACAACGCGACATCGTTGCGAATGGCGACGCTGTAACGCTGCTCCGAGGCGGGCGACGGAACGACGGCACTCAGGAAGTGATGCTGGATCGAGGCAATCCAGCCGTTGGTCGCGGACAGGTTGAAAGGGCCGTCCGACATGAGGTCGTCGCGATCGAGTTTGGAGGAGCGCTCGCCGTCGTAGACAACAGGTCCGTGGAAGGAATAGGAGTCGACGTCGAACATCGACCTGTCCTGCGGATACGATTGTCGCTGGATCTGAGCGTACTCGGCGCCGCGCCATTCGCTATCGCTTTCATTCAGCAGCGTCTGGCTGACCTCGACGATGTAGCTGCCGCGCGCGAAGCGGTACTGCTTGACGACACTGATACCCTCACCGTCGTCCCACGCCAGGGGCACGACGATCTCGTCGCGGCCATCCAGCCGGTACTCGGTCGCCTCGGCCGTAAATTGCGCGAGGTGATTCGGCTCCGGTCCTTCGTTCGCGGCGCGAAGTCCGGTCCGGATGAGCCCGATGTCCGGCGGACCCGGGTTCAGCAGCTCTATGAGCACGTCCGGGCGGTCTTTCGCAACGGGATAATCGAGCAGCACGGCTTTTTGCAGCGTGCCGCCGCGCGTATTGATTTCGACCTCGAGCACATCCGTAACGACGCGGACGACGCCCGACCCGCTCTCCGCCTCCATTTCTGCCGGTGTCCGGGGCGCACTGTCGGGTCTGTCGAGTTCCGGCCCCGCCGAGTCGGTCCGGGGAAGCTCGGGCAGATCCACCGCGTCGTCCGGCGGAGTGGCGGGATCCTCCGCCGCGGGTTGCGTCTCGACGGCGGGCTGCATGCCGTAGTCCTGAACCCAGGCCTGGTAGGTGAACCAGAGCATCAGCCCGAAGGCCGCCCACACAAGCAGTCGCTGATTATCCATTTGGCCTTAAAGTTCCTGCGCCCGACGCATTGCCTTGGCCGGCGGGTACACTAGCGTCCGGCGGATCGGGTTCGTTGCCAGTGCCCGGCAAGACTCGAGAATATTTCCTTGTTGTCCGCCCGGCTCGCTCCCGGTTGTCCCAGGACCACGATGTCGAGGCCCTTGAGCTCCGCCGCATGCTGGCGAAAGGATTCTCGCACCAGTCGTTTCAGGCGGTTCCGCCCTGTCGCCCTGCGACAATGCTTTTTGGATATCGCAAGCCCGAGCCTTGCGCGGTCCATTTCGTTCCCTCTGGACAGGACCGTAAACAAATTGTCGCGACTCCTGTTTGCTTTGGCAAACACTAAGGCATAGGAGCGAGAGTCCGGCAAGCGTTGCGATTCGCTGAAACGATACTCCGGCCGCGCATCCGACGGAGCGCTGGTCTTCGAGGCTGCACCGACCAGGCTGTCTGTGTCCCGCGTGTTTTTTTCCGATGCGTTCGTCGAGGTTGGAATGCGGTAGCGCTACGGGGTGAGTTGCGCGCGCCCTTTCGCGCGCCGCCGTTTCAGCACGAGGCGACCGGCTTTGGTCGCCATGCGCGCGCGGAACCCGTGGGTTCGCGCCCGTTTCAAGTTGCCTGGCTGGAACGTGCGTTTCATTGTCTCGACCTTAAGCGGTAACCGTAACGTTTGATTGCGCCGGGACAGAAAAGCCACGGGCAAAAAGTGGGCGGCAAGGGTACTTGGGGCAGGAATTGCTGTCAACCGACGACGGCCCGGCCCCAGCGCTTCGACAGGTCGGGAATCGCGGACGTTCAGTCGGCCGGCTGCCTCGTGGCATCGTCCCTGAAACAGCATTGGGAAAGGAAACCGGGTACGCAGTGCACTCTTTATTCTTCGCTCGGATTAATCTGCGCGGGCATCCCGACAAGTGTATTCTGTTCTCTGGCGAAGATACGGTGGACGTTATAGACTGCCCGGTCTCATCCGCCAGACATCATTCGCCTTTTCTTATTTTGTTCTCAACGGGGACCTCGTTGCAGGCTGAGACAAATCTCTGGAATCGCTGCGTCGTCGGGTTGCAGGAGGAACTGTCCGAGCAGCAGTTCAATACCTGGATCAGACCGCTGCACGCTGTCGAAGACGGGCGTGTCCTGCGATTGCTCGCACCAAATCGCTTCGTCGTCGACTGGTTGCAGCAGCATTACATCGAAAGAATTCTCGAACTCGTCGGGGGACCCGACGGTACCAATGAAGTTGTCGTAGAAGTTGGATCGAGAAAGTCGAATGTCATTCCGGTCGCGAGTTCGCCACGACCCGCCCGACCGAATTCTTCGTCGGTTATCGTCAGCCGGCTGAACCCTGCATTCACTTTTTCTGCCTTCGTCGAAGGCAAGAGCAATCAGCTGGCACGTGCCGCGGCGCATCAGGTCGGCGAGAATCCGGGCAAGTCCTACAACCCTCTGTTTATCTATGGCGGCGTCGGCCTCGGCAAGACTCACCTGATGCAGGCGATCGGCAACGTCATGCTGGCGAAGGACCCCGGCGCACGAGTGAGTTATGTGCACTCGGAACGCTTCGTCGGTGACATGGTGAAGGGCTTGCAGCACAACACCATCTCGGACTTCAAACGTTCGTATCGGTCGCTGGACGCCTTGCTGATCGACGACATCCAGTTCTTCGCCGGGAAAGAGCGTTCACAGGAAGAGTTTTTTCATACCTTCAATGCCTTGCTCGAGGGCCAGCGTCAAATCGTCCTGACCTGCGACCGCTACCCGAAGGAAGTTGCCGGGCTCGAAGAGCGTCTCAAATCGCGCTTTGGCTGGGGACTGACGGTCGCCATCGATCCCCCCGAACTGGAAACTTCGGTGGCAATTCTGATGAGCAAAGCCGCCGGCGAAAATACCGTGCTTCCGGAGGAGGTTGCGTTTTTTATTGCGAAGCGCATCCGTTCGAACGTACGTGAGCTGGAGGGCGCCCTGCGCCGGGTGATGGCCACATCGCAGTTTACCGGCCGCCCGATCAGCCTCGATTTTGCCAAGGAGGCGCTCAAGGATCTTCTGGCGTTGCAGGACCGGCTGGTCTCGGTAGAGAACATCCAGAAGACGGTCGCGGACTACTTCAAACTGCGACTCGCAGACCTGCTGTCGAAGCGCCGAAGCCGGTCGATTGCGCGACCGAGGCAGCTAGCCATGGCCCTGGCGAAGGAACTCACCAATCACAGTCTGCCGGAAATCGGCGATGCCTTCGGCGGGCGCGATCACACGACGGTCCTGCACGCCTGCCGACGCATAGCCGAACTTCGGGAAAGCGAAAAAAGGATCGATGAAGATTATTTGAATTTGTTGAGAACTCTGACAGGATAATGTGGATAACCCGTGCACAAATATGCGCACGGTTTTTATCCACAGGAGATTCACAGGTCGCCGGCGGTTCGTACAGCCGTTGGCAGCCGTGGACTGTTAAGCTATCAGTTTGTTTCTAAAAGAAAAAAATAAGTTATCCACAGGACCTCGCGTCCCTAATAATAACAAGTTAGACACTATTTCCAATATTTATTAACAGGTGGAATCGATGAAGTTAACCGCGGGACGGGAGGCATTGCTCAAGCCGTTGCAGTCTGTGATCGGGGTGGTGGAGCGACGGCAGACAATGCCCATTCTGGCCAACGTGCTGCTGGTGGCGAAGAATGGCCAGGTGTCGGTGACCGCCACCGACCTCGAGGTTGAGCTCGTAGCGAATGCGGAGGTTAATGTCCAGAACCCCGGTGAAGTCACTGTGCCGGGGCGCAAATTGTTCGATATCTGTCGGGCGTTGCCGGAAAACGCGGAGATTGCGATCAGCCTGAGTGGGGAAAAGCTGTCGGTGCGTTCGGGCAAGAGCAGATTCAGCCTGACGACGCTGCCCGCGGCGGAGTTTCCGACGGTCGAGGACATCAACGCGGGGGAGAGCCTGCAGTTGCCGCGGGCGTCGCTGGCGCGGTTATTGGAAAAGACCCATTTTTCCATGGCACAGCAGGACGTGCGTTATTACCTGAACGGACTGCTGCTGGAAAGCGGCGAGAACCATTTGAGGGCCGTCGCGACGGACGGACATCGTCTGGCGCTGTGCCAGGTCGCGCTGGGACAGACGGGTGCGCCGGAGAAGCAGGTGATCGTGCCGCGCAAGGGCATCCTGGAATTGCAACGGCTGATTGGCTCGGGAGGGGACGACGATCTGACCATCGAGCTGGGCAGCAACCACATTCGGATACAGCTCACGGGTATTCGCTTTACCTCGAAGCTGGTGGATGGCCGGTTTCCGGAGTACGAGCGGGTTATCCCCAGGGATACGGCCAATCAGGTCTCGGCGGACCGCCAGTTGCTGAAAGGGGCGTTGCAGCGCACGGCGATCCTGTCGAATGAGAAGTACCGGGGCATACGCCTGGTGATTCGCAAGGGAAGCGTCACGTTGCAGGCGCACAATCCCGAGCAGGAAGAAGCCGAGGAAGAAGTCGAGGTGGCCTACGACGGCGACGACATCGAAATAGGCTTTAATGTCAGTTACTTGCAAGACGCCCTTGGGGCGATCGAGTCGGAGCAGGTGAGCCTTTCCGTCGTGGATGGGAATTCGAGCTGCCTCATGCGCGAGCCGGGCAATGACGACTGCAAGTACGTCGTAATGCCCATGCGGCTCTGACGGGGCGCACCTCCCCGGAACGCCGTGAGCGGCCCGGGAGCGCGTAAACCGATGGCGCTCCATACCTTCCGCTGTACGGATTTCCGTTGCCTCGAGTCCATAAGCCTGGAGGCAGATCCCCGCAACAATCTCATTTACGGCGCTAATGCGTCGGGAAAAACGAGCCTGCTGGAGGCGATTGCGTACCTCGGACGGGGTAAATCCTTTCGTGGCGCCAGCACGGATCGCCTCGTCCGGCACGGGGCCACGGAGTTTCTGCTCTTCGGGAGAATCCAGTCCGGCAGCCGGGAAATGGCAGTTGGCGTGCGCAATGGGCGCAACGGTCTGGAATTGAGCGTCGATGGGGACCGCAGCGGTGGGGCGGCGGCGCTGGCCAGCGCGCTGCCGCTCCAAGTGGTCGACCCGGATGTCCACAGCCTCGTGGCTGGCGGCCCCGAACATCGGCGGCGATACCTGGACTGGCTGGCGTTCCACGTGGAACAAGGCTACCTGGCCCTCTGGCGACGCTTTCGCCGTGTTCTGAAGCAGCGGAACGCCGCGCTGCGCGAAGGGGCGAGCGGCGACCTTCTGGGCTGGGACCGGGAGTTCACCGAGCTCGCACTGGACGTCGACGCCACTCGCCGACGCGCCTTCGACAGGGTCCTCCCGACGCTGGAGGCCGCGGGTCGACGGCTACTCGGCAGTCCGGTGGGCTTCGAGTATCGGCGTGGCTGGAGCGCGGAGCGGCCCCTGGGCGAGGCGCTTGCAGCGGGGCTTGATCGCGATCTTCAGGCCGGCAGCACCGGCGCCGGGCCGCAGCGGGCGGACCTCAGGCTGATTTACGACGAAAGGCAGGCCAGGAAACTGGTCTCCAGGGGCCAGCAGAAGTTGCTGGCCTGCTCAATGATCCTGGCGGCAACGCGGGTTGTGCAAACGGAGCTCGGGCGGCCCCTGTTGCTGCTGCTGGACGACCCGGCCGCAGAACTCGATCGCGAATCGCTGGAGCGCCTGATGGGCGAGGTGGCCGATCTCGGCGCCCAGGTCATTGCGACGGCGCTGAGCGGGGAGGCGCGGTTGTTCTGCGAAGCCGCCGCGAGGTTCCACGTGGAACACGGTGCGCTGATTCCGGTTTGAGTCACGCGGTTGAGATATCCGGGCCAGGGAAGGGCGCACCCCTTTCGCGAGGCTCGAAATGGTACAATGCGTCGGTTACGTCCAGAGGATCGGGAATGGCCGACGACAAGCAATATACTTCCAGTAATATCAAGGTTTTAAAGGGGCTCGAAGCCGTACGAAAGCGACCGGGAATGTACATCGGGGATACCGATGACGGGACCGGTTTGCATCACATGGTTTTCGAGGTGGTCGACAACTCCATCGACGAGGCGCTCGCCGGCCATTGCGACGTTGTCACGGTCACCATCCACGCCGACGAGTCGGTCACCGTTACGGACGACGGGCGAGGTATCCCGGTCGACCTGCATCCCGAGGAGGGGCGCTCTGCCGCGGAAGTCATCATGACCGTGCTGCACGCGGGCGGAAAGTTCGACGATAACTCCTACAAAGTCTCGGGAGGCCTGCACGGCGTCGGCGTCTCCGTCGTCAACGCCTTGTCGGAACAGCTGATGCTGACGATCCACCGCGACGGCAAGATCTATCAGCAGGAATACCGGCACGGGGAACCGATGGCGCCCCTGGCCGCAGTGGGCAGCTCCGAAAAAACCGGTACGACGCTGCGGTTCAAGCCTTCCAGCAACACGTTCAGCAACATCGAGTTCCACTACGACATCCTGGCAAAACGCTTGCGCGAACTGTCCTTCCTCAACTCCGGGGTGCGCATCGAGCTGATCGACGAGCGCGAAGACAAGAAGGACGTGTTCGAGTACGAGGGCGGCATCCGCGCCTTCGTCCAGCATCTGAATCGCAACAAGACGCCGATTCATCCGGGAGTCTTTTATTTCCAGACGGAGCGCGATTCCGTCGGGATCGAGGCGGCCCTGCAATGGAACGACGGCTACCAGGAAAACATGTTCTGCTACACCAACAATATTCCGCAGCGCGACGGAGGCACGCACCTGGCAGGCTTTCGCAGCGCGCTGACGCGCACCCTGAACGGCTATATCGAGCGAGAGCTGTCGAGCCGCAAGGAAAAATACACGCCCAGTGGAGAAGATGCGCGCGAGGGTCTGACCGCCGTCCTGAGCGTCAAAATGCCGGATCCCAAGTTCTCGTCCCAGACTAAGGAGAAACTGGTTTCATCTGAAATTAAAGGCATTGTCGAGGCGACCATGGCGGAACGCCTGGAGGAGTTCCTGCTCGAGAATCCTCAGGAAGCAAAGGCCATCGCCGGCAAGATCATCGATGCGGCGCGCGCCCGCGAAGCGGCCAGGAAAGCGCGGGAAATGACCCGGCGCAAGGGCGCGCTCGATATCGCAGGCCTGCCCGGCAAGCTCGCCGATTGTCAGGAGAAGGACCCGGCACTGTCCGAACTTTTCCTGGTGGAGGGGGACTCGGCAGGCGGCTCCGCGAAACAGGGCCGTGACCGTCGGACGCAGGCCATCCTGCCGCTGAAGGGCAAGATCCTGAACGTCGAGAAGGCGCGCTTCGACAAAATGCTGGCCTCGGCGGAAGTGGGTACCCTCATTACCGCGCTCGGCTGCGGTATCGGTCGCGCCGATTTCGACCCGGACAAGCTGCGCTATCATCGCGTCATCATCATGACCGACGCCGACGTCGACGGCTCGCACATCCGCACCCTGTTGCTGACCTTCTTTTATCGACAAATGCCGGAGCTGATAGAGCGCGGACATATCTACATTGCCCAGCCGCCTCTCTACAAGATCAAGAAGGGGAAGCAGGAGGTGTACGTCAAGGACGACGCAGAACTGACGGCGTATCTGCTCAGTTCCGCGCTGGACAACGCGCGGCTGCACGTCAATGCCGAGGCGCCCGCTCTGTCGCCTTCGGCGCTGGAAGCGCTGGCAAAGGAATACACGACCGTGGAAGCGATCGTCACACGGCTCGCCAATCGTTACGGCGAGGCGACGCTACGCGCCATTGGCACACTGCCGCCGGTCGACCCGAGCGTGTATGAGGACCTGGACCGGCTGGAGGTCTGGACGGAAGCGCTCTCCGCCGCCTTGCCGAAGCACAGGGGCGGGCGAGGCGATAACGGCAACGGCAGCAGCTATACCGCAACGCTCGACCGCGGCGACAGCGACGGCGAAGGCGTTCGCATCGAGATCCGCAAAGTTCAGCACGGCATGGGCACCACGCGCTATCTGCCTCGAGAGTTTTTCGACACCAACGAGTATGCGCATATCGCGTCGCTCGCCGCGAAGCTCCGCGATCTCGTCGGACCGGGCGCCCTGATCGCGCGGGGCGACAAGCAGATCGAGATCGGGTCGTTTGCCGACGCGATCGACTGGCTCATGGCGGAAGCGCGCAAAGGTCAGTCCGTGCAGCGGTACAAAGGCCTGGGCGAAATGAATCCGGCGCAGCTCTGGGATACTACCGTCAACCCCGAAACGCGGCGCCTGCTGCAGGTAAAGATCGAAGACGCCGTCAAGGCGGACGGGGTCTTTACCACCCTGATGGGCGACCAGGTAGAACCGCGGCGCGAATTCATAGAACAGAACGCCCTGTCCGTGTCCAACCTCGACGTCTGATCAGGGACAATTGTTGGCGGTCATTTGGCGAGTGCTGCGGCGGTGGTGGTGCTGTTCGGCCTCGACCGGGGGTGCCCTTTGACGCAATGGCTCCCTGCGGTCCGCTTTATTTGCGCCAAAGGGCACCCCCGGCCGAGGCCTTAGGCGGTGCCAGGTTTCCTTCTTCAAACATAAGTGCCGTTCTGGACGCAAGGCCGGGGTCAGCGTCGTTCGTTCCCGCGGGCAGCGCTGATCTCGGCCATTTTCGATTCGATCCATTCACGAACGTCTTCGTTGATATCCTTCGGCGTCCGCCCGCCGGTTTCGATCGGTGGGCCGATGCAAAAGCGCACGACGCCGGGCCGCTTGATAAGACTGCGCCGTGGCCAGAAGTCGCCCGCGTTATGCGCCACCGGCACGACGCGACAGCCGGCCTCCCGCGCCAGGGCCGCCCCGCTGACCCCGTATCTCCTCACCATCCCCGGCAGCACCCGGGTGCCCTCCGGGAATATGGTCACCCAGATTCCCCGCTCGAGTTTCGCGATGCCCTGTTCGATGACCTGCGAGACCGCGGTATGTCCCGCGCGCCGGTTGATGGCGATCGGTTTCAGTGCAGCCAGCCCCCAGCCAAAAATCGGGATCCACATGAGCTCGCGTTTCACGACCCAGGTTTGCGGCGGGAAGACGGTCAGCTGGGCGTAGGCCTCGAACACGGTCGAGTGCTTGATCATAATCACGCAAGGCTCGTCGGGGATGTTCTCGCGGCCCTCCACTACATACTCGAGTCCGCAGATGATGCGACCCGCGCGGAGCATGGATGCCCCCCAGGCTCTGGCAAGCCCGAAACGAACTTCGAAAGGCAACGTCCATGAGACAAAGATCGCAAGCGCGAAGAGCAGCACGGAGACAAAAAAGTAAACCTGGAAAACCAGCGAGCGAATGAGAAGCATTACGGCGCCCGCCCGCTCTCGCGCACCAGGGCTCTCGCCGCGGCAAGGAGATCCTGGTAGCACTCGACGCGCATGCCCCGGCTTTCCATCTCGTCGCGGGTCTTCAGTCCGTTCCCGGTAAGAACCAGGACAGGCCTGGCATCCAGCGCGCGCGCCGCCGCGAGATCGCGCGCGCTGTCGCCCACGACAGGCACGCCCCTCATAGAGACGCCGTAGTGGCGGGCGAGACGCACCAGCAGACCCGGCAGAGGTTTCCGGCAGTCGCAGCCGTCACCCGGAAGATGCGGGCAATAGACGATCCGGTCGATCGACCCGCCCGCGGCGCCCGCCGCGCGCCGCATCTTGCGATGTATGGCATGAAGGGTCCGCCGATCCAGAAGCATTCGACCGACGCCGGACTGATTCGAGGCAACGGCAACGGTGAATCCATTTTCCGTCAGAAGCGCAATCGCTTCCATGCTGCCGTCAATGGGAATCCATTCGGCCGGCGATTTGACGAATGCAGAGGACTCGCGATTGACCACGCCATCGCGATCGAGCACAACGAGTTTGCGCGTCACGTGTCGTCAGCCGATGGACAGACGCGAGATGTCCGCAATGTCGAGGAACAGCGCGCGCAGGCCCGAGAGCAGTGCAAGCCGGTTACGTCGCAGCGACTCGTCGTCGGTCATGACCATGACATCGTCGAAAAATACATCCACCGCCGGCCGCAACTCCGCAAGCCGGGTCAGCACCGCTTCGTACGCCCGCGTCGAGAGCAATGGAGCGACCGCCGACTTTGCCTCCAGGATCGCCTCGTACAAGCGCCGCTCGGCGGCGTCTTGCAGCATAGCCGCATCGACAGGATCGTGAGCGTCGCTGCCCGCCTGTCGCAATATGTTTGCGATTCGCTTGTTGGAGGCGGCAAGGCTGGCCGCGGCCTCCAGATCGACGAACGCCGACACGGCCTTGACACGCGAATCGAAGTCGGGGAGTGACAGAGGCCTGCGGACCCGCACCGACTCGAACACCTCGGGCGCCAGGCCGAACTGATCGACGTAATACGCGCGCAAGCGTTCCAGGATGAAGTCGAAGACGTCGTTGCCCGAAGACGCGGAGTCGGCGACGGGCTGAGCTTCGCACGCTTTCCCGATCAGCTGCGGCAGGTCCAGGTCCAGCTTGCGTTCGATCGATATCCGGACCACGCCGAGCGCGGCCCGCCGCAGACCGAAAGGATCCCTGTTGCCGCTCGGTTTTCGGCCGAGGCAAAACGCGCCGGCGAGCGTATCGAGCTTGTCGGCGATCGCAAGGATCTGTCCCGTCGTCGTCCCGGGCAGCAGGTCTCCGGCAAAGCGCGGCAGATACTGTTCGCCGATGGCGTCGGCAACCGCCGCGGTCTCGCCCGAGGCGATAGCGTAGTAACGCCCCATCACGCCCTGGAGTTCCGGAAACTCGCTGACCATTCCGGTCAGAAGGTCGCATTTCGACAGCAGCGCGGCGCGCTCGGCGTTGGCCGGGTCGAGGCCGAGCTCTTGCGCAATCGCGATCGAAAGGCCGGCCAGCCGGCCGGCCCGGTCGCCGATGCTGCCGAGCCCCTTCTGGTATACGACGTCCGCGAGTTGCCGGCGACGCGCCGCAAGCGTGAGCTTCCGATCCTGGTCCCAGAAGAAGGCGGCATCCGCGAGGCGCGGCCTGACCACGCGCTCGTTGCCGTCCCGTACCTTGTCCGGCGCCTTGCTCTCCAGATTCGCGACTGTAACGAAGGCCGCCATCAGTCTGCCCTGTTCGTCCTCTATCGGAAAATATCGCTGGTGGCCGGTGAGCGTTGCGACGATGACCTCTCGCGGCAGAGCGAGAAACGAATCGCCGAAGCGACCGGTCAGGGCCACCGGCCATTCCGTGAGGGCGGTGACTTCGTCGTACAGGTCGTCATGCGCGACCGCGGTGCCGCCGGCCGAGGCCGCTGCGCTTCGCACAGCGTCGACGATAACCTGCCGACGGCGTCCGAAATCCGCCAGCACGAAGGCCCGCTCGAGAACCGGAAGATAGTCCGCCGGCCGGTCGACCGGCACCTCGCCGGCGGAAAGAAAACGGTGGCCCCTGGTATGCCGACCGGCGTCGACGCCGAATAGCGAGGCCTCGACGACGTCCTCGCCATGCAGCATCAGAACCCAGTGCACCGGCCGTACGAACTCGTGCTCGCCGTTGCCCCAGCGCATTCGCCTGGGTATCGGCAGGCTCTCGAGCGCCTCCCTGACGATCGCGGGAAGCAGATCGGCCGCGCGCTTGCCCGCATGAATCGTCCGACAGGAAACCCACTCGCCTTTTTCCGTTTTCGTTCGGGCAAGCGCCTCGACGCCGACGCCGCACTTCGCGGCGAAGGCGCGTGCGGCGGGCGTGGGTCGACCGCTCTTGTCGTATGCCACGGAGACAGGTGGGCCTCGCTGTTCCAGTTCCCGGTCCGCCTGGGCCGCTGCGAGATCGGTTGCCATCACCGCCAGACGGCGGGGACTCGCAAAACTCGAAATCCCCGTGTGCGGCAGTCGCTCGCGCTCCAGGCGTTCGGCTAGCTGTCGCGCGAATGCGGCTTCCAGCTCTCTGAGCGCCTTGGGCGGCAGTTCCTCGGTGCCGATTTCCACCAGGAAATCGGCGGCATCCGCTTTCGCCATACCTCAGGCGCTCCGCTCTTTCGGCTGGACCGTCTGAACCATGGGGAAGCCCAGTGCCTCCCGGCTCAGGTAGTAGGCTTCGGCGATCGCGCGGGACATGCTGCGAACGCGCAGAATGAAACGCTGCCGCTCGCTCACGGAAATCGCCTGCCGCGCATCCAGCAGATTGAACGTGTGCGACGCCGTCAACATCTGCTCGTACGCCGGCAATGCGAGTTTTCGTTCGATGAGACGCCGGCTCTCCCTTTCGGCATGGTCGAACTGATGAAACAGGGCCTCCGTATCGGCGTCCTCGAAGTTGTAGCGGGACTGCTCGACCTCGTTCTGGTGATAGACATCGCCGTAGGTGATACGTCCGAGGGGGCCGTCCGTCCAGCTTAAGTCGAAGATGCTTTCGACGTTCTGCAGATGCATCGCGAGTCGCTCGAGTCCGTAGGTAATCTCCCCGGTCACCGGACGGCACTCCAGGCCGCCCACCTGCTGGAAGTAGGTGAACTGCGTGACCTCCATGCCGTTCAGCCAGACCTCCCATCCGAGTCCCCAGGCACCGAGCGTGGGTGACTCCCAGTTGTCCTCGACGAAGCGTATGTCGTGCACGAGCGGGTCGATGCCGATGGCCTGCAGGGACTCCAGGTACAGGGCCTGTATGTCGAGGGGCGAGGGCTTGATCACGACCTGGTACTGGTAATAGTGCTGCAGGCGAAAAGGGTTATCGCCGTAACGGCCATCGGTCGGGCGCCTGCAGGGCTGCACGTACGCGGCACTCCAGGGCTCGGGACCGACAGCCCTCAGGAAGGTCGCGGGGTGGAAGGTTCCCGCCCCCATTTCCATGTCGTACGGCTGCACGACGACGCAGCCTTGCCCCGCCCAGAATTGCTGCAGCGTCAGGATGAGATCCTGAAAAGTGCCGCATACGGGGAGATTTTCCTTGACCATCAATGCTTTTGCGCCAGAAATCGAGCGCGAAGTATAACCCGTGCCAAAGCCGCGGTCGCCGATCCGGTGAGCGAGTTCCGCTACGCCGCCGCCCCTCGACCAAAGGCTTCCCAACGACGCCCGGCGGGATGACGCAAAATGGTGCGGCGAGACCGGTAAATGCACTAGACTGGTGCAACAGGATCGACCGGCGCACCACGATGGTGCAATCCGCGAGTGGCGACGGGCTA
>Ga0299913_10000709_pt1 | contig 22395 bp, 21 predicted proteins | sample RVTome_9_FD_201360 | JGI IMG/M metagenome (GOLD analysis project Ga0299913, IMG submission 201360) | Soil microbial communities from uranium-contaminated site in the Upper Colorado River Basin, Wyoming, United States - RVT155D38 (version 2) ... | reverse complement strand
GGTGACCGGTCTCGGCTTCCACACGTCTTCCTCGACGGTCCCCCCACCGAGGAACCCGGCGATGATCTCCAGCGGGCGTTGGGTGGCGGAGAGTCCGATTCGCTGCGGGGGAGTGTCGGTGATCTCCTCGAGACGCTCGAGGGAGAGGGCGAGGTGGGCGCCTCGTTTGCTCCCGGCGACGGCGTGGACCTCGTCGACGATGACCCAGCGCACCGTGCGGAGCACCGACCTCACCGCTGAGGTGAGCATCAGGTAGAGCGACTCGGGGGTGGTGATGAGGATGTCGGGCGGGTTGCGCTCCATGCGGCGACGGTCCTCGGCGGGGGTATCGCCGGTGCGGAGGAAGGTGCTGAGCTCGGGGAGCGGGTCGCCACCGAGACGCTCGGCGGCGTGTCTGATCCCGGCGAGCGGGGCTCGGAGGTTGCGGTCGACATCGTGGGCGAGGGCCTTCAGCGGAGAGATGTAGAGGACCCGGCATCGCTCGCTCTTATCGGGGATCGGCTCGGTGAGGAGACGGTCGAGGGTCCATAGGAATGCTGCCAGCGTCTTGCCCGAACCGGTGGGGGCGTGGATCAGGGTGTGGTCTCCCTGGGCGATGGCAGGCCAGCCCTCCTCCTGTGCGACCGTGGGCGCGGCAAACGAGGCCTGGAACCAGGTCCGCGTCGCCGGGGTGAAGGCTTCGAGCGCGTTCACATCCCGAAGGTATCAGGGGTTGGTGACAAGAACTGACCGGGTGCGTGCCGGTTGGCCGCGAAGTCCTGAACGCGGTCATTTCCGGTCAAGGGTGGTGACGAGTTGGCGGGAATCTGCGGGGTGGTGGGGGAGGTGCCACCCCTAGGTTGGTGAGCGTCGGTGTCGTTGGAGTCGTTGTTTGAGGTGTTCGATGGTGTGGTGGAACCGGCAGAAGAGCTTGGCTTTTTCCACCGTGGTCTCTCCGCCGTTGGCCCAGTGGTCGAGGTGGTGGATGTCGCGCCACGGGGGGGTCGTTGACAGCCTGGTGCCTGGCAGTGGCGGTCGCGGGCGGTGATCGCCCTCATAGCCAGCGGGCCGCCACGTTCGGAGAAGCTCTTAGTCTTGCGGGCAACCAGAACCTCGACCATCTGACCGACCACGGTCAACTCGCCGATATCCGCCGCCAACTCCTCCAACGACAACTCGTCGTCGGACACTGCCAACATCTCATCGAGTGCAGAACGGATAGCACTCATCGCTCACTCCCCATACCACTGACCATAAGACCCGCCGGTGACAGATTCCCCTTACCAACCCGCCTTCACCTCAACGTACAACGGGTCTGTGACAGAAATGACGTCAGTGATAAGGGAGGTTGTCGGGATGCTGCACATTTCTGTAGTCGGGCTCAGGGTCCTTCTCGAATCGGACCGCCTTGATCGTGGTGTGCCCTTCGAGGATGGCTCGGGCGACACGATGCATCCCGTCCATGACCCGACCGTCACCGGCGAAGATGATCGGATGCGACAGGTCAACCTCCTGAATGAGTTGGACATGGTCGATGACAGGTCTACCTGCTTGATCGGGAAGGCTCCGGGGGCAGCTTCTCGCCGGACGGCCGTCACGTGGCCGCGCTCGGGTTTCTCACGCCGCCACCCATCACATCTGAGACCGAGATGGCGGTCATCCTCATCGACGTCGAGGCCGGCACCACTTCGATCGTCCCCGGATCCCTGACGACGAACCGTTTCAGCTTCCCAAACGTCGCCTGGGCCTCGGACGGGGAGTGGCTGTTCATCGGCCCGGTCATCCACGACGAGGACGCCGATCAAGGCCGGCTGCTCGCCTTTCGCCCCGGAGACGAGACCGCCTACCAGGTACCGGTGGTCATCGAGACCGAGTACTACGGGATGGGGGCGGACTGATGTCAGTCGGCGGTCACACCGAGTGAAACTAACAGCCGAAACCACGGAGCCAGGCGACGGCGACGACCATCACGGAACGACTACGGCCGACCGACGCTACGCGGTCAGTTCCAGCGGGAGGGCATCGACCGCGGCCAGGCCGAGGAAGATCTCGACCACGGCCGGGTCGAACTGGCTGCCGGCGTTCCTGTGGATCTCGCTGACCGCGAACTCAACGGGAAGAGCCGGCTGATAGGCCCGCTTCGAGGTCATGGCGTCGAATGCGTCGGCCACCAGGACTATCCGGCTCAGGATGGGGATGGCGTCCGCCTCCAGCCCGAATGGGTAGCCGCTGCCGTCGAAGCGTTCGTGGTGATAGAGGATCGCCTCTGAGATCTTGGGATCGAGGCGATTGCGGGTCATGGCAAAGCCCAACTCGGGATGACGCTCCATGAGGTTCCGCTCATTCTGGTCCAGTGGCCCTGGTTTTCCGAGGATTCCCGGGTCCATGTGGATCTTTCCGACATCGTGGAGAACCCCGGCGAGGGCGAGACGATCGAGGTCGTCATCGCCCAGCCCGAGGCCGCGGCCCAGGTCCACAGAGAGGTTGGAGACCCGATGCACGTGTCCGTGCAGGTCCTCGATGACGTCTTCCATCACCTTGATGAGGAAGTCGTCGGAAAGCTCTTTCATGCCAACACCACCGAATAAGTCTCGTCCTGACTAGTCAGGTTGTGGATAAGTCGTCCGTCTCATATGGCTCTCTGCCAACAAACGGCTCATTACGTAATCGTCCCCAGGACTCTTTTGGATACGGTTTGACCACTCTGCGTGGCGAGAACTGTGCCAAATTGCCCACGACCTGGAGACATTGTGCCGACGGGTCAGTCGCGATCCTTGAGCCGTTCCAGGTAGTCGGCTGCAGCCTTCTCGTGCTCGGGTGTGGTGTGGGCGATCGCCTGCAGAGCGGCGGAGAACTCGAGGAAGCCATCGAGGTCCATGCTGCGCGCCTGACGCAAGAGCCGTTTCGCGAGGACGACGGCCGGCTTCGGCTTGGCTGCGATGGTCGCGGCGACCTCGGCCACCCGGGTCTCCAGCTTGTCTTCCGGGACCACCTCGAGCAGCACGCCGTATTTCTCCGCCTCGGCCGCGGTGATGAATCGCGCGGTGAGCGCCAGCTCGGTCGCCCGCTGCCAGCCGACCACCCTGGGAAGGAGCCAGGCTCCACCGTCCCCGGGAATGATCCCCATCTCGATGAAGGTGTGCGCAAACCGGGCGTTGCGTGAGCCGAAACGAAGGTCACACCCCAGTACCAGATCGAATCCTGCGCCCACCGCGGGCCCGTTGACCGAGGCGATGGTGACCAGGTCGGTGGTGGCGAGGAAACGGGTCAGCTGCTGGATGGTGTCCCGATACTTCTCGGTCATCTCCGCGGGGGAGCCGGCGAACAACCCCTCCCGCGCCACCATGTCCTTGACGTTGCCTCCGGAGGAGAAGGCGGGGCCCTCGGCGTCGATGACCGCCACGGTCACGTCCGGGTCGGTCTCCGCCTCGTCGAGGGCGTCGAGGAGCTCGTCGAGCATCTCCTCGCCCGTGATGGCGTTTCGTGTCTCCGGCAAGGCCAGTGTGATGCGGGCGACACCTCCGTCGCGGCGGCTCTCGATGCTCATATCAGCCCCTGTCGTCCAGCCTCTTCCACCAGGGCCCTGGCACGCTCCGGGTCGGGCCGGTTGCCTGTCTCCCCACCCACCTTGATGCCGCTGCCGACGATGACGGTGTCGGCGACGTCGAGCAGCAGTTCGAGGTTGCCCACAGTGGCGCCGGAGCCGACGACGATCCTGGTGCCTGAGGGAAGGGTCTTCTTGAGCAGCTCGCCGTCTTCGCGCCTGGGGTCTTCGCCGCTGCCCGAGCCGGAGAAGATCACCGCGTCGGCGAGACCCCGCTCGATGACGTCGCGCCCCGCCTGACCGATGTCCATCCCCGCTGGGGGTGTGGCGTGCTTGACCATGACATCGGCCCATACTTCGACGTCGGGTGCGACCACCATCCTCCGCCGTTGGATGTCGGCGGCCCGGCCCACGATGGGGCCCTGGTCGGTGAACATCGTTCCGGTGAGGACGTTTACCCTGATGAAGCGGGCACTGGTTGCCGCCGCGATCCCGAGGGCGGCAAGACCGTCGTTCCGCAAGACGTTGACCCCGACGGGGACGCCGGATCTGGTGACTGCGGCGACGGCCACGGTCATCGCCGCCACCGTCTCCGGGGGAACTTGGTCGGCGTGGAAGGGGGCGTCACCGAAGTTCTCAACGAGGAGGGCCGGGAACCCGGCGTCGATCAGAGTGGCCGCGTCGGCGACCGCGACATCGACGACCTCATCGATGGACCCACCGAACCGGGGCGAACCGGGAAGTGGAAGCAGATGGACCATCCCCACCAGCCTGGGGACAGGCGTTGTCACAGGTAGGTCTGAGCCAGCTCGACTGCCTTCTGGGCGTGATCGCCGGTGACCTTGAGCCGGGTCTCCTTGGGCGCGATGCGACGCACCGCGAGACGCGCCCAATCGGAGGCCGAGCCCTTGATGAGCTGATCGGTGTCCTCGGGGCCATAGATCCACTTCGAGTAACCGGGACCGATGACCTCGATGCGGACCGGCTCGTAGTGCTCGCCCGCCTGCTTGAAGGCATAGGGGAGCGTCTTCCATCCAAACCAGCACACGTGGCGGATACGTGGGGTGTCCTCGACCTCGATCCCCAGGGTCTCATAGATGTCCAAACCGTGCATCCAGGTCTCGGTGAGGCGGAACGTGGCGAAGGTGCGTGCGCTCATGTCCCCGGCGATCCAGGGCAGCCGGTCGCCTCCGCTCATGTGGGAGAGCGGCTCCACCACCTTGGCCCGGCCCCCGCGCCACCATTCGATGACATCCTGGGGCCGCATCGAGCGCCCCTTCTTCACCGGGCGCTGTCGAAGCGGCTCGATGTCGGTGGCGGCCTGCCACTCCTTGACCCGCTCCCCGTCCTGCAAGGCGTCGGCTCCGAGATCTTCGAAGTCGGCCAGGTGGGCGATCGTGTCCCGCACCGTCCAAGGCTTGTTCGGGGTGACCAGGTCCCACACCTTGATCGGGATCCGCTGCAGAGACTGATCCAGGAACTGTTGCTCAGCTACTAGGTCTGAAAGGATGTCGCGCACCCGCCAATTCTAGTCCTCAAATCGCGGAAACGACCAAGGGCACCCCAGGTCACCAGGGTCTTTCTGCCTGCTCCTCACTCATGCTGGCCGCTATCTCGGTGGTTTCCGGCAGACTGGCAAGGTCGTTGAGACGGTCGATCAGCTGACGAAGGCGGCCAAAATGGCGCCGATCGAAGTAGAACGTGATCCGGTTCTTGTCCAGAGCGTCACCGTCCTCGATCTCCGCCTGGTTGGGCTCGGTGCGTTCGATGGAGCCCTCGACGACGATGTCGGCGAACTCATCGTTCAGCGCGGCCAGCTCGTCGTCGGTTGGGGCTTGACGGAGCCGGAGGATCAGCTTTCCCGCGGTGAACCGCTGTGAGTGATAGTTGCTATAGAACTTCAAGATGTGATCGCACGCCTCCTGGGCGTCGGTTGTGTGGAGAAACAGGTGAAGGTCGGACTCGGAGATCAGACCACCGGCCAGCAGCTTGTCCTTGATGAAATCGATGAGTGGCTCCCAGTAGTCGGAGCCCTCCGCCTCCATGAGGACGATCGGATGGAGGTCCGACTTGCCGGTCTGGCTCAGGGTGATCAACTCGAAGGCCTCGTCGAGGGTCCCGAAACCGCCGGGGAGGATGACGAAGGCGTGTGACTCCTTGACGAAGCCGAGCTTGCGGGTGAAGAAGTACTTGAAGTTGACGGTGCGCCCGTGGGCGATGTAATCGTTGGCCGAGGCCTCGAAAGGCAGTCTGATATTCACCCCGTAGGAGTTCTCGATCCCTGCCCCCTTGCTGCCCGCCTCCATGATCCCGGGGCCGGCGCCGGTGATGACCCCCCATCCGTGGCTGGCCATGATCGAGGCGAAGTGCTCGGTGAGGGTGTAGTTGGGGTCGCCTTCGTGAAGCCGCGCCGAGCCATAGATCGTCACCTTGGGCTCGTCGTGACGGCTGAAGACCAAGTTGGAGTACCGCATCTCCTTCAAGGCGGTGTTGATCAGCTTGAGGTCACCCCGGGTCGCCCCGTCACGGTGCAACTTGAGCGCGGTGGTGATCAACTCTTCGATCAGATCGTTGTTGTCGTTCTCCGAGGAGTCGACGACGAGGCTGCGCAGCCTTTCGTTCAACTCCTCGTTGCCGAGGTCGTATGGCATCACTGGCACCGTAGTTCAGCGGGGCCATTGCGGTCAGAAAGGCTTCTCGGAGGGGCCTTTGCGGACCACGGCGCTCCACACGGTCTCGTAGTGGTCACGGTCGAAACGATCGACCTGGGGGAGCACGTACTCCTCCCAGGCCTTGCGCAGGGGGTCGTCCCGGTCGGAGTAGATCAGCAGACCGGTGGGGAGACGATCGAGCACCGAGCGCAAGGACAACGGGGTCTCTACCCGGGTCCCGGTGTCCGAGGCGTCGAACGAGGCGTTGATCTCCACGGTGAGTCGGGCGATGGCGTCGACGTAGACGTCCTTGAGGCCCGGGTAGCGACGTTGCAGCATCGCCTTGACCTGATCCTCCCCGGGGAAGCTCTTCTCCCAGATGACCCAGCGGTCGGCGAACGCCTTGTTGAGGGTCTGGGTCCCGGCGTAGTCCCTGATGTCGGTGGGGTTCATCGTCCCGAAGATCCGGACGTCGTCCCGCAGACTCACGGTCTCCCCATTGGGCAGGTCGATGGCGGCGTAACGATCGAGCAGGCCATGCAGAGCGAACAGGGTCTCGGCGCCCGCCGCGTTCAACTCGGACAGGTTGAGCAGTGCAGGGCCGCGGAGGGCCCGGGTGATGTCACCATCCTCCCATCGGCTCTCGGTTCCCCCCTTTCCATCCCCATGCAGATGGGTCGATCCGATGAGGGTCACATCGCGGACCTCACCGGTGAGAGGGATCCTGAAATAGGGGAGACTCATCGCTGCGGCGAACTGCTCGATGTCATGGTCCTTCCCGGTCCCCATGTGGCCGCGCACCGCGACGTGGAGCGGGACCAGCCCGTCTGCCTCCGCCCGCCTGGCCTGTTCCAGCTGGGCGAAGCGATACAACATCCCCAGGTCCACGTAGTTGGGGTCGGGCTCGGGGATCTTCCGCTCGCGCAGCTCGACGTCGTCGACGTCGTCAGGCAGATCGAACTTTTCCAGCTCGATGGGGGCCCCATCTCCGGTGGGGTCTTCGAACATGACGGATTCAGGCAATCTCTCGCTCCTTCTCTTGAAACTCGGATGCGCGCAGCCACCAGGTATCCATGCCCGAGAAGGCCAAACTCCTCCTGAGGGCGCCACGAGCGCCGTCGATCATGGCGTTGGTCAGTTGATCGGGCTCGGCCACCAGCTCGTGCCGGCGGTAGGCCTGATCGACGGTGTGGTCGCCGATCCCGATGCCGATGACGGTGGTCCCGGTCGATTCCACCGACTCGACCGACTTGGCGAGGGTCTCCATCGAACCCCTGGTCATGCCGTCGGCCAGCACCATCAGGATGCGCACGTCGGCGCCGAGCCGACCCATCCGCTCCGCGGCGTGGACGACGTTGAACTCGTCGACATTGGCTGCCTTCTCGAAGAGCGAAACCGGGGGGGCCGAACGGGCATCGCGGCGGGCCAATGTGGCGGCGCGTCTGGGGTTCATCGCCGTGAAGAAGAGCCCGGCGAGGGTGTGCTGTGAGTCGCGCCAGCGTCGGTCGAATGGCTTGACCAGATAGTGGTTGACGGTTGAGGTGAGCCGGTCGGCGGCTGTTCCCTGGGAGCGTTTGAGACCTGCGGTGGCCGCCGACCTCGCCCGCACATAGGACTCCTCGCTGTCGTCGGGACGGGCGGCGAAGCCCCGGTTGAACACCGCGACTTCGAAGTCGATCTGGAGCTCGTCACAGAGCCGGGCCATGCTCCACGCGCCGAGCAGCGCCGCGGGCATCGCCCACTGGGTGCCGGCATGTGCTCTGCGGCCCGGGCTGAGCATCGACGCCGAGCCATCGACGAGCAGTGACACCGCATAGTGACGTCTGGTTCGCGCCGCCCTTCGCTCGTAGAGACGCTGATAGAGCCCGGCCCCGATGAAGAGGGCGGCATGCGGGGACACGTCGCCCTGGTCGAACCCCGAGCGGAGACCACGACGCTGATTGGCGGCAAAGAGCGGGAAGAGCTCTCCGGACACGTGCCGCTGGTCGACCGACCATCTCTTCGAGGCATCGTCGATCGCCTCGACTCCCTCGCTCCCGAACCCGCTGAAGGCCGCCGGGATCGGAGTGACCATCAACTTGCCGCCCTGTCCGGTGGGAAGGAACACGTCAGGGGCCTGGCTCACCCGTAGCAGCTGGTTGGTCGACTCATCGTCGGCTATCTCGGATGCGCCTTTCCTCCCCGATACGCCTGAGCGGGCATCCCCGGCCCTTCGTGTGTCCTGGTAGGACTCGGCGTCGGCGACGATCGGGGACACCAAGCGGACCGTGTCCACCCCTTCGGCGGCCTTCTCCGCGTCGTCTTTCTCGATGGCCTTGCGCTGGGCGTTCGTGGCGGTATCCGGGACCTCGTTGATCAGACCGTGGGTCCGGGCGATGGCCTCGAGCTCGAGGGCGAGTCGGGCCACGTACCAGGGGTCGTCCGACTCAGCCGCCTCCTGACAGTGGGCGGTGGCGTCGTCGAGGGCCACCGCCGCCTTGGCCTCGAAGCGCCTCTCCAGCAGCTCCCGCTCGACATAGCCGGCGGTGAGCAGGAAACAGCCGAGGACGAACTGGCTGAGCGCGCCCGATCGCTGGATTGCTTGGCCGAGCGAGGAGAGGTAGAGATCCTGGAGGACCGAGCGGGCCCCCGGGTAGATGGAGAGACCCTGGGCTTCTTGTCGGGCGTCCTCCAGGGAGAAGAAGAGCACCTCGGCCACCGGCTTGTCTGTCCGATCCAGGGCGGTGAGCAGATCGACCTCGACGTCGGGCCGGGACTCAACTTCGACCGGCCAGTCGTCGGGCAGCTCGCGAACCTCGTCGAGATTGGTCGAGACCAGGTGCAGGACCTCGTGCAATGCCGAGGCGAGCGCCACCTCGTCGGGGGTGACCGGGGCGTTGCGGTGGTAGGCGGCCTGGAAGATTCGGGGGTCGCAGACGACCTCGTCGCTCGATGCAGACGATTCCGGCCCCAATCTCACCCGAAGCTGGGGGTTGTCGGAGAGACTGCGGGCGAGACGGGTCACGGCAGGGGCGACCCGCTGATATCTGCCGACGACGGCCTCGATGGCCTGGTCCTCGGGACCGATCAGGTCGGTCAGAAATGTCTGGTCGCGTGCGCGCACAGCCGTTCATTGTCTCATGTCGTGTCAAACCGGGAAACACCGGGACTTCGCGGTTCGCCCCGAAGGGCTTTACGCTGCCCCCGGTGCACTACGACTACACGACCCTGCCCAACGGTTTGCGGATCATCACCGAGTCGATGCCGTCGCTGCGCTCGGTGGCGATGGGTTGCTGGATCGACACCGGCACCCGGGACGAGAACGACAACGAGGCAGGCGTGTCACACTTCCTCGAGCACCTCCTCTTCAAGGGCTCCGACAAGCTCTCGGCCCGTGAAGTGAACGAGACCCTCGACGCGATCGGCGCCGAGTCCAACGCCTTCACCTCGAAGGAGGCCACCTGCTATTGGGCCCGGCTGCTCGACCAGGACCTCGCGCTCGGTCTGGATGTCCTCTGCGAGATCATCCAGCGGCCGGCGTTCCGGATCAACGAGATCGACTCCGAGCGTCAGGTCGTCGTCGAGGAGATCAACATGAACGAGGACGACCCCTCCGACGTGGTGTTCGAGAATTTCACCATGACGGTGTTCGCCGGCCACCCCCTCGAAGAGCCGGTCTTGGGCACGAAGGAGTCGATTCGGGGCATGACCCGGGACGACATCCACGCCTACTGGAAGCGGCGTTACGGGGCCGGGTCGCTGGTGGTGGCGGCTGCGGGATCTGTCGACCACGACCAGGTGGTGGAGATGGTGGCCGACCGCTTCGGCGACTGGTCGGGCGACACCGTCGACCATCAGCTGGGCCCCGCCGTGGTCGCCCCGGCGGTGAAGGTGACCAAGCGGGAGACCGAACAGGCCCATCTGGTGATCGGTGGGCCGGGGCTGGCCCGGGCTGATGAGAGAAGGTGGGCTTTCGAGGTCCTCAACCACGTGATGGGATCGGGGATGTCCTCAAGGCTGTTCCGCGAGGTGCGCGAGGAGCGGGGTCTCGCCTATGCGATCTACGGCTTCAAGCTGGCATATGCCGACAGTGGTGCTTGGGGTGTCCACGTCGGCACCACCCCTCATCAAACCGACACCGCGCTGACGGTGATCCGTGAGGAGCTGGCGAAGGTGGTCGAGCACGGCATCACCCCCGAGGAGCTGGAGCGGGCGAAGGGATCGATGCGTGGCGGTCTCGCCCTGGCGCTGGAGGACTCCAACAGCCGGATGGTCCGTCTCGGTCGTGACGAGCTCGCCGGTATGCCTCACCTCTCGGTGGACGAGCGTCTGGAGAAGCTCGAGGCGGTCGATCTCGACGCGGTCAAGTCTGTGGCCGCCGACGTGTACGGCGCACCGACCCGGGTCATGGGTGCGGTGGGGCCCTTCGGGGACGACGAGCTCGACCATTACCTGACGGTCTAGGTCTTCGACCTCACGATGCCGGTGGCATCGGGTCGCGGGTCCTCAGCCGCCGATCTCGAACTCGAGCGACATCGGTTTCTCTCCGATGTTGATCGCCCCGGCCAGGGGGCTCTCGGGGCTCTCGATCACCAGGGCGCCACCGAGCTCGTGGACGCCGTCGGTCGAGGGCCATCCCATCGTCTGAACTGTTGAGACGTAGCCGACGAGCGAGGTCCATAGGATCGACTCCTGGGACTGGGTGATCGTGACCAGGAGATCGGCCCCATCGACCGGGGAAAGGTTCTCGCCGGGCCCCCCAGCCGCGAAGACTGCGACAGTGCCCCCAGCTGCCGTAAGTGTCATCAGTGCGGCCAATCCCAACCCGGCGAGACGTTGTGTGATCACGCTGTGCATGCGAGCGCCACGGTAAGTGGTGGATGGGCCGTCTCAAATGGCTATTTCGACAAACCGTGAAAGGACTAGTCCATAGATCAGGGCGAGTAGGACGACCACCAGCACCGGGCCCGGGATCCCTCGTTGGCGACGGTCGGAGAGCCTGGCCAAACCGAACCCGACGACCACCCACAACGTGATGTCCAGCGGCCACGCCAACACCAGGTCGCCAAAGACGAGGCCAAACACCGAGGACACCGGCAACCCGGCGTAGAGGAGCGTCAGACCGAGTGTCTCGCAGCCCGCTTCACAGGTGTCGTCGTTGACCAGGGCCAGCCCGATGGCCATGAAGACCATGGCGACGCCGACCAGGACGCCGGTGGCGATGGCTGCGCTGCGACACCCGGTGGACTGGGGATTGGGGGGCACGGCGACCGATCGTATGTGCTGACACGGCGAATACGCCATTCTCTGGACCCTTGCCGACGGCCACCTATGAAGTTCGTCGACTCATCGGGAATTCTCCTCGTTCACCACATCGCCAGGGCAGGTCTGAGCGGTCCGCAGCGACTTCGACGGGGCGATTTTCATCGCGCCGAAGTCGCCCTATTCACTCGCTCCGGCCGGTGCGCACATCGGGTGCCCCCATCCGGGCGGCATCGGCGGTGCGATCGTCGGGCTGGCGCTGGGAGTCGATCTCGGCGCCCACCCGGGCCCGGTAGTGATCGATCTCCCTCTCCATCGTGGTTTGGCTCCACCCCAGGACTTCACCCATGATCGAGGCAACGCCGGGCGCGGCCTCCAGGCCGCGATGGGTGGTCTCGATGGACATCCGGGTGCGGCGGGTGAGGACATCGTCGAGATGGAGGGCTCCTTCATGGGTGACGGCATACCACACCTCGGCACCGAGATAGGGGGCGTCCGCCACCAGGGGGCGGCTCAGCTCGGGACGGTCGGACATCGCCCGATGGAGATCGCCCGTCATCGTCCCGTAGCGGGAGTGGAGACGGTCGTCGTTGCGGGGAGCGGCGCCGACCATAGGGATGGTGTCCGTGACCGAGGAGGGGAGGTGTCTGTCGAGATGAGGGGCGATGGCGTCGACCGCATCGGCGGCCATCACCCGATAGGTGGTGTACTTGCCCCCGGCCACGCTCACCAGGCCGTTGCCCCGGTCGATCACCGCATGTTCCCGACTCAGCTGCGAGGTCTCCTCTGACTCGCCCTTGAGCAGCGGCCGCAGCCCCGCGTAGACCCCGACGATGTCCTCGGCGGCGATCGGCTCGGTCAGGGCGCTGTTCACCCAGTGGAGCAGGTACTCGATGTCGGACCTGCTCGCCGCGGGGTGAGCCCGCCCCAACGACCATGGGGTGTCTGTGGTCCCCACGATCCAGTGACGCTGCCAGGGGATGACGAAGAGCACGCTCAGCTCGGTGCGAAGGATGATCCCGGTCTCGGACCTGATCCGATCCCGTGGCACGAGGAGATGGATGCCTTTGGAGGCCCGTACGTCATCGCCGCGCTCACCGGCCAGCTCTTCGATGTCATCGGTCCAGACCCCGGTGGCGTTGATCACCGCGCGGGTGTCGATGTCGAGCTTGTGTCCTGATTCGAGATCGAGGACCTCGACCGATCGGATGCGCCCCGCCCGGCGGTTGATGCCGGTGAGGCGGGTGCTGTTGGCCAGCGAGGCCCCGTGGGCCGCCGCGGTCCGGGCCAACGTCATGGTGTGTCGGGCATCGTCGACGACGGAGTCCCAATAGAGGACACCGCCGATGGCATCGAGAGCGGGAGCGATGCGCTCCAGCCCCGTCCTGGTGAGATGTCGATGCAAGGGGAGCGGGTTGCTGGCGAGACGCCCCAACAGCTCGTAGAGCAGCACCCCGGCGCCGACGTAGAGACGCTCCCAGAGACGGTGCTGTAGCGGGTAGATGAAGGAGACCGGTCGGACCAGGTGGGGGCACAGGACATCGAGCATCAGGTTGCGCTCACGCAACGCCTCTCGGACCAAGGCGAAGTCGAACTGCTGGAGATAGCGCAGACCGCCGTGGAACATCTTCGATGAGCGACTCGAGGTCCCGGAGGCGTAGTCACGCTGCTCGACGAGCGCCACCCGCAGCCCTCTCGAGGCGGCGTCGAGGGCGGTTCCCGTCCCGGTCACCCCACCTCCGACTACGACCACGTCGCACGGTGAAGACGACATCTGCTCGAGATCGCGATTGCGTTGCCGGGCGTTCAACGCGGAGGGATCGTCGACCGGGAACACCGGCACACCTTACGATCACGGTCATGAAGCTCGGAGTGCAGCTCCCCGAGGTGGAGCGTGAGGTGGGTTGGGTCGAGATGCGCGACATCGCGCTCACCGCCGAGGAGTGTGGATTCGACTCGATCTGGCTGGGGGACCACCTGCTGTTTCGGGATGAGTCCCGGGTCGCCGGCCCGATGGAGACCTGGTCGCTCTTGGCCGCGCTGGGCGAGGCCACCGAACGTCTCGACCTGGGCCCGCTGGTCGCCGCCACATCCTTTCACGCCCCTGCCATGCTCGCCAAGAAGGCGGCGACCGTCGACGAGATCAGTGGCGGACGTCTCATCCTCGGTCTCGGGGCCGGGTGGAACAAGGCCGAGTACCAAGCATTCGGATTCCCCTACGACCAACGTGTGTCGAGATTCGAAGAGGCCTTCACCATCATCCACACCCTGGTCCGTGAGGGGGCCATCGACTTCGAGGGGGACTTCTACCAGCTGCGCGACATGGAGCTGCTGCCCAGGGCCCGCCCCGACATGACGCTCCTGGTAGGGTCGAACGGGCCGCGGATGCTGCGCATCACCATGCCCCATGCGGACATGTGGAACACCTGGCACCTCGACTACGGGAATCGGGCCCCCGGTCTGCAACGGCTCAATGAGGTGGTCGACCAAGCCTGTGCCGACGTGGGAAGAGATCCGGCCGAGGTGGAGCGCACCGCTGCGGTCTACGTGCAGCTGTCGAGGGGGTCGGGTCGTCGAGCGGGCAGCACCGACAAGCCGCAATCGAGCCCGATCACCGGCAGCCATGACCAGATCGCGGAGCAACTGGCCGCCTTCGCGGCCGTCGGGGCGAGCCACCTCCAGATCGTCCTCGACCCGATCGACCGGGCGGGAGTCGAGGAACTAGCAGAGGTCGTCAGGCTGATCCGATAGATAAGGTTCGAGGGATGGAGATCTCGAGCAACACTTTCGCCGATGGGGAAATGATCCCGGAGCGTTGCGCCTTCGCCAAGCACGATCCGGACACCAGAGTGACGTTTGCGGGGAACCTCAACCCTCATCTGGGGTGGTGGGATGTGCCGGAGGGGACCAAGTCGTTCACGGTCATCTGTCACGACTACGACGTCCCCAGCGTCGGTGACGACGTGAACCAGCCCGATCGCGAGGTTCCCGCCGATCTTCCCCGGGTGGACTTCTATCACTGGGTGGTAGTGGACCTGCCCTCCGACAAGCGGTCCATCGAGGAGGGCGAGTTCTCCGAGGGTGGTGTGGTCGCCGGTGGCCGGCAGGACCAAGGGGGCCCGCACGGCACCCGTCTCGGGCTCAACGACTTCACCGGCTGGTTCGCCGAGGACCCCGACATGGCCGGCCGTTACTTCGGCTATGACGGCCCGGCCCCGCCCTGGAACGATTCGATCCTCCACCGCTACCGGTTCACCGTGTATGCCCTGGACATAGAGTCGGTCGCCGTGCAGGGCGCCTTCACCGGTGAGCACGTGAGGGAGGCGATCGAAGGCCACATCCTGGCCTCCGCGTTCCTCGACGGCACCTACACCCAGAATCCCCGTCTGCTCGAATGAAGGAAAGCCCCGGTCGGGGCGGAGCCCCGCCTGCCGCGTGGTCGGTCAGCCCTCGCTGACGGTCACCTTGTTGACCACCGCTTCCGAGCGGGGACGGTCGGAGTTGTCGGTCTCTGATGTGGCGATCGAGTCGACCGCGTCCATGCCCGAGGTCACTTGACCGAAGATGGTGTAGCTGTGGGGCAGGGCCACGTCGGAGTGGCATATGAAGAACTGGCTGCCATTGGTGTTCGGTCCGGCGTTGGCCATCGCCACCGTGCCTCGGGTGTACTCACCGGGGCCCTCGATCTCGTCCCTGAACTTGTATCCGGGGCCACCACGGCCGGTGCCGGTGGGGTCACCCCCTTGGACCATGAAGTTCTCGATGACCCGGTGGAAGATCACCCCGTCGTAGAAGCCCTCGTTGGCGAGGAACACGAAGTTGTTGACGGTGAGCGGCGACCTGCCCGGGTGGAACTCGATGACGATCTCACCGTGATTGGTGTCCAGCGTCGCCATGTACGACTTCGATGGATCGATGCTCAGATCGGGCGCGGATTCGTATTGCTTTGTCATTGGTTCCTTTCTTCGGCGTGAAGACCAGCCCGGTCGGCTCTCGGATCGGCTCGACCTCGGTCGCGACTATCCGAGATGCACCGGCTGATAGCCCGCCTTCCACTTGATCGAACAACCCATCGACGGGTACTGCTCGTCGGAGACGGCCTCGCCGGCCAGGACGGCGTCCATCGCCGCCCGGAGTTCCTTGCCCGTGACCGAGATCCCCGAGTCAGGACGCGATTCGTCGAGACGCCCCCGGTAGACCAGCTTGCGGTTCGGGCCGAACAAGAAGAAGTCGGGGGTGCACATCGCGGTGTAGGCGGCCGCCACCGTCTGGTCCTCGTCGTAGAGGTAGGGGAAGACATAACCGACGTTCTCTGCCTCCTCCTTCATCGCCTCGGGTGAGTCGGTCGGATAGGTACTGGCATCGTTCGAGGAGATGGCCACGATCCCGATTCCCGCGTCCGCGTAGTCCTTGCCGAGCCTGGCCAATTCGTCACGGACATGCTTGACGTAGGGACAGTGGTTGCAGATGAACATCACGAGGACCCCGGTCTTGTCGGCGTAGTCGGAGAGAGAGACGGTGTCGCCGGAAACCGTGTCGGGCAGGGAGAAGTGGGGCGCTTCGGTGCCGAGGGCCAGCATTGTCGATGTAGCAGCCATGACCCGAGTCTAAGGGCTGTCGAATCTTGCGATCACATCGGCAAAGGTCTCGATCGAGCCTTCCAGCGCCACGTCGGGCAGGGAGACGATCGAATGGCCGGCTCCCGCGGAGGAGTAGGCAGAGAACAGCGCGGCCAGGTCGTCGACCGTCCCCGCGTTGGTTCTCCTCATGAAGTCCTCCGCGGTGTTGTTTCGGTCGCGGAGGCGGTCCACCCGGGCCCGCAGCGTCTTTCGGTCCGTCGCCACCAGGGCCGTGAGGAGATGAGTGACCTCGACCTCGGTGGGGTCACGGCCGAACTCGGCGCAGTGGCCGCCCAGCACCTCGGTCTTGTGGGCCACGGTGGCCGGGTCTCCGAAGACGTTGCAGGCGTCCGCGTAGCGGGCGGCGAGTCTCAGCGTCCGCTTCTCGCCGGACCCCCCGATCATGATGGGAATGGGGTCCTGGACCGGCCGGGGGTAACAGATCAGCTCGGGGCTGTCGATGTGGGCCCCGTGAAACGACGGTGTCCCCTTCCCCCACAGCAGGGGAAGCATCTGCAGGGTCTCTTCGAGCAGGGCGTAGCGGGTGGCCAGTTCGGGGAAGTCGATTCCATAGGCGGTGTGCTCGGCCCGGTCCCAGGCGGCACCGAGACCGCAGATGGCCCGCCCTGAAGAGAGCACGTCGAGGGTGGCCACCATCTTCCCCAAGAGCACCGGCGCGCGGTGGGTGATCCCGGTCACCAGTGCGCCGAGACGGATCTTCGCGGTCACCCCGGCCATGAACCCGAGGGCCGTGTAGGCCTCGGGTATGTCCTCCCACGGTCTCCCCACCCCGGGTATCTGCCGAAAGTGGTCCATCACCCAGAGGTCGCGAAAGCCTGCCGCCTCGGCCCGGCGCGCCACAGAGGCCAATTGCTCCCCGCGCCCATCCTCCGGCCAGTTGAACCGGGATACGATCAGCCCGAAGGTGTGCTCCGGGGTTGCCCGTTCGTCGGCCTCCTCGGCGACTGCGGCCACCACGGGTGTCACCATCGCCATCGCCCGGTTGGGGTGGACCCCGTCGAACCCTTCGTCCTCGATGAGGCCGGCGACCCGCTCGACCCGGGACAGCTGCCTGTCGAGCACCTTCTTGGGTGTGGGTCTCCCCCGCGTGGCGTTCCTCTCCCGGCACACCTCGGCCGATGTGTCGAACACCACTGCATGGACCGGCATCCCCGCCTGGCGCCCCTTCTCGGCCCAACGTAATCTCGCCTCGGCGTTGAGCCCGGTGGTGTCGATGACGGTGGTGAGACCCCGGCGCAGTCTCTCGTCGACGATTCGCTCGAGGAGGTCGAAAGCGGCGGTGCTAGCCGCCTGGTCGTCCTCGCCGGCGCCGACCATCGCCCTGAGCGAGTCGGAGGAGACGATCTCCTCGCCGGCGAAGTGCTCGCGGGCCCAGGTCGTCTTGCCCGATGAGCTCGCCCCCACCAGCACGATGAGGGCCGGAGCCGGCAGCTTCACCTCCATCGGCGCGTTTCTAGCCGATCGGCCGGTAACCTTGCGATCGTGACCGACACTCCTTCTGCCCCGTTCGGGCTCCTGGCGACCGCCATGGTGACGCCGTTCGACGCGTCGGGGGCGGTTGACCACCAGAAGGCATGGGACCTCGCCCGTCATCTCACCACACGGGGCACCGACACGATCGTTGTCGCCGGGACCACCGGCGAGTCCCCAACGGTGAGCGACGAGGAGAAGCTCGCCCTCTTCAAGACGGTGATCGACGCGGTCTCCGAGAAGAAGACCAAGGTCATCGCGGGGACCGGCACCTACGACACCGCCCACTCTGTGGAGATGACCGGGGAGGTAGCCCGGTTGGGAGTCGACGGGGTGCTCGCGGTCACCCCTTATTACAACCGGCCCTCACAGGGTGGGCTGGTCGGCCATTTCACCGCCATCGCCGATGTCGGCGTTCCGGTGATGCTCTACAACATCCCGGGACGCACCGGCCGGCTCATCGAGGTCGACACCCTGGCCACGCTGGCCGGGCACCCCAACATCGTGGCGGTGAAGGACGCCGTCGAGAGCCTCGACTTCACCTCTTCCACGGTGAACCGGGCGCCCAGTCTCCCGGTGTACTCGGGCCAGGACAGCCTCACGCTGCCCATGCTGGCGGTGGGGGCCGTGGGGGTGGTCTCGGTGATCTCCCACTTGGCGGGGCCGTCGGTCAAGGCGATGCTCACCGCGGCCCGGGCGGGCGACTATGAAGAGGCGCGCCGGTTGCACCATCAGCTCCTGCCGCTCTGTCATGCCTGTTTTCTCGAGCCCAACCCGGCCCCGGTCAAGGGTGCCCTCAGTCGTTTCTGGGAGCCGGTGGGCGAGGTGAAGCTTCCCCTGGTCCCTGCCAGCGAGGAGACTCTTGCCGAGATCGAGAAGGCAATGGGGGCGATCCAGCAGTCGTGAGTGTCTCGGTGACGTTCTTGGGAGGTCTCGGCGAGATCGGTCGCAACTGCGCCGCATTCGAGGTCGAAGGCGAGATCGCGCTGGTCGATGTGGGGCTCATGTTTCCCGAGGAGGACATGCTCGGTGTCGATCTGGTCTTCCCCGATTGGTCCTGGCTGGTGGAGCGGGGCAAGGATGTTGCCTTCGTCGTCCTCACCCACGGTCACGAAGACCATATGGGAGCGCTCGGCTATTTCCTGCGCGACATCGATGTCCCCGTGTACGGCACAGAGCTCACCCTCGAGCTGGCCCGGGGACGCATCGAGGAGCTCGGCGTCGACTCGGACCTGCGGACGATCAAACAGAAGAAGTGGACCAGTCACGGTCCGTTCAAGTTCATGCTCATCCCGGTCAGCCACTCGGTCCCGGAGGCCTCGGCGGTGGCGTTCGACACGCCCGAGGGGATGGTCATCCACTCGGGTGACTTCAAGCTCGACCCCACCCCGATAGACGGGCGCCCGACCGACCTCCCCGCCATCGCCTCACTCGGCAGCCGTGGGGTCCGGCTGCTGCTCGGCGACTCGACCAACGCCGAGAAAGACGGGTTCGAGCCATCGGAGAGCTCGGTGGGCCGCCCGATCGCCGACATCGTCCGCGACGCCCCGGGCAGGGTGATCGCGGCGTGCTTCTCATCTCATGTCCATCGCGTGCAACAGATCGCCGATGCCGGTATCGCCGCCGGACGCAAGATCGCCTTCTTCGGCCGGTCGATGCACCGCAACACCACCGTCGCCGCCGATCTGGGGATCCTCAAGGTGCCGGAGGAGGCGGTGGTCGACATCAAGGACCTCGGCGAGTATCCCGACGACCAACAGCTTCTTATCACCACCGGCTCCCAGGGCGAGCCGTTCTCAGCCTTGTCCTTGATGTCCCAGGGCCGCCACAAATTCGTGGAGCTCGATGAGACCGACACCGTGCTCATCTCGGCCAAGCCGATCCCGGGTAATGAGACCGCGGTCTCCAAGGTGATCTCGAATCTGATGAGGAGGGGAGCCACCGTCATCCACGGACGCAATTCCCATGTCCATGTGTCGGGGCACGCCGCCCGAGAGGAGCTTCTCACCTTTCTCAACCTGGTCCGACCCCAGGCCTTCGTGCCGGTGCACGGGGAGTACCGGCACCTGGCGGCTCACGCCGACCTGGCCCGGAGCATGGGGGTCAGACAGGTCGATGTCCTCGAGGACGGGGACCGGGTGATCGTCGACGGGAAGAAGACCTACGTCGAACGGCGCGCGGTGCCCGCCGGCTATGTCTACCTGGACGGTTCCGCGGTCGGCGATGTCCAGAACGCCGTCCTCCGTGACCGGTCCCATCTCGCCGACGAGGGGGTGGTGGTTGTCACGGTCGGCATCGACCATGACACCGGTGAGATCATCTACGGGCCCGATCTCGACAGCCATGGGGTCATGGACGACCCGAGCGGGGTGCTGAGCAAGGCGGCCGACGCGGTGCGGGCCGCGGTGGAGTCACACGAGACGGGTCGCACCGACCACGCCGAAATGCAGAAGACGGTCCGCCAGGCGGCCGGAAAGGTGATACGCGCCGAGACCGCTCGACGACCGGTCATCCTCCCCATCATCATGGAGGTCTGAGCCGACCCTTGCCGGGAGATTCACACCAATAGGGCCGACTCTGGGTATTGTTTCCGATCACATGCCAACCCGGACATCCACCCGAAAGGGCTCCGGGCGGAGACGGGTGTCCTCAGCAAGCAAGAAGAAGCCCCAGCAGACGTCGTTCACGCAGAGCCTGGCTGCGGTCCGCGACTCGGTCAGGCATACCCTCGGACGTCAGACCGATGACGTGTGGGGTCTCATGCTCCTCGTGCTGTCGGTCCTGGTCACCCTGGCCTTCTTCGACCTGGCCGGGCCGTTCGGGGACGGGTTCGAGTCGGCTTCCAGGTTCCTCTTTGGTGTGTGGCGGTTCGCCATGCCGGCGGCCCTCGCCGGAGTCGGGATCGCCCTCATCGTGGGCAAGCCCCGTGACGGCGCCCGTCGTCTGGTCCTGGGCGGGATGATCACCTTCGTCGGCACCCTGGCCCTGTTCCACCTTCTCACCGGTGCCGTGGCATTCCGATCGAGTCTCGATCTGGTCCAGGAGCGCGGGGGAGCGGTCGGCTCGCTGCTCGCCTTCCCCATGCGACGCATCCTCGGCCATTGGGGTGCCTTCGTCGTGCTGGCCTCGGCAATCGGGATGGGAGTCCTCATCATGACCCACACCTCGGTGCGGGAGCTTGCCCATGGCATCGCCGACTTGTGGAAGGACCTGCGCACGATGGCCCGGGACGTCTTTGCCGGTGACCACCGGCCTCGGGGCGCCCACATGGCCCGGGGAGCCACCATCGTCGAGCAGAAGCCTCGTGGCAAGCACCAGAAGCCGGCAGAGCAGCGCCCCCCGGTCAAGCAGCCTCCGGCCGAGCAGCTCGTCGCGAGCAAGCCCGACCCCACCCCGGTCCAAGTGACTCTGGACCTGTCCAACAGCGACTACCAGCTTCCCCCTCTCTCGCTTCTCGACGGCGGCACCGGTGGGGAGGTCAACAAGAGGTCGCTCGAGGAGACCGCCCACCAGCTCGAAGACACGCTGCTCCAACATGGCGTGGACGCCACCTTGACCAAGATCGTCCCCGGCCCGACGGTGACCCGCTATGAGATCGAGCTCGCCCCCGGGGTCAAGGTGAACCGGGTGTCCAATCTCTCCCACGACATCGCCTATGCCCTGGCCACCCCCGATGTCCGGCTGTTAGTGCCGATCCCCGGCAAGTCGGCGATCGGCGTCGAAGTGCCCAATGTGAAGCGACGGCTGGTCTCATTGGGTGACATCCTGGCCAGCCCCGAAGCGGCTCGCCCCGCCCACCCCCTCACCGTGGGGCTCGGCATGGACATCTCCGGCCAGCCCCGCCTGCTCAATCTGGCGGAGCTGCCCCACCTCCTGATCGCGGGCGCCACCGGGGCCGGCAAGTCGTCATGCATCAACTCGATAGTCACCTCGCTGCTGATGCGAACCAGTCCCGACGACGTGCGGGTGATCATGGTGGACCCCAAGCGGGTGGAGCTGGGGCAGTACAACGGGGTGCCTCATCTACTGACGAGGGTGATCACCAATCCGAAGAAGGCCAACGAGGCGCTGAAATGGGCGGTGGCCGAGATGGACCGTCGCTACGACCTCCTCGCCGATGCCGGGGTCCGTGACATCGAGGGTTATCGGGAGAAGCTGGCGGCCGGGGGCCTCGACCCGGAAGGATTCGACCGGTTCCCCTACGTGGTGGTGATAATCGACGAGCTCAACGACCTGATGATGGTGGCCGGCAGGGAGGTTGAGGAGTCGATCGTCCGCATCGCCCAGATGGCCCGGGCGGTGGGGATCCACCTAGTCATCGCCACCCAGAGGCCCTCGGTCGACGTCATCACCGGTGTGATCAAGGCCAACGTCCCCAGCCGGCTGGCATTCAGCGTCGCCTCGCAAACCGATAGCCGGGTCATCATCGACGGGGCCGGCGCCGAGAAGCTGGTCGGCATGGGCGACATGCTCGTCGTCACCGCCAAAGAGCCCCGTCCCCAACGCATCCAGGGTGCATGGGTGAGAGAGACGGAGATCCATGCGGTGGTGGACTGGGTGAAGAAGCAGCGGGAGGCCCAGTACCACGACAAGCAGGTCCTCGAGGTGGCGGCGGCCGCTGCGGCGGCGCAGGCTGAGGACGAGGACGACGAGGACGCCACCCTGGTGCGTCAGGCCATGGACCTGGTGGTCCGGTCCCAGCTGGGCTCGACGTCGATGCTTCAGCGCAAGCTTCGCATCGGCTTCGCCCGGGCCGGCCGGGTGATGGACGAGCTGGAGCGCAGAGGCGTCGTGGGTCCCTCGGTGGGGAGCAAGGCACGCGATGTCATGATGACAGTCGACGAGCTCGAGACGGTGCTCGTGAGCGAAT
>Ga0299913_10000708_pt1 | contig 22398 bp, 13 predicted proteins | sample RVTome_9_FD_201360 | JGI IMG/M metagenome (GOLD analysis project Ga0299913, IMG submission 201360) | Soil microbial communities from uranium-contaminated site in the Upper Colorado River Basin, Wyoming, United States - RVT155D38 (version 2) ... | reverse complement strand
CGGCTGCAACTGCCGCTGCCGCTGCGCCACCAGGGCATCGACGAGCTGTTCGGGATGCGAACCAAGCCGCAGCCGTTCGAGCACATCCGGGAGGCCCTGGAGGTCTCCGACGACGAGGCGGCGCGCCGGCTTCGCGCGTTCCTCACCGCCGAGCCGACGAGCCCAGCCGACCGGGACGTGGCCGCCGGCGGCCGCATCCGCTACCTCGGCCACGCCTGCCTGCTGCTGCAGAGCCCGTCCGTGTCGATCGTCGTGGACCCGTTCATCAGCTCCAACCACGCCGCCGGCGACCGGTTCACCTACGTCGACCTGCCCGACCACATCGACTACTGCCTCATCACCCACGGCCACCAGGACCACGTGGTGCTGGAGACGCTGCTGCAGCTGCGCGGCAAGATCGGCATGGTCGTGGTGCCGCGCAACGGCGGGGGACACCGGCAGGACCCGTCCCTGCGGCTGTACCTGGAGCGGCTCGGGTTCCCGGTGCGCGAGGTCGACGACTTCGACGAGCTGCCCTTCGGCGGCGGGCGCATCGTCGCCACCCCGTTCCTCGGCGAGCACTGCGACCTGGACATCCGTGCCAAGAGCACCTACTGGATCTCCCTCGCCGGGCGCAGCGTCTTCGTCGGCGCCGACACTTCGGGCCTGGAGCCGGAGCTGTACCGGCGGATCCGCGACGCGGTGGGCCGCACCGACGTCGCGTTCATCGGCATGGAGTGCGACGGCGCGCCGCTGACCTGGCTCTACAACGCGCTGTTCACCCAGCCGGTGCCGCGCAAGATGAGCATCACCCGCAAGCTGTCCGGCTCCAACGCCGTGCAGGCGACCGGGATCGTCGAGCACCTCGGCGCGACCGAGGCGTACGTATACGCGATGGGCCAGGAGGACTGGCTGCAGCACGTGATGGCGACGAGCTACACCCCGGAGTCGTACCAGCTGCAGCAGGTCGCCGAGTTCCTGGCCGCCTGCCGGGACCGGGGGGTGACGGCCGAGCACCTGCTGGTCCGCAAGGAGCTGCGGTGGTGACCCGCCTGCAGGTGCGGGTGCTGCTGGACACCGGCCCGACCGAGGCCGAGCTGGACCGGATCAGCGGGCTGTTCGACGAGCTCGGCATGGACGCGGTGGCCGAGGGCCACTCCTACGGCGGACCGCCGCCCACCTCGGCCTTCCTCATCGTGGTGAACAGCCCGCTGGTGCCGTTCCTGGACGGCTTCGCCGCCGCCGGGGACAGCGGGGCGCACCGGCTCGCGCGGCTGATCGGGCGGCTACAGGCGATGCGCGCCGACGAGAGCCGCTGGGGCCGGCCGCACGGCGTGCAGCTGGAGGACTCGCACAGCGGGCACGTCGTGGTGCTGCCGCCGGGGCTGCCGGCCGCGGCCTACCAGGCGCTGCTCGGGGTGGACGTCGCCGGGTTCGACCGGGCCACCCCGTCGGTGCGGCTGGAGTGGCACGCCGGGCTGCGGCGGTGGCAGGTCGGGCTGGCGACCGCGCCCCGGCGCCTCGTGCGCCGCGCAACGGCCAGGTGGCACGCGCCGGACAACCCGAGGGCAAGGCAGGTCGGCGAGGCCGAGACCAGGAGGCTGTGGCAGCTCGCCGGCCAGGACGCGCGCTCCGCCGTCACCTGGCAGCGGGCCACCGTCGTGCTGTGCAGCACGCTCGGCTGGAACATCCCGTCGATCGCCCGGCACACGCTGATGGGCGAGCACCGGGTGCGGGCCGTGATCCGCAACTTCAACGACTATGGCTTCGACTCGCTGCTGCTGGGCCACACCGGCGGCGAGGCCGCGAAGCCGACCGCGGAGGAGGAGCAGGAGGCCTGGCAGATCGCCAGCCGGCCGCCGGCGGAGCACGGCCTGCCGGCCGCGGCCTGGGATCCGGAGCTGCTCGGCGAGTTCCTCGTCACGGAGGGGATCGTGGAGGACGTCGACCTCGACTGGCTGCGCTCGCTCCTGGCGGGACGATCGACGTGACGTCCGGGGTGGACAGCGGCGGTCCGAGACTCGACGGCGGCGGACCGCGCCCGGACGGCGACGGACTGCGGCCGGACGGCGACGGTCCGCGGCCGGACGGCGACGGTCCGCGGTTGGACGGCGGCGACCCACGGCGGGACGGCGACGGTCCGCGGTTGGACGCGGTTGCGGCCCGCGAGGCGTTGCTGCGGCAGCGGCTGGCCGGCCGGCGGCGCGGTCGGCAGCACACCATCCCGCGGGCCGACCGCGACGGCCGATTGCCGCTGTCGTTCGGGCAGGAACGGCTGTGGTTCCTCACGATGCTCGCGCCGGACAGCGCCGAGTACCAGGTGCCGCTCGTGCTGCGGCTGCGGGGCGCGCTCGACCTGGCCGCGCTCGGCAAGGCGTACGAACAGGTGCTGGCCAGGCACGAGATCCTGCGCACCCGCTACCACCTGCGTGACGCGCGGCCCATGCAGGTGATCGACCCGCCCGGCCCGGTCGAGCTGCCGGTGAGCGACCTGTCCGAGCTGCCGGCGGACGAGCGCGAACGGCGGGCCGTCGAGCTCGCCAGGCGTGACGTCGGCACCCCCTTCGACCTCGGCCTCGGGCATCCGATCCGGATCAGGGCGATCCGCCTCGCCGCGGACGACCACGTGCTGGCCGTCACCATGCACCACGTCGCGGCCGACGGTCCCTCGCTGAGCATCCTGGTCAGGGACCTGCTCACGTTCTACGGCGGCGCTGTCGGTGGCGGCTCCGCCGCCGGCGGGCCGCCCGCGCCGCTGCCGGTGCAGTACGCCGACTTCGCGGTGTGGCAGCGCGACCGGGTGACCGGCGCACGGCTCGACGAGCACCTGGACTACTGGCGCGAGCAGCTCACCGGGCTGGCGCCGCTGGACCTGCCGACCGACCGGCCGCGCGCCGCGGTGCGCGACTGGCAGGGCGACCGGACGCAGTTCGCCGTGCCGGCCGCGGTGGCGACCCGGCTGCGGGAGCTCGCGCAGCGCGGCAACACCACGCTGTTCGTGGTGGCGCTCACCGCGTACCAGGTGCTGCTCTCGCGCTACAGCGGGCAGCGCGACCTCACCGTCGGCAGCGCCATCACCGGCCGGGCCCGCCCCGAGCTGCGCGACCTCGTCGGGTTCTTCCTGGACACCGTTGTGCTGCGGGCCAGGCTCGGCGGCGACCCGACGTTCGCCCAGCTGCTCGACACCAACCGTGGCGCGGTGCTCGACGCGCTCGGCCACCAGGAGGCGCCCGTCCAGCTGCTGGTCGACGAGCTGGACAAGAGCCGGGACCTGTCCCGCACGCCGCTGTTCCAGGTGATGTTCGACCTGATCGAGGCGCCGCCGTCCAAGCTGCGGGTCGGCGACCTGGAGCTGGAGCCGCTCGACGTCGTCGGCTCGATCGCCAAGCACGACCTGCGGCTGGAGCTGTCCGAGGTCTCGGACGGGACGCTGCGCGGCACGCTGGAGTACCCGACGGCGCTGTTCGACCGGCCGACCGTGCAGCGGATCGGCGAGCACTACGTGCGGCTGCTGGAGGGCATTGCGGCCGATCCCCAGCGGCGGCTGTCCGAGCTGGAGCTGCTCTCGGCCGGCGAGCGGTACGAGCTGCTGTCCTCGGCGGTCGGCGCGCGGCTGGACCGGCCGTGGCAGCCGGTCACCGAGATGGTGGCGCGGTGGGCGCAGCGGTCCCCGGACGCCCCGGCGGTGCTGGCCGGCGACGGCTCGCGGCTGTCCTACGCCGAGCTGGACGCGCGGGCCAACCTGTTCGCTCGCGTGCTGGGCGAGCACGGCGTCGGGCCGGAGTCGGTGGTCGGGGTGTGCCTGGAGCGCGGCCCCGACCTGCTGCCGGCACTGCTCGGCGTGTGGCGTGCCGGCGGCGCGTACGTGCCGCTGGACCCGAGCGATCCGCCGGAACGGCTGGACTACGTGCTGGCCGACTCGGGCGCCTCGGTGCTGATCACCGGCGAGGAGCAGGCGGAGCTGTTTGCGGGGTTCTCGGGAGTGCGGCTGGCGCCACCCGTGAGTGGCGATGAGTGCTATAGCACCCATTCGCACTCACAAGCAGCGTCAGCTGCATATCTCATCTACACGTCGGGCAGCACCGGACGGCCCAAGGGCGTGCTCGTCACCCACGGCGGGCTGACGAACTACCTGTGGTCCGCCGCGGAGTCGTACCTCACGCCGGGCGGCAACGGCGCGCCGCTGTTCTCCTCGATCGCGTTCGACCTGGTCGTCAGCACCCTGTACGCACCGCTGCTGGTGGGTCAGCCGGTGCACCTGCTGCCGGCCGACCTGGAGGTGGGCGAGCTGGGCTCCCGCCTCGCGGCGGCCGGCGGCCGGTACAGCTTCGTCAAGCTCACCCCCAGCCACCTGGAGCTGCTGTGCCAGCAGCTGAGCCCGCCCGAGGCGGCCGGGCTGGCCACGCACCTCGTGGTCGGCGGCGAGGGGTTCGCCGGCCGGCTGGCCGAGAGGTGGCGCGAGCTGGCCGGCGGCTGTGGCGCGACGCCGGTGAACGAGTACGGGCCGACCGAGATCACGGTGGCCAACGTGTCGTACTTCGCGGGCGCGCCGGACACCCGGTCGGCCAGCGGGCTGCTGCCGATCGGCCGGCCGATGCCGAACACCAGCGCCTACGTCCTCGACGTGGGCCTGCGGCCGGTCCCGCTCGGTGTCGTCGGAGAGCTGTACCTGGGCGGCGTGCAGCTCGCCCGCGGCTACCACGACCGGCCGGCGATCACCGCCGAGCGGTTCGTCGCAGATCCGTACGGCCCGCCCGGCTCGCGGCTGTACCGCACGGGCGACCTGGCCAAGGTGCGGCCCGACGGGAACCTGGAGTTCCTCGGCAGGGCCGACGAGCAGGTCAAGGTGCGCGGCTATCGGGTGGAGACCGCGGAGATCGCCGCCGCGCTGCTGCGGCACCCGGAGGTGCGCGACGCCGCGGTCGCGCTGCGGGAGAGTGGGACGGCGGGCCGCACGCTCGTCGGCTACGTCGTCCGCGACGGCGCGGCACCCGACGGGCTGGCACCCGACGGGCCGCCGGCCCGGAACGGGCTGCAGGCCCCGGACGGGCTGCGCGAGTTCCTGGAGCGCACGCTGCCGTCGTACATGATCCCGTCGGCAATCCTGGCCGTGCCGGCGATCCCGCTGACCCCCAACGGGAAGGTCGACCACCGGGCGCTGCCGGACCCGGACCGCGACGCGCTGTCCCCGCGGACGGAGGGCGTGCGGCCGCGGTCCGAGCTGGAGCACCGGCTGGCCGCGGCCTGGCAGGACCTGCTCGGGCTGGACGAGCTCGGCGTCGACGACGACTTCTTCGACCTCGGCGGCGACTCGGTGAGCGCGGTCGGGCTGGTCGGCGCGCTGCGCGACGAGGGCCTCGACGTCACCGTGCAGGACGTCTTCGAGCACTCCACCATCGCCGCGCTCGCGCAGCTGGTGCGGGAGCGCCCGCAGCTGGCCGCCGGCGGCACCCCGCGCGTCGCGCCGTTCGAGCTGATCTCGGCCGAGGACAGGGCCAGGCTGCCGGCCGGCGTGGTGGACGCGTACCCGCTTTCGACGCTGCAGCACGGGATGCTCTACGAGATGTTCAGCGGCGGGGAGGTGAACTACTACCACAACGCCACCACCTACACGATCCGCGACGACAAGCCGTTCTCGCTGCCGGCGTTCGAAGAGGCGGTGCGGCTGCTCGTCGAGCGCACCGAGATGCTGCGCACTGGCTTCGACATGAAGAGCTACTCCCGGCCGCTGCAGCTCGTGCACCCCGCGGCGTTGCTGCCGGTCGGCGTGCGGGACCTGCGCGGGCTCAGCGCACACGAGCAGGACACCTCGGTCCGGGCGTACATGGCGCAGCAGCGCAGGGCGCTGTTCGACCTCGGCGAGCCCCCGCTGTTCCGGCTGTTCGTGCACGTGCTCTCCGACACCGGGTGGCAGCTCACGATCACCGAGTGCCACCCGATCCTGGAGGGCTGGGGCTACCACCTGATGCTGATGGACCTGGTGCGCTCGTACCAGCAGCTGCGCGACGGCGAGCAGGCCACGCTCGGCGAGCCGTTGCCGGTCAGGTACGCCGACTTCATCGCGGCCGAGCTGGAGTCGCTCGCCTCGCCGGCCGACCGCGGCTACTGGCGGCGGATCGTCGAGGGAACCCCGAAGTTCACGCTGCCGTCCGCGTGGGCCGGCGGGCCGGGGCAGCCGCCGAAGCCGATCGTGCTCGAAGTGATGTTCATCGACATCGCCGACGAGCTGCGCGCGCTGGCGAAGGCGGCCGAGGTGCCGTTCAAGAGCGTGCTGCACGCCGCGCACCTGAAGGTCATGAGCATGATCACGCCGGAGCCGGAGTTCTGCACCGGCCTGGTGTGCGACACCCGGCCGGAGATCGGCGGCGCCGACCGGATGCCCGGCCTGTTCCTCAACACCGTGCCGTTCCGGTTCCGGCTGACCGCGCGCACCTGGCGCGAGCTCGTGCGTGACGTGTTCGCTCAGGAGATCGAGCTCTGGCCGCACCGGCGCTACCCCATGCACGCCATGCAGCGCGAGTTCGGCAAAGAGCGCCGGCTGATCGACGTGCTGTTCAACTTCCTGGACTTCCACTCGGTGGACACCGAGGTCGTCGACTTCAACGCGAGCATCGACGACAGCCCCAACGAGTTCCGGCTGGCCGCCACGGCGTTCGCGCAGGGCATGGTGAGCCTGCGGTTCCACCTGGAGACCGTCAGCCGGCGTGACGGCGAGCGGCTCGCGGCCATGTACCGGCTCGTGCTCAAGGCGATGGCGGCCGATCCCGACGGTGACGTGCGCACTGCGTACCTGCCGGCCGAGGAGCACCGCCAGGTCGTCGCCGGCTGGAACGACACCGCGGTGAGCCGGCCGCCGACGACCCTGCCCGCGCTGTTCGAGGAGCAGGCCGCGCGCACCCCCGACGCGGTCGCCGTGGTCGGCGCGGGCGGCGAGCGGGTCAGCTACCGGCAGCTCGACCGGCGGGCCAACCAGCTCGCGCACCACCTGCGCGGGCTGGGCGTCGGCCCCGAGAAGCTCGTCGGCCTGTGCGCCGAGCCCGGCGTCGAGCTGCTGGTCGGCCTGCTCGGGATCGTCAAGGCCGGCGGGGGGTACCTGCCGCTCGATCCCGCGCATCCGGCGGACCGGCTGGCGCTCCTCGTGTCGGACGCGGACGTCGCCGCGGTCGTCACCACCGGCGCCCTCCCCGACACGTGGGCGTCCCGCGGCTCGTATGACGCCACCTGGGCGTCCCGCGTTTCACATGCCGACGCACCGCACGGCGCCGTCCCCGACACGTGGGCGTCCCGCGGTTCGTATGACGCCACCTGGGCGTCCCGCGTTTCACTTGGGCGGCCGGGCCTGGCGGTCGTGAGCCTGGAGGCGGACCGGGCGCGGATCGCGGAGCAACCCGGCGACCGGCCCCCGGCCGGCGGGGCGGGCCCGGACAACGTGGTCTACGCGATGTACACCTCCGGGTCCACCGGCCGGCCCAAGGGCGTGCTCGTCACCCACGGCGCGCTCGCCAACTACCTGTGCTGGGCGCTGTCGGCGTACCGCCTGGACGGGGCGTCCGGGGCGCCGGCGCTCGGCTCCCTCGCGGTCGACCTGTCCGTGCCGAACTTCCTGCTGCCGCTGCTCGGCGGCCGGGACGTGACGGTGCTGCCGGCCTGCGGCGAGGTCGACGCGCTCGCCGAGCTGCTGGCCACGCCGGACCGCGACTTCAGCCTGGTGAAGCTCACCCCGGCGCACCTCGACCTGCTCGCCGCCCGGCTCACCGCCGAGGACGCCCGGCCGCGCAAGGCCGCCGCGGACGGGGCTGCGCCGGACGGGGCTGCGCCGGACGGGGCCGCGCCGGACGGGGCTGCGCCGGACGGGGTCGCCGCCCGGCCGCCTGCCGTCAGATCGGCGCGGGCGTTCGTGGTCGGCGGCGACCGGCTGTCCCCGCAGACCGTCGACAGGTGGCGGCGCATCGCGCCGAACGCGCGGATCGTCAACGAGTACGGCCCCACCGAGACCGTCGTGGGTTGCTCCGCTTACGAGGTTCCCGGCGACCCGGATACGTCGAACCCGGCACCGCAGCGGCCGGTGCCGATCGGCCGGCCCATCGCGAACACCAGCATGTACGTGCTGGACCGGCACCTGAACCCGGTGCCGGTCGGGGTCGTCGGCGAGCTGTGCATCGGCGGCGCCGGCGTGGCCCGCGGCTACCTCGGCGCCCCCGGCCCGACCGCCGCGAAGTTCGTGCCGGACCCGCACCACCATGGCGCGCGGCTCTACCGTTCCGGCGACCTCGCCAGGTTCCGCCCGGACGGCAACCTGGAGTTCCTCGGCCGCGGCGACCACCAGCTCAAGCTCAGGGGCTACCGCATCGAGCCGGCGGAGATCGAGGCCAGGCTGCTGGCGCACCCCGACGTGTCCGACGCGGTGGTCGTCGCGCGCGAGGACCCGCCCGCCGAGCGGCGGCTGGTCGCCTACGTCGCCGGCGACGACCCGCAGGCCACCACCCTGCGGACGTTCCTCGGCCGGGCGCTGCCCGAGCACCTGGTGCCGGCCACCTACGTGGTGCTCGATGCGTTGCCGCGTACGCCGGCGGGCAAGCTCGACCGCGCCGCGCTGCCGCCCCCGGACGGCGCACGGCCCGAGCTCGACGTCGGCTACGTCGCGCCGAGCAGCGCCGTCGAGCGCAGCCTCGCCGACATCTGGGCCCGCATCCTCGGGGTGGACCGCGTCGGCGTGCACGACGACCTGCTCGACCTCGGCGCCGACTCGCTGAGCGGGCTGCGGGTGGCCGCGGAGGTCGCCGACCTGGGCCTGACCATGTCGCCGATGGACGCGATCACCTATCCCACGGTCGCCTCGCTGGCCAGCCACCTGTCCGCTGGTACAGACTCCTGAGCGTGGCCGATGCCGGGAGAAAGACCGACAAGCTCCGCAAGGTGTGGGACAAGCACGCCAAGACCTACGACCGGGAGATGAACTTCTTCGACCGGCGGCTGTTCGGCGACACCCGCCAGTGGATCTGCGGGCAGGCCAGCGGCGAGGTGCTGGAGGTGGCCGTCGGCACCGGGCTCAACCTGGAGCACTACCCGCCCGGCGTGCGCCTCACCGGCGTCGACTTCAGCGAGGGCATGCTCGGCGGCGCCCGCGCCAGGGCCGAGCGGTTGGGCCGCGAGGTGGACCTGCGGCTGGGGGACGCGCAGGCGCTCGACCTGCCGGACGCGGCCTTCGACACCGTGGTCTGCACGTACTCCATGTGTGCCGTGCCCGACGAGCGCGCGGCGCTGCACGAGATGATCCGGGTGCTGCGACCCGGCGGGTTGCTGCTGCTCGCCGACCACGTCGCATCGTCGGCATGGCCGGCGCGCGCCGTGCAGCGGCTGATCGAGCTCGCCACCATCCCGCTCGGCGGCGAGCACTTCACCAGGCGCCCCATCGAGCACGTGCGCGCGGCCGGCCTGCCGATCGAGCGGCACGAGCGCTTCAAGCTCGGCATCGTGGAGCGCCTGGCCGCACGCAAACCCGTACCCGCATAACCCGCGGCCGGGCCGCCACCCGGGCGTCCCAACGTTCGTATGACGGAGCGCGGGACGCCCACGTGTCAGGTGGGCTGTCGGGCGGCGGCGAACATCGCGGTGACGCAGCGGTGGGCGTCGTGTACCGGGCGCGACCAGGTGTTGGGTGAGGGCACCAGGTTGTTGTAGAAGGTGGCGCCCTCGCACAGCGGGCCGAGCGCCCACAGTCGCGGGTCCGGCCGGCCGTCGCCGTCCAGCGGGTGCATGTCGGAGTCGACGTCGATGCCGAGCACGTAGCGGCTGGACGGCAGGTGCCGGCGGATCCACCCCTTGGCGTGCATGGCGCGCAGCAGCGGGCTCGCCGATGATGCCACGGCCGGCGGCTCGACATGCGCCGAGACCAGCCAGTCCACCTCGCGCGAGTGCGGGATGGCGAGCTGCGTCGACGCGATCGTCCACCGGCCGGCCGCCTCGTTCCAGGTGACGGTGGGCGCCGGGCCGAACGGCACGTGCGCGATGCCGGCCGCCATCAGCGCCAGCAGCTCGCTGTGCCGCTCGAACTGCGGCCCGACCACGGCGCGGTTGACCGCGGGCACGGTGCGCCGGTTGAACGCCTCGAGCGACTCGGTGGTCAGGCCGCCGAAGTCCACCACGTACCGGAACGTGTCGCGCAGCTCGCGCATGATGTCCAGGCCGGCCTTGAGCGGGCTGCCGGTGAACCCGAGCACGCCCTCCGCGAGATCCTGGCCCACCACGTCCGCCAGCCACTTCTGGTACGCGGCGCTGTCGTCGAGCAGCATGTCGGTGGTGCCGTCGAAGGTGGCGCGGGCGTCGAACGGGCCGTGCCGGCGGTCCAGCTCGTCGAGCAGCGCGGTGAGCTCCGCCAGCCCGGCCGCCTCGGCCAGCCGGGACTCCAGCTCGTCCAAGTCGCCGGCGCGCCTGGCCTGGCAGCGCCGGTACGCGATGCGCATCTCGGCCAGCACGAGCGGCAGCACGTCGGCGTCGAAGTCGAGCGGGCCGCCGCGCTCCCGCCGCAGGTCGTCGATCACGGCCGGCGTGAACACCAGCGGTCGGCACTTCGGGCCGAACTCCACCACGAGCGGCCGCGCCCGGCACGGCACGCCGGAGCGCGAGTAGAACAGCAGCGTCGGCTCGTCGCCGCTCGGCCGGTACTCGAGCTCGCCGCCGTACCCGACGAACCGCCCGCCGCGGCCGACCGTCAGGCACGACATCAGGTCCATCGCGGACAGCCCGAACCCGCCGACCGCCACCGACTGCCCGGGCGCCACCCCCTCGGCGCGCGAAGGCAGCGGGTACGGCGCCGGGATCAGCCGCGGGTGCCCGGCGGCCGCGGTGTCGTTCGAGGTGTACCCCGTGGTGAGGAACGCGTGCTGGACGTTCATCCGGCCGCCGTCGGACAGGTCGACGGTCAGCGTGCCGTCCGGCTCGGAGGTGAGGTCCACGGCCGACGCGCGGTGCAGCGCAACGCTCACGTGCTCCGGCGCGCGGGACAGCACCTGCTGCAGGAACCAGCTCAGGTACTCGCCGAGCACGCGGCGGGGCAGGAAGTCCGTCGGGCGGATCTCCCTGCCGACCCGGCCGATCGTGAAGCCGTCCTCGGCCATCCGCAGCCCGCGCGCGGTGACCCACTCCCACAGGTTCGGCCCCGGCTCGTCCACCTCGTCGCCGACCGTGCACGCGTCGGGAAACATCGACACCTGCCCGGCCGTGGTGTTCAGCAGCAGGTAGTCGGGCTGGCCGGTCTCGTGCACCCCGGAGCCGGCGCACGTCGGGTCGACGACCTCGACGCGGACCCGGCCGGCGCCCGGCCCGGCCAGCTTGGCCAGGGTCACGATCCGCTCCAGCACGCCAAGCCCGCGCGAGCCGAGCCCGACGACGGCCACCGAGGTCTCGCGCGTCATGGCCGGCCTCCTTCCGAGGGTCACGTAGAGCTCAGTCAGCCAACCTGATGCGCACCCGGCGGTTCTGCCGGCCCTTGTTCTCCACCTTGTAGATCTGCACGCGGCCGATCTGCTTGGTCGACGCCACGTGCGTGCCGCCGTCGGCCTGCACGTCGAGCCCCACGATGTCGACCAGCCGCAGCTCGTCGCCGGTCTCTGGCGGGAACGCCGACTGGGTGCGGACGATGTCCGGGATCGCCAGCGCCTCGTCGCGCGGCATCCGCCGGACCTCGATCCTGCGGTCGGCCTCGATCTCGGCGTTCACCGCGTCCTCGAGCGTCTGCTTGAAGCCCTGCGGGACCTCCGGCAGGTTGAAGTCCATGCGCGCCTCGCCCGGCTCCATGTTGCCGCCGGTCACGAGCGCGCCGTAGTCGCGGAACACGGTGCCGCACAGCACGTGCAGCCCGGAGTGGGTGCGCATCAGGTTGGTGCGCCGCTCGTCGTCGATCGCCCCGCGCACCGCGGTGCCCGGCGGCGGCACCGGGTCACCCGGCGCGGGCAGCAGGTAGAGGTCGTCGCCCTTGCGGGTGCCGACGATCCTGGTCTGCACGCCCTGCCAGAGCAGCACGCCGTGGTCCGGCGGCTGCCCGCCGCCGCCCGGGTAGAACGCCGAGCGGTCCAGCACGATGCCGGCCTCCGGGTCGGCCGGGTCGGACGACAGGACCGTGCAGTCCCACTCCCGGATGGTGACGTCCGCCCAGTCCAGGCGGTAGGTCCGTCCATGATGTTCGAAGCCCATTGACGCGAGGAACCTTCCCTATACCGGCGTGACCGGCGCAGCTGGCGTGCCGGCTGGTTCGATCCGCGCCTCGATGGCGAGCAGTCCTTCGTCGGCTGCACGTGCCGCGACGCTACCGTCTGCGGCCGAGGCGATCACATAGCCGAGGCGGTCCTGGAACGAATGCCGCAGCACGACGTCCTGGCCCGGCTCGCGGGTGATGCCCACCTCGACCACCCCGGGCACCGCCCGCGCCGCATCGACGCCGCCGATCTCGACCAGCCGGCCGTTCGCCCTGGCCACCAGGAAACGGATCGACGCCGTGCCGGCCGCGGTCGGCTGCGGGCTCTTCGCCTGGCCGGCCGCCTTCGCCACCACGTGGAAGATCAGGTCGATGCCGAGCGCCTCGTGCACCATCCGCGGGATCATCCCGCCGGCCAGCCGGGGGTTGACCTCGACGATGCGCGGGCCGGCCGCGGTGAGCCGCAGCTCGACGTGCGCCGCGCCCCAGCCGAGGCCCAGCGCGCGCAGTGCGGCGACCGCGGCCGCGCCCATCGCGGCCCGGTCGGCGCCCGGTTGTGCCGCCGGAAAGTCGTGGCCGATCTCCACGAAGTACGGCTCGGGGCCGAGGTGCTTGCGGGTGACGCCGATGACCTGGTCGTCGATCGTCTCCACCGAGTACTCCGCACCGTCCAGGTACTCCTCGACCATCACCGCGTGCTGCGGCGGCAGCGCGAGCTCGGCGGGGTCGGCGTCCAGCACGGCGCTCGCCGCGGCGCGCACCTCGCCGGTCGACGCGCACAGCCGGGTGCCGATCGACCCGGAGCCGGCCACCGGCTTGACCACCACCGGCAGCCCGATCTCCTCGGCGGCGGCGGCGGCCTCGTCGGGGGTGCGGGCCGCAGCGAAACCAGGGCAGGGCACCCCGGCGTCGCGCAGCCGGACCCGCTGGGCGTGCTTGTCCCGGCAGGCGCGGACGGCGTCCGGGTCCGGGTGCGGCAGGCCGAGCGCGCGCGCCACCTCGCCGGCCGTCGCGACGAAGTACTCGGAGCTGCTGGCCACGCCCACCACGCGGCCGCCGAGCTCGGCGCATGCCGCCAGCACCGCGGACGCGTCGGTGGTGTCGACGACCCGGCTGTCGATGGCGTCGGCCGCGACGTACGGGTAGCGGGCCGGGTCGCGCGCGAACAGCACCGGCCGCAGCCCCATCCGCCGCGCGCACGCGCAGAACAGCCGACCGGTCCCGGTCGTGTTGCTCTCGACCAGGACGAACCACTCGTGCGTCATGCCGTATGTCCCTCCACCCGCCGGACGGCATCGGCCAGCTCGGCGTCGGCGTCGGCGAGCGACCGGCGCCAGTCGCGGTGCCACTGCTGGTGCGAGGCCCAGGCGGCGACGGCCTGCTCGTGCGGCTCGTCGAAGGCCCCCGGCCCGCCGCCGTACACGTGCGCGCGCACGAGCTCCGCCAGGTCGAGGTCGGCGAGGCCCACGTCGTCCAGCCAACCGGGCGGGCCGAACTCGGCGAGCTTGGTGGAGCCGGCGTCGATCGCTTTGCGCACCGCCTCGCCCACCAGGTGGTGCGCGGTGCGGAACGGCACGCCGTGCTGCACCAGCCGGTTGGCCACCGAGGTCGCGGTGGTGAACCCGCCCTCGGCGCGCTCGGCCATCCGCTCCGGCACCGGCCGCGCCCCGCTGACGAGCACCTGGGACAGCAGCACCGAGTCGTCGGCGGCAGCCAGCCCGTGCCACACGCTGGCCATCGCCTCGGTGCCGACCTCGATCGAGTTCGTGAACGGCTTGGCCGCCATCGCGCTGGCCGCGCCGGCCCAGGCCCCGAGCGCCTGGCCGGGCTTGGCCTTGACGTGCTCGAGCAGGAACGCGTTGCGCTTCTGCGGCATGGCGGAGCTGCCGCCGACGAGCCGGTCCGGGAAGGCGACGAAGCCGAACTCGACCGTGCTCCAGAGCTGCAGATCGGTGGCGAGCCGGCTGAGCGTGACGGCGAGCCCCGCGGCCGCGCCGAGCAGTCGCAGCGGCACGTCCCTGCTGGCCACCGCGTCCAGCGCGTGCCTCGTGGTGTCGGGGAAGCCGAGCAGCCGCGCGGTGTGCGCCGGGTCGATCGGCAGGTCGGTGCCGGCCACCGCGCTGGCGCCGAGCGGGCACACCTGCAGGCCGGCGGCCGCGGAGCGCAGCGCGTCGAGCTCCCTGCCCACCGCGAACGCGACGCCCAGCAGGTAGTGCCCGTAGGTGACCGGCATCGCGGCCTGGAAGTGCGTGTAGATGGGCATCACGACGGACCGGTAGGCCCGTGCCCTGGACAGCAGGATCGCCTCCAGCCGCGCGGCCTGCTCGGCGAACTCCAGCAGCCACTCGCGCAGCCGCAGGTTGGTGATGGTGGCCTTGAGGTCGTTGCGCGAGCGGCCGGAGTGCAGCACCCCACCGACGTCCGGCCCGAGCCGCTCGATGAGGTAGCCCTCGTACATCAGGTACAGCCCGCGCGGCGCCGGCCTGGGCAGCAGCGGCCGGAACCGCTCCGCCTCCAGCTCGTCCATGCAACGCAGCAGCTCGCCCGCCGCGTCCGCGGACACCAGCTTCTGCTCGGCGAGCATCACCACGTGCGCGCGGTCCACCCGCAGCATCAGCGGCAGCTCGGCCTCGATCTCGGCCTGGGACAGCTCGCCGTACACCACGCGACGGGTCCGCGGCCCCAACCCGCCGACGAGGCGCCCGGTCCCGCTCATGATGGCTGCACTCCAAGTACCACCATCGGGGGGTCTGGCGGTACTTGAAGTACAGCCATCAGCGCACCCTCGCCGGGTCGCGCTCGCCGGCCAGCACCTCGGCCACCGTGCGCCTGGCCCAGCCGTAGGTCGTCCACGGGCCGTCCGGGTCGGCCGGATGGTCGACCTGCACCGGCTCGGGGGGCAGCGGGGCGTCGAGGTGCCCCTGCGCCATCAGCCACTCGTCGTCGTACACCGAGTCCTGGTAGCGGTACCCCTCGTCGGGCAGCATGACGACGGTCAGCGCGTCCGGGTTGGCCTGGGCCCACCACCTGGCCACCTGGTACGCGGCGCCGCTGGTCGGGCCCATGAACAGGCCGTGCCGCTGGTGCAGTTGCCTGGTCGCCGCGTACGCCGAGGGCGCGGTGCCCCAGTGCACCTCGTCGAACACCGTGTGGTCGAGGTTGCCCGGCATCAGGCTCATGCCCATGCCGCGCAGCTCACGGTGCCCGTCGGGCTGGCCGAACAGCACGCTGTGGTGGGTGTCCACGCCGATCGCGCGGCACTCGGGCAGCACCGAGCGCAGGTAGGACACCGTGCCGCACATGGAGCCGCCGGACCCGACCGGGCCGACGACGCAGTCCACCTGGCCGAGGCACTCGAGCATGAGCTCCGCGACCGTGGCGTACGCGCGCGGGTTGTCCGGGTTCGAGTACTGCTCGGGGCAGAAGGTGGACTCGTGCTCGGCGCGCACCTGCGCGAGCCGCTCCAGGCGGGCCGCCTGGTAGCCGCCGGTGACCGCGGCCGCGGCCGCCGGCACCCGCTCCACGACCGCGCCGAGGTCGGTGAGCCTGCGGTACAGCCGCTCGTCGATGACCGGGTCGCTCACCAGGATCAGCCGTCGGTCCAGGTGCACCGCCTGCATGGCCAGCGCCAGCCCGAAGGTGCCCGACGTGGTCTCCACGATCACGGTGTCCGGATCGATCCTGCCCTCGGCCTCGGCCTTCTTGAGGATGTGCCGCGCCGGGATCATCTTCATCAGCGTGAAGGCCGCCGCGTACAGGTTCGGTGCCAGTCTGATCAGCTTCGGGATCTGGTATGCCTCGGTCGCTTCCTCGAAGCTGGTTCTGATGCGCATCAAGCGGTCACCTTTACGTTCGCTTCGGCCGGCTCGGCACTGATCATGGCGGTCAACGTGAGGCCCCGGCCCTCGATGGCCGCGACGCAGTCGCGCACGTCATCCTCGACGCCGGGGCGGCGCGCGTCGAAGATCAGCCCGGCGACGGTCCCGCTGTGCGCGACCTGGACGCCACAGCCGGCGTGCCGTCGGCACAGGTCGAGCAGGAAGTCGAGGTGCGGCTTCGGCAGGAACCGCTCGTTGATGCGCGCGCTCGCCGTGGCCACCCTGCCGAGCAGCGCCACGTCGTCGGTGGCGACGGCCCTGCGCAGGGCGGCGCGCATCACCTGGAAGGCGCCGAGCTCCCGGTCGTCGTAGTCGGCCGGCCGGAAGCTCAGGGTGTCCACGCCGTCGCCGCCGGGTTCGGTGTCGCAGCCGACCACGATCATCGGCGGCAGCCGGTGGCCGAACGTCTCCAGCACCACGCCCTCGCGGTGCGCGAACAGCACCACCCGGTCGTCGATCATGATCGAGTCGGAAGCGCACTCGGCCAGCACCGCGAGCCGCCCGACGTCCTCGGTGGACAGCGACACGCCGTGGTAGTCGGCCACCGCCCTGATCGTGGCGGTGACGTCGGCGGTCGATGACCCCATGCCGACGCCGCGTGGCACGTCGCTGGTGATCTCGATCTGCCCGCCCTTGGCCGGCGAGGGGTGCCCGGTGAACTCACGCAACGCGAGGATCGCCGCACGCCGGACCTTGATCAGCTCAGGGGTGCCGACGATGCCCCAGTGGTTCTGGCTCGGGTAGAAGACGGCCCGGCTGCCCCTGTCCCGTTGCGGCAGCGTCACCAGCGCGCGGCACAGCCGCCCGCTCCCGTCGTCGAACATGCCCTGCACCAGCTCGCCGTGGTGAGCGGGCGCGTGACCGACTCCGACCTCGAATTCTGCTGGGCGGCTGCCGGTGGGTTCGAGTTCCCGCAGGTTGCGCACCTTCACGGCCCCCCAGTCGTCGACCGGCAGCCGGACCCAGGGACCTCAGGTCTCATTCTTCTTGATCGTGAAGATCAGGCTCTCGTGCTCGTGCTCGTAGTCCCGGTAGCCGGCGTGCGGCGGCTCCCACCAGCTCGCCACCTCGACCGACTCGGCCGTCATCCCGACCGACTCCAGCAGCTTGTCGAGGTCCTCCCGGTCGTAGAACCGGCAGTAGAAGTCGAAATGGTCGATGTATTCCTTGGGTGCGATTTCCTTGATGTTCGGATCGGTTACCTGGCAGTCGTTCATCGTCCACATGTTGGCGACCAGGTGCCCGCCGGGCCGGAGGATTCGGTAGAGCTCGCGAAGCGCGTCCTCGGGATCCGTCAGGTGACCGAGCAGGTCCCAGCAGAAGATTCCGTCCACGGAATTGTCGACGAGGCCGGTGTCGAACGCGTCGACCCTGACGAACACGACCTGCTTCCTGACATCCGCCTTTTCGGCTACCTTCTCCGCGATCGCCATGGCGTTCAGCGAGGTGTCCCCGGCCAGCAGGATCGGGGCGCCCTTGGCCAGCGGTGGCAGGTTACGCCCGTCGCCGCACGGAAGGTCCAGGACCACGGCCGCCGAGTTCGCCGCGAAGAGCTGCGCCGCGGTCTCCGCGTAAGGAACCGGGGGGTCACCCCACAGATTTCCCGAGTCCTGTACCTGCGATGTGTCGTAAGCGTCGTTCCACAAAGGAATTGCGGCAGCGTCGCGGGAGTGAACCTCGGTGCTCAACTAGTGCCTCCGTGCGGTCGGTCAGGGTCGGGCGGCGCATTGGGTCACAATGCGTGCGCGACGCCAGGTTGGTCCAGGGTCGAGTGCGTTGCATGCATCGCTGCCCGCCGGTGGCAGGACCCCGAGGGTCCGAGCGCGACCGTATCTCCCTCCACCGGCCGGGGGCGCGGCCCGGGTACCCCGCCCGCCGACGACCCGCCTTCCGCTGGCCCTGGCGCGTGCCCGTCCACGCCATCCAACCCCTTGGTCGAGTGCCAGTGATCAGTGAGTCGTCACCGTGCGGTGATGTACCCCCTGGAAGGTTAAAGGCCGCGGTGCCCTGCCACAACGTCCAGCACCGAGAGTGAGCAACGCCCTTTAGGTCATACGGCCTAACGCCTGATCGCGCAGCCGCCGGACGAGTGAAAGCACGACTCCATCCGGGCGTTGCCTGCTGGCCGGATGGCGGACGGTTCGCGCGGGCCTCCCGTGGGCCAGTCTTATTGCTGGCTCAACTAGTTTGCCGGTCCCCGGCAACGGCGTTCGGGGAAGCCAAGGCCACTCGATCGTGGCGCGTGCGAGCCGCCGGCTCGCACGTTACGCAACGCGCTGAGCACTACAGATCGTGTCGATACCCTCCGTATGGGCCGAGCCATCTGGGTTATGCATCACCTTTCAGGGTGACAGAGCGAAGTGAGCCGTCCTATCCTCCAGGCGCATCCCCGGTCAGGTTTACCGGATCGCAACCCTGCGATCCACCGATCGGTGCGTGCCCACCGGCCGGAGGGAGTAGTAACTGCATGCGCAAGCTAGGCTCCTCGGCTGCATGCATTTGGGTTAATCTGCATCAGCCATACGCCGCCGCGGCACTCACGCTCCGTGTGTGCCGCGCTTAGGTTGGAAGGTCGTTATGCGTCTTTTCGCCAGTGACTCGGCGGAGTCGTACGCCGTGGGGGTTGTCGATGTCGCGCGCTGGGAGCAGTACGGCCTGGGGGGCACGCTGCCCTTCCAAGCGATGTGGTACACGGTCCCGCCCAACTCGTGCAGCCCGCAGGACTGCCACCCCGAGATGGAACTGTCCGTAGTCGTCAGCGGCACGGCCTCGGTGGAAGTCAGCGGCGAGATCACCGACATCGCCGCCGGCTCGTGCTTCCTGCTGGAGAGCAGGGAGGCGCACGTGATCCACAACCGGTCCGCCGACACGCCGCTGTTCATCTTCACCACGTACTGGATGCCGGAGGCGGCGGCCGCGGCCCACACCGCCGGCGTGACCGAGGAGGCGGCCGCGGTGGCGGACGGCGCGGAGGGAGATACCGGGGCCGACGACGTGCTGGCCGTTCCGGTCGGCGCCGCGGAGGGTGCGAGGTGACGGCATTTCCCTCCACCGGCCGGGGGGCCGCACACTCCCCAGGGGTGACGGTCATCGTCATCCCGCAACCGACCGTCAACGGACCGCTGCACATCGGTCACCTGTCGGGGCCGTACCTGGCCGCCGACATCGCGGCCAGGGCCGCCAGGGCGCGCGGCGAGCGGGTGCTCGTCCTGGCCGGCGTCGACGTCGACCCCAACTACGTGCTGACGAAGGCGGAGAACGTCGGCGTCGACGTCCACGAGATGGTCGCGACGTACCGCGGCCAGATCATGTCGGCGTTCGACCTCGCCAGGATCGGCTACGACTTCTTCCTCGACCCCCAGGACGGGAACTACCAGCGGGCCATCGCCAGCATGGTGCGCGAGTCGGTGGAGAACGGCACCGTGCCGATGCGGGAGATGACCCTGCACCAGTGCTCCGACTGCGGACGCACGCTGCACCACTCCTACGTCGTGGGCAAGTGCGCGATCTGCGGCACCGGGTCCAACGGCACCTCGTGCGAGGGCTGCGGCGGCTTCACCTCCGCGCAGCTGCTGGTGGACCCGAGCTGCGCGCGGTGCGGTGGCAACCCACGCCCGATGGTCGTCACGGTGCCGGTGCTGGAGCTGGAGAGCTACCGGGAGCGCCTGGTCACCGAGTGGCTGCACGGCGAGTGGCCGACCAGGGTGCGGCAGGTGCTGCAGCACTACCTGCAGGCACCGCTGCCGGACTACCCGCTGGCGTACCCGACCAACTGGGGCATCGAGTGCGACGGCCCGCTGGCCGGCATGCGGGTCGACTTCCCGGCCGAGCTCGGGTTCAGCTACCTGTACGGCCCTTCCCAGGCGCTGCGGCCGGAGGCGAGCACGCTCGCCGAGCGCGTCGAGGCGTGGCGCGAGGTCGACGGCGTCTGGCACTTCAACGGCATGGACAACACGTTCTACTTCACGATCCTCTACCCGGCCATCCTGGCCGCCGCCGGAGTGCCGCGGGCGACCGCGCAGGGCGCCACCGTCAACGAGCTGTACCTGCTGGAGGGCAAGAAGTTCTCCACTAGCCGCAACCATGCGCTGTGGGCCGACGAGTTCCTGGCCGAGGAGGACCCGGAGCTGGTCCGCCTCTACCTGTCGTGGGACCGGCCGGACCGGTACGAGAGCGACTTCACGCACGAGGGGTTCCGCGCGTTCTGCGAGTGGGTGCGGCCGCTGCTCGACGGCAAGCCGCAAGAGCATCCGGCGCTGCCGAGCGCGCTCGCGGCCGCGGAGCTGGAGCGGTCCGAGCGCGCGCTGCACCTGGCGGGCTTCGACTCGGCGCTGGCGCTGCGCTGCCTGACGGCCGCGCTCGCGACCGGGGTCGGGCACGACTCGGTGGCGATGGCCGCGCTGGCCGGCCGGGAGCCGCGGGCGCTGGCCGGCCGGGGACCGCGGGTTGCCGCAGAGGGCAGGTAACGGACCCGTGCGCGCGTGCATCGTGGGAGGTGGCCTGGCCGGCTCCCTGCTGGCCTGGCGGCTGGCGCAGGCCACCACCTGGCAGCTGGACCTCGTCGTCGGCGAGCGGCGCCCGCTGGACGCGACGGCCGCGTCCGGTGGTGCGGTGCGGGCGTTCGAGGCGCACCCCGAGCAGCGCCGGCTGGCCACCGTGAGCATGGTCGAGCTGCTGGCCAGCAGCACGCTGCGGCAGTGGGCCGACTTCCGTCGGGTCGACTCGGTGTGCCTGCGCCGCGATGCGGACGGGCTGGCCGCGGTCGCCGCGGACATCGAGCTCCTGCTGCCCGGGTCCGTGCAGGTGATCGACGCGGCCGAGCTGGAACGGCACGGCTGGGCCGAGCTGCACCCCGGTGGCGCCGCGGTCGTCGAGTACCGCGCCGGGTACACCTCGCCAAGCCGGCTGCGCGATGCGGTGCTCGCCGACGGCGTGGTGCGTAAGCGGGTCTCCGTGCTGCAGACCGCGGTCGAGGGGATCGCGCCGCGGGACAACGGCTCGATCGGCTGCCTGGTCGCCGGCCGCAGCCGCGACTACGACCTCGTGGTCGTCGCCGCCGGGGCGTGGACGCCGGCGCTGCTGGGATCCAGCGGGCTGCCGGCCGACGCGTACCGCACCAAATCAATTCAGTACACCGTCTACCCAGTCGGCGACTGGTGCCCGCCGATGTTCATGGACGAGGTCACCGGCCTGTACGGGCGGCCCACCGCGGACGGCGGGCTGCTGCTCGGGGTGCCCAGCGACGAGTGGAATGTCGACCCGGACTGGCCGCCGACCACGCCGGGGCTACACGACGAGGCGGCCAGGCTGGCCAAGGCGCGGTTTCCGAAGCTCCAGCTGGGTCCGGCGACGCGCCAGGTCGGCTCGGCGGACTGCTATTCGGATCAGCCGATTCTCTCGTTGCGCGATGTCATCGATACCGACCACCAGTTGTTCACGTTTTCTGGTGGTTCGGGCGGTTCCGTGAAGACGGCATTGGCGGCCAGCCATCGGGCTGCCGTCCAACTCGTCGAGCCCGGTCAATCTACCGAATTAACATCCGTCGGACGCAGAAAAGGTCAACCATGATCGACCGCGAAGAACCAGCCGGAATCCCCCTGTACCACACGGTGGGTATCGGTGCCGGGCCAGCCAACCTGAGCCTGGCGGCGCTGTTCGAGTCGGCAACGACCGAACATATCGCACTGTTCGACCGCCAGCCGGGGCCGTCGTGGCACAACAGGCTGCTGCACTCGGGTGTCCGAATGCAGACGTCCTGGCTCAAGGACCTCGTCTCGCTCGTCGATCCGCGCCACGAGCTGACCTTCCTGAACTACCTCGTGACCACAGGCCGGCTTTTCGCGCTGCTGAACTCCCAGTTCGACGTCATTCCGCGGCTGGAGTACGTGCGCTACCTGGCCTGGGCGTCCGGGAAGCTCCGCAACGTCAACTATGGCGTGCACGTCGACCGGATCTCCTTCGGTGACGAGGGCTTCGTGGTCTATGCCGAGGACCGGCCGGTGGCCCGCGCCGAGCACCTCGTGATCGGCATCGGCAGCATGCCGGTCATCCCGGAGGGCCTTTCCGGACTGCCCGGGGAGCGGGCGTTCATCGCCGACGAGTTGGCCGAGCGGCTGGACGCCATGAACCCGCACCGGCACGAGCCGGTCGCCGTCGTCGGCGGCGGCCAGACCGGCATCGAGGCCACGCTGAAGCTGCTCAGCAAGGGCTTCACCGACGTCATGTGGTTCGGCCGGCGGCTGTGGTTCGAGACGATCGACGACTCGCCCAACGCCAACGACGTGTACCGCCCCGCGCACCTGGAGGCCCTGCAGCGACTCTCGCCGTTGACCCGGCGCCGGGTCATCG
>Ga0299913_10000707_pt1 | contig 22401 bp, 18 predicted proteins | sample RVTome_9_FD_201360 | JGI IMG/M metagenome (GOLD analysis project Ga0299913, IMG submission 201360) | Soil microbial communities from uranium-contaminated site in the Upper Colorado River Basin, Wyoming, United States - RVT155D38 (version 2) ... | reverse complement strand
CCCCGGTGCCAGTTTCGCTCCTCGATGAAGAAGTTCAGCTCCTTCGGCTTCGACATCGCGATCTCGGGGTGCAGGCCGAGGTGGTAGTGCAGGCCGCTGGTGCCGCACTTCTGCGCCCCGATCACGACCAGGTTGGGCAGGGCGCCCCGACGGCTGGTGCCGTTCGCGGCGGCGTCCCCGGTCGCGGCCGGGGCGCCCGTCCCGCCATGCGCAGAGGTGGGGGTGGTCGAGGCCTCCATGGGTGACGTCGCGGGGCCGGGCCGGCAGGCGCCGAACGATCCGCGCTCAGCGGCTCAGGGTACCGAAGCCCGCCAGCAGCTCCCGGCCGCGATCGCCCGCCGCCAGTACCCGGCGCGGCCTCGGGCGCTCGGCCAGGATCAGCTCCAGCCGGCGGCGGGCGAAGTCCTGGTAGGGGGCGCCGGAGAGGGCGGCCTGGGCATCGTCCGGCGCCGGCAGGTGCTCGTGGCCGACGCCCAGGCGCCGCAGCGCGCCCAGCTCGAGCGTGTCGGTCACGACCAGCACCCGTTCCGGGGGGTCCGGCGTGCGCTCGAGGACGTCGGCGACGGCGGCCTCGACTGCCTCCGGCTCGACACCCAGGGCGAGGACCACGGTGCGCGGGGGGCGGCGCTGGATCGTCTGCTTCGCGAGCGCGGCAGCGTGGACCGGCGCCCGGGCCGCGAACGGCGCCGCCGCCCGAAGGGACCGCACCGGGCTTCGCAGGTACTTGCCGAAGCGGCTGGCCGCAACCCGCGGCCCGGCCTCCGCCGCGGCCAGCTCCTCGAGCCAGGCGGCGGCCTCCGCCGCGCCGTTCGCCGGGCGCATCTGCGCCAGGCGCTCGGAGATCCGCGCGCGGCGACCGGGATCGAGCAGCTCCTCGAGCGCGCGGTCGGGGTCGTCCCCCGCGGCCAGCGCCAGGCCCACCCCGGTGCGCTCGGCGAAGCGCGCCCGGGCGGCCTGGTCGTCGGTCTGGCGGGCCATCGGCACGAACAGGGATGGGACGGCGAACCGGATCAGCTCGTGATAGGCGTTGTAGCCGGCGGCCGCGACGGCCGCGTCGATGGCCCGGAAGTAGCGCGAGACCGGGTAGGTCGCCCGCAGGTGGACGACGCCGTCGGGGACGTCGAGGCCGGCGGCGATCGCCGACGACAGCACCGCGACCTGAACGCCGTCGCGACCCGCGAGCCGCTCGACGCAGCGCTCGGCCAGCGCCCTCACCTCCGGCCCCTGGCCGAGGTTGACGAGGACGCAGCTCGCACCGGGGTCGAGGCCCAGCTCGCGGGCGGCCTGCTCGCGGGGGAGCAGGTCGGCGTCGTCGCAGAAGACGATCGGCGCCACGACCCGAGCACCGTGCCGGCGCTCGACCGTGGGCCCCCGGTCCTCCTCGGCGGCAAACTCGCCGGGCTCGAGCACGGCGTCGAAGAAGCGCTCCCGTGCCAGCGCGCCGCGGTTGGATCCCGGGCGCCACATCGGGCGCCGGCACCACACCCGCCTGGCGCCCCGGGCCGCGCCGAGGGCGTCGATCAGGCCCTGGTAGGGGTGGGCCCCGTCGAAGACGACGACGTCTGGAGAGGCCTCGGCGAAGACGGCGCGCAGCCGCCCCCGCAGGCGCCGCGACCAGCGCCAGTCGCTGCCCGCGCCCGGGGTCGTGTACGAGGCCACGTACTCGACCGGGAACCCCTGACCGCGGACCACCGGCGCCGCGCCCGAGAGGGTCAGGAACAGAGGCTCGAGCCGCTCGAGGCGCCTGGCGATCGCCATCGACCGGGTGAGGTGCCCGAGGCCGGTTCCATTGGAGGAAACGAAGAGGATGCGCCCGGCGCCGGCGCCGGCGGGCCGCTGCGTGCTCATCCCAGGCGCTCGTAGGCGTCGATCAGCGGGCGGGCCACGTGGTTTCCCTCGGCGGCGAGGGCGGCGAGCGTGCGCTCGTATCTGTGCCTCACCCGCGCCCTGGCCAGCGGGCCCAGGCCCCGGCTCCAGCGCCCGTGGTGGGCGGCGTCCGCACCCACCTCCTGCTCGAAGAACTCGCGCACGCCCGCGTCGGCGGCGACGCCGCAGAATCGAAGCAATGCCTCGAGCGCCGCCCCGCGATCGCCGCCGGCGAGGTCGTCGAGCACGACGGTGTGCAGGCGCTCGGGGCCGAGGTCGAAGCCGGCGCCGTCCTCCCAGCCGCGGACGCCGGCGTCGATCGCCCGCAGCCGGTCGGCCCACCAGCCGATCGCCGGGACGATCCGGTCGGGCCCCCAGCTCTTGGTCGTCACCGATGAGGCCGCGTCGCGACCGTCGCGGACGGTGTGGACGAAGCGCGCCCCCGCGAACAGGCGCCGCAGCGTCTGCGCCTCCTTGACGTTGTGCGAGCTCATCTCGACCAGCGCCGGCTTGCGCTCCCGCTCCGCAACCCGCCAGAGGAGGTCGCGGAAGAGGTCGCGGCAGGCGCCCACCGGATCGGAGTGGTAGCGACGCTCGAACCGCTCCGTCGCCCGGTCGAACTCGCGCCTCGTCATCAGGTTGTAGAGGCCCCGGGGCTGGCCGTCCACGCGCACGCGATGCCACCAGAACCCGCGCAGCTTCTCGAGGAAGCCCGCCAGCGTCACCGTTCCCGAGAGCAGCTCCGGCATGCCGCGCTTGTTGCAGTGGAACCGCGACTCGATCGGGACGTCGGCGAAGCGACCGTGGCTGCCGAGCAGGCGCCCGAGGACGTGGGTGCCGCTGCGGCCGGTGCCGCCGACGAACACCAGCTCCGCGGGGTCGGCGGCGTTCAAGGCGTGGCCACCCCCGAGCGCTCGTAGGCACGGCGAAGCAGCCCGGCGCAGTGATAGCCCTCGCGCTCGATCCGATCCAGGGCCGCCTCGTAGGCGGCGACGATGGCGGCCTGCTCGGCCTCGCTGTGCCCCTCGCGCCAGCGCTCGCGATGCGCGGCCTCGGCGCTCATCTGCCGATCGAAGAAGGCACGCATCGCCGGCTCGTCGGCGACGCCCAGGAACCGCAGGAGCCCGTCGTAGGAGGCGTCGCGGTCGCCCCAGACCAGCTCGTCGAGGCAGACCGCATGCAGGCGCTCCGGCACGGCATCCAGCCCGCGCACCCCCTCCTCCGCGAGCCGCAGCCGCCCCTCCCACCAGGCGATGCCGGAGGTGGCGTCGTCCGGGTGGTGCGCCTTCTGGCGCTTCGATACCTTCGACGAGCCCGAGTCACGCCCGTCGCGGACCGAATGCACGAATCGCGCATCCGGGAAGATCATCGCCAGCCCCGGTGCGGAGGCGATCGTGAAGCAGCTCATCTCGACCAGCGCCGGCTTGCGCTGCTCGGCGGCCACCGGCTCGAGCAGCGAGAGGAAGAGACCGCGGGAGGCCTCGACCGGATCGTCCCCGACGCTCGCCTCGAAGCCGGCGATCGCCGCCTCGAAGCGCTCGCGGCTGGCGATCTTGTGGAGCCCGCGCACCTTCGCCTCCGCTCCGCGGCGGCCGGCCAGGTGCCGCAGCCTGACCGTGCCGCGCCCGCGAACCCGGACACGGTGCCACCAGAACCGCCGCAGCTTGCGCACGAACGCCTCGGGCGTCGTGCGTCCCGTGACCAGGTCGGCCAGCCCGTTCGGATTGCAGTGGAAGCGGCACTCGATCGGGACCGCGGCGAAGCGCGAGTGCTGCCCGAGAAGGCTGGCGACGACGTGGGTGCCGCTGCGGCCGGTCCCGCCGACGAAGACGAGATCGGCGGGATCGCGGGCGGGCTCGGGGCTCATGGCCGCCGCGCCTCCCGGCGACGCTCATAGGTGCGGCGAAGGAGCGGCGCGGCGCCGATCCCGTCAGCCGCCAGCCGCTCCAGCGTCTCGGCGTATGCGGCGTCGAGCCGCTCCCGCTTGCGCTCGGAGATCCCCTTCCTCCAGCGCTCGGCGTTCGCCTCCTCGAGGCTCATCCGGTTCGCGAGAAAGCCCTGGACACGGCGCCCGGGGCGAAGGCGCACCACCTGGAACAGCTCCTCCAGCATCCGGCCGCCGGGGTCGGCGAGCAGCTCGTCGAGGCTGACCAGGGCGAGCTGGTCCGGCGGGACGGCGCGGGCGCCGACGTCGATCTCGCGCAGGCGTCCCTCCCACCACTCGAGCCCCTGCGCTCTTGTCCGGGGCCGGATCAGCCCCCTGGTCTGGGAGACCCGCGACGCCGAGGCGTCGCGCCCGTCGCGCACGACCTGGACGAACGCGGCCTCGGGAAAGAGCCGGTGCAGGACCGGCGCCTGCGCCACCGTGTCGCAGCTCTGCTCGACGATGCCGCTGACCTCCCCTTCCGCCTCGGCGGGCCACAGCAGATCCCAGAAGAGGTCGCGGCAGGCGCCCTCGGGATCGTCGTCGAAGCTCTCGTCGAAGTCCTCGACCGCCCGGTCGAAGCGCTCCCGCGGCACGAACCGGTACATGCCGCGCATCCTGTTGGTCTGGAACCCGCGCCACCAGAAGCCGCGAAGGCGGCGGATGAACGCGCGCTTCGTCGTGGTGCCGGCGAGCAGGCCGGGGAAGCCGCGCCGCTCGACGTGGAAGCGGCATTCGACCGGGATCAGATCGAGCTTGCCGTGGCTGGCCAAGAGGCGGGAGACGACGTGGGTGCCGCTGCGGCCGGTGCCGCCGACGAAGGTCACCGGCGGCACCCGGCGCATGCCCTCCTTGGGCACGCCGGTCGCGGCGACGCGCTTGCGGCGGCGGCGCGGCGGGCGCTTGGAGGGCGTGCGGCGGTACATCGGCGCTGAACTTAGAGCCTTCAGCGGGGGACGTAGCGGTCCACGTAGCGCCCGCAGGCGGCCCCCAGGGGCACGATCTCGGCCTCGGCCGCGAGCGGATCGAGGCGGGTCGCGGCCAGCTCGCCCAGCCACACCCGGCGCGTCGCCCCGACGGCGCCGGCGAGCGAGGCCGGCTCCCGAGCCTCGATCTCCACGCTCACGACCCTGGCGCCGCGCGGCAGCTCGACCTCGCCGACCGGCCAGAACGAGCTCTGGCCCTGGTGCGTCAGGTACATGCCGACGAGCGACGCCGGAAGCTCCGCCTCGAGGTCGGCTGCCCGGACGGTCAGGTCGACCTGGCTGTGGTACTGGAGCGAGAGGTGCCAGCGCCCCGGTCCGAGGCGCAGCTTTTGAGTGGATCTCCCGGGCGCCTCGAACGGGACCGGCCGGCTCCACCTTCGGGGGCCGCCGACGACGGGCTCCGGCAGGGTCGTGGCCAGGCCGCCTCCGTGCGTCCTCAGGGACCCACGACACGCGGACACGACCGCCGGCGAGTCCGGCGTCAAGGGCGCGCCCGGTTCGCCGCCCTCGTCCAGCACCTGCGAGCGCGGCGTGCGCTCGCTCACGTCCCAGAGCACGTACGAGGAGGTCCGGGCCACCTCGTGCGCGTTCGCCGGCGGCGAGCTCTGGTAGGCCGCGGTCGTGGTGATCGCGTAGTCGAACTCGTCGAGACGGCTGGGGGCGAGGGTGTCGAGGTCCATCGCCCGGCCCTGGCGCCAGACCTTGTGCGCCCGCGCCCGGACCTCCGGCGGCACGTATCCGCCGGGGCTTCGGATCAGGGTTCCGCGCAGCCAGTAGGCGGCGAAGCGGTCGACGCCGAGGAAGGCCACCCGCTTGCCCTCGGCGCGCGCCGCCAGCTCCTCGAGCTCGGCGCCGCGGTCGGAGAAGCCGACCGGCGCCGCGCGCAGGGCGAGGAAGGTGGAGGCGAGGGCCGCCAGCGCGAAGACCACGGCCAGCGCCGCCGCCGGCCGCCGCCAGCGGCCCGGGGCCGCGAGCAGCCCGCCGAGCGCGACCACGACCGCCAGCGGCGCCATCACCGCCAGCGCCTTCGCCTCGACGTGGATGCTGGAGAAGGCGCGGGCGCCGAGATAGACGAGCGCTCCCGAGCCGAGCGCCGCGAGCGTCGCGTAGGCGCGGCGGCGAACCAGGACCAGCGCCCCGCCGACGACGGCGGCGGCGCCGAGCGCGGTCGCCAGCAGCGCCCCGTCCACCTCCCCGCGGACGACCCGGAAGTCGCCCTCGGGCCAGACGGCCAGCGCCTCCCCGGGGAAGACCGGCGAGCTGAGCCGGCCGGCGGACTGCGAGACGTCGCCGATCCGCTCGACGAAGCCGCCGAACCGGCCGGCGCTGACCGCGACCAGCGCCGCCAGGCCGAGCCCGACCACGGCGAGGGCGAGGCGCCGGCGCCAGAGCGCGTCGCGCAGCGCCCGCCAGTCCACCGTGACCGCGCCGGCGACGTAGGCCAGCGCCAGCCACCCCGCCGCCGTGAGCACGAACCAGGCCAGGGCGGGCACGCTGTAGGTGAGGATGCCGCCGAGCACGAGCAGCCCCGCCGCGGCGGCCGCAGCGCGGCGGCGAAGCGGCGGCCGGGCTCCCGGCTGGGCCTCGGTCGCGAGCGCGAGGGTGGCGGCGAAGCCGAGCACGAGCAGCGCCATCGCGGTCTCCTTGAACGCGCTCTGGGCCAGGAACGAGGCGGCCAGGAACGGCATCCCGGCGAGCGCCGCCGCCGCGGTCCGCGGCGCCGGGCGCAGGTGGCGCACCAGCGCCAGCGCGGTGAGGCCGGTGAGCGCGGGAATCGCCACCAGCAGGCCGTTGAAGGCGTCCACGAGCGAGGCGCCGGAGGCCTCGGCGACCGCCGCGACGAGCGAGGGCGGGCCCACCGGGTAGCCCCAGGCGACCGCGGTCGGCTCGGGGCCGAACCCGTGCTGGAGCCAGTCGGTCCAGTAGAGCTGGGCCGCGTGGTCGTTGGTGTAGATGCCCTCGCCGAGGACACCGGCGCGGCCCTCGAGCGCGAACGGGACGACCCCGGCCAGGACCAGGACCGCGGCCACGGCGGCGGCGGGCACGAGCTGGCCGCCGGTAGGCGGCGGGCCGCCCGACCGGCGCGCCGCCAAGAGCCCGGCCGCGAGCAGCGCCGCGATCAGTGCGGCCGCGGTCGCCGCCCGCCCCGGCAGTCGCACCGCCAGCCCCGCGACCACGACCAGCGCGGCGAAGCCGACCGCCGCCTCGAGCCCGAAGCCGCGGCGCGAGCCCCCGAGCCGGAGGACGACGCTGCCGGCGGCAAGGCTGAGGACGACGATCAGCGCCGCGAGGGCAAGCGTAACCGCCATTTCAAGCATCCTCCGCGCCGGCCGGCCGGCCCGCGCGCGGACCGGTCCCCGGGGGCTGGTTGGCCAGCGGCTCGATGTTGACCGAATCGCCGTTCAGCTCGGGCGCGCTCAGCGCCGGCAGGCCGGCGCACCCGGCCGGATCCAGCTCGCCGGTGATCTCGAAGACGCTCACCGGGCCCTCGCGCAGGACGGGCTTCGCCGCCGGGTCCCGGCGCGTCCACAGCGCTTCCTTGGTGTCGGTGAGGCGCCCGGGATGGAACGGGTCATAGGTGGTGACGACATGCGTGTATGAGCCCTCGTTGATCTCCTCGCGCCAGCGCTCGCAGGTGGGGATCCGCAGCCACGCGTCCTGCTCGCCGCGGATGCCGAGCCACTGGACCTGATTGGAGAGGTCGGTGCCGTAGAGCGGATACTGGTTGAAGACGCCCCGGATCCCGGCGACCGCCACCCGCGCGTCCCGGAGATCGCGCGCCCAGCGCAGGGTCGAGGCGAGCTGGAGCCGCGGGCTCGTGTTCTCGTAGCGGCGCTCCAGATAGTGGCGCTGGCCGAACCAGCCGGCCGCGGTCGTGATCAGGACGGCAGCGGCGACGGCGGCCGCGAGCGAGCGCCTGGTCGCCGCCGGCCCGACGAGGCCGCGGGAGCGAAGCCACGCGAACGCCGAAGCCCCGGCCACGACGGCGAGCGCCGCCGCAACCGCGCCCTTCACGTGGCCCTGCTGCCACTGGACCAGCGAGGCGACGGTGGAGGCCAGGAGCACGGCGAGGCCGATGGTCACCGCCAGCCGCCGGCGCTCGCTCGAGCGGGCCTGTGGCAGGCACGGGACCAGCGCCAGGGCGATCGCAACCGCCGGGGCCAGGTAGCGCACGTTCCAGACGAAGGCGATCGGCTGGCCCTCCTCGCCGGCGGCGGTCAGCGGCGTGAACAGGTAGGCGACCGCGGTGAACAGGACGACGGCTCCCAGCATCCGGAGCACCGGCTCGCTCCCCCACGCGAGCGCGACCAAGCCACCGCCCACCATCAGGGCGATCGTCAGCGGCCACAGCTCCCCGAAGGACTCGCTGAGGCCGGGGATGAACCAGTCCCACCAGACGTCGAGGTCGGTGAGGTAGTGGCTGACCGAGAAGCCAGGTCGCAGCTCGAAGCCGCGCTCCGGCGCCGGCAGCTCGAGCGGCCCGATCGAGCCGGCGTACGGGATCGGGTTGCCGGTGGCGATCGCGTTTCGCACGTACCAGTAGGCGCCGGCGGCCGCCAGCGGCAGCATCCACAGCGCCGCCGCGCGCGTGCGCATCCCCGGCCGGGCGACGACGACGACACCAACCGTGAGCGCCGCGACGGGGGCCAGGAACGAGAGCTTCATCCCCGCCGCCAGGCCGGCGGCGCACCCGGCGACCACCACCGCGCCCGCCGCGATCTGGCGGCCACGTGCGCCGCCCACGCCGGCCGCGTAGCCGTTGACCAGGATCGCCGCGGCGGCGAGGATGAAGACGACGCCGCTGATGTCGTTGAGCGCCTCCCCCGCCTGGAACTCCACCAGCATCTGCGACCCGAGGGCGATCGAGCCGCCGATCAGCGCCTGCGGCGCGACCCCGAAGGGGCGACCGATGCACCAGCTGGCCAGCAGGCCGATCGCGAGCAGGCCCAGGTTGAGCACCGGCGAGACGAGGTCGCGGTCGAAGGTGAGGATCGGGACCGCGTGCAGGACCTCCGAGTTCGCCGGGTAGAACGAGGCGAAGAAGATCGGGTCGAAGAAGAAGATCCGGCTCAGCGAGCCGGTCTGCACGAACTCCGCGGACAGCGGCATGTGGTACCAGAGGGTGTCGGCGCGATCCATGCCGCCGGCGAGGCTGCCCAGCGTCGGCACGGCCCAGCCCGCGACCACCGCGGCGCAGCCGGCGATCGCGAGCGCGGTCGCAAGCGATCCCGCTGCCCGGGCCGGCGGCTGGGCGGCGGGCCCGACCCGCCGCTCGAGCCGCCCCGCCGCAAGGCCGGCGACGGCGGCGAACACCGCCGAGGCGACGATCATCTCCAGCTCGCCGAACGCCTCGAAGCTGCCCAGGATCTCCGAGACGATGATCAGCCCGGTGATCCCGATCACGAGCTCGGCGAGCAGCGCCGGCGGCCCCTCCCACCCCCCGAGCAGCGCGCGGCGAAGCCGCCGCGCCCCGTAAGCGAAGGCGAGCAGGATCAGCGCCAGCTCGGCGAGGCCGCCGAGGTAGGCCCCAAGGCCGAGCGCCCGCTCGTCGGCAGGCGCGAACTCGAACCCGGCCCTCACCGGGTCGCCCCCGCTACTTGACGACGTAGGAGCGCTCGCCGGCGAAGACCATCCCCAGGCGCCGCGCCTCGCGCTCGGGGGCGCCCGGGCCGTTCAGCGCCGCCGCCTTCGAGCTCAGATCCGCGTTCTGCTGCTTGAGCTTCTGAAGCTGGCCGCGCTCGGTCCGCGAGTCCTGCCAGGCATCGACGAAGTTGACCAGCGGGTTGACGTAGGAGGCGAAGATCGCCAGCAGCACGAGGACGAGGGCAACGCGGCCCAGCTTGTCCCAGTGGATGCGGCTTCGGTTGCGGGTGCCGCGGCGCGGCGCTGGCCGCGCCCGATAGCCACGTGCGGCATGGGCCCTGGCGCTCATGCCGCTGCGTTCGACGCCGCGCGGCGTCGTCCTGCCGGCGCGAGGAATCCTGCCGGCCCGCTGGCGGACTAACCACGCCGAAGCGCGTCGAGCCCGGGATAGGTTGCCGCCTCGCCGAGCTGCTCCTCGATACGCAGGAGCTGGTTGTACTTCGCCACCCGGTCCGACCGCGATGGGGCGCCGGTCTTGATCTGCCCCACCCCGGTGGCCACCGCGAGATCGGCGATGGTGGTGTCCTCGGTCTCGCCCGAGCGGTGCGACACCACCGCCGTGTACCCGGCCTCGCGGGCGATCGAGATCGCCTCCAGCGTCTCGGTCAGAGTCCCGATCTGGTTCACCTTGACCAGGATCGCGTTGGCGACGCCGGCCTCGATCCCGCGCCGGAGCCGCTCGGGGTTGGTGACGAACAGGTCATCGCCCACGAGCTGGCAGCGATCGCCCAGGCGCCGGGTGAGCAGGCGCCAGCCGTCCCAGTCCTCCTCGTCCATGCCGTCCTCGATCGAGACCACCGGATACCGGTCGCAGACGCCTTCCCAGAACGAGGCCATCTCCTCCGAGTCCAGCGTGCGGCCCTCGTGCTCGAGCACGTACGCGCCGTCGCGGAAGACCTCGCTGGTGGCCGGGTCGAGCGCGATCTGGACGTCCTCGCCGGGGCGGTAGCCCGCCGCCTCGATCCCGGCGACGAGCACCTCCAGCGCGGCCTCGTTCGAGTCGAGGTCGGGCGCGAACCCGCCCTCGTCGCCGACCGTGGTCGCGAGCCCGCGGTCGGCCAGCGTGCGCTTGAGCGCGTGGAAGACCTCGGCCCCGACGCGCAGCGCCTCGGAGAAGGTGGAGGCTCCCGTGGGGACGACCATGAACTCCTGCAGGTCGACCGAGTTGTCGGCGTGGGCGCCGCCGTTGACCACGTTCATCATCGGCACCGGCAGGACGTTGGCGTCGGCGCCGCCGAGGAACCGGTAGAGGGGCTCGCCCGCCTCGGCCGCGGAGGCCCGCGCGACCGCGAGCGAGACGCCGAGGATCGCGTTCGCACCCAGGCGGGACTTGTTCGGCGTGCCGTCGAGGTCGCACAGCGTGCGGTCGATCGCGCCCTGCTCGGTGGCGCGGGCGCCGACGAGGGCGGCAGCGATATCGCCGTTCACGTTCGCCACCGCGCTGGTGACGCCCTTGCCGTTCCAGGCCGCGCCGCCGTCGCGTAGCTCGGTCGCCTCGAACTCGCCGGTCGAGGCGCCCGAGGGCACGGCGGCGCGCCCGGACGCGCCGGAGTCGAGGTCCACCTCCACCTCGACCGTCGGGTTGCCCCGCGAATCGAGGATCTGGCGGGCGTGTATGCGTTCGATCGCGCCCATGTCAATGCGAAGCGCGAGCACTCTCGGGGCGCCCGCGCGAATGGCGGATTCTACGACCCACGCGACTCGGCTGTCCTGCCTGGACCCCCTACAGCGGGGTCAGGGCAGGACGGCCCTGCGGTAGCGGTCGGCCTCGGCCCGAAGGGCCAGCTCCGGATCGACCCCCGCCGCCCGGGCCTCCCTCACCAGCCGGAACAGCTCCGCGCCGAGCCGCCGCTGCGCCTCGTCGCGCTCCTGCGGGTCGCGCGGACGGTCCGGAGCCTCGTCCGCCTCGATCCCGGCGGATGCCGCCCGGCGCTGGAGCTTGCCGGCGTAGAGCAACGCCGGCAGCGTCTCGGGGACGTCGGCGAAGGGATCGTCGGCCCCGCGCCCCTCGACCTCGCGCTTGATCCGGTCCCAGTTCGAGAGCACCTCGTCCGCGGTCCGCGGGTGGGTGCCGGCAAGCAGCTCGCGCGCCTCGCTCTCGGCGAACACGTGCGGATGCCGGCGGATCAGCTTCGCGGCCATCCCCTCGGCGACCGCGGTCAGATCGCCCGCCCCGCGTTCCTCCAGGAGCAGCGCCAGGAAGTGGACCTGGAAGAGGACGTCCCCCAGCTCGTCGAGGAGCTTCGCGTCGTCGCCGCGCTGGGCGGCATCGGCAAGCTCGTAGGCCTCCTCGACCGTGTGGGGGACGATCGAGCGCTCGTCCTGCTCGCGGTCCCAGGGGCACTCGCGCCGCAGGCGGCGAGTGATCTCGTCGAGGCGCGCCAGCGCGCGCGAGGTCTCGCCGGGGGCGCCTATGGCGCGGCCGGCGGCGCGCCCTGGGCGCCGCCGGGAGCGGGAGCGCCCTCCGGCCCAAGCGGCAGCGCGCCGGGCGGCAGGTCGGTCGGCGCCGCCACGGGCTTGAGCGGCCCCTGCGGCAGGACCGGCAGCTGCTGGCCGGGGAAGACCTGGGCCGTCCCCGGGTTGACCGCGCCCCTCGGCGCGACCGGCGCCGGACAGCCAGCCTCGAGGCTGGCCGGGTCGGCCTGCTCGCGCTCGTCCTCGTCGTCGAACTGGCAGAAGTCCGCCGGGGGCGGGGCGTTGGCGCAGAGGGGGACCACCACGTCCTCGGCACAGAAGGTGCGCGACGTCCACTTGCCGATGAAGTCGTTTCGGAACTGGGTGACCCGCTGCTGGGTGATGCCCTGCTGAAGCGTCTGGACGATCTGCTCGCGGACGTCCGCGAGCGGCGTCGTCTCGGCGTCGGTGGCCTCCTCGACCTGGATCACGTAGGTGCCGCTCTCGCCCTCGATCGGGCCCACGACCTCGCCGGTCGCGGCGGCGAAGATGGCCTCGTCGAGCGCGGGCTCGTTCTGCCCCTCGACGACGTCGCGGCGCAGGCCGCCCTGCCCCTTCGTCGCCTCGTCCGTCGAGTACTTCGTGGCGACGCTCTCCCAATCCTCGGGCTGCGGATCCGAGCCAAGCTCGTCGATCGCCTCGCCGATCTCGGCGGCGTCGGGGTTGAGGACGACGCGCACGTCGCGGGTGGCGGGCTGCTCGAACTGCTCGGCGTTCGCCTCGTAGAACTGCTCGACCTCCGACTCCGGCACGTCCGGTGCCTCCTCGGGCAGCGCCTGCTCCTGCAGCCGGTCGCTCAGCGCCGTCAGCTCGGCGACCTCGCGAACCCCCTCCTCGGTGAAGGCGGGCTCGCCGTCCACCCTGGATTGGCGCAGGAAGTCGCGGTAGCCCTTCTGGCCGCCCAGCTGCTCCTGGACGATCTGGTCGAACGACTGATCGACGTTGCGCTCGTCGACCGTGATCCCGCGCTCGGAGGCCTCGCCACGGAGCCAGCGCGCCTGGATCGCCGCCGACAGGGCCTGCTCCCGGACCTGCACGAGCTGGGGGTCGTCGGGCGGCGGCAGCTCGCGAAGCTGGAGGTTGAAGGCCGCCTGGCGCAGGTCCTCCTGGAACTCCTCCTCGGTGATCTCGCCGTCGGGCGCCTCCTCGACCACAGCCACGGCGTCGCCGGGGACCGACGGCGTGCCGATGTCGCCGGCGATCGCGAACCCCGCGAACGTGACGACCAGTGCCGCGCCCAGGACGAGCGCGGCGAGCTTTCTCCTGCCGCTTGGCTGCACGAGCGCGGAAGCCTAGATGAATCGCCTCAAGCTCGGCGGTCTCCTGGAGGGCGAAAGCGGTACTCCAGCAGCTGAGCGCAAGGCCGCCAGGTTCACTCGCGCGGGAGGCGGCACTCAGGGTGCGGCGATCGAGAGCGGGAACCCGAAGCCGTCGAACTCCTCGGCGAAGTCGGCGATCCCCGGGCTGTCCTGCGTGAAGAAGTCGCTCCCGCGCGGGCGGGGGCCCCTGCGGCCGCCATAGAGGACGTGGATCGCCCCCGCGCTGTCGATCAGGCCGACGCTCTCGCCCGATACGCCGATCGCCAGGTCGTCGCGCTTGCCGCGGTCAAACCGTCCCGTCGCGAGTGCGGAGCCGAAGCGATCGGTCGGCTCCACCGGCGTCGGCAGCCCGCGCAGGTCCTGGTGAAGCAGCTTGTTGCCGGGGCGCGTGAGGCCCCGCTTCGCGCCGAACAGGACGTGCACGACACCCTCGGAGTTGTTGCCGCCCGCCGGGCGATTCTCGTCCGGTACCCCGATCGCGAGGTCGTCGCGGCCGTCCCGGTCGAAGTCGCCCGCTGCAAGCACGCGGCCGAAGAAGTCCCCGGTCTCGGCGTGTTCCTTGATCCTGGGCTTGTCCTGATCGAAGACCCGTCCGGTGCTCGGTGCGAGGCCGCCGCCAAGTCCGAGCAGGGTGGTCACCGTGCCGGCGGAGTTGACGGTCCCGGCCGAGTGGAACATCGCGCCGATCGCCAGGTCATCGCGCTTGCCACGGTTGAAGCGCCCGCTCGCCAACGCGCCGCCGAATCGCGCGCCCGCCTCTGCGACGCCGGGCACTCCGGGGGTGTCCTGATGGATCAGCTGACTGCCGATATCCGTCAGGCCGCCGGCGCTGCCGGGCAGGATTGTGATCACCCCTGCGCCGTTGCCCCCCGCAAAGTCCTCGTCGGGGACGCCGACCGCCAGATCGTCGCGCCCGTCACGGTCGAAGTCGCCGGCGGCAAGCGCGTCCCCGAAGGCGTCACCCGCCTCAGCGGCTCCGGGCACGGCCCCGACGTCCTGGTGGAAGAGCTGCGACCCCGTCGCGGTCAGACCCGCCGGGCTTCCGTAGAGGACGTTGACGGCTCCGAAGTTGTCGTGCGGTGCTCCGTCGAGGTCCTCGCGTACGCCCACCGCCAGATCGTCGCGCCCATCGCCGTCGAAGTCGCCGGTGGCCAGTTCGTGGCCGAGCTCGTCGGAGGACTCGGCGATGCCCGGAACGTCCGGCGTGTCCTGGTGGATCAGGGCGCTGCCGGTACCGCTGAGGCCACCTCCCGGCGAGCCGTAGAGGATGTGAACCACACCGGCCCGGTTCGCGCTGCCGACGGCCTGGCCAAGGACCCCGATCGCCAGGTCGGCGCTGCGATCGCCGTCGAAGTCACCTGCGGCGAGCGCGATTCCGAAGCGCTCGAGCGCATCCGGGTCGCTCGCGATCCCCGGCGAGGCCTGGGTGAAGAACTGGTTCCCGTTCCGCCGCAAGCCGCCGCGGCGCCCGTAGATGACGTTGACGGCGCCGTCGCGATCATCCGCGCCCGGGAACGGGACGTCCTCGCCGATCACGCCGATCGCCAGGTCGCTGCGCCCGCTACGGTCGAAGTCCATCGGGGCCGCCACGGCGGGCGCGGTAACCACGCCAAGCGTGGCCAAGGCCGTCAGGCAGAACGCACGGACCCCCACGCCGCCCATGGTCTCGCGTCACGCGCCTGCTGTCAACTGCCGTCGGCGCGCTCCAGGCCCCGGATCAGCTCGACCAGCTCAGGTCCCGCCTTCTCGGGCGAGCCGGCGTCGAACGGTTGCCCGCTTGCCTCAATCAGGCCGCCGCAAGCTCGCCGCCCGCGGGTGCGAGGGCCTCGTCCAGCGCCGCCGCCAGGTCCTGGACCGCCTTCAGCCGGGCTCGCGGATCGTCCTCGACGCGCAGGCCGAGCGTCCTCGTGCGCGACTCGAACATCGCCTCGGGCACCTGCTCCCGCAACCGGCCCACCGCTGCGGCGTCCAGCTCCAGCGGCGTGATCGAGAGGCGGCCGCCGCGGAACTCGACCGCCTGGGCGCCGTGGCGGCCGAGGTCCACGCGCGCCCGCTGAAGCTCGAGCAGGTTCTCGACCGGCTGGGGCGGCGCGCCGAAGCGGTCGCGCAGCTCGTCGCGCAGCGCCCGCAGCTCGCCCGGCTCGCGCGCCCCGGCGACCCGGCGGTGAACGTCGATCTTCGCCGCCTCGAACGGAACGTAGTCGGCCGGGAGATAGGCGTCGACGTCGACGTCGAAGCGGACCCTCGCCTCGGGCTCTGCCCTCGCCCCCTCCGCGCGAAGCGCCTCGACCGCCTCGTCGAGCAGCGCCACGTAAAGCTCGAAGCCGACCGCGGCGACATGTCCCGACTGCTCGTCTCCGAGGAGGTCGCCGGCCCCTCGCAGCTCGAGGTCGCGCATCGCGATCGCGAACCCCGAGCCCAGCTCGGTGTAGTCGGAGAGCGTCGCCAGGCGCGCGGCGGCGTCGGCCTGGAGCCCCTGCTCCGACGGGTACAGCAGGTAGGCGTAGGCGCGCTCCTTCGCCCGGCCGACGCGCCCGCGGATCTGGTAGGCCTGTGCCAGGCCCAGCTGGTCGGCCCGCTCGACGATCAGGGTGTTGGCCTGCGGGATGTCGAGCCCGGACTCGATGATCGTGGTCGCCACCAGGCAGTCGTTCGCGCCGCGCAGGAAGTCCAGCATCGCCGCCTCCAGCTCGCCCTCGTCCATCTGCCCGTGCGCCTCCCCGAAGCGGACGCCGGGGCACATCGCCCGCAGCCGCTCGGCGGCCTCGTGCAGGGTGTCGATCCGGTTGTGGAGGAAGAAGACCTGACCGCCGCGGGATGCCTCTCGGCGGATCGCCCGCGCCACCAGATCGTCCTCGAACGGGCCGACGTAGGTGCGGATCGGTCGCCGGCCCTCCGGCGGCGTCTCGATCACCGAGATGTCGCGCAGCCCGGCGAGGCTCATCTGCAGGGTGCGGGGGATCGGCGTCGCCGAGAGGCTGAGCACGTCCACCTTCAGCTTCAGCTGGCGCAGAAGCTCCTTCTGGCGCACGCCGAAGCGCTGCTCCTCGTCGACGATCAGCAGCCCCAGCTCGCCGGCGCGGACGTCGCGCGAGAGCAGCCGGTGGGTGCCGATGAGGATGTCCACCTTGCCGTCGGAGAAGCGGCTGAGGACGTCGCGCACCTCGGCGGGCCTTCGCAGGCGCGAGACCATCTCGACCTCGACCGGCAGCTCGCGCAGGCGCTCGCGGAAGGTGCCCAGGTGCTGCTGGGCCAGGATCGTGGTCGGCACCAGCATCATCACCTGCTTCGAGCCGGCAACGGCCTTGAGCGCGGCACGCAGCGCCACCTCGGTCTTGCCGTAGCCGACGTCGCCGCAGATCAGGCGATCCATCGGGCGCGCGGCCTCCATGTCGGCGGCGACCGCCTCGATCGCCTCGAGCTGGTCGGGCGTCTCGCGGTAGGGGAACGAGCGCTCCAGCTCCAGCTCCCACTCCGAGTCGGCGCCGAAGGGGTGCCCGCTGCGGGCCTTGCGCTCGGCGTAGAGCCCCAGAAGCTCGCCCGCCAGCTCGCGCGCGGCGCGCCTCGCCTTCGACTTGACCGCATCCCAGCGCTTCGACCCCAGCGCCGAGAGCTGCGGGGCCTCGCCCCCGGCTCCGAGGTAGCGGGTGATCTTCGCGAGCTGGTCGGTTGGGGCGAAGACGCGGTCGGAGCCGCGGTACTCCAGCTCGAGGTAGTCGCGGGTCACGTCGCCCACCGTCTTCGTCTCGAAGCCGGCGAAGCGAGCGATGCCGTGATCCTCGTGCACGACGTAGTCGCCCACCCGCAGATCCACCGCGGCCGCGAACCGTCCTCGCGCCGGCGGCGCGGCGGCCGCCCGGCGCCTGTGGACCAGCCGGCGGAAGGGGAGCACCGCCAGCTTCAGGCCGGGCGCGACGAACCCGCCGGCGATGCGCGCCTCCGCCAGTGCGACCCCGCTCGGGGGGCCGGCGTCCAAGAGCTGGGAGTCCAGGCGCTGGAGCTGATAGCGGAACCGCTCGGCCTCGCCGATGTGGTCGAAGGCCACCACCACCCGGTAGCCGGACTTCAGCTCTCGCTCGAGCTGGCCCTCCGCCTCGGCGACCGTGCGCGCGGGCGAGCTGGGGGCCTGGGCACGGAGCTGGAGCGACTGCCCCGAGTCGGTGCCGGCGATCCGCAGCGCCGCGCGCCCGGCGAGCTGCTCGGAGACGTCGACGTAGAGGCGGGCCGCGTCCTCGTCGGACATGGCCGCGCGCGCGTCGTCGGTGTGGTCGGCCAGCGCGACCTCGATCTCCTCGGCGCCGGAGATGACGATCGCCGTGCGCTCGCCGAGCAGGTCGAGCGGGGCGCGCATGGCGTCCAGGGGAAGCAGCTCGGCGAGGTCCGGCCGCGGCGCCTCCTCGTCGTCGAGCGCGACCTGCGCCAGCTCGCGGTGCTCGATCGCCAGCTCGGCCGCCGGCGACAGCTCGACCCGGCGGGTCTCGCCCAGGGAGCGCTGGGTGAAGGTGGAGAACCAGCGGATCGACTCGATCTCGTCGCCGAACAGCTCCAGGCGTGCCGCCCGGTCCTCGGTCGCGCCGAAGACGTCGAGGATGTCGCCGCGGATCGCGAACTGGCCACGGTCCTCGACCTGATCGGCGCGCTCGTACCCGGCCTCGACCAGCAGCTCGGCAACCACGTCGAGGTCGATCTCCTCCCCTTGCGAGAGCGCGAAGCCGGCAGGCCGAAGCGAGGCGTCGGGTACGGCCTCCGCCAGCGCGATCGCGCTGGCGACGACCACCGGCGCCTGGTCCCGGCTCGCGCCCGTGAGCGCGTCGAGCGCGGCGATCCTGAGGCCGACGAGGTGTGGCGGCGGGACGAGGTGGGACTCGTAGCCCGTCCCGCGCGAGGGGTAGAAGCGGACCCTGCGCGGCGCCAGGTAGGCGCTCAGCTCACGAGCGAGGTCGCGGGCGCCGATGTCGTCGGGCGCCACCAGCAGCGCCGGACACCCCCCGAGCCCATCGTCCGCCTCGAGCAATGCCGCCAGGGCGTAGGGGCGGATCGAGGCCGAGACCAGGGCCTCCGCGCCCTCGGCCCCGGGCTCGGCCCCGGCGCGCGCGGCGGCGGCGAGCGCGGCGAAGCGCTCGTCGTCGGCTGCCAGCTCGAGTAGGGGGCGTAATGACATGGCTCGGCGTGGAACGGGGCACGGCGAACGACCGGGACCGGGCCCGGCGGCTCACGCGGGCGTGTTCAGCGCCCGCGGCTCCCATTGAACCGGATATCGGTGGTCGAGGCGACGAGCAAGAGGCGCTCGCGTTCGCGACCGGGTGCCGCTAGGCACCTGCAACCATCAGGGCGTGGACACGGCGCTCCTCGACCGCACCCTCGCCGAGGCCGGCGAGCCCTCCTACCGGGCGGCCCAGGTGTGGGAGTGGACGGCGCGCGGGGCCACCTCCTACGAGGAGATGACGAACCTGCCGGTCTCCCTGCGCGAGCGGCTGGCCGAGGCGGTGCCGTTCTCGACGCTTCGGCTGAAGCACGAGGCCCGCTCGGCCGACGGCACCGTCAAGGCGCTGTTCGAGACAGCCGACGGCCTCCCGCTGGAGGCGGTGCTGATGACCTACGAGGACGGGAGGCGCTCGATCTGCGTCTCCTCGCAGTCGGGCTGCCCGCTCACCTGCACCTTCTGCGCCACCGGACAGATGCGCTTCGGCCGCAACCTGACCGCCGCCGAGATCCTCGACCAGGCGCTCCACTTCCGCCGCATCGGGCCGCTGAACCACTGCGTCTTCATGGGAATGGGCGAGCCGATGATGAACCTCGAGGCCGTGCTCGCGGCGTGCGAGCGCCTGCCGGCCCTGGGCGTCACCCACCGCCGGACCGCGATCTCCACGGTCGGCTGGGTGCCGGGGATCGACCGCCTGGCCGAGGCCGCGATGCCGATTCGCCTGGCGCTCAGCCTGCACGCGCCCGACGACGAGCTGCGCTCGCGGATCATGCCGGTGAACGACCGCTACCCGATCGCCGAGGTGCTGGCCGCGTGCCGGCGCCATTACGAGCGAAGGCGCCGCCGCGTGTTCGTCGAGTACGTGATGCTCGCGGGCGTGAACGACCTGCCCGAGCACGCGCTCGCGCTCGCCGAGCTTCTCGACCGCCGCGTGTACAAGGTCAACCTGATCCCGTTCAACCCGACGGGCTCGGAGTACCGGGGGTCGCCTCGCAACGCGACCGACGGCTTCCTCGCGATCCTGCGCGAGCGCGGGCTGCGGGCGACGGTCCGCCTCACCCGCGGGCGCGACATCGACGCGGCCTGCGGCCAGCTCGCGGCGAAGCGCGAGACGGTCCCGGCGGTGTGAGCGGCATCGGCGGGCCGGCCGAGGTCCCGATCCGAGAGGCGACGGCCGGCGACGCCGCCGCGGTCGCACGTCTGCTCCACGACTTCAACACCGAGTTCGACGACTTCACCCCGGGCGTCGCCAAGCTCACCGAGAATGTCCAGAGGCTGATCGCCGGCGGCGAGATCACCGTGCTTCTCGCCGGCGAGGGTCCGGATGGCCTCGCCGAGCTTCGCTTCCGGCCCTCGGTGTTCGCGGGCTCGACCGAGGCCTACCTGGAGGAGCTCTACGTCGTCCCGGGCCTGCGTGGCCGCGGCATCGGGCGCGCGCTCCTCGACGCCGCGCTGGAGGCCGCCCGCGAGCGCGGCGCCACTCACATCGACCTGACCACGAGCGAGGACGACGTCGCCGCCCGGGGCCTGTACGAGAGCGCGGGCTTCACCAACCGCGAGGGCCGGCCCGACGGCCCGGTGATGCTCTATTACGAGCGCGAGCTGTAGCCCGGGTCAGCCGCCCGGCAGGCCGGGGCCGGAACGCGCCCAGCTCACCTGACCCTCGCCCTCGGCCCGCGAGCGCTCGACGACCCCGTCCCACTCGTGGAGCATTCGCTTCAGCCGGGCGACCGCCTCGGGCGGGTTCGCCGCCACCTGCTCGGCCAGGGTGAGTGCGGCGCCCTCGGTCGCGGCGGCCGGCGCCACCTTGTGCACGAGGCCCCAGCGAAGCGCGATCTCGGCGTCCACCTCCTTGGCCGTGAGCAGCAGGTACTTCGCCACGGAGAGGCCGCACAGCGTCGCGAGGCGGGCCGGGCCGACCGGCACCCCGAGCGCTCCTCCGGGAAACCGCAGGCGCATGTTCGACCCGCCCACCCGCAGGTCGCAGGCGACGGCGACCTCGGCGCCGCCTCCCACGCAGGCGCCGTGACAGGCGGCGATCGTCGGCTTCTCGAACGCCGTCAGCCGGTCGTAGAGGTCGGCGAAGAGCTGCATCCGCCGGACGTTGCCCTCCGGGTCCAGCTCCTCGCGCACGTCGGCGCCGGCGGAGAGGGCCATGTGGTCGGTCGAGGAGATCACCAGCGCCCGGACGGCCGCGTCCGTCCCCGCCGAAGCGAGGTGCGCCAGGAGCTCCTCCAGCATCGGCGTGTTGATCGCGTTGCGCGCCTCGGGGCGGTCGAGGCGGACGAGCGCCACCCCCTCGGGGGCCGTCGCGGCGCCGTCGCCGCCGACCTCGTAGGTGGTGTGCTCAGCCATCGCCGGCCTGGATTCTCCCGATCAGCCGCTCGGTCTCGTCGGCGGTGGACGCGATCAGCGCCCGGACCTCGTCGTCGGGCTCGCGGAAGCGGCCGAGGACGTGGGCCGAGACGACCTCGGGGTCGGTCGAGTCGGGGCGCCCGACCCCGCCGCGAACCCGCCAGAACTCCGCGCTTCCCAGGCCGCGCTTGAGGCTCTTCAGGCCGTTGTGCCCGGCGACGCCGCCGCCCAGCTTCGAGCGCACCTCGCCGAAGGGGAGGTCGATCTCGTCGTGGATCGCGATCACCCGGTCGAGCGGCACCCGCAGGCTCCCCCGGGCGGGCCCGGCGGAATCCCCGGACTCGTTCATGAAGGTCTGCGGGAGCAGTACCGCGACCCGCGCCCCCCCGGGCCCCGCGCGACCCTCGGCGATCAGGCCCCGGAAGCGCTCCCGTGCGCGCGGGAGCTGCCAGCGGCGCGACAGCTCGGCCCCGACCTCGAACCCGAGGTTGTGGCGGCTGCCGGCGTACCTGGCGCCCGGATTGCCCAAGCCGACGACCAGGAAGTCGGCGCGGCCGGGGTCGCCGCCGCGCCGGAAGAGGCGCAGGGGCTACTCCCCTTCCGCGGAGTCGTCGCCGCCCTCGGCGGGCGCCTCGCCCTCGCCCTCGGCGGGCGCCTCGCCCTCGGGGACCTCCTCGCCCTCCTCCGGCTCGATCGGCTCGCCGTCCTCGCCGATCAGCACGGTCTCCTCCTCGAGCTCCTCGGGCTCCTCCTCGACGCGGGGCGGCGAGAGGGTCGCGATCGTGATCTCCTCGGGATCGGCCTCCTCGCCAAGCGCGTAGGAGACGCCCTCGGGCGGGGCCACCATCGCGAGCTGGAGCGTGTCGCCGATCTCCATGCCGGAGACATCGGCGGCGATGCTCTCGGGGATCTCCGCGGGCAGCGCCGAGATCGTGATCTGGTGCGTCACGTGCTCGAGGACGCCGCCCTCCTTGACGCCCGGCGCGTCCTCGCCTCCCAGCAGCTCGATCGCGACATCGGCCTCGATCTTCTCGTCCAGCTTCACCTCGAGCAGGTCGAGATGGAGCACCTGGCCGCGCACCGGATGCTGCTGTTGCTCCTTGATCACGACCGGCGTCGCCGTGCCGTCCAGCTCGACGTCGATCAGGGCGCCGCCGCGGACCAGCACGTTGCGAAGCTCACGCTCGGGCACCTGGAAGTGGCGGGTCTCGGAACCGCCGCCGTAGACGACGCCCGGGACCAGGCCCTGCCGGCGAAGCCGGCGGGTTGAGCGCGAGCCGAACGTGGTGCGCTCGGAGACCTTCAGCGTGGCGCGGTCGGAGGCCATGGCGACGGCTGAGGATAGAGAACCGCGCCCCGGCGGCCGCGCCCGGGCCGGCTTCCATCGACCCGCACCTATACGCTCTCCGGCGATGACGATCGGCGGGTCGATCTTCCTGCTCGCGGCCGGCGCGATCCTGCGCTATGCCGTCAAGGACTCGTGGTCGGCGGTGGACATCCCAACCGTGGGGCTGATCCTGATGGTGGCCGGCGCCGTGGGGCTGGTCATCGGCCTGTTCCTGGCATTCGGCCAGCAACAGCAGCAACCGCCGCGCCAACCCCCTCGCGTCTGAGCGCCCCGGGCGCTCGCCCTCGCGCACAGCGTAGGCT
>Ga0299913_10000705_pt1 | contig 22426 bp, 15 predicted proteins | sample RVTome_9_FD_201360 | JGI IMG/M metagenome (GOLD analysis project Ga0299913, IMG submission 201360) | Soil microbial communities from uranium-contaminated site in the Upper Colorado River Basin, Wyoming, United States - RVT155D38 (version 2) ... | reverse complement strand
GCAACGCGACCTCGCGGACTTCCACCACGGGCTGCTAGGGCCGCCAGGTCAGCGACAGCCACCACTCGCGCTCGCCGTCGAAGGGCGGGTCGAGGACCTCCGCGGCGCCGAGGGCGTAGTCGACGGCCGGGAGCCGCAACAGCGGGAGCGGCCCGAGCCGGCCGCGCCACTCGGCGCCGGCGAGGGCGATCCAGGGGGAGATCGGGTCGCCTTCGTCGCCCGCCCGGTAGCGCGCGTAGAAGAGCGGCAGGGGCAGGACCCCGAGGGTGAGCTCCGCCCGCTGCGCCTCGAAGCGCGCGCCGACGAGGGTGCCGGCCGGCAGGGCCGGGACGAGCACGCGGGGGGCCAGCGCCGACGACGGGAGCACGCTCGAGCCGACGCCGCCGACCTGGAAGAGCTGCCAGGGCACTCGGACGCCGTCCGACCCGCCGGCCGCCCAGGCGAGGGCGAGGCGGGTGTCGTCGTGGCCGGCGGAGAGCCCGAGCTCGCCGCGGTGCCGGGACCAGGAGTCGCCGTCCGCGTCGCCGGCGTCGGCGCGCCCGGCGAGCCCGAGCCCGGCCCGCCATTCACCCCGGCTCCACTCCGGCCGCCACGCCGCCTCGGCGAAGAGGGAGCGCTCGTCGAGCTCCCGGCCGCCGGCCGCGCCGCCGAGGGGTTCGACCCGGCCGAGGTACCCACCGAGGGAGAGGCGCGCGGGGCCGGCCCCGGCGAGCCGCTCCCAGGCCGTCGAGAGCTCGAGGCCTTCCCGCCGCAGGTCGAGCCGGCGGCCGAGGCCCGGGGCGGCGACCGGCTGGCGGGAGGGCCGCTCGCGCCCGGCGACGGCGTGGGCGGCGAGGGTCCACGGGGCGAGCGGCGAGGGGCCGCGCCAGGCGGCGGCGACCGCGCCCCCCTCGACCAGGGCGCGGTCGCCGAGCGAGGCGGTCGCCACGAGGTCGAGCCGGCCCAGGAGGTCGCCGCTCCGGACGCCGAGCTCGGTCGACCGGCTCGACGGCGCCTCGGAGCCTCCGCCGAGCAGCGCGAGCTCCTGCCGGCCGAGCCCGAACCCCCGCGACGGCGGCAGCTCGGCGGCCTCCGGCGGGGGCGGCGCGGCCGGCGCGGGCGGGCGGACCGCGGGGGCGAGGTCGGCGAAATCGGGGGGCCCGGCGGGCCCGGCGGTCCCCGCCGCCCTCCGGTCCGCGTCCTCCGGCCCCGGGCCGAGCGCGAGCCGCCGCAGGTCGAGCCCGTCCGGCTCGAGCGAGAGGAAGAAGAGGGCCTCCCCGTCGGACGAGGGCTCCGGGGCGAAGGCCGCGCCCCGGGTGCGGGTGCGCCGCTCGGCGCGCCAGCCGCCCGCCGCGGACCGGTCGCGGGCGAAGGCGTGGACGTCGATGAAGCCGCCGGCCCCGACGACGGCGTAGAGCTGCCCCTCGCCCACCCCCCGGCCCCAGGCCGGCGAGGCGACGGTGGCCTCCGCGGGCAGCGGGAGCGACGCCTCCTCGCCGCTCGCCAGCTCGCGGACGACCAGCTCCCAGCGGCCGGCCGAGTGGCGGGCGAAGGCCAACTCGGCGCCGTCGGGGGAGACGCGTGGCCCGTCGTAGACCGTGTCGAGCGCGGCCTCGGTGATCCCCTCCACCCGCGCCCGGCTACCCGCGCCGCCCTCGCCCAGCTCGACCCGCACCAGCCGCGAGAGGCCGTGCCGGGACTCGATCGCCGCCGCCCAGGTCCCGTCGGGGGCCGGGTCGGGCTGGCGGAGGTCGGCGCCCGCGGTGAGCCGGGCCAGACGGCCGGTCCCCGGCCACCAGCGGTGGAGGTCGGGGTGGAGGAAGCCCTCGGCGTCGGGGAGCCAGCGGACGAGGAGCAGCGACTCCCCGTCCGGCATCCAGCGGGGCTCGGCGGGCGCGGCGCCGCCGATCGTCGGCAGGGCGGCCAGCCGCTCGCGCGGCGGCGGCTCGTGGTCGACCGCCGGCACGTCCTCCGGGTCGCGGCGGGCGGCCTCCTCGCGCCGCCGCCGCGCCCGCTCGACCGCCTCCTCGTCGACCGCCGTCGACCAGACGACCAGCTCGTCCGGCTCGTCGCGGCCGCGGACGACGAGCGCCAGCCGTCCCCCGTCCGGCGAGACGGCCGGCGCTCCGGTCTGCCAGGCGAGGCCGAGCCACGGCTCCCCGTCGCGAAAGCCCGGCCCGCCGGACTCCTCGTCGAGCCGCCGCTCGGCCTCGACCGCGCGCCAGGTGAGCTCGGCGGCGAAGCGGCCGTAGAGGTCCTCCGGCGAGTCGGCGAAGACGCCGCGGAAGGCCTCGTCGAAGTCGCGGCGGGTGCGGGCGGTCATCCGCGCCCAGAGGTCGCGAAGGCTCCCCTCGCCGGCCCGCTCCTCGAGCCACTCGAGGAAGGCCGAGCCCGCCAGGTAGGCCATCGACCGCCCGAGCCACGACTCGTCGCCGGCCAGCGCCCCGTAGGAGGGGAGCTTGCCGGCGAGCGCCCGGCGCCGGAGCACCGCCGCCCGCAGGTCGCCGTTCGGCCGCCCGGAGCCGGTGAGCCGCCCCTCGATCAGCGTGGCGTAGCCCTCGACGACCCAGCGCGGCGCGAAGGCGATCGGGCCGACCGGCAGCACCCGGCCGAGCGCCCGGCGCAGCGGGTCGCGGGGCGGGCGGAGCAGGTGGGCGAGGTGGGCCGCCTCGTGGACGAGCAGCAGCTCCGGCCAGTCGCGGTAGTGGCCGATCACCGAGTCGGGCCCGGGCGGGCTGGTCCACAGGACGAGCCGCGGCCAGCCGAGGACGGGGTAGGCGTAGCCGTTCGGCCGCGCCACCGGGTCGCTGACGACGACGTCGACGACCGTGTCCGAGGTGAACCCGACCTCCGCGGCCACCCGCTCGCGCACCGCCTCGAGCCGCGCCGCCGCGTGGCGCGCCCACGCTTCCGAGGCCGCCGGGTAGTGGACCCGGAAGTGCTCGGTGGTGACCGTCCGCCACTCGGCCGCCGGCCCCTGGACGCCGCGCGGCGCGGCGTGGGCGGGCGGTACGGTCGCGAGGACGGCTAGGCCGGCGACGAGCGAGGCGACCTGGAGGGCGGTTCGGCGGGCGGTCCGGACCGGCATGCCCGCCAGTCTAAGTCTCGCCCCCTCTCCCGCCCCCGCCATGCCTCCCACGGCGAGTAGAGTCGGCCTCCCGCGATCCCCGGCCGGCCCGCGGGTTGCCGACCTGACGGCGAGCGCCGCATGACGATCCCAGACGACGAGCTCTACCCCGCCCCCGAGGCCGTGGAGCGCCCGCACCGCCGCTTGCCCCGGTGGGCGGTCCGGCTGCTCAAGGTCGTCGTGCTGGCGCTCGCCCTGTGGCTCGTCGCGCGGCTCCTCGCCGGGCTCGGCTGGTCGGACCTGCGGGGGCGCCTGGCGGGCGCGAGCCCGGCCTGGCTGGCCGCGGCGGTCGCCGCCCTCGCCCTCCGCTACGTCGTGTGGGACCAGCGGTGGCGGCTGGCGATCCGCGCCGACGGCCCCGTCCCCGGGCGGCGGATCACCTTCGCGGCGCTCCTCGCCGCGGCGACCGTCAACACCATCACCCCGACCGTCCGGGTGGTCGGCGGGGTGGTGCGCGCCCGCTACGTCGGGCGGGCGGTCGGCCGGCCGACCGGCCGCGCCTACGGGAGCGTGCTCTTCGACCAGGTCGCCCACCAGGTGGTCACCGTAGGGGTGACCCTCCTCGCCGCGGTCGCCGCCGCCTTCGCCGCCGGGCAGCCGCGGCTCGGCTGGTCGCTCGCCGCGGCGGTCGCGCTCCTCGCCGCGGGGCTGGCGGTCTGGGCGGCGCGGCGGGGGGGCGGCGAGGAGGGGCTGGTCCGCCGGCTCGCCGGCCGGATCGCGGCGCGGGTCGAGCGGCAGGGGCGGCTCGGCTCGCTCCTCTCGCACGGGCGCGACGCGGTCGAGAGCTTCACCGCCCTGGTCGCCGACCGCCGCCTGCGCCGGCGCGTAGTGCTGCTCGGCCTCGTCTTCGTCGCCGCCAACGCCGGCGCGCAGTGGATGATCTTCGCCGCCCTCGGCGCGCCGGTCAGCCCGTGGATCGTCCTCGCCGTCGTCGCCCTGGGCGGCGCGGCCGGCGTCCTCGTCGGTACCCCCGGCGGCCTCGGCGCGGCGGAGGCGACGATGATCGCCTCGTTCGCCGCCCTCGGCGTCGACCGCCTGGACGCCACCGCCGCCTCGCTGCTCTACCGCGCCCTGCACTTCGCCGTCACCCTCGGCTTGGGAGCCCCCTGCCTCGTCTGGCTCGAAGCCCGCTACGGACGGTGAGCGGGCAGGGCGCGGCTCGGCTGCACTCAGCCGATCTCGAACAGGGGGTCGCCGCCCTCGACGGCCTGGCCGGGCTCGACGTGGAGCCGGGTCACCGTGCCGGCGTGCTCGGCGGCGATCTCGTTCTCCATCTTCATCGCCTCGACGACGACGACGCCCTGGCCCGCCGCGACCTCGGCGCCCTCCTCGACGAGCACCGCGACGACCCGGCCGGGCATGAGCGCTGCGACCGTGCCGCCGCCGGCCGCGCCGCCGCCGCCGCGCGCCTTGCGGGCGAGCTGGGCGAGCGGGTCGAGGACCACGACCTCCTCCGGCGTGCCGCCGCCGCCGACGGTCACCCGGTAGCGGTCGCCCGCGCCGGGCTCGGCACCGCGGGCCTCCGCGCCCCGGGCCTCCGCGCCCCGGGCGCGAACCGGCTCGACCCCGACCTCGTGCTGCGCGCCGTCGAGGCGGAGGCTCGCGAGGCCGTCGCCGAGCGCGGCGACGTCGACCTCGTACTCGCGGCCGGCGAGGACCACCCGGTACAGGCCGCCGCGGCGCTCGACGACCGCCTCGACGTCGCGGCCGCCGTGCTGGAGGACCAGCCTCACCCGGCGCTCCCCCGCAGCGACTCGCGCCGGCCGGCCCGCGCCCAGCGGCCGCGCAGGGCGGAGGCGGTGCCGCGGCCGGCGGCGGCGCGGGCGAGCGCCCGGTCGTGGTGAGCGATCGCGGCGGCGAGGAGCGGCAGGTCGGCCGCGAGGCCGTCGGAGCCTTCGTCCGCGCCGTCGGCCGGCTCGGCCCCGCCGCGCCCGGCCTCGGGGCGCGGGCCGAGCTCGCCGGCGGCGAGCTTGCGGTCGAGCATGCCGACGTCGATGCGGCCGGCGCGGAAGTCGGGGTCGTCGAGGAGCGCGAGGAAGAGCGGCGCCGTGGTGCGGATGCCGTCGACCCGCAGCTCGCGCAGGGCGCGGCCGAGCCGGGCGAGCGCCTGCTCGCGGTCCTCCCCCCAGGCGATCAGCTTGGCGAGCAGCGGGTCGTAGTGCACGGTGACCTCGCCGCCGGAGCGGACGCCGCAGTCGTTGCGGATCCCCGGCCCCTCGGGGAGCCGCAGGTGGCGGATCGTCCCCGGCGACGGGGCGAAGCCGTGCCACGGGTCCTCGGCGTAGAGCCGCACCTCGACGGCGTGCCCGCGCGGCTCGACCCGCTCGAACGCTTCAGGGAGCGGCTCGCCCCGGGCGATCCGCACCTGCCAGGCGACCAGGTCGAGGCCGGTGACCATCTCGGTGACCGGGTGCTCGACCTGGAGCCGCGTGTTCATCTCGAGGAAGTAGAAGTCGCCGCCGCGGTCGAGCAGGAACTCGACCGTGCCGGCGCTCGTGTAGCCGACGGCGCGGGCGGCGGCGACCGCGGCCTCGCCCATCCGCCGGCGCAGCTCGGGGCCGACGGCCGGCGACGGCGCCTCCTCGACGACCTTCTGGTGGCGGCGCTGGAGCGAGCACTCGCGCTCGCCGAGCGAGACCGTGCGGCCGTGCTCGTCGGCCAGCACCTGGATCTCGACGTGCCGCGGCTCCACCAGGTACCTCTCGAGGTAGACGGCGTCGTCGCCGAAGCTCGCCTTCGCCTCGGAGCGGGCGGCGCGGAAGGCCGAGGCCAGGCCGTCGGGCGCCTCGACCCGGCGCATCCCCTTGCCGCCGCCCCCGGCCGCCGCCTTGAGCATCACCGGGTAGCCGAGGCGGTCGGCCTCGGCCCGGGCGGCGTCGAGGTCGGCGAGCGGCTCGGTGCCGCCGGGGACCACCGGCACCCCGGCCTCGAGCATCAGCAGCCGGCTCTCGGTTTTCGAGCCCATCGCGGCGATCGCCTCGGGCGGCGGGCCGACGAAGACCACCCCGGCCTCCCGGCACAGCCGCGCGAGCGCCGCCCGCTCGGAGAGGAACCCGTAGCCCGGGTGGATCGCGTCGGCGCCGATCCGCTGCGCTAGCTCGACGATCGCCTCCGCCCGCAGGTAGCTCTCGCTCGACGGCGCCGGGCCGATCGGCCACGCCTCGTCGGCGAGGAGCACCGGCAGCGCGTCGCGGTCGGCCTCGGAGTAGACGACGGCGCCGCGGATCCCGAGGTCGGCGAGGGCGCGCAGGACCCGCACCGCGATCTCGCCGCGGTTGGCGACGAGGACCTTCTCGATCGGCCGGCGGTCGGCGGAGGCGGCGGGACGGGTCATTCGCGGAGGTCCTGAGGCCGGGCCGGCGCCGCGGAGGTGCGGGGCGCGGGGCGGCGGTCATCCTACCGTCGGCGGCGGGCCGCCGCGCCCCAGCCGGCGAGGGCGGCGAGGAGCGCCAGGCCGGCGGCGGCGCCCGCGGCAGCGGCGGCGAGCGGCCGCCGGTCCGGCCGCACCTCGACCCGGTGGGTGCCGGCGGGCACCGGGACGCCGAGGTGGTGGACGTTCGCGGCGAAGGTCGCGACCGGCCGGCCGTCGACCGTCGCCCGGTAGAGCGGCACCCAGGCGCGCCGCCAGACGAGGACCGTGGGGCGCGGTGCGGAGACCTCCGCGACGAGGCGCCCGTCGTCGGCAGGCCCGCGCTCGACCCGTGGCGATCCGGCGGACCGAGGCGGGCGGACGCCGTCGGCCTCTCCCGCACCGTCACCGCCGCCACCGCCTCCGATCGGCCCGCCCGCCGGGCCGACGTCCTCCGTCGCGCCGCCCGCGCCGAGGCCGGGGGGGAGCGTCGGGATCTCGCCGGGCCCGCCTCCCCGGACGACGACCGCGTCGCGGCCGGGCCGGAAGCCCGGGGCGAGCATCGCCTCGTCCGCGTCGTCGGGGTCGCCCACCGCGACGACCCGCTCGGCGGCGTAGAGCTCCGGCGCGGCGCCGCCGACCAGCCGGTAGACGTGGACCCGCTGGCCGAAGCTCGGCAGGTCGAGGACGGGCTCCGCGAGCCCCACGGCGTCGCCGGGTGCCAGCGCGCGGCCGAGCACCAGCCGCCCGACCCCCCAGGCGGCGAGCAGGCGCAGCCGCTCCCGGTCGCCGTCCGCCTGCTTCATCGCCCCGACGGCGCGGCGGGTCGGCAGGGGGTCGAGCGCCTCGGGCGAGGTGACCAGGTCGTAGGTGCGCCCGTGGAGAGCGCCGGCGAACGGGTAGGCCTCGTAGGCCGCGCGCCGGTACATCCAGCGGGCCAGGGGCTGGGGGTAGACGCCGTCGGAGAGCGAGCTCTCCCCGAAGAGGTCCTGAGCCGCCCCGTGGACGACGACCTCCTCGGGAGGCAGGGCGGCGAAGATCTCCGGCTCCGGGAGGTAGGGCGCGACCCAGTCGGTCGCCAGGGCCGGCCGCAGGACGACGAGCTGGCTCGCGGCGTGGAGGGCGACGAGCGCCGCGCCGGCTCCGCCCGGGCGCGTGCGCGCCAGGACCACCAGCCCGAGGACCGCGAGCGCGACCGCCGCGCCGACGAGACACAGCTCGCTCCAGCGGGCGATCTCGGCCGCGGTGAGCGCGGCGGGCGTCCGGCGAGGCATCCAGCCGTGGAGGAGAGCCGCGGCGGCGTCGGGTCCGGCGCGGAGCGCGCCGAGGGCGGCGAGGTAGAGGACCGACCCGATCCCCGCCACCGCCGCGGCCCGGTGCCGCGCCGCCGCGTCGCCTGCGACGACCGCGCGCTCGAAGCCCGCGCCGCAGACGAGCGCGAGGCCCACCGCGACGAGCAGCCAGGCCTTCAGCGGATAGCGGTAGGCGCCGGCGAGCGGCAGGTCGAGCAGCCAGGCGACCGCCGGGTTGAAGGCGCCCAGCGCGAAGAAGAGGCCGACCGCGGCGAGGGCGAGGCCGAGGCGCGCGGCCCGCCGGCCCGGCGCCCCGGCCGGCCGCCGGCTCGCGGGCAGGCCGGCGGCGACCAGGGCGAGGGCGGCGATCCCCGGGTAGAGGGTGAAGTAGAACGGCCAGCTCCCCTGGTAGAGGCGGTAGCCCCAGAAGCTTCCCGGCCCGATCCGGTCGGGCCGGCCGAAGGCGAAGGGGAGCAGCCAGTCGAGGGCCTGCCGCGGGTCGAAGCTGCCCGCGCCGCGCACCCGCTCGACGAAGCCCAGCACGCCGCGGGCCGAGGCCGGCAGGAGGCGCAGGAACTCGACGATCTGGGGCAGGGCGACGAGGGTCCCGGCGGCGAGCCCGGCGGCGAGCACGCCCGCCCCGGCCCGCGCCGCACCGCCGCTCGCGGCCAGGCGGGGGATGGCTACCAGGGCGGCGATCGCCGCCGTCATCGCCGCGGTCGCGGGATCGCCCGCGACGAGCTCGAGGGACCAGAGGAGCCCTGCCGCGGCCGCGGCGGGGGCCGCGGCCCCGATGCCGCGCTCCGCCCGCCGCAGGGTGGCGAGCACCGCCGCCGCGACCGCCGGCGCCAGGACGACGCCGGCGATCAGGTTGAAGAAGGCGGCGTTCGAGACGAGGAACCCGGAGAACCCGTAGCACACGCCGGCGGCCCACGCCGCCCGCCGCCCGAGCCCGAGCTCTCGGCCCAGCCAGGCGGTGCCGAACGGCGCGGCCAGCAGGTGGAGCCAGAGGTGGGCGTCGAAGGCGGGAAAGAACGGCAGGACGAGATGGAGGAGAGCGGTCGGGTAGAAGGCGACCGCGTTGGGGTTCCCGGCCAGCGGCTGACCGAGCCTTTCCTCGGCGGCGAGCGGCGCGTGCCCGTCGCTGAGCGCCCGGTCGACCTCGAGCCGCAGGCCGAGATGGGCGCCGAAGACGTCGCGCAGGAAGAAGGTCTGCTCGCCGCGCACGACCGGCGAGAGCGCCCAGAGCCAGAGGACGAGCGGCGGCAGCACCCAGGCCGCCGCGATGGCGAGCCGCCGGCCCCGGGTCACGCCCGGTCCGCCTGCGTGGCCGGCGCGCTCGCCTGGGCCCGGCCCGCGGGCCCGCTCGCCGCTCCGGTGGCGCTCGGGCGCGCGGCCGGCGCCCGCCAGGCGAGGCCGAGCGCCGCGAGGGCGGCCAGCGCCGAGAGCACCAGGGCCGCGGTCTCTGGCCGGTCGTCCACCGAGACCGCCACGCGGTGCCGGCCCGGCGGCACCTCGATGCCGAGCAGCGTGAGCTGGACCGGCTGGATCGACAGCCCCCGATCGCCGGCCCGCGCCCGGTACAGGGTGTGGTACGAGCGGCGGAGGACCGCCAGGCCGCCTTCGCTCTCGACCTCGAGCACGACCCGGTCGGGCGCCTCCTCGACGATCGCCGCCCGGCCGCCGGGACGGTGCGCGACCGGCCGCGCGACGACGACCTCGCGGACCGGGTCGGCGAGGTCCGGCACCGCGACGAGAGCGGCGATCGGCCCCGGCGCCGGCCGCAGGCGCTCCGGCCACCAGGCGTCGGGCGCCGGGTCGTCCACCCGGTAGAGGAACGTCGGCACGCCGAGGCGCTCCTCCTGCGCTACGAGCCTCACCCCCGGTGCATCGACCTGTCGGTGGAAGACCGCCGCGTCGACACCGATCGCCCGCAGCCAGACGATCCGCTCCGGCCAGTCGAGCATCGCGAGCCGCACCGTCAGGAAGGAGTAGAGCGGCGTCGAGAGCCCCTCGATGTCGGGCCACAAGGGGTAGGTGAGGCCATGGAAGGCACCGGGAACCGGCTCCAGGTCGGCCGCGTGCTGCAGCGCGACGTCCGCCCAACCTCCGTCCTCCGGGACGTCCCTTTCGGGCATCGGCTCCCAGGCCGGCCTCGGCCTGAGGGAGTAGAACACCGCCGCTCTCTCCGGCACGCGGGCCAGCCAGTCGGGCGCACGGCGAAACGGCGCGGTCGGAGCGGTGCGGACGAGGGGCCACAGCTGGGTCAGGGCGACGAGCTGGAGCGCCAGCAGGAGACCGGCCCGCCGGCGGTGCGCGGCGAGTGCAGCGAGGGCGAGGAGGATGGCGCCGGCGGCGAGATAGCCGATCCAGTGAAGCGTCTGGGTCGAGACGACCTCCTGCACCGAAGGCGGTCCCCCGCTTCGTCGTGCGAAGCCGAGGAGCGCCGGCCGCGCCGCCGCGGCGGCGAGGGCGGCGAGACCCAGGACGCCGCCGGCCCACCAGGCCGCCCTGGCGCGCCGCGCCGGGCGCCGGAGGGCCTGGTCGAGGCCCCACCCGGCGAGCAGGGGGAGCACCAGGCCGTACCAGACGACGAAGCGCTCGGGGTACCGGAAGACGCCGCCGGTCAACGAGGCGAGCGCCTCGCCCGCGGCGCCCCACAGCCAGCCGAAGAGCAGGCCGGCCGCGGCGAGCGCCGCCCAGATCGGCCGCCGACGCGCCGCACCCACGGCGAGCCACAGGGCGACGATCCCGGCGTAGAGGGACAGGAAGTAGGGGATCTGCCCCATCTTCCAGGCCCACCAGCCGTGCGGGCCGAGATCCATCGGCCAGCCGAAGGGGAACGGGATCACCAGCTCGAGAAGGCGCTGGGGCTGGAGCACGAACAGCAGCACCTGGGTGAGCAACACGCCGTGGTCGCCGCGGAAGCTGAACCCGACGATGCGGGCGGTGGCGACGAGCTGGGGCAGCGCGACGAGCGCTCCCAGGGCGCCCACCGCCGCGGCCGTCGCCAGCCCGCGGAGGCTGCCGTGGCGCTCGACCGCGGCGAGAAGCAGCGGCACGAGCCCGAGGGCCGCGGCCAGAGGCTCGCCGCCGAGGAGCGCCATGCCGCAGGCCAGTCCGCCGAGGGCGACCCCTCGCCGGCCGCCGCGCGCCGCTCCGGCGATCGCCAGCGGCCACCAGGCGGCGACCGTGAGCACGTTGTAGAAGGTCAAGCAGGAGAGGACGAAGCCCGACCCTCCGTAGGTGATCCCTGCGAACAGCGCCGCCGCCTCGCTCTGACGGAGCTCTCGGGCGAGCACGACCATCGCCAGCGCGGCGAGCAGCCAGTGGAGCGCGTAGTGGAGGTTGAAGGCGCTCCAGAAGGGGAGGACCAGGTAGAGGAGATTGCCGGGGTAGAAGGCCAGCGCGCTCGGGTTGCCCCGGAACGGCTGGCCCATCCCGAGCTGCGGGTTGAAGGCCGGCACCTCGCCGCGCGCCAGGGCTTCGGCCCCGAAGGCCTTCAGCGGCAGGTGGTTACCGAAGACGTCGCGGAAGAAGAAGCTGCGGTGCCCGAGGCCGACCGGCACCGCGACCGCCAGCCACAGGGTGAGCGCGGCGAGGGCCGGGGCGGCCAGGGCGGGGTCGCGCCAGCGGGCCGCGCGGGCGGTCCGGGGCGGGAATGCGGGCGCCTCGGGCGGGCTCCGTACAATACGCGCCATGCTCGTCAGGCTGCTCCAGTCGATGCGCCCTGCGCAATGGGCCAAGAACCTGTTCGTCCTCGCCCCGCTGGTCTTCGCGCACGGCCTCGTCTCGGCCCCGCTCGTCGGCCGCGCGTTCGTCGCCTTCGCCGCCTTCTGCGCCGCGGCGAGCGCGGTCTACCTGTTCAACGACGTCCGCGACCGGGAGCGCGACCGGCACCATCCCTTGAAGCGCCTGCGGCCGATCGCGGCGGGAACGTTACCAGCAACGGCGGCCCTGGCCGCCGCGGCGCTCCTGGCGGCGGCGGCCGGCGCCGCCGCCTGGTATCTCGGGGCCGGCTTCGCGCTCTTCCTCGCCGCCTACGCTGCGATCAACGTCGCCTACTCGCTCGGACTCAAGGAGGTCGTCATCCTCGACGTGCTGCTGCTGGCCGTCGGCTTCGTGCTGCGTGTCGAGGCGGGCGGGGCCGCGGTCGGGGTCGAGGTGTCGCGTTGGCTGCTCCTGTGCACCATCTTCCTCGCCCTCTTCCTCGCCTTCTCGAAGCGCCGGCACGAGATCGAGCTCCTCGCCGACGGCGCCTCGAGCCAGCGCCGGGTGCTGACCCACTACAGCCCCGCCTTCCTCGACCAGATGATCAACGTCGTCACCGCCTCGGCGGTCGTCTCCTACGCGCTCTACGCGATCGCCCCGGAGACCGCCGAGAAGTACGACACCCAGGACCTCGTCTACACGATCCCGCTGGTGCTCTTCGGGATCTTCCGCTACCTCTACCTGACCTACCAGCGCGACGACGAGCGCAACCCGACCGAGGCCATCCTCACCGACCCTCCGTTCCTGGTGAACCTGGCGCTGTGGGGGGCGGCGGTGCTGTGGATCGTGTACGGGTGAGGGGAGGTGACCGGGCCTGCTTCGGGCGCAGGGCCCAGATCCGCGCGCGCCCGTCGCCGAAGACCCGCGCCACCTCGAGCTCGGACAGACCGCGCACGAAGGCGCAGCGCTCCTCGCCGGCGTAGACGAGGACGTAGTCGATCCCGACGTGCTCGATCAGAGCGCGGGTCTGCTCCGGCTTCTCGCGGCACTCCATCCAGTGGAACCCTGCGCGGCTGTACACGGAGAGCGGCTGGGCGTTCGTGGTCACCACGATCGGCTTGCCCGGGTGGCCCTCGAGCCAGCGGACCAGCTCCGGCTCGGCGCCGAGGAGGCCCGAGGCGAAGCGGGTGCCGAGGAGCCCCGCGACCCCGAACGAGCCGCCGACGACGGAGAGCAGGGCCAGGGCGAGCGCGACGTGGCGCACCCGCCCCGAGACCCGGCACAGCAGGTAGACGAGGGCGACGACGAGCAGCAGGACGAAGGGCAGCCCGTGCCGGTGGCCGAACCGCCACTCCCAGAGGAAGCGCGAGTGGAGCAGGTGGATCGGCGCCAGCATCAGGGCACCGGCGGCGAGCGACGCGACGACGGGGACGGCGCGGGGGGTCGAGAGCGCCCCCCATGCGGCCCGCCACCGGGCGGGTCGGACGAGGAGGTGGAGGGCCGCCAGGGGCACGAGGTAGACCGCCGGGCCGAACGAGCGGAAGTACGAGTCGGCCCGCCGGGGGTCGAAGGCGACCGCCAGCCCGCGGAGCCGATTCGCCCACAGCTCGGCCGCGCCCTCCACCGGGTACCCCCATCGGAAGGGCGCCAGCTCCGGCGTCTCGCGGTAGGCGCCGACCCGGACCAGCACCCGCGGGTCGAACGGCTCGACGAAGGTCGCGACGTAGAGCGCCCAGGGGAGGACCGCGAGCGCCGCCGCCGCCGCGAGAAGGGCGCCACGCCCGGCCAGCGCGGGGCGGCGCAACGCCGGCAGCGCGAGACCGGCGACGGCCGCGATCGTCACCATCACCATCTGCGAGCGGCTGACGAACGCCGCGCCGGCGAGGAGCCCGGCGGCGACCCAGGGCGTCCACCGGCCGCCATCGACCGCGCGGTCGAGCGCGAGAAGGGCCCCGAAGCAGAGACCGTAGGCGAGCGCCTCGGTGTAGGGGAGCGAGGTGAACTGGAAGAAGACGGGGTTCGTCCCGAAGAGCAGCACGGCGAGATGGCCTACGTCGAGCCACCCGACCCGCGCCAGCACGAGCTCCGACCCGCCGACCCGGCGCGCGAGCCGCAGCGCCAGCAGATAGAGGAGCGCCAGGTCGACCAGGTAGAGCACCTCCGGGAGCAGCGTCGCGGCCAGGTACAGGCCGATCGCCCGGGCCGCGCCGGCCATCGCCAGCGGCCAGCCGGGGTAGATCGTGGTCGGGTGCGGGAGCTCCTTGTACCCCTGGTGGTAGAGCGAGACGCTGGTCACCAGGCCGTCGCCCTCGGCGAGGTGGCGCGCGATCTGGAAGTAGTAGTCGCCGTCGAGAGAGTTGCGGCCGAGACCGGGGTCGAAGCTCGCCTTCGCCGCTGCGAGGAGGAGCAGGACCAGGACCAGGAGCAGCCGGCGGGCGTGGCGGCTCTGTGCGGCGGGCGGCGGGACGGCCGGGGAGACCGCGGCGGGCGCTCGGGTCTCGGATGGTCTTCGATCCGCCATCGCGGGCTCGGCAGCGACGCGCTAGCATACCGGAGGCCCCTCGACCGACCGGCTCGCCCGACCGACCGCCATGAAACCCCTCGCCACGACCCCGCCGGGGCCGGAGCCGACCCTCCGGCCCGAGCGCACCCTGGCCGTCCTCGTCCCCTGCCTCGACGAGGAGGCGACGGTGGCCCGGGTCGTCTCCGCGGTGCCGGCGGCGGTGCCCGGCTTCGACCGCGTCGAGGTCGTGGTCATCGACGACGGCTCCTCCGACCGCACCGCCGAGCGGGCGGCCGCGGCGGGGGCGCGGGTCGTCCGGCACTCGACGAACCTCGGCCTCGGCCGCACCTTCCGCGACGGGGTCGAGGAGGCGCTCCGCCTCGGCGCGGCCGCCGCGGTGACGATCGACGGAGACGGCCAGTTCGACCCGGCCGAGATCCCCCGGCTCGTCGCCCCGCTCCTCGCCGGCGAGGCGGAGCTGGTCACCGCGTCCCGCTTCCTCGACCCGGAGCTCACGCCCGACATGCCGCGGGTCAAGCGCTGGGGCAACCGGTGGGTCGCGTGGATCGTCCACCTGCTGACCGGCCGCCGCTTCCGCGACGTCTCCTGCGGCTACCGCGCCCTCTCCCGCGAGGCGCTCCTGCGGCTCAATCTGTTCGGCGGCTGGACCTACACCCAGGAGACGTTCCTGGACCTGGTGTTCAAGGGCCTCGGGATCGTCGAGGTGCCCGTGGCCGTGCGCGGCCGGCGCGAGTTCGGGCGCAGCCGGATCGCCTCGAACTTGCCCCGCTACGCGCTGCGCTCGCTCGCCATCATGCTGCGCGCCTTCGTCTCCTACCGGCCGCTGGTCTTCTTCGCCGCCGTCGCCGCCGGCTTCGGGACCGCGGGGGGCGCGCTGCTCGCCTTCCTGCTCGTACACTACCTGCGCACGGGCGCCTTCACGCCGCACATCTGGGCGGGCTTCGTCGGCGGCTCGCTCGCCTTCGTCGCCGTGCTCTCGCTCCTGATGGGAGTCCTGGGCGACATGCTGGTCCGGATGCGGCTCAACCAGGAGCAGCTCCTCTACCTGCAGAAGCGGGACGAGCTCGCGCGACGTTGAAGCTCGACGCGTACGAGCGCAGCCGGCTGCGCAAGATCGCCCGGCTCTGCCCGCCGGGGACGGTCCTCGACCTGGGTCACGCCCAGTACCCCAACCCGTTTTTCGAGGGCGTGGTCCGGACCGGGGTCGACCTCGCGCCGTCGCGCGGGCCGGTCCGCTACGAGGAGGAGCTGCTCGGCGACGTGACCGACCTCGGGGCCGTCCTCGGCACGCGGACCTTCGACACCGTCGTCGCCGGCGAGCTCCTCGAGCACGTCGAGCGCCCGTACGACCTGCTGCGAGACCTGCGGCGGTTCGTCGCCCCGGGCGGCCGGCTGGTCCTGTCGACGCCCAACCCGGTCGGCTGGCCCTGCCTCCTCTTCGAGTGGCTGCGCAGCCGCCGCTTCTACTACACGAGCGAGCACCGGTACTACTTCCCGCCGCGCTGGGTCGAGAGGATGCTCGAGGACTGCGGCTACGCGGTCGAGCGGGTCGCCGGGGTCGGGCTCCTGATGCCCTTCGTCACCCCGCCCTGCCCGCCCTCGCTCGCCTACCAGGTCGTCTACGTCGCCCGTCCCGAAGGCCGGGGGCCGTGACGGCCGGCAGGCCGGCATCGCGGCTCGCCGACCGTCGCCGAGCGCTCCGCCACGGGCTGACCGTCGTCTGCCTGGCGGTCCTCGCCTACTACGTCTACCTCTACCGGGCCGAATTCCGGTCGGCCCTGGTGCGGCTCGACCTGGCGGCGACCGCGGTGGCGATGCTGACGATCGCGCTGCAGATCCTCACCCGCGCCGGGCGCGACCGGATCCTCTACCGGTCGATGGGCTCGGACGTCCCGCTCGGCGTCGTCCACTCGATCAACGTCCGGCAGAACCTGTTGAACTATCTGCCGATGAAGGCGGGGACGATCTACGCCGCGGCCGAGCTCAAGACCTCGCACGGTGTCGGCCTGGGGCGCTACGCGGCGGCGTTCGCGGCGCAGAGCGCCTTCACCCTGGCGACGACGCTGCTCCTGGCCGGAATCGCCGTCTGGCTCGACGAGCCGGGAGCCCATCCGTTGGCGGCGGCGGTCCTCGCGCTCGCGGGCCTGCTCACCCTCCTCGTCCTCACGGTCCGCGTGCCGGACCGGTTCCCGCTCCCACGGCGGCTGCGGACCGGCGTCGAGACCGTCCACGAGGGGATGGACCTGCTGCTGCGGCAGCGCCGCGGGCTGGCGGCGGCCGCGCTGCTCAGCGTGGCTGCGGTGCTGCTCAGCGCCTGGCGCTTCCAGGTCCTGGTCGCGGCAGGCTGGGGGCCGGTCGAGTACTGGGACGGGCTGGCCTTCGCCGTCGGGGCGCAGGCGAGCCTCTTCGTCGGGCTGACGCCCGCCGGGATCGGGGTCCGCGAGGCGGTGGTCGGGGGCGTCGCGAGCCTCCTCGAGCTGCCGGCGACGGCGGGGGTCTTCGCCTCGGCGATGGACAGGGTCCTGGTGCTCGCCTACTGTGGCGCGATGGCCCTCCTCCACGCCGTCGTCCCCGCCAGGCACGGGGCGCGCTGACCCCGGCGGCCTCGCGATGCGCGTCCTCGTCGACCTGACCCACCCCGCCCAGGTCCACTTCTTCAAGCACGCGGTCCGCCGCTTCGAGGCGGCCGGCGACCGGGTGCTGGTCACCTCGCGGGACAAGGACGTCGAGCTCGCCCTGCTCGGCTCGCTCGGCATCGACGGCCGGTGCCTGAGCCGTGCCCGCCGCGGCCTCGGCGGCCTGGCGGTCGAGCTCGTCGAGCGCAACCTGCGGATGCTCGCCGTCGCCCGCCGCTTCCGGCCGGACGTTCTGGTCGCCCGGATGGGGATCTCGATCGGCCTCCCCGGGCTCCTCCTGCGGGTGCCGAGGGTCATCTTCGAGGACACCGAGCACGCGCGGCTCCAGGCGGCGTTGTCCCTCCCCTTCGCCACGCAGATCGTCACGGGGACCGGCTACACCCGCGACCAAGGGGCGCGGCAGGTGCGCTTCCGCGGCTATCCGGTGCTCGCCTACCTCGCCCCCGACCGCTTCCATCCAGATCCGGAAGCGCTCCGCCGGCACGGCCTCGCCCCCGACCGGCCGTTCGTCGTCGTGCGGACCGTCGCCTGGCAGGCGGCCCACGACGTCGGCGTCGACCGTTCGAGCTCCGACGACCTGAGGCGGGCGATCGACCGGCTCGGGCGCCACGGCCGGGTCGTCGTGTCGACGGAGGGCGAGCTGCCCCCCGACCTCGCGCCCCTGGCCAACCCGGTGCCTGTCGCCGACGTGCACCACCTGCTCGCCTTCGCCCGCCTCTTCCTCGGCGAGAGCGGCACGATGGCGGCCGAGGCGGCGGTGCTCGGGACACCTGCGGTCTACTGCAACCCGCTGCGCACCGGCTACCTCGAGAGCCTCGCCCGCGACCACGGGCTCGTCCGCCTGTGCGACCGGCTGGCGGACGGGATCGGCGTCGCCGAGGAGCTGCTCGCCCGGCCGGATCTCCCGCGGGAGTGGGCGGCGCGTCGGCGGGCGATGCTCGAGGCATCGGAGGACGTGGTCGAGGCGATGGTGCGCGTCGTGCGGGACGCGGCCCGGGCGGGCTGAGCGGTCGACTCCGGCCTAGGCTCAGGGCTCCGCCTGGACCGGGGCGGTCTGCGACGCCCAGAACCGGTCGATCGATCGCGCACGGCCGAGCATCCGGCGCTCGGCTTCCCGCAGCTCGCCGGTCGGAAGCTGGTCGGCGACGTCGCGCTGCTCACCGGGATCGTCGCCGAGCTCGAACGCCTCGGGCGGCCGTCGACCGAAGTGGTGCACGAACTTGCGCCGGCCGCGGCCGCCCTCGCCGGTCGCCTCGATCATGGCCATGCAGTAGTCCCGGTACCAGCAGAAGGAGAAGACCCGGTCGTGCCCACGGGTTTGGAAGAGGTCGCGGCCGGGCAGTTCCCCGCGCCACTCGACCCCCGCGAGGCGGAGCAGAGTCGGCATCAGATCGACCTGGTGGCGGAGCCCGCCCACCCGCCGGGGCGGGCCGATCCAGTCGGGGTCGCCGAGCATCATCAACGGGACGTGGATCACCTCCTGGTACGGGACCGCGTCGTGCTGGAGCCTGCGGTGCTCGCCGAACGCCTCGCCGTGGTCGCCGAGGAGGACGACGAGCATGTCCTCGAGCGCCCCGGTCCGCTGGAGGCTGCCGAGAAGCGCCCCGACGAAGCGGTCCTGGTGGTGGATCGCCGCGAGGTACTGGGCTTGCGTCTCCCCGAGCCAGCGGTCGCGCTGGCCGGGCACCTGATACGGGTGGTGCGGGACGACAGTCAGCACGGTGAGGAACGTCGGCCGCGGGTCCGGCGGCTCGGCGAGGAAGCGCAGCGCCGCCCCGAGCATCGCGAACTCGTCGAGGCCGAGGTACCCCACCCGCTCGAACCGGCCGCCGGCGACGAGCTGCTCGCCGAAGGCCGCGAACTCGTAGCCGAGGTTGGCCACCAGTCCAGGCCGGCGCTCGAACGCCCCCGGCGCCGTCTGCAGGAAGCCGGTGCGGTACCCGGCGTCGGCGAGGAGCCCGGGCAGGCAGGGGATACCGAGCGCGCCCGGCGTCGCCTCGACGATCCGCATGTCGCGCCGCGGGAAGGTGCCGCACAGGATGCCGACCAGCGCCTTCGAGGTGTGGCTCACCGAGGCGTAGACGTCCTCGAAGACGACCGACCGCCCGGTCACCGCGTCGAGGGCGGGGGTCAGGCCCGCGAGCTCGGCGGGAGCGAAGGGCGGGGTGACGTCGCGCCGGGTCGACTCGAGGAGGATCAACAGGATGTCGGGGCGGCGCCCGCCCTCGATCCCCAGGACCTCCGGCGCGCGGTACAGCTCGTCCGGCCGGGCCGTGTAGGGCGCGAGCTCCTCGACCGTCAGCCGTTCGACCCGGATCGACGAGAAGAACTCGAGCGGCGGGCTGGCCCACAGGTCGGCGATCCGGTACGGCACCGGCCAGGGAGGTAGCAAGACCGCGCCGGCCGCGGTCGCGGCGACCGCCGCTCTCCGGAGCTGGGTGGACCGCCCGGTCTCGCCGCCGGGCGAACCCGCGCCCAGCCGCTCGAGGCGGAGCGCCAGCAGGAAGCAGAGGGCGACGAGGAGCAGGCGGATCCAGAACACGGCGTTCGCTCCCGTCGCCAGCAGCCCGAGGAGCATCTCGAAGTAGCGGATCGAGTAGACGAGCAGCGACAGGTGGAGCCGGGTGCCGGTGAACAGGAACCACAGGTGGTCGAGCAGGGCGACGAGGTACACGGCGACGAGGCAGGTCAGGAAGAGGCCCCTGGCCACCGTCGACCACCGGCGCGAGAGCGCCACGACGGCGAGCCAGACCGCCGCGAAGGCCACGACGAATCCGGCCTCCGGGACGATCAGGCCCAGCCACTCCCCGCCGGACGGCGAAGGGGTAAGCTGAAAGCCCTTCTCGATTCGGAAGAAAAGGAGAACGACGGCGAGCGCCGCGACGTGGACGATCACCGCGCGCGGTGACAGCCCGCGCCGGGTCGGGTCCGGCCCGGCGGCGCGGGCGGCTCTGAGGTTCGGCGTCGACATCCGCCCCATCCTAAGGTCCGGCCGCTCCCCGCAGGTAGAGGCCTCCCGTCGGGCAAGGCTTCGCCGGCGCCGGCCGGACCGGGGAGTGCGCTGATACGCTCCGCCGGATGTCCCGCAGGCCGCCGGCTCCGCACCGCGCCTCGGGGCGCCCGCCGCGGGCGCTCCTCCTGACGCTGGCCCTCTTCGCCGGCCTCGCCTGCCGGCAGGACGGTTCGGCCCACGTCGACGCCGTCGACCGGCGGCTCCTCTTCGTCGGCATCGACGGCGCCACCTGGACGGTGATGGGGCCGATGATCGCGCGCGGCGAGCTGCCCACCTTCGCCCGCCTGGTGCGCGAGGGCGCCTTCATGGAGCGCTTCGGCACCATGGAGACGACCCGTTCCCCGATCGTCTGGACGACGGTGGCCACCGGCCGCGAGCCCGAGGCGCACGGCGTCCAGGATTTCGCGGTGCGCCTGCCCGACGGGAGCCGGATCCCGGTGACAAGCAGCCAGCGGCGGGCGCGAGCCATCTGGGAGCTGGCGTCGCGTCGAGGCCTCACCGTCGGCGTGATCGGCTGGTGGGCCACCTGGCCCGCGGAGCAGGTCGACGGCTACGTGGTCACCGACCATGCCAACCCGGCGTTGAGCGAGCTGATGTATCGGGACGGCCGCTACTGGACCGCCGAGCGGGAACGGCTCTCCGCCATCGGCCGCGACTTCCTGCCCGTCGATCTGGCGCCGCTGCTTCTCGACCACTGGATCCGCCGGGACGACTATCCATGGGACGAGCTGGAGCGGCGGGGCGGCTTCACCGACGAGCAGATCGCGGCGGTGCGAGCCGCTCCCTGGGACGAGCGCCAGGTCCACTCCTGGCTGAAGATGTTCTTCAGCGTCGATTACCCGCTGGTCCAGGCGGCGGTGGAGCTGGCGCGGGAGCGACCCGTCGACCTGCAGATGGTCTACCTGCGGGCGGCGGACCCGGTGCAACACTACGGCTGGGACCTCTTCGAGCCCGAGGCCTTCGCCCGGCCGCCCGAGAACCTGGAGCGCGACCGGGGCCTGGTCGAAGGGGTGTACCGCTACGTCGACACGTTCCTCGCCGAGCTGATGGCCACCCGCCGCCCCGGCGACTGGCTGATCGTCGCCTCCGATCACGGCGCGGAGGCCTCCCACCACGCTCGCCAGCCGGAGCGCATGGACCGGCCCGGCGAGCACCCGCCGTCGGCGAAGGGGGTTCTGTTCCTCGACGGCGCGGGGGTCGTGGCGGGACGGCGGCTGCGCGACGCCGACCCCTACGACCTGTTCCCGACCATGGCCTGGCTGCTCGGCCTGCCGCTGTCCGAGGAGCTCCCCGGCCGACCCCTCATCGAGGCGTTCGAGAACGACTTCGTGCGGTCGCGGCCGGTGACCACGGTGGCCACCTACGGCGCCCGCCCGCCGCAGCCGCTGCTGCGCTCCCCTGCCGACGAGGCGATGCTGGAGAACCTGCGGAGCCTCGGCTACATCGAGTAGGGCGACCGCAACCGCCGCCACAGCCGGGGCAGCGCCGCGAGCCCCAGAGCCACCGCGAACCACAAGGTCGCCGCCCGGGTGATCAGCGTCGCCGAGGCGGCGGACGCGGCGTCGAGCCCCTGGGCGTCGAGGAGCGCCACCAGGCTCCCTTCGGAGACGAGGAGGCCGCCCGGGAGCATCGACAGGGCACCGGCCAAGGTGGCGGCCGAGTAGTCGAACAGGGCGGCGAGCGGGCCGAAGGCCTCGCCGCCGCCCCCGTGGCCGCGCACCACGAGCAGGAAGCCGATCCCCTCCGCCCCCCAGGCGGCCGCCGAGAGCGCCAGCCCCGCCGCCAGCAGCCGCGGCGAGACCAGCGAGCGGAGCCGCTCGTAGAGCTCGCCCAGGGCCGGTGCGCGGCGGCCGATCCACGGGACGCGGGCGAGGAGCGCCAGCAACCGGCGCGCCGCCCCCCGCCAGCCGACGAGGGCGGCCGTCGCCCCGACGAGCGCCAGGCCGGCGGCGGCGATCCAGCCGCCCCCGGGCAGGGCGAGAGCGCCGATCGCGGCGAGCAGCACCACCCCCAGGACGTCGGTCAGGCGCTCGCCGAGCACCGCCGGCACCGCGCGGAGGGCGGGGCCGCCGCCGAGCTCGCGGACCAGCCACGCCTTGCCGAGCTCGCCGGCCTTGCCGGGTGTCACCGAGAGCACGAACCCGACGAGGAGGATCGACAGGCTGTCCGCGGCCCCCAGGCGGACCCCGAGGGCCCGCAGGTAGATCTCCCAGCGGACCCACCGGAGGCCGTAGTTGACCAGCGACAGGGCGAGCACCGGGACGAGCAGCCGGGCGTCGAACTCGGCCAGCCGCGAGCCGACCTCGCGCAGGTCGCCGTAGAGGGCGAGGCCGAGCAGGGCGGCGAGGGCGAGGAGCGCCGGGACGAGGAGCCTGCGGCCGAGGCGGTCGAAGGCGGGGCGGGGTGCGGCCCCGCCGGCCGGCGCCGGCGGCGGGGCCGTCGGCGGAGCGGGCTCGGCGAGCGGGTGCGAAGCGGGAGCGCTCAGGCCGCTTCCCGCCCGGCCGCCCCCTCCGCCTCGGCGCTCTCCGGGTACTCCTCGAACAGGCGCATCCACTTCGAGGTCCTCTTGTAGCGCTCGATCCGTCGCTTGCCCAGGGTCGGGTACCAGAGGTAGTCGTGGTAGAGGAACGAGCCGAAGACGAAGAGGTAGAGGAGCTTGGTGCGGAAGAGGAGCTTCTGGAGGCCGTGGAGCGGCCCGAACCACACCAGGTCGCCGAAGCGGGAGACCGCGTTGTCGCCGACCCGGAAGCGGAAGTTCCAGCTCGCCGCGTCGGGCTCGCCGACGATCTCGATCT